>Ga0233444_10003675_pt1 | contig 15075 bp, 13 predicted proteins | sample SI_124_October20_6_FD_182792 | JGI IMG/M metagenome (GOLD analysis project Ga0233444, IMG submission 182792) | Seawater microbial communities from Saanich Inlet, British Columbia, Canada - SI_124_October2016_10_MG | ecosystem: Environmental > Aquatic > Marine > Inlet | place: Canada: British...
CCCGTAACCAAAATTTTTTTATTCTTTAAATTATTTGCATTCATATAGTAAAATATTTATTATAATTTAATTTAGCAGTTTTTAATTCTTCTTGAGAGTTTATTGTGACTTGTAGATCTTTAAACTTATATATATTAACTTGTCTTTTTTTCATAAGAAAATGTATGGCTTCAATTATACCTTTTCCATCTCTTAAATTAACAATTTTCGAGCCAACTTTATTAAAAAAATTGGGGTTTATAACGGCATAACCAATAAAATGATTTAATATTGGTTTTTCTTCGAATTTAATAGCATGACCTCGTTTATTCCAATCAACTAAGCCAAATGGATTTTGTATTGGAGCCACGACAATAGTAAGCAAACATTTGGATTTTAAATGTTTTTTTATTAGATCTTTAAAATTAATTTTAGCTAATGTATCTCCATAGCTAATAATACTAGGTGTTTTTAACTTGTCTTTTACTAGAAAAATTCTTTTTAATATTCCAGCTTTTATGCCTCCATTACTTATATGGCTACTAATTTTTTTTTTCTTTAGGAAATTTTGTATAACAACCGATTTATAACCTGTACAAAAGATGAATTTATCAAAACCCTTACTTTTATAATAATTAATTTTATGTTCTAAGATTGGCTTTTTGCCAACTTTTATCATTGGTTTTGGAATATTTTTGGTTATATTTCCCATCCTTTTACCTCTTCCGCCGCAAAGAATAATAATTTTATGTTTCAATAACTGCATCCTTAATTTTTTAAGATTATATTTTTTAATTCATTTATAAAATTTACTTTTGTAGGTAAAATATTTTTTTTAATATCATTAGTTATTTTATCATAATTATTTTTTATATGGATTATATTTTTTTGGAGAGACTCTATATTCCGTTCTGAAATAAAAATACCTTTTCTATCTCTAACTACATGAGAAATTTCATTAAAGACTATAACTGGTCTTTCACGTGCTAGCGCTTCATCTAAAACTTGGGGATGAGCCTCAGTATAAGACGGTAAGATAAAAATTGCATGTTCGTCATAAAACTTAATAATTGAGTCATTATAATTCTCATAAGAAATTAACGAAATATTATTATTCTTATTTTCTAAAGATATTTTTTTTTCAGAAGTAATTATTGTTAATTCTAAATTTGTATTATCAATGATTTTTAAGAGTGAAAATATACCTTTTTCAACTCTAAGTCTTCCTACATAAAGTAAGCTCATTTTTTTTGGATTTGATTTATTTGTTGTATTAAACCACTTATCATTCAGTTGGGAGGGACTAACTATTTTTCCTTGTTTATTTTTTAAAAGATGTTTTCTGCAACTAATTAAGTCTGCCTTTAGTGAAGCAACAATAAACATTATATGATAAATAAAACTTCCTAAAAATCCTAAAATAGATTTATACTCCTCATAACCATCACTTCTTAGATAAATAAAATGCTTTCTGTTTAAGATTTTTAATATAATACTCGCCAAAAAAGTATATGGTGAGAGTGAAATTATAAGATAATTTGCTTTCTTTTTAAAACCAGTTTTAAATACAAAAAATAAGAAACTAAATATACTTTGAAATATATCTATCGTAGATAATTTTACTAATTTTGATCTTTTGATCTTTGATTTTCTTCCTATAATATTTACTTTACAGAACTTATTTAATTCTTCTGGAATAGATTTAAGATCTATATTATCACAAAAAAAAGAATTTTTTTCTATATTAAAACTTTCATTAGTTATTATATATAATTCTTGTTTTTTCATTTATGAGTCTTTATTAATCTTTAAAACACCTATAAACGCCTCTTGAGGAATTTCTACTTTACCAAATTGTTTGGATTTCGCTTTACCTCTTTTTTGTTTCTTTAATAATTTTTTCTTTCTATCTCCAGCTCCTCCGCCATGAATTTTTGTTAACACATCTTTTGAAAAGCCTTTAATTGATTCTCGAGCAACTATTTTTCCTCCGATAGCAGCCTGGATAGGAATCATAAAATTATGTCTTGGTATTAAATCTTTCAATTTCTCACAGACTTGACGTCCTGTCGTTTGAGCAAAATCTTTATGTATTATCATTGCTAACGCGTCTACTGGTTCAGAATTTACTAGTATACCAAGTTTAACAAGATCCCCTTCTTTGTGTCCTTTAATTTCGTAATCAAAACTGGCATATCCACTTGAAACAGATTTTAGCTTATCGTTAAAATCAAAAACAACTTCATTTAATGGCATATCGTAAGATAAAACTGCTCTATTTCCAGAATAACTAAGGTTAGTTTGTAAACCTCTTTTATCCTGACAAATTTTTATTATTGATCCTAAATATTCATCTGGTGTTATTACTGTGGCCTTTATCCAAGGCTCTTCTATCTTTAATATTTGTGTAGGATCAGGCATGCTGGAAGGATTTTGTAGATCTATAGTTTCACCATTTATTTTATAAACTTTATAAATTACTCCAGGAGTGGTTGTAATTAAATTAACATCAAACTCTCTTTCTAGTCTTTCTGTAATAATTTCAAGATGTAACAATCCCAAAAAACCACACCTAAATCCTAGACCTAAAGCACTTGAGGACTCTGCTTCATAGGAAAAACTAGCATCATTAAGTTTAAGTTTACCTAAGCCATCTTTTAATTTTTGGTATTCAGAGCTATCGACAGGAAATAGACCGCAAAAAACAACAGGTTTGCTTGGTTTAAATCCTGGCAACGGTTGGCTAACTGGGTTTGATGCATCACAAATAGTATCTCCTACTTTTGTCTCTGATAATGATTTTATTCCTGTGATTATAAATCCTATTTCCCCTGAATTTAATTCACTGATGTCGGTTGGTTTAGGAGTAAATACTCCTACTTTTTCAATAATGTATTCTTTATTGTTAGACATTAACTTTACTTTCATGTCTTTTTTAATTTTTCCATTTAAAACTCTGACTAATATGACTACTCCTAAATAGGTGTCATACCAACTATCGACTAGTAGTGATTTTAATTTATCTTCTTGATTTCCTTTAGGAGCTGGCAACACATTGACTATTGATTCTAAAATATCATCTATTCCCTCGCCTGTTTTGCCAGAACAACCAATTGCATTAGAGGTATCTATGCCAATAACATCTTCAATTTCTTTTTTAGTTTTTTCCAAATCTGAAGCCGGCAAATCTATCTTATTTAAAATAGGAATTACTTCATGATTAATTTCTAAAGCTTGATATACATTAGCTAAAGTTTGAGCTTCTACACCCTGCGTACTATCTACGATTAATAATGATCCTTCACATGCCGATAGAGATCGGCTTACTTCATATCCAAAATCAACATGGCCTGGAGTATCTATAATATTTAAAGTGTATATATTGCCATCCTTAGCTTGATATTTCAATTTTACCGTTTGCGCTTTAATAGTTATTCCTCGTTCTCTCTCTATATCCATAGAGTCAAGTACTTGTTGTTTCATTTCTCGTTCACTTAAACCACCACACTTATGAATAATTCTATCTGCTATAGTAGATTTACCATGATCTATATGCGCAATTATAGAAAAATTACGAATTCTTTTTATATCTGGCATTAGGATCTAATTGTAGCGCCAGTTTTTTCACTTACTACTGTAATAATATCTCTGCTGATTTGATCTAGATCATTTTCAGTCAAAGTTTTATCAAAGGCTTGAAGTGTAACATTGATGGCAACAGATTTTTTATCTTTCGGGATATTTTCTCCCTCGTATACATCAAAAGTAGTAACTTTTTGTATTATTTTTTCATCTATTTCTCTAATAATTTTCTCAAGAACACCAACTTTAAAAATTTTATCTATTACAAAAGCAAAATCTCTTTCGGATTTTTGAAAATCTGATGCTTGAAAATTTTTTTTACTCTCTCTTAATTTTTTATTTGGTATCGGTAAATTTTTTAAAAAAATTTCAAAGCCAAAAATGTTAGAATCTTTAAAATCTAAATTTTTTATTATTGCTGGATGAATTTCTCCAAAATAGGCAAGATGGGGGCCTTTTTCTGATTTAAGATTAACAGAACCTGATCTACCAGGGTGGTAACAATATTTTGTATTGTCACTTACAAACAAGTCTTTCTGTTCGATGCCAAGTTCCAATAAAGTTTTTATCGTATCACTTTTAATATCAAAGACATCGACATTTCTTTCTTTATCCAGCCAACTTTTTTTATTTATTTTTCCTGACTTTAAGCCACCTACAACAATTTGCTGTTCTCCTGGATTTTTACCAAAAAATGTTGGACCTATTTCAAATATTGATAAGTCTTCATATCCTCTATCTTGATTTTTTTTAATATGGATAGCTAAATTAGAAAAAATTGATCTTCTTAAAATATTCAGATCAGTAGAAATAGGATTGTAAATTGGTATCTCTTTTTCTCCCTTAGAAAATTGTTTATCTATTTTAGAGTCAGAGAATGACCAAGTTATTGTTTCTAAATAGCCTTTTGAAGCTAAAGCTCTCTGAGATAAGTGAAATATTTTTTGTTTGAAATTAAGAGTTTCTTGAATTCGATTTTTTTCTGGTTTTATAAGTTTAATTTTATTGAAACCCTTAATTCTGATTAATTCTTCTATCAAATCTTCATCTAGTTTAATATCTGTTCTCCATGTTGGTATCTCAACCTTTAAATTTTTTTTTCCTTTTTTACATTTAAATCCTAGAGAAGATAATATTTTATTAGACTCATTAATAGTTATTGGTATTCCAATTAACTTTTCAAATTTTTCAATTTCAAAATTTATTATCTTATTACTTTGAGATGATTTGCCTGTAATAATAAATTTACTTGCTTCACCCCCGCAAATTTTGATGACCAATTCAGCAGCTAATTCTAACCCTTCTTTAATTGAATTTGGATCAATACCTCTTTCAAATCTATATTTAGCGTCTGTATTTATATTTAACTCTCGAGCTGTTTTTCTTATTGAAGCGGGTAAGAAATAAGCTGCTTCAAGCAATATATTTTTAGTATTTAACTCTGTTGAAGTAGATAGTCCACCAATTATACCTCCTAGACCTAAAACACCTGACTTATCAGAGATAACACACATCCCTTTTTTTAATTTGTATTTTTTATTATCTAAAGCTTCGAATTCCTCTCCCTCTTTAGAATTCCTAACTATAATCTCTTTACTAATTTTATCTGCATCGTAGGCATGAAGAGGCCTATTAAGATCAAACATTACATAATTTGTAATATCCACTACAGCAGAAATAGGTTTGAGACCTATTGCTAATAATTTATTTTTAAGCCAGTCGGGACTTTCTTTGTTAGTAATATTTTTAATATAACAACTTCCAAAAGCTAGGCATCCTTGATCTTTTTCTTTAATAATTGACGTTTTAATTGAATGTTTTATTACTTGTTTAATTTTTTTTCTTTTAACTTGAATTAACTTACCAACCCCTACTGAAGAAAGATCTCTAGCTATTCCTCTCACCCCTAAACAATCTGCTCTATTTGGAGTAATTGAAATATCAATAGATTTCTCTGATCTAGTATTAAAATATCTCTCTCCAATTTCTTTTTCCTTATTCTTTAGCTCAATGATACCGTCGCTTTCTTTTGATAAATTTAATTCATTTTCTGAACAAAGCATTCCTCTAGACTCAACGCCTCTAATTTTAGCAATTTTTAATTCAAACTTTGTCTTAGGTATTACTGCTCCTGGTGGAGCATAAATTGTTAATAAACCCTCTCTGGCATTAGCAGCTCCACAAACAACTTTTAATATTTCTTTACCTCCAATTGAAACATCGCAAATTTTTAGTTTGTCAGCATTAGGGTGCTTTTCTACTTTTAGTATTTTTGCAATCTTAAAAGCGCTCATATCATCAAAATTTTCTTTTATACCTTCTACCTCTAAACCTATGTTAGTTAATTGACTAATAATTTCAGATTCCTTGGCGCTTGTTTTTAAGTGTTCTTTTAGCCAAGGTATTGTAATTATCATTTGCTTAAACCTCTGTAGTTTGTTGGAACGTCTAAAGGATCAAAGCCGAAATGACTTAGCCATCTATAATCAGTTTCAAAAAAAGCTCTTAGATCATTAATTCCATATTTTAACATAGCTAATCGATCTATACCTATTCCAAAAGCAAAACCCTGATATTTCTTTGGATCAATCTTTACATTTTTTAAGACATTTGGATGAACCATTCCACAACCTAAGACTTCCAACCACTTGTCTCCTTCCCCAATAACAATTTTACCATTCTCAATTCTGTAACCTATATCTACTTCAGCAGAAGGCTCTGTGAATGGAAAATGACTTGGTCTAAATCTCATCCTAACATTTTTAACTTCAAAGAATTCTTTAATTAGATAATCTAAACAACCTTTTAAATGTCCCATGGTAATGTTTTTATCTATATGCAAGCCCTCAAGTTGGTGAAACATCGGTGCATGGGTTTGATCACTATCACAACGATAGGTTCTACCAGGGACAATTATTTTGAATGGAGGTTTGCTTGTAAGCATTGTCCTGATTTGAACTGGAGAGGTGTGCGTTCTTAATAACAGTTTTTTGTTTTTTTCTAAATAAAAAGTATCATGCATATCCCTTGCAGGATGATCTTCAGGTGTATTTAAAGCTGTAAAATTATTATATTCATTTTCTACATCAGGTCCTTCTGCAACAGAAAATCCTATCTCAGAAAATATAGAAGATATTTCATCAATCACTTGTGAGACAGGATGTATTTTACCTTTTCTATAAGGTCTTATCGGCAAAGTAACATCAACCTTCTCATTTTTTAATTTTTCATTAATTTCACTACTCTCAATTTCTAAATTTTTTTGTTCTAATTGATTAAATAAATCATCTTTAATTTTATTTAAATTTGAAGCAAATTCTTTTCTTTTGTCTGGTTCTAAAGTGCCTAAGTTTTTAAATTGTGCAGTGATTTGACCATTTTTCCCAAAAAATTCTGTTTTAATGTTTTGCAACTGTTCCTTAGATTTTACAGAATCTATCTTTGCATTAAACAATGAATTTATTTTATCTAAATCACTCATCAGGTAATTGATTTTTTATATTATGTTGAGATTAAATCAAAGGCCCTTTTAAGCTAGGGAGGATTGAACCTTTTTTACAACGGATTTAAAGACTTCTGGATTATTATAGGCTAATTCAGCTAATACTTTTCTGTCGAGCTTAATTTTTGATTTAGCTAAACCATTAATAAATTTAGCGTAAGTTAATCCTTCAGCTCTTACACCAGCGTTGATTCTTTGGATCCATAAAGATCTAAATTCTCTTTTTTTAGCTTTTCTGTCTCTATAGGCATATTGCATCGCCTTCTCCATAGCTTGACGTGCTATTCGGATAGTATTTTTTCTTCTTCCCCTTTGGCCTTTTACCAATTTTAATACTTTTTTATGCTTAGCTCGACTTACTACACCACGTTTTGTTCTAGCCATGTTATCCTCTTAAATTGTATGGCATGTACGACTTAACAATTTTTGAGTCTTGTTTTGACATTATCGTAGTGCCTCTTTGTTTTCTAATTTGTGAATTTGTTCGTTTAATCATACCGTGTCGTTTACCGGCTTGAGGCATTTTAATCTTTCCTGAAGCTGTAAATCTAAATCTTTTTTTTGCAGAGCTTTTTGTTTTAAGTTTTGGCATAAATATTCCGGTTTTATATAGACATTAATTAATTTTTACAAGATGCTATTATTAGTGATTTAGATAGGTTGAATAATCATTACCATTTGACGACCTTCAAATTTTGGCTTGCTTTCAACTTTTGCTATATCTTTAGTTTCATCAATTATTTTGTTCATTAAATCTTTGCCTAACTCAGTGTGTTGCATTTCTCGACCTTTAAACTTAACAGTAAATTTTACTTTATCTCCTTTAGTAATAAATTTTTTAGCATTTTTAATTTTAAAATTGTAATCATGTATTTCTGTTCCTGGTCTTAGTTTAATTTCTTTAAGAGAAACAGTCTTTTGTTTTTTTTTTGCTTGATTAGCTTTTTTTTGTAAATCATACTTATACTTTCCCATATCCATAATTTTACAAACCGGAGGATTTGCATTAGGAGAAATTTCGATCAAATCTAAACCTTCTTGTTTAGCTAACTCTATAGCTTTGTTAAGAGGCATTGCGCCAAGGTTGCCCCCATCACTTCCGATGACCTGCACATCTAAAGCTCTAATTCTCTCATTAGCTTTAGGTCCTTGGGGTTTACTTCTTCTTTGAAAATAGTTTGGTTTGAAACTTGACACTTAGTTTAAAGGTAATTTATTTGCTGTAAGCATATTTTTAATCAAATCTTCTCGTTTAATTGTTTCTTGTTTTTCAGATCCTAATCTTCTAACTGTTACAGTATTATCTACAACTTCTTTTTTTCCACAAACAATAATCATTGGAACTTTAGCTAAAGAATGTTCTCTAATTTTATAATTTATCTTCTGGTTTCTTAAATCCACTTCGCATTGTATACCCTCTTTAAACAGATCTTCAAATAATTTTTTTACATAATCATTGTTCTCTTCTGCTATGGGGCACACTACAGCTTGTGTTGGGGACAACCAAAAAGGTAATTTCCCTGCATAATTTTCTATAAGTATCCCGATGAATCTCTCTAAAGATCCAAATAAAGCTCTATGTAACATTACTGGAACTTTTTTTGTTCCATCCTTGTCAACAAATGTTGCGCCTAATCTACTAGGTAGGTTTAGATCAACTTGCAATGTTCCACATTGCCAATCACGGCCTATTGCATCTCTTAGAACAAATTCTATTTTAGGCCCATAGAACGCGCCCTCTCCTTTGTTAATTGTATATTTTAGTTTAGATTTTTTTATAGCAGACAAGAGTGCTGCTTCAGACTTGTCCCACACACTATCTTCTCCAACTCTTTTTTCCGGTCTATCCGAATACTTTAATATTACATTTTCAAATCCAAGCGCTTTATAGATTTCTAGAATTAGATTCGTAACTGATAACGATTCTTGAGTTATTTGATCTTCTGTGCAAAAAATATGCGCGTCGTCTTGAGTGAAGGCTCTAACTCTCAACAATCCATGTAATGCTCCCGAAGGTTCGTATCTATGAACTTTTCCAAATTCTGATAATTTTAAAGGTAAATCTCTATAACTTTTTAAACCTTGATTAAACACTTGAACACAGCCGGGGCAATTCATTGGTTTCACTGCAAAAGTTTTTTCATCTGGAGTTTCAGATGTAAACATGTGCTCACCAAATTTTTCCCAGTGACCAGATTTTTCCCACAATGTTTTATCTAGAAGTTCTGGTGTATTTATTTCTTTATAACCTGCTAGTCGTTGCTTCATTCTCATGTATTCAACTAATCTTTGAAATAGCAACCAACCTTTCTCATGCCAAAATACAGAACCAGGACTTTCCTCTCTAAAATGGAATAGATCCATTTCTTTTCCTAACTTTCTATGATCTCTTTTTTCAGCTTCTTCCAATCTATGTAAATAGTCATCCAATTCTTTTTTTGAACCCCAACATGTGCCATAAATTCTTTGAAGCATTTCATTATCAGAGTCTCCTCTCCAATAAGCTCCTGAAACTTTGGTTAACTTAAAAGCTTTGCCTATTTTACTTGACGATGCCAAATGAGGCCCTCTGCACAGATCATGCCAAGTATCTCCATGATGATAAATAGAAAGTTCTTCTCCTTTCGGAATACTTTCAATAATTTCTGCCTTATATTTTTCACCTATCTTTTTAAAATGTGTAATTGCTTTATCTCTCTCCCAAACTTCTCTCCTGGTTTTTACGTCCTTGTCAATTATTTCTGACATTTTGATCTCAATTTTTTTCAAATCCTCACTTGTAAAAGGCTCTTTTCTTGCAAAGTCATAATAAAATCCATTGTCAATAACAGGTCCGATAGTAACTTGTGTTCCAGGAAAAAGTTCTTGAACTGCCATAGCCATTATGTGTGCAGCATCATGCCTGATTACTTCTAATCCTTCTTGATCTTTAGGAGTAATAATTTTTACTTTAGAATTTTTTGTAATCTGATGGCTTAAATCTTTTAATTCACCGTCGACCTCCATTATAAGAGCGAGTTTTTCTAGTGACTTACTAATTTTTTTTGCTAATTCAAATCCATCAATAGATTTTTCAAAATCTATTTTTTTTCCATCTAATAGTTGAATTTGGGGCATTAGTTTTTTAATATTTTTTTATACTCGTTTAAATTAGTGTCACACATAGTTTCTACATCAAATTTTTTAGTTATATTTTTTCTACCTTCATTTCCCATCGATTTTAACTCTTCTTGGGTCAATTGAATAACAGTATTTAAACTTTTCGCAAGTTCTCGAGGGTCGTCAAATTTATACAAAAAACCGGATTTTTTGTTAAGAATAGTTTCTTTTGAACCACCTATGTTACTTGCAATTATTGGTTTGCTCATTGACTGCGCTTCAACTGCCACACGTCCGAAAGCCTCTGGCTCAATAGATGCTGAAACTACAACGTCTGCTAAAGAATATGCTAATGGCATTTCCTTACAATGATTTATAAATTTAATTTTCTTACTCAAACTATATCTTTCAACCAAATTTATTAGTTTTTTTTTATAAACTGTTCGACCTTGATCAGAACCAAGCATTATAGCTTCAAAGTTTGTAAAATTATAATCTTCAATTAATATATTTAACGACTCAATAAATTTTTCTTGTCCTTTCCAATAAGTAAGTCGTCCCGGCATTAAAATTATAAACTTATTAGAACTTATTTCCCACTCTTGTTTTAGTTTTTCTTGCTTGAGAATTGAAATATTTTTTCGATTATAATAATCTACATTAATTCCTCTAAAAATTACTCTTAATTTTTTTTCCTTACTAAGATATTCAGAATAATTTTCACTTATGTGACTAAAAATAAAGTTAGATCCGGCTATTGTGAGCTTAGCTCTTAACATGATGCTATTATAAAATTTTTTAAATTTACTTTTAAAATTATAAGTTCCATGAAAAGTCGTAACAAAAGGTCTATTTGTAAATAGACAAGCTAAGTAGCAAGACCAAGCTGGAGCTCGACTCCTTGCGTGAACAATACTAATTTTAAAGAAAATTATGATTAAAGACAACATTAGGCTATTAAATATTATTATAATAGGATTCTTAGATTGAACAGGAAGCCTGAATATTTTAACCTTTTCTTTTTTTACGAATCTTAATAATTCTCCACCTGCTGTTACAATAAATGAACCGCATTCTTTTTCTGCTAAATAATGAGCAATATCAAAACAACCTGTTTCAGCACCACCATAACCAAGCTTAGGAATAACTTGAAGAACATTTAATTTATTGCTCATATTAATTGATATATAATAACAAATTAAAATACTTATATGAAAAAATTTAAATATTTGAGAATTTCAAAGACAAAAAAACTAAGATATATCGAAAATTACTATAAAAATAAACTATACGTCGTTTTTCTTCCAGGTTTTATGTCTGATATTGATGGAAAAAAACCCTCAGCATTTAAAAGATTTGCAGTGAAAAGAAGATTAGGTTACCTAGCAGTTGAATATTCAGGCCATGGGAAATCATCGGGCAAATTTATAAAAGGAAATATAACTAAATGGTCTAATGATGCTAAAAATTCAATAAAAAAAAATTGTAAAAAAAAATAATTTTATTTTAATAGGCTCAAGTATGGGTGCTTGGATTGCTTTAAATCAATTTAAATATTTTAAAAAACAAATAAAAGGTTTTGTGGGTATTGGCTCTGCACCTGAATTTCTTGATAGATTAATGTGGAAAAAATTTACAAAAAAAATAAAAAAAGAAATAATTGAAAAGGGTATAAGTATAATCAAACATGGTGACCCAAGACTTAAACGAAAACAATATGAATATCCTATTACTCATCAATTAATTAAAGATGGTAGAAAGAATAAAGTTTTATCAAAGAAGATAAGTGCAAAAATTCAGGTTACCATGGTTCATGGTGGTAAAGATGAGGTGGTGCCAGTATCTTTCTCTAGAAAAGTTCTTTCAGTATTTAATAATTCTAAAAAAAAGTTAGTTATTTTAAAAAGCGGTGATCATAGTTTATCGCAACATAAACAACTGAAATTAATTATTAAAGAATTAAATTTTATTATTAAAAATATGATCTAAGCCCTCTTTGTAAGTTGGATAGATTAGTTTGTAATTAAAAAATTCTTTCATTTTTTTATTATCTACTTTTTTTGAATCTTTATAAAAATCTTTTAGCATTCCGTCTTCTAAACTATCTAATTTAAGAGGTTCAGGAGAGACTATTTTAAGCAACTTTGAGCCATAAATAGCAACATCAATTTGTGAAGCTGGTTTATCATCGGATATATTAAAAATTTCGTTTCTTTTAAATGTTTTAAGAGATTTAAACAAAATGTTTGAGATATCTTCAACATGAATTCTTGAAAAAAAATGATTTTCTTTCTTAACAATTTTTGTTTGACCAGCACGAAGTCTTTTTAAAATATTATTTTGATTTGAATATATTCCAGACAATCTAAAAATCTGGAAAGGTAGATTATACTGTTTTGAAAACTCTAACCATTGATCTTCCGCCTTTAATCTGTTGACACCATTAATAGTTGTTGGTTTTGTCTTACTTTTTTCATTAACCCATTCACCATTATGATTTCCGTAAACACTTGTTGCAGATAGGTAAGTTATCCATTTAGTTTTTGTTTTTTTTATTGCCTCTTTAAAGTTTTTAATTACGATATCCTGTCCATCTATTGGTGGTATTGAAATCAAAATATAGTCTGCTTTTAATATTGCTTCAAAAATTCTATTATCTATTTTTTTTACATCAAATTGATAAGAATTAAATTTAATTCCTTCAAATAAGCCTGAATGGGAGTCCTTTCTAGAGCTGATATTTAATTCAAAATTATTTTTTTCTTTTGCTAGTTTTTTTATAAAGTATTTAGATACTTGACCAAAGCCAAATGCAAAAATATTCATATTTTATTCCCCTTTTTTTTTGTAAATTTCCCATCTATTAAATTTTTCATAAAAGAAATAATTTTTTAAAATAAAATTATTTACAGATTTTACCTCATTTTTTGAATTACTAAATATATCTTTCTCTGAAAAATAAATTAAAAAATTTGGTTTTTTTTCTTTTAGGTCCGTCACAAGTTTTTCTTGTATATTTCTAGGAAATGATGACCACATAAAATAGTATCTAGAACAACTTTTTTTTTTAATTAAATAAAATAGAGCCACTTCATTAGTAAATATAGTTATACATTCATCATTAACTGTTAAATTTTTATAATAATTGATTAGTTCAAAATATTCGGCATCAATATATTTATTATCACTAGAGTCGATAAGGTATTCGATTGAGGGCTTTAAATTGAAAAAGTTAGTAATTTTTTTTTTTTCAAATTTTTTTTCAAAAAAAATCGTACTTACAACAATTCCAATTAAAGTTATTGTGCTTAATACTTTAAGTGTTTCTTTTTTTTCAAACCATAAATTAAACTTTTCAAAAATAAAAAAAAATATTAAACATAAAAATGGAATGTAAACAAAGCTAGTTGCCATTCGTATGTGGCCTGAGTCAGATCTGTTCAAACCATAATTAAAGTAAAGTAAAGATATTATAAATAAAAACACCATTGCCAAAATAAATTCAGCTTTTTTACCTTGATATGAATTAATGGATCTAATTATTAAAAATCCTGAAATTAAAAACATGATTAGTGCCCTGCCTGATCTAGCATCTAATGATACAAACGGTTTTGGAAATTCCAATCCATGAAACCAACTTAATGTAGTGAAAATTGTATAGGAATTATTTAAGAATTGAAAAAATTCCTGCTTTGGAAAAATTAGGTAAAATATCAACCATCCTAAAGTTAAAGATGAAACTAAAACTATCGTTTTTTTTATATCGAGTTTGAATAAAAAATAAAAAATAATAATTAATAAGGAGAAATTTATATATAATCCTATATCAATAAACCAAAAGATGCCTAGACTTGAGAATAAGCCAAGTAAAACTATGTAGAAGTAATTATTTTGACTTTGTAAAAACTTTAAAAAAGTTAATATAAATAATAGTAATAGAAAACTTCTTAATGAAAAAATTGGGATTATATAGCCCTGTAAAGAAAGTATAATAAAACAAAGTAATAGAAAAAATAATCTAAATTTATAATTAGAATATTTTGTAAATTGAGATAACTTAAATAAAATTGTTACTAGTAAAATCTTATTTAAAAAAATTATAAATAAGTTAAAAAAACGGGTTAAGCCTATTGTATCTTTAGAAAAAATCTCCCATAAAAAGTAAGGGTAAAAATCAGCAAAGAAACCTCTTATTATATAAGAGCCTTCCCAAAATTTACCAGTTAATTTAGTGTTTTGGGAAGCAGATAACCACATTCCCTCATGCGTAAAATCTAAATTTGAAACAATGCTTTTAAAATCTATAATTAAAAATTCAAAAGTTAAAATAAAAATAATTGTAAATAACAAAATATTTTCATTGTCTTTTTTTTTATACGTATCAAATCTAGAATTCTTATCATAATTAAAAATTAAGCTTAGGTTTTGTAAAAAAACTCTATCACTTTTTTGATAAAAAATTAGTGTTAATAAAAAAGGAATTGATAAAAATATAATTAATCTTAATGGATCATTTAAAGGATTAACTAAAGATTGATAATTATCAAATTTATTAGCTAATACCTCACTCGCTACAGGGAATTCTATATAATCCCAAAAAAAGATGTTAATGATGATTGATGATATAAAAATTAATAAAATTATTAAGTTCTTTTTCATACTAACTTATCTTTTTATTAAGTTTTATTGTAATTGGATTTTTTAATTTATCTAACATTTCTGTAGGGCAAACTTGAACAAACTTATTTAGCTCCTTTTCAAAATTATCTAATATATTCTTTCCTACTAGTGATTTAGTTTCATTAGTAAACTCTTGTATATTTTTTTTCAAAAAACTCTTCCAATAGTCAGTTTCTATTTCTTGCCAAACTAAAGAATTATGATTTACGTATTTATCAAAGTTTTTATTTTTA
>Ga0233444_10003680_pt1 | contig 15047 bp, 14 predicted proteins | sample SI_124_October20_6_FD_182792 | JGI IMG/M metagenome (GOLD analysis project Ga0233444, IMG submission 182792) | Seawater microbial communities from Saanich Inlet, British Columbia, Canada - SI_124_October2016_10_MG | ecosystem: Environmental > Aquatic > Marine > Inlet | place: Canada: British...
TTATTTGCTGAATTAATTTCTCCTAAAAATAATGCAAATATCATTTTAAATAAAATTGTCACATCTTTAGATTGGACAGATGAATTTTATCAAAACTCAAATAATTCTAAAAATTTTAGCTATAAAAATTTAAACAAAGTTATTTTTAAAAGCAAAAAACTCAGCAGATATAAGATCAATGATAAATTATTATTTAATTCAGATGAAGTAATATTAGCTGATAAAAAAGGAAACGTAATTTTTTATTCAACTAAAAATAAAATTATTACATACAAATTTAACTTCTATAAAAAAAGATATAGAAAATTAGATAAAAAGCTAAATCTAATAATTAAAGATAGTATTGTTTATGTTGCTGATAATTTAGGATATTTATATGCAATTGATTGTAATTCTAAAAAACTTCTGTGGGCAAAATATTATAAAATACCCTTCAGATCAAATTTAAAAATTATAGGGAATAAAATTATATTAGCAGATCAAAACAATAGTTTATATGTTGTCAGTAAGTTAAATGGTGAAAGGTTAAAAACACATCCAACAGAAGAAACAATTTTAAAAAGTGATTTCTATAATTCAATAGCATTGAATAATGATTCTTTATTTTATCTTAATACATATGGGTCTTTTTATTCTTTTAATAAAAAAGCAACGAATATTAATTGGTTTGTAAGTTTAAATAGATCTCTGGATCTAAATGCAAATAATTTATTTAAGTCAAATCCTATTATTTCTTATGGAGAAAAGTTAATTATATCAACCAAACCGTTTTTATACATATTAGATTCAAACAATGGGGCCTCACTGTTTAAAAAGACAATAAGTTCCTCATTAACACCCGTTGCATCAGGCAACTCTTTATTTATAGTAACAGAAAATAATTTACTAGTTTGTATAGATTTAAAATCCAATAAAATATTATATTCAGTAGATATCGGCCAGGAAATTTCTGACTATCTTAATTCCAAAAAAAAAACTATCAATATTAAGTATTTTTCAATAGTGAATAATAATATTCTTATTTTTTTAGATAATTCTTACTTCGTTATTTTTAATAAAAATGGAAAAATAGAAGATATTAATAAGTTAAAAAATAGATTAGAGACTTCTCCTATTTATATTAATAACTCAATTTTATATTTAAATAAAAAAAATAAACTTGTTATTTTAAACTAATTATTTGATTTCCCACTTAATAATGATAGCTGGGTTATTTTTAGCTCACCTAAATTATCAGATGGCTTAACAGGATAGTCTCCTGTAAAATAATGATCACTAAATTGGGGGTAGGAGCTATTTCTTTTTCCTTTTTCTAAACCCTCATATAACCCACTTAAACTCAAAAATTTAAGAGATTTAGCATTTATATATTTACACATTTCTTCGTTCGTTTTTTCGTGAGCTAGTAGTTCGTTTTTAGTTGGCATATCAACTCCGTAAAAATCAGGATATTTGATTTCTGGACATGCTATTCTGACATGTACTTCTTTAGCTCCAGATTCATACAGCATTTTTACAATTTTATGACAGGTTGTTCCTCTTACTAACGAGTCATCTATCAAAATTATAGATTTATTTTTTACGATACTTTTTGTTGAGCTTAATTTTAATTTTACTCCAAGGCTTCTAATATTTTGAGTAGGTTCTATAAAGGTTCTACCGACATAATGATTTCTTATCAAACCCAATTCAAATTTTTTTTTCGAATATTCTGCATAACCTAGAGCTGCTGGAACACCTGAGTCAGGCACTGGAATAACTATGTCAGCTTCTGTATCTGTTTCTTTAGCTAATTGTACACCAAAATTTTTTCGATATTCATAAGCACATTTTCCATCAATTATACTATCTGGTCTAGCAAAATAAATGTATTCAAAAATGCAAGGCCTTACTTTTTGTTTTGGAAATGGTTTTATACTATTTAATTTATCATTTTCAACAACTACTATCTCACCATTTTCAACATCTCTAACAAAAGTAGCTCCAACTATGTCCAGCGCGCAAGTTTCCGAAGCTAAAATATATGAATTTTTTAATTTTCCTATTACCAAAGGTCTTATGCCAAATGGGTCTCTTACACCTATTAATTTTTTATTTGTCATTATAACAAGAGAAAATCCACCTTGTATTTGAAAAAGGGTATCTATAAGTTTATCTACTATCTTTTCTCTTTTTGATTTTGCTATTAACTGAACAATTGTTTCTGTGTCACTAGTGGTCCTAAAAATCGCACCATCTTTTACTAAAGTCTCTCTTAATGCCAGTGCATTTGTTAAATTACCATTATGAGCTATGCTTAGCCCTCCTACATGCAAATCGGCAAAAAATGGCTGTATATTTCTTAGAGATGTTTCACCAGTCGTTGAATATCTATTATGACCTATGGCAAATTTTCCAGGTAATTTTTTAATTACATCACTTTTTGTAAAGTGATCTCCCACCAAACCTTGTCTTTTTTCTGAATGATAATTTTTTCCATCAAATGATACTATCCCGCAACCTTCTTGACCTCTATGTTGTAATGCATGCAAACCTAAAGCTACTAATGCGGAAGCGTCTTCGTGGCTTGATATACCAAAAATACCACATTCTTCTCTTAATTTATCAGATTTAAATTTTTTCAATTGTATCTTTTGTATTTATAAAGTCTTCACTAGAAGGAAATTCTTCAATCAGCATTTCACTCCCTTTTTTTACAACATCAAATGAAATTGCTTTCTCAACTGATATACCCCAATTTTGATAGGGATAAAACCAATTTAATAAAGAAAAAAGACAAACCGAAATTATATATCCTTTAAAAAAACCAAATAATAAGCCAAAAGTTTTATCTATAGACCCAACACCAGTCCACGAAACTGTTCGATTCAATGCTTTGCCCGCAATAATTATTAAAAATAAAACACAAACAAAGATCACTATTCCAATTCCAACATTATTAACAAAATCAGACTCAATATATTCACTTATTATAGGTTGAAATTTTGGAACTAATATAATTGTAATTATTGTAGAAAAAACCCATTTCATAGAAGCAATTAAACTCAATGAAAAACCTTTAATATAGCATTGAATAATACTGTAAATCATAATCAAACAAAAAACTGCATCAAACCAATTAAGATTATTCATGAAATTCTCTAAAAAATTGGACATCATACTTAGTTATTTGAGTCGGGTCCGAAAGGTTTTAGAATTAATATAAGTTTAGGAAGCAGAGTTAAAACTGAAATCATAGCAAGTAACATTGCTATACCTGTAAAAAAACCAAAGTATATAGTTGGTATAAAGTTAGATAAGACTAAAATGGAAAATCCGAAAACAATTGTTATAGAAGTGTTTAAAATAGCAATCCCTACAGTATTATGACATCTGTCTAATGTTTTTTCATAATTATTTAATTTATTGAACTCTTCCTTAAACCGATAAATATAGTGAATACTATTATCTACGGCTATTCCTATAGTTATAGCAGCTATCGTAATTGTCATCATGTCTAATGGAATTTTCATAAGACCAATAATTCCTAATATAAAAAATGCAGCAATAAAATTTGGCACAACACCAATAAAAGATAAAATAATATTTCTAAAAAGAATAAAAAACATTGTTGATATACCTAGCATAACTATTCCTAAAGTTAATATTTGTGATTTAAAAAGACTTTGTAATAAATTATTAAATAAAATTAGTACACCAGCTAATTTATATTCATTCTTTTCTAAATTTAATTTAGTATTAAGTTCTAAATTTATTTTTTTAATTAAATCATTTCGTCTTAAATTTTCCATAGAGTCTTTTATCCTAACGGATATTCTAGCCTCATCTTTTTCAACAGAAATATATGGCGAAACAATTTCTTTTTTTATTTCCTCTGGAATTTTACTATATAAAACTGCTATTTCTAAACTTTGAAGTTCTTTTTCATTTAAATCCTCAGCCACTCTTAATATTGAGCCAAAAGATAGAACTTTTCCAATTTGAGGTAAAGCGTCTAAATATTCATGTACTTTTATAATCTTATCCATTTTATCTCTAGTGAACCAGTACTTAGATTTACTGTTCTCATCATCTTGTTCATCTTCCCACTCAGAAAATTCATCATCATTATTCTCTTCTTTTTTTTTCACAGGAAATTTGATAATTATATTAAGCGGTGTTGTTCCTCCAAGATCATCGTCTATTTTCTTCATCCCTTTATAGATTTCTGTTTCTTTATCAAAATAATTTATAAAACTATTTTCGACTTCTAACTTTGATATACCTAGAATACTTAATATTAAAATTATAATTGTTGATCCAAATATTATAAAATTATTTTTTTTCGAAAAATTTCCTAGTAAAAATGTTATTTTTGATTTTTCTGTATCTTTTACATTTACATCATCTTCTGATGAAAAAATATTAAGCAAAGAGGGTAATAATAAAAACGTTACTAAAATAGAAACTACTAAACCTAACGTCATCATCCAACCAAAGTCTATGATTGGTTTTATGCCACTAAAAATTAATGATAAAAAAGCACATATTGTGGTTAACACCGTATAAAGAATAGGCATAATCATTTTTTTACTTGTCTCTAGCACTGCTTCAGATTTAGTTAATTGATTAAATTCTTTTTTTAATTGAAGAAACCTTACAGTGACATGAATATTCATTGCCATATTAAGAATAAGCATTAAGGCAATAAAATTTGACGATATAACAGTAACTTTCCAACCAATTAAACCCAATAAACCGATCATGATTATTACTGATGATGCACACCCTAATAAAGGCATGATTACCCATTTAATATTTCTAAAAATTAACCATAAAGTAAAAATTATAAAGATAAAAACGCCTATTCCAAAAACAACAATATCATTTTTGATGTAGCTCATCATATCGTCAGCAATCATTGGTATACCACCTAAATGAATTTTAGCATTATCACCATATTTATTAATTACATCTCTAATTTCTTTAATATTTTGATGATTTCTTGTGTTGTACAAATTTTTATAATTTTCATATTCTTTTATAAAAATTTTATAATTTCGTTTTTCTGACTTTGATAAGCCACCTTCTATTGATTGATTATAAAACCTATCTTTAACTTTAATGAATTCAGCAAGTCTTTCATCTTTTTTTAAATAAACAACAATACCTGAGGTTTTACCATCTTCACTGATAACATAGTTTTTGTAAATAGGGCTATTCAGTATTTCTTCAAAACCCCTTTTTCTATCTATCTCAGGATGAGCTAGTGTTTTGTAATTTTTAAGTCTATCCATTAATCCTTCATCAGTACTTTTTAATAGCGGCACATCAATTACAGTTATAACGCTATCAACCCAAGAAAGTTTTTCAATTTTCGATTTAAGAAGCTGTAAATTAAGAATAGTTTCTTTTTCCTCAAAACTAGAGATAGGTGAATAAGTGAGAACTAAAAAGTCTTTAGAACCATATCGTTCATTAACTTCTCTAAGATATTTCAAATCTTCATCTCCCTCTAAAAGAAGGGCATCTGAAGAAGCATCTAAATTAAAATTTTTTGCATGATAAATAGAAAATGCTAAGAGTAAGAACATCAAAAAAAGAGTAATTTTTGAAAAATCGATAACTAATTTTTTATAAATGTTAGCAAACATAGAGATAATTGAGATATATCTTAAATTTATGATAACTAAAGAAAAAATTTAAGCTAAATTTTTACTTAAATCTTTGAATTTTGTATATATTCCCTCAAATTCAACTTTAACAGTGCCAGTAGGACCGTGTCTTTGTTTTCCTAGAATAATGTCAGCAAGTCCATTGACATCATTCATTTTTGATTGCCATTCAGCATGTTCAATAGACCCTAATTTAGGTTGTTTCCTCTCTAAATAATAAGCTTCCCTATATACAAACATTACAACATCGGCATCTTGTTCAATAGATCCGGATTCTCTTAAATCTGCTAGTTGAGGCTGTTTATCATCTCGTTGTTCAACTGCCCTAGATAATTGAGACAAAGCTAACACAGGCACGCCAAGTTCTTTAGCTAGGGCTTTTAAACCCTGCGTTATTTCTGAAATTTCTTGCACTCTACCATCATTTCTATTCATATTTCCTGATCTCATCAGCTGTATATAATCAACAACAATTAAGCTAAGACCAAATAATCTTTTTATTCTTCTAGCTCTGTTACTTAATGTTGCAATGGTAATTGCAGGAGTTTCATCAATAAAAAGTGGAAGATTATAAATATTTCTAGAAGTTTCTATGTATCTATTAATTTCTTCTTCAGTAACTTTACCTCTTCTGATGTCATCTGATTTAATTCTAGCCTGTTCAGATAAAATTCTGGTTGATAACTGTTCAGAGGACATTTCAAGTGAGAAAAAAGCCACTGAAGATTTTTCTTGTCTACTCATAAGTGTATGAGATGCGTGATACGCTATATTAGTTGCTAAAGCTGTTTTACCCATAGAAGGTCTGCCAGCCAAAATTACTAGGTCAGATTTATGTAAACCACCTAATTTTTCATCTAAATCAGTTAATCCTGTTGGAACACCAACGATGCCCTTATCATTTTTCATAGCTAAAGTTGCCATTTCAATAGTTTGATCTAAGGCTTGATTGAATTTTAAAAATGATTGAGAAAAACTTCCTCTTTCAGCTAAATCAAATAATGATTTTTCTGTACCTTCAATGATTTTCTCTGCAGTTTGCTCCCTTGTATTTAATGTATCAGAGCTTAAATTATCTGAAATTAAAATTAATTCTCTTCTTAAATACATCTCATGAATTACTTTTGCGTAGTCAACAGCTTGTTTAGTTGATCCAGAAAACCTAGTTAATTTAACTAAATATTCGGTGCCACCAACTTCATTTAACATATTGTCTTTTTCAAAAAAATTTTTTAGGGTAATAGGATTTGCAATCATTCCCTTGTTATTTAAGCTCTCAATCACCTCATAAATCTTAGTATGAGCAGGGTCATAAAAACTTACTGGATTTATAATTGAAGATACCTCATCGATGATATCATTATTAACTAAAATTGATCCTAATAAGGCTTGTTCAGCTTCAAGATTTGAAGGCTGTTTTTTATTAAAATTATCTTTTGCTAGTTTAATTTCTTCCACTTTTTGATAATAAATATGGATTATTGTAATTAAAGATTAAAGTTACACACTTTTTTAGTCACCTGTGGAAAAGTTTATATTGATTGAATTTTGTCTATTTTCAAAGATATCTGAGCAGAAACATCCGAGTGGAAATTAATACTAATTTTATATGAACCAATCTTATTTAAATCATCCTTTAAAACTATCTGAGAGGGCTTTACTTCCACTTTTAGCTCATCAAAAATCTTTGAAGCAATTTCTTTCGGTTTGATTGAACCATATAAATCGCCGTTTTCTTTACTTTCTTTATTAAATGTTAAAGATTTTTTATTTATTACCTCAGCTATTTCTTTAAATTTCTTTTTTAGTTCAATATTTTTTTTATTAAGTTCGTCCTTTTTTTTAGAAACATATTCTAGATTTTCTTTACTAAATCTTAGAGCCTTACCAGTTTTTAAGAGAAAATTTCTTCCATACCCTGGTTTAACATCTACTTTGTCTCCAATGTTTCCGAGTTTTATAATATTTTCTAAAAGAATAACCTGCATACCTATATCAATCCCAAAATTTTTGCTTTTTTAATTTCTTTAGTAAGTTTTTTTTGTTTGCCACTTGATACAGATGTTATTTTAGAAGATAAAATTTTATTATTTTCAGAAATATATTTTTTAAGTAAACTTATATTCTTGTAGTCAATAACAGGTGCATTTTTAATTGATAATGGACAAGATTTATTAAACTTTCCATCATTTTTTTGAAAAAGACTAAGTTTATTTAAAGAATTAGAACCTTTTTTTATAAATTTTTTTCCTTTTCTTTTCATTTATTTTCCTTTTTAAAATACTCATTTTCAATATCAAGGTTTTTATATTTAACTATAAGATGTCTAAGTATTGAACTATCAATTTTAATTTTTTTGTTTATTTCATTTAGTGTTCCTTTATTTCCCTCAAACTTATAGTGAATATAGAAAGCTTTATTATATTTTTTGATTTTTGTTGAAAGGCTTAACAATCCCCATTCTTCAATTTTTATTACTTTACCTGCATTATTATTTATAATTTCAGTATATTTTTCTTTAATTTTATTTAAATCTGATTTTGGCAGATCTTGTTTAGCAACTAAGGTATTTTCGTAAAATGACATAATAATTGATTATTGTTAATTAATTAGCTTTAAAGTAAACATTATAAAAAATGCTTTATACTATAATATATATGTATATCAATACTAATTATCAGTAATTAAAGGCTAAAAATATGAACGCAATACTTTTTCCAGGCCAAGGCTCACAAATAGTAGGGATGGGTTTGGAGTTTTATAATAATTTTAAGATTGTAAAAGATATCTTTCAAGAAGCAGATGATAAACTTAATTACAAAATTTCAAACATTATATTAAATGGCCCCGAAGAAGAGCTCAGATTGACTCAAAATACACAACCTGCAATTTTAACTGTTAGCTATTCAATTTTTACTGTTCTTAAAAATGAGTTTGATTTTGATTTTAAAAAAACAAATTTTCTTGCTGGCCATTCTTTAGGTGAGTACAGCGCACTAGTTTGTGCAAAATCACTAAAATTTAATGATGCCCTATTTTTACTTTTTGAAAGAGGAAGATTAATGCAAGAGGCTGTCCCGATAGGTGAAGGGAGCATGATAGCTGTATTAGGTTTATCTTTAGATGAAATTAATAATTTTATTAAAGAAGTTAAAAATAAAAATATTTGTGAAATAGCCAATGATAATGCAATAGGGCAAACAATAATAAGTGGTGACGTAAAAAGTATAGATTCACTTAAATCTATTTTGCAAGAAAATAAAAAAAAATTTATTCCTTTAAATGTAAGTGCCCCCTTTCATTGTACTTTAATGCAACCAGCCGCTAAGTCCATGAAAGATAAAATTAATTCAATTAATTTTACAAAACCTGTTTTCGATATTGTAAGCAATGTAACTTCTGAACCTGAAAATAGTCCTGAAAATATTAAAAAATTATTAATTAAGCAAATTTATTCTACAGTTAGATGGAGAGAGAGTATTATTAATATTAATAAGCATAAAGTGACAGATTTTATAGAAATAGGACCTGGAAAAGTTCTTACAGGAATGGTTAAACGAACTTTAAAAAATATTAATTGCTTTAGTATAAATTCAATAGATGATATTAAAAAAATAACGAAATGAATCTTAAAAATAAAAAAATTCTTATTACTGGTGCCACCGGTGGTATAGGCTATAGTCTTGTAAAAAAATTTTCTGAATCAGGTTCTGTTGTGTTAGCAAGTGGAACTAATGAAGAAAAATTAGAAAAACTTAGTAAAGATTTTACTAATATTAAAATTGAAAAATTTAAATTAAATGAACATGAAAAAATAGAGTCATTTATAGATTTAGTAGAAAAAAAAAATGATGGATTAGATATTTTGATTAATAACGCTGGAATAACTTTAGACAATCTTTCGATTAGACTTTCAGAAGAAAATTGGAAGAAAGTTTTAGATATTAATCTTACAGCCACTTTTTTAATGTGCAAATTTGCAATAAAAAAAATGCTTAAAAAAAAATTTGGCAAAATTATAAATATAACCTCTATCGTAGGTCACACAGGTAATTTAGGCCAAGCTAATTACGCAGCTTCGAAAGCTGGCATAGTTGCCTTTTCTAAGAGCTTAGCAATAGAATATGCAAAAAAGAAAATTAATATAAATTGTGTATCTCCCGGGTTCATTCAAACGGAAATGACTGATAAAATAAATGAAGAGTTTAAAAAAATTTTGATAAATAAAATTCCCTCTGGAAATTTAGGATCGCCCAGCGATGTAGCAAATTGCGTAGCTTTTTTGGCATCAGATATGGCAGATTATATTAATGGTGAGACTATTCATGTGAATGGTGGAATGTATATGTCTTGACAATTCTAATTAATAATTTAATAAGAATTATCATTAACTTAACAAAGGTAATTAATGTCAGACGACGTAAAATCAAAAATTAAAAAAATAGTTGCCGATCATTTAGGTATCGAAGAAGAAAAGGTTACTGAAGAAGCCAGCTTTATTGACGATCTAGGAGCAGATAGCTTAGATACAGTAGAATTAGTTATGGCTTTCGAGGAAGAGTTTGGCTCTGAAATATCAGATAGTGAAGCTGAAAAGATACTTACGGTTGGAGATGCAATTAAATTTATTGAAAACAAGTCAAATCAATAATTTAAGGTTATTAATTAAGTAAAAACAATCATGCATGATGTAAATAATATCATGGTAATATTGTCTTCACCCTCTGGAGCAGGAAAAACAACTATAACAAAAAAAATCCAACAAAAATACCAAACTTTTAAAATATCTGTTTCTCATACGACTAGGAAACCAAGGTCCAATGAAGTGGATGGCGTAGATTATCATTTTGTTTCCCATGAAGAGTTTAAAAAATTTATTAAAGAAGATAAGTTTTATGAACATGCTAAAATATTTGATCACTATTATGGAACTTCAAAAAAAAGTGTAGATGAGCTATTTAAAAAAAATGACATAATATTCGATATTGACTGGCAAGGAACAAAACAATTGTCTAAATTTAAAAATTTAAATTTAATCAAAATTTATTTAATACCACCTAATAAGAAAATATTAAAAGAAAGACTCGTCAAAAGAAACCAAGACTCAATGGAAGAAGTCGAGAGAAGGTTTGATGCATTTGATGACGATATTAAACATTGGAAAGATTATGATTATATTTTAATAAACGAAAATTTAGAAAATTGTTATAAGCAAATAGAAAATATTGTTTTGTTAAATAAAATTAATTCTTCAAAAATTTTTCAAAAATTTCAGTAATTTCATAATATTTATCAGGATTTAATTCAGATGGTCTAGAATTTAAATCAAGATTTTTAATTAATTTAATTTTTTTTTCTTTATCAAAAATTTTTTTAATACCTTTATTAATCATTTTTCTTTGATTTGAGAATAAAATATTTGTGATTTTTTCTAAATTTTGAATATTTTTTATTTTATAATTAGTTAAATTATGAGGCTTCAGATATAAAACACTCGAATTTACTTTTGGTTTAGGAAAAAAGCAATTAGGTGAAACATTAAATTTCTTGATAATATTTAACTTGTAACTAACTAAAATTGACAATCTTCCATAATTTGAGGTGCCAAATTCTCCTACAATCCTATCAGCCAATTCTTTTTGAAACATGAATATTAGTGCAGAATATCTTTTAATATTTGCTTTTAATCTTATTACTTTAACTAGTATTTGTGACGAAATATTATAAGGCAAATTACCAAATATTATTGTATTTCTTTTTAATTTTTTATCTAAATCAAATTTTAGTATGTCATTATTATAAATAGTAACTAATCTATTCTTTTCATATTTTTGTTTTAAGTATTTTGATAATAAATTATCTTTTTCAACAATGATAAGAGATTTTGGTTTTTTACTCAAAATTTGATCAGTAAGAAAACCTTTTCCAGGACCAATTTCTAAAATATTTTTATCTTTAATATCAATTAAATTTGAAATTTTTTTAACAATATTTTTATCTATTAAAAAATTTTGACCTAGTGATTTTTTTAAATAATTCATTAATTCAAGTTTTTAATGAACTTTATACATTTAAATAAACTGAGATAATTTCCTTTATTTAGCCCAATTAAATCCACAGCTGGACCGTGATCAGGAGAAACCCTCATGTATTTTAATCCTAAGGTTATATTTATAGCATCATAACGAAATAAAGTTTTAAATGGCGTTAGTATTTGATCATGGAACATACCTACGATTACATCATACTTTTTATAATTATCTATAAACATAGTATCAGCGGCAAACGGACCAGAAATATTTATTCTCTTTTTTTTTAATTTCAATATAGCAGGTTTAATGTAAAGCATTTCTTCAGAATTATTTTTAAATTCACTATTATGAGGATTTAAACCTAATATTCCGATTCTAGGTTTCTTACTAAATAACTTTTTAAAATTATTGTTTAATGTTTTCACTTTTTTTATTATTAAGTCAGTATGAATATTTTTAGATATATCTCTAATATTAATATGTGTTGTAAGAGGGACGACCGATAGATTTTTATTATGAATCATCATAACCTCTGAACTATCATTAATATTACATTTGGCGGCTAAAAATTCTGTTACACCAATTGTTCTAGCTCGATTTAATAAATTTTTGTTTATCGGACAGTTTATTAATCCTTTAACTAGTTTATCTATAGCAAGTTTATGACCTAGAGCTAAAATTTTTTGTACATATTTTGATGAATTTTTATAAGAAACCTTGAATGGATTTCTGTATTTTAAAGGTACATCAATAATTTTAAGATACTTAGGAGATTGATACTCATCAATTTTTTTAATTTTAAATATATTAATTTTAATATTTAATTTTTTAAACTGATCAAATAGTAAATCAAAATTGCCTAATATAATAATATCTTTTTTTTCTGAATTTTTTAATTTTTTCCAAACTTTATAAATTATTTCTGAATTAATACTGTTGGGGTCACCAGCTAGGATAATAATTTTTTTTCTCATTTAAATTTGATAAATGTTTTATTTTTAATTTTTGATAAATGACTATTTGAATACAAATCTAATGAATAATTTTTTTTTTTAGTAATTATATCACTTCTTAACTTTTCAATATTAAAATTATTAATAGTTGAAATTTTTTTATTATCTAGTTTTAAAAACATTAGATTATCTGACTGAAATAATGGTTTAGACACTTCGCCAACCTTCATATATTTAACTACATCCAAGATTTTTTTAGACATAGATTTTGAATTAATCCATCCAAGATCTCCACCATTTATTGCTGATGAAGACATGCTAAATTTTTTAGCAGTATTTTCAAAACCTATTAAATTTATTTGATCTTGAATTTCTTTGACTTTACTGTCCTTCTTTGAATAATCTTCCAAAATAAATGCAATTTCTAGTAATTTGTATTCATTAATTTTTTGTTCTTTAGCGATCATTTCGTTTAATTCTTTTTCTATTTCTTTTTCATCTAGATTAATTTTATCTTTATACAAGTCGAATATTAGTTTTTGCCACGCAAACTCTGTTTTTATTTCCTCTAAATAGAGATCAAAATTAATATTATTGAGAGTAAAAGAGTCTTTAAATCCCATAAGATCTGTTTTGTATTTTGTTGCAATATCATTAAGATAATTTGTTACTGACTGTTTATTGCCTGAGATATTATATTTTTTAGTCTCATTTTTTTTTAATTTATAAATTACTAATTTTTTAATAGCTTGAGTTTTACTATTATTTATATTTTGTTGACTCATTTTTTGATTGTTTAAAACTAAAGTAGTTTTTATTTTATTTTTTAACTCATATGATGTAATAATTTCGCTTCCTACATTTGCAATTATTCTACTTTCAATAGATGCAACAGAAATATTTGGAAAAATTAAAAAAAATACAAAATAAAATATTTTTTTCATTTATTTATTAAAAGATGGAGAATTAATATTTCCAAATGGAACAAGTGAAATTGTAAACATTAATGAGTTATCAGGCTCTAGTTCTGCGTCATTATAAAATTCTCTTCTGTACACTAATCCAGCTCTCAAACAGTCATTTATATACTCATAACTTAAATTATAAAATTCAGATGAATTAGTAATTAAATTTCTTTTAGTTTCTGCTGAAAATAAACCATTTTCATTTCTTGCATAATCTATTTTTGTATTAAAATATTCTTGATTTCCAATATGTTCTTTTTCCTGCAAATAATTAAAATTAAAACTTACTGAATTTATATTAATATCAGTTCCTATTTCATTATAGTTTAATTGTTTATAATTTTGATCTAAGGCAAAATTATAATTAAATTTAAAATTTTCATTAATTTTTAGATTTGAACTAGCAACAACATCAGATAATTTTTCATCTAAGCTAGAAGAAGACGGCATATCTTTATTCTCTTTTTCATTTATTACTTGCCCCATTACTAAATCAAATTGCTTATCTTTATTTTTAATTTCATACTCAAAACCTATGGTAGTACTAAGACCACTTTCAAAATTGTTGTACGAGTTAAGTCTATCCAAGCTAAATACACTTAGATGGTTAAGTCTTGAGCCATTATCTATTGATTGTTTTCGCATATGCCCTGGAGCATATCTAAAAAGGATTTTAGGTGTTAATAATTGATTAGCGCCATTGTTCGAATTTTTATATAAGCCCATTTCTGTTAAATATCCTAGTGCACCAAACAGTTCATGCGTTGTATCCTTTTTGTATTCCGTAACATTTTTTGCTTCATAATTAACATTTTTTAATTTTCCCAAAACTTTTCCAGAAAAACCAGACGGGTAGTCAAAGTTTTTGAATTTCCAATCAAGATCATTAACAAAAAATTTAGTAAATTTATTTGTATCATAATTATGAATTTTTAAATTAGAAGTCAAATCACCACTGCCATAAGTGTTGTTGGAGAACAAATTTTTGTCAAAAAATACTTCTGGTAAAATATATTCATATTTATCATTGTATGTATCTTTAAGCGTCTCGTATCTACTAGTTTTGAGGCCTAAAAAAGAGTCACGATTTGCATGGGTGAACTCTAATGAGTTTTCAAGCGTTGATGTTTGATAGTCAACTAAATCAGTTTTAATTTTATATAGTTTTAAATATTTATCATCGGAAACTTCTTGCAATGATATTTCAAGATTACTTTCAGAATCATTTGAATTCTTAAAACTTTTAACAAATTTGGAAAAATAATGTGATTTATCTCCAGCTTTTTTTGTTATGGTTGTTTTTTTATAGCCTTCTGTGTAACCAAAATCAAAAATCAAATTGGAGTTTTGAAAAACTTGACGATATTCTCCTAAAAACAAAGGATTTTCTGATGCAAATAATTTATTGGATAAGGTAAAATCTTTTTCTTTACTGATTGCCCA
>Ga0233444_10003684_pt1 | contig 15036 bp, 13 predicted proteins | sample SI_124_October20_6_FD_182792 | JGI IMG/M metagenome (GOLD analysis project Ga0233444, IMG submission 182792) | Seawater microbial communities from Saanich Inlet, British Columbia, Canada - SI_124_October2016_10_MG | ecosystem: Environmental > Aquatic > Marine > Inlet | place: Canada: British...
TTACACCTAAGAAAAAAATTTTATATTATATTTTAGATTTTGAAAGAGGTCTTCCTAATAGGTTTTTTGATATTTATAAAAAAGGTGAATTAAATAAAATCAAAGGTTTAAATTATGATTTTAGAAAAATAAGTTGGAAAAGATTGCATATAAAAATTATTGAAAATTTAAAACAATTTTCAAAAAATAATAAAGATGTTGAAGTTATTTTAAAAGGAAAACAGGGTTTTTTTAATTTAAGTGAATATGAAAATTTACCAAAAAATTTTAAAGTTTTGTCTGGTGGCACTGGAGAACATCTTCTTAAAGATGCTAAACTGGTAATTGGATGGAATTCAACATCAGTTTTAGAAGCAATTGCAGCGAATAGATTTTTGATACATCCACTTTTTTTTGGAAAAAAATCTTTTTTAAAAGAAGCATCATTAAGATTGAATATGAATAAACAATCAGTTTTATTAAATGAAAACCAGTTCCAAAAAAAATTAAATTATTTCATTAATAAAAAATATAATAAAAATATTTTAAACAATAATATTTATCCTTTAAAATATTATTTAAATAACACTAATGGAACTTCTGGAAAGAAGTTGAATAATTTTATTTTAAAAAATTTAAAAAAATGAAGATTATTTGTATTGTTCAAGCCAGAATGGGCAGCCAAAGATTGCCAGGAAAAGTTTTAATGAATGGTGCTAATAGAAAACCTCTTATTTTAAATTTGTTTGAAAGAATAAAAAAAAGTAAATATTTAAATAAAATAATTGTAGCAACAACAAATCTAAAAAAAGATTTAAAAATAGCTCAAATTTGCAAAAAAAATAATATTAAGTACTTTAGAGGAAGTCATTTAAATGTACTAGATAGGTATTATAAATGTGCATTAAAATATAAAGCTGACGCGGTATTAAGAATTACTGCAGACTGTCCTCTTTTAGATTATAAATTTATAGATAATTTTATCCATAAATACCTTAAAAAAAAAAATTTTAATTATTTATCTAATACCTTTCCAATAAGATCAGTTCCAAAAGGATATGATTTAGAAATTTTTGATTTTAAAACACTTGAAAAAAGTTTTAAAAATGCAAAAATTAAATATGATAAAGAGCATGTAACCCCCTATATAAAAAAAAATCATAAAAAATTTAATATTCTAAAGATAAATTTTAAAAACTCATTCAAGAATTATAGGCTTACTCTAGATTATATTGAAGATTATATTTTAATAAAAAATATTTTTGATGCTTTATATAGCAAAAATAAATATTTTGAATTAAAAGATGTAATTAAATACTTAAAAAAAAATTCAATATCTAGGATAAATAAAATTTATATCTAATGAAAAAAATTATTAATTATGGACAACATACAATATCTGAAGATGATATTAAAGCTGTTTCTAAAGTACTTAGGAGTTCATTCCTTACCCAAGGGCCTTTTGTAAAAAAATTTGAACAAGCACTTGCAAATAAATTTAAAACAAATTTTTGTACTGTTGTTTCCAGTGGATCTTCCGCACTTAATATGATTGGTAAATTATTGAAATGGAAAAGAGGAGATGTTGTTTTAACTACACCAATTTCATTTCTTGCGACTTCTAATTGTATTGAAATTTGTAATGCTAAAACAAAATTTATAGATATAGATGATATAACATTTACGATAGATCCTAACAGAGTTGAAGATTATTTAAAAAAAAATAAAAGAAAAATTAAAGCACTAATAGGTGTTGATTTTGCTGGCCATCCATGTGATTGGCAAAATTTAAGATATTTAGCTGATAAATATAACTTTTATCTTATTAATGACGGATGCCACTCCATGGGATCAAAGTTGAAAAATGATATTGGATATGGTTGTAAATTTGCTGATTTTTTAACACAAAGTTATCATCCTGTAAAAACTATCACATCAGGTGAAGGAGGATCAATTTTATCAAATGATAAAAAATTTGATGATGAGTTAAAAATTTTAAGAAGTCATTCAATGATAAAAAATGTCAAAAAACCTTTATGGTTTTATGAGGTTGAAGAGCCTGGTTATAATTATAGATTAAGTGATATTCATAGTTCTTTAGGTTTATCACAATTAAAGAAAATTGATAAATTTGTCAAATTAAGAAGAGAAATTGCTAAATCTTACAATTTTATGTTTGAAAATAATGAGAATATTGTTACTCCAACTGAAAAAAAAAATGTATATCATTCTTATCATTTATATCCTCTACAAATAGATTTTGATAAATTTAAGATAAATAAAAAAGACTTTTTTCTAAAAATGTACAAAAAAGGGATTAAATTACAAGTTCACTATATACCAATATTTATGCAGCCATATTATAAAAAAAAATATCAATTAAACTCAAAAAATTTTTTAAATGCTTATAATTTTTATAAAAAAGAAGTATCTTTACCAATATATCCAAATTTAAAAAAAAAGGAGATTAGTTTGATTGTTCAAAGTATATTTGATTTAATTTAACTTATCATAATGTCTAAAAACTCTTACTTAATAACAGGGGGAACAGGAAGTTTTGGAAATGCTTTTGTAAGCAATTTAATTAAATTTAAAAAAAATATTTCTAAATTAGTAATTTTTAGTAGAGATGAACTCAAGCAATCAATAATGTCTTCAAAATACCCTCATTCAAAATATCCATTTATAAGGTTTTATATAGGGGATGTAAGAGATAGCGAAAGGATCTTATCAGCTTCGGAAGGAATTGAAAACATTATACATGCAGCTGCTTTAAAGCAAGTTCCCTCTACAGAGTATAATCCTTTTGAGGCTGTTCAAACAAATATAATTGGCTCTCAAAACGTAATCAAAGCAGCATTATCAAATAATGTAAAAAAAGTTGTGGCTTTATCTACAGATAAGGCTTGTGCACCTATAAATCTTTATGGTGCAACAAAACTTTGTTCAGATAAACTTTTTATATCTGCAAACAACATAAAAGGCAAAAGAGATATTAAATTTTCTGTTGTAAGATATGGTAATGTTTTTGGAAGCAGAGGTTCTGTTTATCCATTATTTAAAAGTTTGATAGATGAAAAGACTTTTCCTATTACTGATAAAAATATGACCAGATTTAATATTAGTTTAGATGAGGGTGTTTCTTATGTAATGTGGGCAATAGAAAACTCATATGGCGGTGAAATTATAGTTCCAAAATTGAAGAGTTTTAAAATAACTGATTTGGCAAGAGCAATAGATCCCACAAAAAAAAATAAATTTATTGGTATTAGAGCGGGTGAAAAAATACATGAACAAATGATATCAAAAAGCGATAGTTACAATACTTTAGAAATGAAAAACTTTTATACTATATTAAACACCAATAACAATCCAATTAAACAATATTATTTGAAAAAATTTAAAGCAAAAAAAGTAAAAGAAGGCTTTGAATATTCAAGTAATTTTAATACTGATTTTATGTCTATAAAAGATTTAAAAAAGGTAATTCAAAATTATGAAAAAAAATTATAATAAAATTATTACTAAAATTACTTCCGCAAGAAGAAAGAATAATGTGAATTGGATGAACTTATTAAAATTAGCAATTAAGTCCTCCCTAGTACAAGCCAAAAAAATTTTAAAAAAAATTAATGATGAAGACAAAAAAATATCTAAATTGGTTTCAAAACTTTCTTAGTTTTTGAGTATTAGCTTGTGAACATTTATATTCAGACAGAAATATCTTCAAGAGAAGAAGACTCTAATTTATTAAAGGCAATTATTGCTGCCAAAAAAGGTGGCAAAGTTATAATTTCTAATTTTGAAACCATAAAATTTTTGTTAGAAAAAAATCTTTTAAAAGAGGGCATATTCCATACAAAGAGTCTAGTCCACAATCAAAGAAAAAACAGACTTCTTAAATTGTTATCTAAAAAAGGTTTTATGATTACATCATTAGATGAGGAAAATGGAATTATAAAAGATAAAAAAAGTTTTAAAAATTTTATTGAAACAAGATTTACTGAGGAATCACTAAAAAATGCTGATAAAATATTTTGTTGGGGAAGAGAAGAATACGAAACGCTAATCAATCATTTCCCTACTTTTAAAGATAAATTCTTACTTACTGGATCGTCTAGATTAGACATGTGGAAAAAAAATTTTCAATCATATTGGCACAATGATTTTAAACATAAAGAAAAACAAGTATTGATTTCTTTAAATTTTCCCTTAGTCAATGGTTTTAAGACTTATGAAAAAATTTTAGAGGAATTAAATAAGTCTGGTTATTTTTCAAGATCAAATAAGTACTTTGATGAAATAAAAGAAATTTATGAAATAACAAAAAAAAACTTTGAGTTATTTAAAGAAATGATAGTTTTTTTAGCTCAAAACTTAAAAAAAGTTAATTTTGTAGTAAGACCTCACCCAGTAGAAAAAAAACAAACTTGGGTTGATCTATTAAAAAATTTTCAAAATGTAACAATAGATAATAATGAAAACTTTAACACTTCCTTATATTCAGCAAATATACTAATACACAACTCATGTACTACAGCTTTTCAAGCTGCATTAGTTGAAAAAAAAATTTTTTGCTACAGCCCTTTAAAAGAAAATATAGAACATGGAAGATTAGCCAATTCACTGGGTGAGAAAATTGTTTCTAAAGAAAATTTATTACAACAGATAAAGGAATATTATATTAAATCAACTCCCGAGAAAGTAAGCAAAGATAATTTTGAATTAATTAATAGTCGATTGCATAATTCATTTAATAATTCATTATCTAGTGATTTAATAGTTAATACTTGGGCAAAACTATTTTTAAATTTAAAGTATAAAAGAAATAATCTTTTTATGATTAAGTTTTCTTTAGCATTGCAGGGTTTATATAAAAAATTTTTAAGCCTTTTTAATTTAAATAACAATAATTTGGACACAAAATTTCGCAAATACGATTTTGAAGCAATTACTGTAAAAATTGATAAATTAAAAAAAGTTTTACAAATAAATGAAAATTTCAAAGTTCAAATATTATCAAATCAATGTATTTTTATAAAAAAAGATGAATTTTAAAAAATTTTTAAATATAAAAAAAAAAAAATATCCTAAAAAGTTTGTTTTTGTTGTTGGATCAGGTAGATGTGGAACTTTACTTTTTAAAGAATTGTTCAAAAAAAATTCAGAAATTGAAGCACACCATGAAAGAAATAATTTACTAACATCTTTTTATCAATACTCTAAATTTAATGACTTTAAAATTAATTATGAATATTTTTTAGAGTCATTTGAGACACATAAAACATCCAAAAAGATTTATCTTGAGTCCAGTTCTTACCTTTCTTTAAACATAAAAAATTTATACGAAAGAACAAGGTGCAAAATAATTATTTTATATAGAGACCCATTAAGCACATGTAAGTCTTTAATGAAAAAAGGGTGGTATAACAAAAAAGATACAAAATTTTATAATAAACAAAAAAATATTGGATGTCATACTAATTCAGGCATTTATTTTCATCATAATTTCAGTAGATTAATCCCAAAAAATGATGAATTTCTTAAGTGGAATAAATTACCAATCATTTGTAAAGTAAAATGGTTTTGGAATTTAATTTATGTAAATTTAATTGATCAAACAAAAAAAATTAATAAAAATGATTATAAATTCATTAATATAAATAAATTTGCTTATAGTGACTATTTAGATATCTGTCGTTGGATTAAAAGTAATCCAGATTTATCTGAGAGAAGTTTTTTAAAAATATTAAAAAAAACACCAAATAAGTCTAAAGGTAAAAATATTAAAATTTCAAAAAATGAATTAAAATTTTTTAAAACTCATTATACGTCTGCTGAAAAAATCTTATTTAAATAGATTTTCTTAAAAATGAAATTATCATATAAAAAATTCAAAAAAATAAATCATGTGTGGAATAAACGGATTTAATTTTAAAGATAATTCTCTTGCAATGAGAATGAGAAAATTCACCAAATCTAGAGGTCCTGATGCTGATGGAATTTATATAGATAATTTTTTTACACTCCTGCATGATCGGCTTTCGATACTAGATCTTAGCTCTTTCGCAAATCAACCTATGACTTTTGAAAATTTAACAATTAGCTACAATGGAGAAATATATAATTTTAAAGACTTAAAAAAAGAATTAATAGATGATGGTTACAAGTTTATAACAAATTCTGATACTGAGGTAATTTTATTTCTATTCCACAAATACAATATTCATGCTTTTAAAAAATTATCAGGTATTTTTGCATTAGCAATATGGGATAAGTTAAATAGAAAACTTTATCTGGTGAGAGATAAGGTAGGCGTTAAACCTTTATACTATCATTTTAACAGTTATGAAAAAAAATTTCATTTTTCTTCAAGTGTAAAATCTTTGCTAGAGTGTTCTAAAAGTAAAATATTGAATGAAGATGCAGTTCATCATTATTCTAATTTTGGAAGAAACGATTTAAAAGAAACAATATTTAAAAATATTTATAAATTAGCTCCTGGTGAATTATTAGTTTTTGAAGAAGAGAATTCAAAATATTCAGTTAAAAAATTTTTAAAATTTAACCTTCAGCAAAACAATTATTCAAATGAAGACATGAAAGCTACAATAAAACAAACTATCAAATCTCAATTAATTTCAGATGTTCCAATAGCATTATCTTTATCAGGAGGAGTGGACTCAAATGTTATCTATTCTGCCATGAGAGAAAAATTTAATAATAATTTTAATATTTATTCTTTTTATTACAAAGACTATGAAAAATTTAATGGAGATTTTTATACAGCTCAAAAAAATGCAAAATTTTACAAAACTCCATTTTTTCCTATAGAGATAAGTCACTTAGATTTTATAGATACTGCAGAAAAAGTGGTAGAAATTCTTGAAGAACCTCTAGCAAATCAATGCTCAATTCTAAATTATAAAATGGCAAATACCATAAAAGAAAAAATTTTAATTACAGGAGATGGAGGAGATGAAATTTTTACAGGTTATGACAGCTATAAAAGTATTTACATTATAAATTTACTTCAAAAATTAAATTTATTGAAAAATTTTGATATCAATTTCGGTCCTAAAAATTTTCGTAGATTATTTATGAACAATCCTAAAGATATTTATTTAAGTTTTAGTGAACAAAATATTTATAAAGATCTAGAAAAATATTATAAAAATATGAAGAGGTATAATAAAAATGATTTAAAGTTTAACCATTGCAATGACTTTGAATTAAAAAATAGACTAAATCATGTATGTTTTTTAGATATAGATTCAGTTATCCCAAATGATTTTTTATTAAGAAATGATAAGATATTTATGAGTCAAGGAAAAGAAGTTCGCGTACCTATGCTTGATGTGAATTTAATTAACAAGTTCTTGATGATGAATGAGAGCAAAAAATTTGCAAATTCTTTTAAAAGTAAAAATTTACTAAAAAAGGTATTTAATAAAGAAATTCATTCGTTAGTAAAAGGCAAATGGGGGCTTCAGTCTCCATATGCAAAATGGTTAAAAGGACCACTTAATACTTTCGCTAAAGAAATATTAAGCAAAGAGTACTATTCTAATTCTGATAAATATTTAAATTTTGAGAATATTCAAAAGATGTTAATTAAACATCAAAAAGAATATTATAACCCAGCCTTAATTTGGTCCCTAATTAATTTACAATTGTTTTTTAGAAAATTTAAACTATAGGAATTAGAAATGTTGAAACCTTGTATAATTGGATTAGGATATGTTGGATTACCAATACTTTTAAATTTGTCAAAAAAAATTAAAACAATTGGTTTTGACATTAATAAAAAAAGAATTTTAGATTTAAAAAATTCGAGAGATACTTTCAATGAATTTAAAAAAAGAGACTTTGCAAAAAAAAAAATTTTTTTTACAAATGATGTTTTTAAGGCTAAAAGTGCAAATTTTTTTATAGTAGCTGTGCCAACACCAATTTCAAAAAGTAAATATCCAGATTTAAGTCATTTAAAAAAAGTTTCAGAAAATATTTCAAAAATTTTAAAAAAGGGAGACATTATTTTTTTCGAGTCCACAGTTTATCCTGGTGTTACCAATAATTTATGTAAGACAATTTTAGAAAAAAAAAGTAAATTAATTGAAGGAAAAGATTTTTTTATTGGTTATAGTCCGGAGAGGGTTAATCCTGGAGATAAAAACCATTCATTAAAGAGAATTGATAAAATATTAGCATATCCACATAAATTCAAAATAAAAAATATTTTTAGTTTATATAAAAACCTAGCAAAAAAAATCATCTTCACAAAGAACATAGAAGAAGCAGAAACCGCTAAAGTGATAGAAAATATTCAAAGAGATGTAAATATTGGACTAATGAATGAAATTTTTACTGTTTGTAAAAAATTAAATATAAATTTTAATAATGTTTTAAACTTAGCGGCAACAAAATGGAATTTTATAAAGTATAAACCGGGACTAGTCGGGGGACATTGCTTACCGGTAGATCCTTATTATTTATCTTATATTAGCAAGGTAAATAAATTTGATACAAAAATTATTTTAGCTGGCAGAAGTATAAATAATTCGATGAAAAAAAAAATTTATACTGAAATCAATAAATTGATTAATAAAAAAATTTTTAAAAATAAGAAAATATTACTTTGTGGACTAACCTATAAAGAAAATGTTGCTGATTTAAGAAATTCTATGCAATTAGAGATTTTCAAAAAATTGAAAAAAAATAAAAAAAATATTTTTGGATTTGATCCAATTTTGAATAGAGATATTGCAAAAAAATTTAACTTAATTTCTAAAGACAAAGATTTTAAAAAATTCGATATTTACATAATTCTAACAAATCATAGTTTGATTAAAAAAAAATTAAAAAAGCTTAATAATAACAAGTTTATATTTAATATTTTTAATAATGACTTAGAAAAAAACACCTGAATATGTTATTTAAAAAAATTTTACAATTTTTATTAAGAAAAATTTCAGAAAAGTTTTTTAAATTAAAATTAATTTACTTGGCCGAATTCTTTTCAATGTTGAGAGCCTCAATGTTGATGGGAAAATTTGTAAAAGTAAACTTTGATGGGCTAGACTGGATATATATATGGAAAAATTCAGCAGCAGTAAGTTCAGTAAGTTTTTACAATCCTCAATTAAATTATTCAGATTTAGATCTTTTTCTTTTTAAGTATAAACCAAACAATGGAGATATTATTGTTGATGTTGGGGTAGAGAATGGATCTGAAATTCCTGAATTTTGTAAATTAGTAGGCACTAAGGGAAAAATTTTTGCGATCGAAGCTGATCCGTCATGTTGCAGAAGACTAAAAAAGCTTAAAAAAATTTTAAATTTAGAAAATTTATTTATTATTGAATATGCTGTAGGAGATCAAAATAAAAAAATTAAGTTTTCACAAGAAATAGATGAAAAAAATAATAGAGTTTTGCTTGATAATACGCCTCATCAAAATTTTATTGAAATTAAACAATTAACTTTTGAGGAGGCAATAAAATCATACAATCTTAAAACTATTGATTTTGTAAAAGTCAATATTGAAGGTGCTGAAATGAATTTATTAAAATCTTTAGAAAACTCTAATTTAGTCATTAAAAACTGGTGCATTAGTTGTCATGATTTTATGGGAAAAGAATTTAGAACTTTTGATGATGTTTATTTATGGTTAAAAAGATCAAATTACATTGTAAATGAATATACTTTTGAAAAAAACAAAGATAAGTGGAGGAAGTTTTATTTATTTGGATCTAAGATTAATATTTAATTTTTATTTTGAATATATGAATTTTATTTTTTATTCATCTATAATTGTTAAAAATGAAAATTTTAGTTTTAATTTAAATTAATTTATATATTTTAACTTTTAATGAAAATACTAATTACAGGTTCTGCAGGTTTTATAGGGTTCAATTTATGCAACTATTTGCTTCAAAATTCGAATTATCATATTGTAGGTATTGATAATTTAAATAATTATTATGATGTAAGTTTAAAAAATAAAAGAGTAAAAAATTTAAAACCTTATAAAAAATTTAGATTTTTAAAAGGTGATATTACTAATAAGCTTACAATAGATAAAGTTTTTAAAAAATATAAGTTTGATTTTGTATTTAATTTAGCAGCTCAAGCTGGAGTAAGGTATTCAATACATCATCCTAGAAAATATATAGACACTAATATTTTGGGTTTTTTTAATATTATTGATGCTTGTAAAAAATATAAAGTCAAAAGATTATTTTATGCTTCATCAAGTTCAGTTTACGGAGAGAGTAAAAAGTTTCCTCTTAAAGAGTCAGAAAATATATCACCAAAAAATATCTATGGGCTGTCTAAAAAGATTAATGAAGAGATAAGCTATATTTACAATAAATTTTATAATTTAAACTTAACTGGTTTGAGATTTTTTACAGTCTACGGAAACTGGGGGAGACCAGATATGATGATGTTAAAGTTTATAGAAAGTTACTTTAAAAAAAAAGTATTTAGACTTCATAACTTTGGTAAACATACTAGAGATTTTACTCACATAGATGATGTAGTTGAAATTTTACATAGATTGTTAAAAAATAATAAAAAGCTAAAAAAAAATGATGTTTTAAATATTTGTTCTAACAAACCTATGAATTTATTAAATGTAATTTCATTTATGATGAAAAATGGTATTAAACCTAAAATTGCTAAAGTTAAATTGCAACAAGCAGATATACTAAAAACTCACGGAGATAATAAAAAACTTTTTAAGTATATTGGTCAAAAAAAATTTAGTAATTGGAGAGCCTCAGTTAAAAACTTAATTTTATGGTACAAAAACAATATGCTTTAAAACTTTATGCGTATTGCTTATTTATTTAACTCATCAACACCCTCTTCTAATCCAGGAAGTATTCAAGTCGTTAATACATGTAGTGCAATTGCTAAACTTTCACATGATATCAAGCTTATAGTTCCTGACACTGGTTTAAAAACCTCACTATCAAAATTTTATGGTATTCAAAAATCACCAAAATTTATAAGACTAAAATTTTTTGATAAGTTTCCACTAGGAATTAATTATTATTTATTTTCTTTGTGGGCTGTATTTTATGGACTGTTAAATAAAACTGAAATTTATATTACAAGAAATTTTTTTACATTAATTTTATTAAATCTTTTAAAAAAAAAAGTAATTATTGAAGTTCATCATGACTTAGAAAATGAAAGTAGATTAGTAAAATTTTTTTATAGAAATTTTAATATTTTTTATAATCATAATATTATAAAAATTGTAGCAATTACTCATTCAGTTAAAAAATATTTAATTAACAGTTTTAAAATTGATAAAAAGAAAATACATGTAATACCGAGCGCCTCATCTCTTAATTTTAAATTTAAAAAATTAAAAAAAAAGAAAAAATATAATATCGGTTTCTTTGGTAGTTTGGATAAGAGCAAAGGTTCAAATTTTATCATTTCTTTGTCACAAAAAGACAAAACAAATAATTATTTTATCTATGGTGGAAAACCTTATGAAGTTAAAAAATTAAAGAAAAATATACCAAAAAATTTGAAGATTTATCCAAGTGTTGCTTATAGCAAAATTAAGTCACACTTATCCAAGATGGATATCTTATTAATGCCCTCCAACACAAAAAAATTAAGATCTTTAGGTGGAATTGGAAATATAGCAAAATTTACTTCACCGTTAAAATTATTCGATTATTTAGCAACAGGTAAACTAATCATCACTAGTAATTTAAAGGTCTTCCAAGAAATTTTAACAGATAAAAAAAATTGTATAATAATAAATAAACTAGATGTAAATAATTGGGAAAAAAAAATCAAACAAGTTAAAAATCAATTATTTAAAATTAATAATATTAAAAAAAATGCTTATATTTTATCTAAAAATTACACATACAAAATCAGAGCAAAAAAAATATTAGACTTTTAATCTTTCTTATTAATGTAAGATCTTATCAAATTTGAATACAGATTAAGATTCTTATAATAGTTAAATCTATTAATATTTTTAAAAGCTATTTTGATTTTTTTTTTTACAATTGATGGATTATTTTTATAAAACAATATTAATTTCTTTAAATTTTTGAAATCCCCAACTTTAAATAATCCTCCACCACTGCCATTAGACAATATTTCTTTTGGTCCAGAAATACAATTACTGGAAATAATAAATTTCTTAAGAACTATGGCCTCAAGTAAAATATTTGGAAGACCTTCATGTAATGAAGTTAAAATAACAAAATCGGACTGTTTTATAAAAGGATAGGGATTTTTTTTAAATCCTATTAGTTTTATATTTTTTTTAAGATTGTGTTCTTTTATAAATTCTTCAATCCTCTTTTTCATTTTTCCTTGACCCATGATTACCGCATGATAATTGATTAGGTCACCTAAAGCATGCAAAGCTTTTAAAAAAGTTATATGATCTTTTTCTTCAGACAATCTTCCAACATTTATAATTTTCAATTTATTTATTTTAAAAATTTTCGGGACTAATTTTGTTGAAAGAGATTTAATTTTTTTAATGTCTAGAGGATTATAAATGCAAGTTGGTTTAATTTTATAATTTTTTATAAAATCTTTTTTTGTTTGTAAGCTGTTTACAATATTGTGATTAGCAAGTGGATAAATTTTTTTGAATATATATTTCTTAATATTATTATTAGTCCAATGATCAGGAAAGCTATTCGACCTAGTAATAATTTTTTTAAAGAATATTTTGCACAATATAATTGTCCAAATATTAGATTGAAAACTTAAAACCAAAACATCTTTTTTTTTAATAAAAATTTTTATTAAAATAAAAATTGAAATTAAAGATTTTATATTTCTTCCAAATTTATTCCACTTAAATAATCTTGGTGAAAAAATTTGTATGTCATGATCAAATTTATTTTTATCAACTTTAGATGCAGTTATAATAGAGATATTTTTAAATTTTTTAGATAAAAAATTGGATATTACAAAAAGGTTTTTGTCAGCCCCACCTTTCTCAATTGAAGGCATAAAAATTACAATGTTTTTTGAGTTCATTTGAATAAATAACTATTATTCATATTTATCATAAGAATATTTCATTATAAATATATATTATAAATAATCTTCTATTATAAATATATATTATAAAAATATTTGATGGTAAAAAAAATTCTATATTGGGCACCATGTTTAAATAAAGTTGGAACATACTATTCCACAATCAATTCTGCTATTAGCATTGAAAAATACTCTAAGGGTAGCTTTAAACCAGTAATTATTAATGTTTGTGGAGAGTGGAATGAATCAGAAGATTTATTGAAACAAAACAATGTTGAAATTGTAAAATTTTACAAAAAAGATTTTTTTAAATATCTTCCAAAAAATGGGTTTTTAAGAAGTAGATTTTCTTACTTAACAATTGCAACTTTGTCAATAATTCCTTTAATTAAATTTTTAAACAAAAACAAAAGTGAAATTTTAATCATCCACTTAATTATTACCTTACCACTTCTTTTAAAATTCATTTTTAATCTAAAAATAAAAACAATATTAAGAATATCCGGATTTCCAAAGTTAAATATATTAAGAAAGAATATTTGGAAATCTTCTAATAAAATTTTAGAATATGTAACCTGTCCAACAAAAGATCTTTTAGAACAAATTAAAGAAGCAAGAATTTTTAATAACCAAAAAGTTCTTTTTCTTCCAGATGCAATTATAAATATTAATACTATGAATAGAAAGATTGATAAATATAATGATATAGTTAGCACTAAGACCATTTTAGCCGCAGGAAGACTGACAAAGCAAAAAAATTTTTTATATCTTTTACAAGAATTTAAGAAATTTTTGAAAATTAAGAAGAAATATAAATTAATAATTTTAGGTGAGGGAGAAGGGAAATCTGAAATTCAAAATTATATAAAAAAAAATAATATTTCAGACCATGTTTGTTTAAAAGGTTATGTAAAAAATATCTTTAGTTATATGAAGCACTCTGATCTTTTTGTTTTATCATCTTTATGGGAAGATCCAGGGTTTGTTATAATAGAAGCAGCTTTTAGTAATTTATTTGTAATCTCGAGTAATTGTCCAAATGGTCCTAAAGAAATACTGGATAATGGAAGAGGAGGAATTCTTTTCAACAGCAATGAAGAGGGCGCTCTATTAAATTCCTTTATAGAATTTGACAAACTTAGTTCGGATGAGCGGGTTTACAAAAAAGTGATTTTAAAAAAAAATATCTCAAAATACACAATTTTTAAACATTTTAAATCACTTGAGACAATCTTAAAAAAAATTAACGCTTAATTTTTTAAAAATGGAAGAATTAGTTTAAAATAATTATTGAGGTTTTTTTTATAATTAAATCTCTCAAGTCCTTTATTTGCCATTAAAATTTTCTTATTAAGATTTTTTTTTTTTGATATTAATATTAATTTTTTACAAAGGTCATCTGAATTTCCAGATTTAAATAGAGTGCCATATTTACCATTATCCAGTATTTCTTTAGGACCAGTAGGGCAATCACTCGAAATAATATATTTTTTTAACGTAATGGCTTCCAATAATACATTTGGTAAACCTTCATATTTAGAGGCCAAAATAAAATATTTAGATTTCAAGATATAAGGAAATGGATTACTATTGTTTTTGATTATTTTTATTTTATTTGTTAATTTTTTTGATTGAATAAAATCTTTAATAAATTTTTCTTTACTGCCTGAGCCAACTAACACCAATCTGTAATCAATTTTATTTTTTAATTTCCAAAAAGCTTTTAATAAGGTTCTATGATCTTTCTGATCTTCAAACCTTGCAACATTGATAAAATTTAGAGTATCTTTTTGGAAAAAATTTAGATTAATTTTTGTTTTACTTTTTTTAATAATTTCATTCTTATTAAGAGGATTATAAATACAAACTGAATTAACATTAAATTTACTCTTAATTAATTTTTTAAACTCATGACTATTTACTATAACTTTATCTGCAATAGATAGAGCATTTTTATAAATTATTTTTTTTATAATGTTTTTAGACCAACCAGTTGGTGAACTATTGGATCTAACT
>Ga0233444_10003685_pt1 | contig 15036 bp, 6 predicted proteins | sample SI_124_October20_6_FD_182792 | JGI IMG/M metagenome (GOLD analysis project Ga0233444, IMG submission 182792) | Seawater microbial communities from Saanich Inlet, British Columbia, Canada - SI_124_October2016_10_MG | ecosystem: Environmental > Aquatic > Marine > Inlet | place: Canada: British...
ATGAGTTCATCAAGAGGAATCTGATCTGAAAGGAGCAAAAACCACAAGACCCAGAGCCAGAGGAGCGAGAGGTATTGTAGAGGTCTTGCTCTTTGGCGAATCTTCTTGACTACAGCTAATTCCCCATCCGCTAATATTTCTGAGATCAAAACCCCTGCTGCAAGCATTGAAATTCCCAATCCTAAGAGCAATGGTATGCTTACGATCTCATTTCGCATTGAATAAGAGGCTACGAGATATGAACTCCACAGTAGAACGAGTGTCGTTAGAATATTGGTTACGCCTAACATGACAGATAGAGGGTCTTTAGAATCTTTGAGAAGTGTGAATCCACCCAACAAATTCATTTCAAAGGATTGATCATCTTCTTCAATCTGATCATCGATAGAAACATCCTGTTCCTCCTCTGAAGATTCTTCTAAAATATCTACTTCGTTTATTCCATCATCTGAAAGGGAATCCTCTTGGTCTTTAGTTTCCCCATCATGACCGATCTCTGGTAAATTGGTTCCCATTTTTTCCCCGGAGGATATTCGTTCAATACATGCTCGTAAACCATCTGAGATATACTCCTCAATGTCATCTTCGCTTAATGTACCGCTTTGGTGTGTTGAGTAAAGCCATCTAAATTTCACTTGTTGTGGTTCATCGAAAGCTAGATTTGAAACAATTTGGAATGAACCAGGTTTCAATTTTGGAAGTTCATCAGCCATTGACGTGTTTTTTGCGTTACCAATCGTAAGAAGTGCCTTCACTTTCTTTATGTCTTGAGGTTTAGTAAACTGCCCAATGCACAACGTTTGGGCTTGTCCAAAAATCTTGTAATCAACTGAAGATATGTTCTGGGTTGCAAAAATACAACACAAACCGAACTTTCTGCCTTGTTTAGCGAGCATTTCCAGAATAGCCTTTGGTGGAGGATTTTTTGGGTGAGGTGGCATGAACGGATGAACTTCGTCTACTGCAAAGATCATTTTCGTTTCATCACCTTTTGGTTTTTGACGAATGGTCCAATCATAGAGCCTTCTACCCACTTCTAATAGGAAATTTTCCTTAAGGTCCTGTGAACTAAGAGTATTCATGTAAATGATGTTAATTGGGACTTTACCATCTTCACAAGGGGTGCACATTGTGTCAAAGTCAAGTGGAGTGCCGAGGGTAAAGAGTAGGTGATTTACTCCTGTTTCTTGCCCACGGAATCTACGTGCAAGTTTCTCTCTCGCCGAATCTGGTATTAAATTCACAATTCTTGATTCAAAATCGGTTGCTGACATCCCAGAAAAAGTACGTAGTTTATGTGGCACTTCAACTAAATCAGCTAACTGATAAAAATTCTTAGGAAGCATTTCACAATCACTTGAAAGTTCTAACAGTGTAACGAGATATGATTTGATTTCAGCACCTGCTGGCTTTGTAAGGTCAAACCCTGCAATCGATGTGAAACCTGCGGCCATCAAATCCCAAGACGATATTTTTTGTTCATCATCCAAGGATTCTGAAGGGGCGACGAAAGGATTGAGGCAAAGGGGTAGTCCTTTCGAACGAACAGGTGTCCAAACTCGAACTTCTACCATATCCGAAAACTTCTGAGCCCTTGCAGCATCTCCCCCATTTGCTGCGACTTGGTCGACATCGACACCCATAACCAACTGTGATAAATCACCCTGAGGATCCATAATCACGGCAGGGATTCCTGCTAACGCAGCTTCTTCAATGATGATCTTCAAACCAACGGTTTTACCCGATCCAGTTTGTCCAACCAATCCTATATGGCGGTTTAGTATGGATTGAGGCAATTGAAGTACAGTATCAGATGATCGGATGTTACCAAGCAGTAGATTCATCTATCTCAGTTCCTTTTCGTATACCAATTTACCCATTCTGTAAGGGCATGAAGCCAAATGTTAGATTTTTTCACAGGATCATTATCCCTTAAGATATCTTTTAAGAACTCTAATTCCCCTGCAGGACCCTTTTCCTCTTCAGAATCGGCACCGTTTTGAATTTTAATCTTGCTTAAATCTCCACCGACCTGTTTGTACTTAATTTTCCAGTGTTTAGACGGGAATACGAAGTCAGTATCTTCTTCCGTTTTCTTCCATACTTCCATAATATCTGTATGGCCGCTTTCTCTAGCAAGTTCTTTCATGTAATTGATAAATATTAAATCAGGGATATGGAGTTGACTCTTCATTCGTTTTTGATAATGTTCTTCATCATCTTCATCCTCGTTATTCCATACTACTTCTTTGCACATACGCCACATTTCCAAATCATATTGAGATAATGCAATACCGGCCATTTTTCCAGAATTTTGAATAGAGCCTTCGGTAATCTCAATCAGTTCCGGTTGCGAAAATACCTTCTTAATTACATCGTTTGGTATATCAATGCTGCTTTCAAAGGTATTTGTGGGGCTAGTAACCCACAAATCTTTGAAAGTATGTATCCAAAGGATATTTCTTAAGAAAGAGTATGGGTGTACGCACGGTTCTTCTATTACTTCAAACCTCTTTTGACTTAACAATTCCATCAGGTGGGAATATTTTTGTGAAACTTCTGTAAATCCTGCCTTTTGGCTTATGAGTGTCATATTACACAATGGCCCATTTTGCAAATGTTGTACAAACACTTTGTAAACTGGTTTTTGTTTTACTTCTAAATAATTTTTTGCGTAATATTGTATTGTCTTTTCAAGAACGTTAGCTTTTATCATGGTACTTGAATTAACGAGCCACAGCCAATTTGTGGGAACTGATCTTGTGGCATCTAAAGAACCATCCAACTCGAAAGCGACCCCATATTCATCTGAGTCAGGGTCGGTGGCAAAGTTATGCTGCCTTTTAACTGCGAATGATAATCCCGCTAATCGTGATAAAAGATTTCTAACATCATTGAGATGGCGAATCGTAGTTACGGGGTCGATTCCAGGAGGAATTGTTTGGATAAACTCTTCATCAGCTTTGAGGCTGTGGAATAATTTGTCGAAGAAATCCTTGCAATTAAAATCCTCACCATCGTCACTCATTTTGTTTTTAATATGATTCAGAAGAACAGAAGTAGTTGTTATATCGCTTATATTTTCTGTATTTCCGAATTTTACTACTCTTTGATGCAATTCGGTATCAAAGGTTGTAGGATTGAACAAATTCCCATATACATGATCGCCTGTTTGTATACTAAGTAGCCAATCTGCATGGACATGAGAATAAATATTTGAGTCGAATAAGACCTTCTCTCTTGAAGTGTTAGAAGGTTTGTTTCCTAACAATATGGATCTTAGAATAAGCGCGGTTGTTGTTTCATCAGGGTAAAGTCTCCTCGGAGAAGAATACTTCTTAAGGTCCTCATAGGCTCTGCGGAATCTTGGTTTTTCATCAATTGTTCTTTCATTACTGCTTGAGGTGGTATTTGAAGTGGCAAGAATAAGTTTGTTCAGCACAGTTGTACTAGACATTTCTGGATACCTATCTGCGCAGCCTTCCTTAATCAAAGCAAAATCTCTCATAAATGCCGGAGTTATGGCATAGAAATTGGTTTTCTCATTCTGGACTTTAAGATATATTGGAGATGATCCGCCATTTTCGTTTTTCAAATATAATCTAAAATTATCTCCTAATGTTTTCCGTAGTTTCCCCCATTCCCTGTCTTCTTTTGCTTCAGAAGATGCTATGCTAGGGCCTTGATTAATATTGAAAAATTGTTGAACTTGAATGTCCGGAATCTCTCTGTCTTTACCGTTAATTGATATCCAAAGTTTTGGTTTTATTCTATCTGACAGGATAACCGCAGCGAAATCGTAAATGAATGAGCTGGGAATTGCGGATAAATGTGATTCATCAATGATGCCGATACTTTCAAACAGATGTGTCATGAGTTCGGTTCTTGATTGTGAGTCTCCACTGGAACTACCTAGGTAACTCGTTACTCGATTACTTAGGTATGTACTCCGAAATTTGTTATTCAAAGCTGAATTAGGATTCGTATTGTTGAACACACTATCCCAAGCGGATTGCCAATCAGATGTGTTCTTGATGAAATCCATTCTTTTTTCAGTATTTTCAAAAATACGTGACACTAACAACTCTGGATTTAGCATTAACAGCCAATGGATTGATTTCTTTAGTACTTCCATATCATATCCTTTGGTTTCTAATTCAGACCATTCGGCTCGATATTTCACCGACATCGCTTCCCAATAATCAGGGATTCGATCATCAACTAGGTCTGTTAAACCGAGTATGTCGCTTTTATCAATAGAATCAATGACATCCCATACATGATGTCTCCTAACTCCATTAGAATCTTTAAGATAATTGCTATAAAATGACTGAATTATATCGCCTGGAATTTGATAATTTGTAGCATTATCCTGCTTGTTCATAATAGGGGACAAAGGGTGTTCGAATAATTGTTCGAATATTTTGTATGCAGTATCTTTTTTTATGATTGTTTCATCATCTAAACTATAGTATATGTCGTTTTCAGAACTCATTATTTCAGGAAGGCTCAACACAGTTGCGTTCGAAGTAGGATCTGTTCGGCCACTCATATCATTCAAATCCATGACCTCATTGGTCATTGACACTTTAACTGATAATTCCTTGTTGTCTTGGACTCCGTCATTCTGGACAAGTGAATGAACAAGGTTTAGGAAGGTATCAGTGATAGTTGAATTATAAATTTCATAAAGTTTTGTTCTGTTATTAATTAGATCTTTAGCAGCAACATCGAGATGGGCATTACTCACAATGAAATGCTTAATCATCGGATCATCCTTTGATTTTAGATTAAGTTTTACTTTCTCTTGCATATCGGAAAGTAAGGCATGATATCTTCTCATGTCGTTTGCATAATCAAGAATTTTCTTAGAAATTTCTTTGATACTATGTGGGCTATCTTTCTTCCATTTCTGTTTCACCTTCAAACCAAATTCAAGATACTTGAATAAATCTTTCCGGGCTTTATATTCCTCTCTTAAATCTTCTCTGACTGTGTTGAAATCTTTATCAACACCACCATCTTTGGGTGATAAGTGATCAACTCCCATGGAGATGTATTTTAGATGGACATATTGCGTTCTAAATTTAGCCCACTCTGATTGTGATTCAGTGGATTGTTTGGAATTATTATCTGTAATAATTAGTTTGGTTAACATGTATGATCCTAAATCTTCTTTGAATTTGTTATACTGTTCCCATATTGTTCGTATCTCTGTTGCAGATCTGACGTTTGAAGCCGTCTTGTAGAAATATGTCTGCATCTGGAGGTTAGATGGTGCAAGAATAAACGGATTCTTAATTGATTCTTTACGGTCATTAGATAAATCCAATATCTGATTTTCAGACTCTGACGTGGCTTCTCGATTTCTCCTTTCCAAATCATCAAATAATTTTTGTTTATGTTCATTAAATTCGTCTTGTGAGTGAAGGCTGTCTAGGTTTAGATATTGTATTAGATCGGCCCAATCTTTATTCAATTTGGAATAAATACTACCTGCCTTTTTAGTGTAATTCTTCCATTCTTTTAATGTGATTTCCTTTTCTTTATAGTGTAAAGCATTGTATCTTGCTTGTAAAACATCGCTGGTAATGTAGACTACGTTTTCCGAATCATGAGTTGAAGATCCATCTTTTGTTTCCCCAGCAGAGAATACCCACACCAATGCACCGGGGAGTGTTTGTTTTATCATGCGGAGTACTGGCAAAATCATACCACTGCCACTTCCACCTGCAAAGCTATGTACAACACAGACATGGCGGATATTTTTTCCTTCTTTCTTTTGGCGGATACTATCTTGAATTGCATTTTCAGCATGCACTGCATATGCGCGTCCAATACCCATTTTCCCTCCAGATCCTTCTTCACTAATGTCAAGAAGTACAGTGTTAGTTGAAGGTTTGCTGAAGTTATCTTTTTCTTGAGTATATCTTGTATCATTTTGGCCCGTGTTGCCCCAAATGTAGTTGTAGGTGGTTTCCAACATTGTTTCTTGTTCGGGACCAGCATTTATTGCTAGAATATTGGCTGAATCGAAAAAATTAAGCAGGGTTTGGTATTTAGCCCTATCGTCCTTTTCTTTGGTAGGGACAGTTAAATCGTAACCACATTTCAAGTTTTCAATTTCAACGTTGAGCCCTTTCTGATCAATGTTAAGTGCCTTGATTAAATTTTTACAGCGAGTGTCAGTAGGATTGTTAAGTAATTTAGCCATAGTGGCTCGAACAATTTGTTCGCCTCCTTGCCCTAGCCCAATCATTAGGGCACCTGGTGCCTCAGAATGTTGAATGACTGCGTCTCGATAGGTCTCTTTCAAATCTTCAAGGTATTGTTGTACTGCGGCATCCACCTTTTCTGCAAAACCCTCAAGTGGATCGTGTGTTTTGGTTTCTTTTTCACCGAGATCTACATTTCCTGAGAGTCTCTTTGTGAGGCTATTTATTGACTCATTATATTTCTTAATTAACGAATTTTTCGCTTCGGTTAATTTTTCCCTTTTCTCCTTGGTAATGTTGTCATTTGTAGCATTCGTAGAATGTAACTCGCTCATGATTTTACTTTGGAGACTGTTTGCTTCTTTTAGTTCGTTCAAACTGACATCTAATGTTTCATGCAACTTTTGAGGGCTGATATCGTATTTACTCGTAATATTTAACAAACTTTCATCACTAGAACTTTGATTATTATTTATGCAGACTTCGAAAAATCGAATCTCTTCTTTCCAAGTTGCATTAGCATCATATTTCTTTTCCATTTCTAATATTGTTTTCTCAATACTACTCGGATTATTTCTCAAGCAACCTACGAGGGCAGGAAGTTGATCTATGGAATTAATTTTTAAAGATTTTAAACAAACCTGAATCAAATTTATTTGTGATGCAATTTGTCCTTTATGATTCTCGTTCGTGACAGTATCATCTAAGTGATTGGCTCTACTCAATGCTCGTTCATAATCAGTGGACTTTATTCCAGAAAACTCCATCAGTTTGAGTAGACTATCAAGAACATAAGTGTTAGAGTCAATCGAATTATCCCAATCCGACATGAGTGCATTATCGCTAGAAGAAACTATCACGAAACATTCCGAGATGAGTTTTCGCAACCAGTTTTCAAGCAGGTTATATGGTTCCCCACCTCTAGATAAGGCTACATCGTTATAGTTTAATTTACTCAAAGTTGTCGAATCGTGTGGTACATTGTGGGAGATTCTTTCACCGATTGGATTCATTTCCATTGCAAGCATATATTTACTGAGTGCAGAGGCGGGTGTCAACACTCCTTCCGTATCTTTTTTCAACAACGATCCGGATGGATCTAAGTGATTACTGGCAGCAGGTGTAAGTGCGTCTCTGAGTTCGTTCATTGCGGTTTTACATGCCATGATTTTATGAGCTAAACCTTCATCTTCTCCAATCCCCCAAAACAATAACTCCATGTTCTTTAGCAAGTTAAATTGATTATCTATGAAATTATACATCTCTCTAGCAATCATGTGAGGGTTTAGTGTTTCTAAAGACACTAAGAATCTAAGAAAGTTCCTATCGATGTTGAATTTTACATCTTTGTTTGCTGAAGGTTCTATCAAGGATTTGAATTTACTTAATTGTTTTGAGTAAAGCCGTGCTAAGGCAGTTGAATTCAATAAGAATTGCATTTGTATGTAACTAAGTTTGATGTTATCTTTATCTCTCAATGAGTTAATCCTAGGTAAAATATCTGCGAATTTTGCTACAATATCGATATCATCGAAAGTGAAATTGTTTGATGTGACTTTAAAGTCCCCAGCGACGTATTTGACGACAATATTTTTTCCGCTGATAGGGAGATTATTGGTGTAAGATATATCTTCTGGATACAATAGTTTTTGGTTTTTTTTCAAACTTACAGTACTTTTCATTTGTTTACGTATTCCACCTTCTGTATATCCATTAAACGGAGTTCTAAGTTCTGTGTCATCAGACCAATTGAACAACCTGTTAATTGTTTTAAGATTCAATTTGTATTTTTTTGACTTGTGTTCAGTTCCTGGGTAGGCTATGTTAGCCCATGCCTTTACTGTCGTGGGGTACTTCGGTGGAGGTGCCTGCTCTGTCATGAATTTCCCTATTAATATTGAATACATAAACCTCTTGATTCATAACAATACCCCTACATGTAGAAAGTTTGGAGAGTTATCTCTTATTACTTCGCTAGGTAGGCCAAATTTAACAACACAATCTGTTCCATGGAGATGAATTGTTTTCGCATCCATGTGTCCAATCAAACTAATGAGATCTTTTTCCTCTTCCGGCGTAAATATAAACGGGCATCCAAAGAGAGACATTTGATTTATGATATCTTTGATGATTTGAGCTAGTCTTTTAGATAAGAAATTACAATACCCCAGTATTGTACATATGGCAGGTGACAAATACACCGATAAAATCTTGTTCCCATCCTCAAAAACTTTTGTCCTTGAGTTAATTAATTCTTCGAATGATTTGATCCGTCTGTGTCCTAGACCAAGTTTCCTGCCTTCAGATAAAGAATTTATCCATTTTGAGTTTTGAAGTAATTCTGAGTTTCCGAATTCACCTTTTTCATATCGTTTGATGAATTCCCATCGTAGTTGTTCCTCTTCAACTTCATCAGAAATGGTGTAACCCGGGGAGGTAAGTGTGATTTTTTCAGTTACATAAAGCGACTCTTTGATTATTTTAGTATAATTTATATATGGTTTGCAGTATTCTATTTGAGATATTTTTTTAATTATATCTAAAGGCTTGAGACGTTTATATTTTGGATGAAGATATTCTTTGTACATTTCTGCAAGGGCACTTTCGTCTTCTGAGGACATCTGAAGATTTTTGTCTCTAAAGGTTGAAAAAAATACTTCATTCATAATGGCATGAAATTGCTCGTGATGCTTTTTATGATTCAAATTTCCAGGGGAGTTTATAAATTTCTTTATCAATAAATTCATTGACATAGCACTGTAAATGTCTTTTGGAGGGAAGATGCTCAATGTTGAATTTTCTCTAATAAAGGATTTGGATCTAAGTGAAAAATGTTCAGTCCACTCCAACGGGAGGTACTGCCTGTTCGATGTTTCAAATAATGAAACTAAATCTCCATTAATCTCTACTTCATGATTAAACCAGTCCTTGTATAAGTTAGCATCCCTGATTCCAGTTAATTGACGTAAGTGAGGCGATGGAGGGGTATTCTTTCTGAATGGATATTCTAATTGTTGCTTATTGTTTGTCAAAATCCACTCCTGTTCGAGTCCATTAATTGGTACAAGGCGGAGAATTTGCATATGTCCTAAACTTTGAATAGGAATCTTTGAAGTTCCTCGCTCAGCGGGATAAAAAATTTGTGCCTGTGTTCGAGTCTCAAAAAAGAGTGTCGATTTCTGAAGCGTCGTTTTTTGGACGGCTTTAACAATCTCTATCCACAATGAGAATAATTGATCTTGGAATGAGATTCTTTGATCTAAAGTGGCAAATAATTCTAACTTCTTGTTGTAGAGCCCCGAATCAAAATATTTTTTTGTTTTGATTAGTATTGAATACAAAAAGTGGTGCTCACCTTTTAAAAGAGAAATGTTTTTTCCTAGTATGCCACTAGAATCTAGCCCCTCTCTCATTCTTTTGAGATCAATTGTCTTCCGGTTTTCAAAATCACGTATAGAAATTGTTTGTTTAATAAATTGTATAATGTCCTGAATTTTAGGGAATTCATCTCGGTCATCACTGAGGGTTTTAACAACTGCAATTGCAGAATTTATGTATGTTGCTTCGAAAATGGTTAATGTTCTCTGGAGTATTTTTGAATAAAATATGTGATTCCAATCACATTGTCTTGAACTACCATCAAATTTCAATTCTTCGAGTGGATGAATGAAATACTCTCCTGTACGATTTAACCCAAATCCTGGCTTGAATGGATCAAAGTTAGAAAAAACCATACGTTCGGGCGTTCCTTTGAGATTAGTTACTCTTTCCTCTAACCATTGTTGAATTTTTGTGGGATCTTTTGTAGAACTCAAGTCCTTGTGTGAACGTACTTCAAATGAAATACTATCTCTAAACTTTCGGACCTCTTCACTATTGCAAGCATCTCTCTGAAAGCAAAAGTTACAAATTTTCATATTTACATTAAATTTATCAACTTTTAGACACTCTGATAGCGATTGGTTTAGATGGTTCTTTGAAGCCTCAAATTTAGCTCTCTTAGACATTTGAAGTAAATCATGTAGGCTAAGAGTCCTACTTCTTATCCCAAATGTTTGTTCCAATATAGTTGACATGCCGTTCAGAGTAAATCGTTCTCCACTTGGCCTTTTTTTTAAGGTGATTTGGTCTTTAAATATGCTAAATTGTTGTTGATTTATTCCCTCTATATTTCTTAGTAATTCCTCTAATTCAGCTTTTTTGCCAGTAACTTTTTGTCCGAGTTCCCTCAACTTATGTTGTATCTCTACTTTTGTGATCTTTCTTTTCAAATCCAACTCAATCACCTTTTAGAATGTAAGAGGAAATTTTTTCCGATAGCGACGTAAACAATTTTTCATCCTCATTTTGAATTTCAGAAGGGAGTTCTTGTTGCATAAATTGTTTTTTATTTCGTAGAGAGGTGATATATTCTTGGACACATTGTATGAGTGCTCTGTTTTGAGAAAAATGTATATTTGTGAATTCCACTTTTTTCGTTTGATGAAAAATCTCTTGAAATGGCTTTCTTAAGTCACCTAATTTAAACTCTTCTTCTAGCCTTTTGAATACATCTTCAATTTCTACAATCAAATTGCTCGATCTATTTTTGTACAATTCAATGCCTTTGGTTTTCATGCTCCATCTCGAGTAAATTAAAATCCACATAACCTGAATTTTATGTTCAAAGTTATATTCGAATTGATTGTGGACGACAGTTGAATTATCTTGTAAAAAGTATGGGATTAACCCTTCATTTCTGTTTTCATAACCCTTATACTCATTGTAATCTTTCCTGTCACCCAAAAAGTAATACAACTTAAGTAGAAAACTTTGAGATACATTATCTCCCTGGTTTGGATATAAATTATTCAGAACATTGGCGATGATGTCCCATCTAAAATTTTCGGAATATTCTTTCTCAAAATAGTTGATGAAAACATCTTCTGTTTTTTGGGGCCAACCATATTTACTGGTAAGTTCATTGTGAACATCTTTCGCGTTTATTTTTGCAAGAGAATCAAGTGTCTCGTAGTCCGAACTCGTGATAACTCTAATGAAATCTTTGTTCTTGTTCATGGTGTTATTTAAATCTAATAATTCTCTTCTAAATTGCTTATTGTACTCGCTCATTTTTTCATCCAAATAAGATTCTACGATGAATTGCTTGGTGAAGTCCTTTTCCCAATAGAGTCGATTTTGATTTATTGAGATCTCCTCGTATGAGGTTACTAAAGCAGGTCTTGTCATATCTGCAAGTGCCTTTGAAATGAAAATTAGCGCAAGAATAAACATCATCAAGCGTAATAATTCCACTAGCATGATGTTTGAAAGTCCGAGTTCATAATTTGGATTCGATTGAAATTCAATCCACCCCCATCCAATTACAATTCCTGAAGCCAAAAGAAGGACTCTGATTGACCGATTAACAATTTTTAGCCTTGAATTCCAGACTTGGAATGCGGTTTCATTTAAGAAAAAGATGACATAAAGTATGGATAATACAATAATAGAAGGAAGAATTAGTTTATGTCTAGGAGTGGAAAAGTCAAAGTTTTCAAAATACTCCCAGAAGTTAGAGATGTACAGTAGTAACGGAATTGTCAAGAAATAAGTCAATCCTATTAGAATAGATTTTAGTTTAATCCTTGAATCTTGTAGCGTCATTCTACTCACATCCAAAACTTAACTGGGTCGATTTCAAAAAGTACAATATTTTGATTAGGTGAATCTCTTATTTTCTTGAATAAAACCTCTTCTAGAAATTTATGTTCCTTAGAATATTGAAGGTCATTGACTATTTTATTTAGCATCTGTTCAGAAATCGCTACATAGAGCAATGGCCATGAATCTATCTTAGAGCTTTCAAGGTCATATAGACAAATCAAATCATCTAAATCAAACAACAAAAACTCATCTGGGTCTACGAAGAGATATGGATTACAACTTCTGGTTATGAGCTTTATAATCTGATCCAATTTTCTTACATAGGGTGCGGTTTCAATGGGCCTATAGTCGCGTATATTTTTTATATCAATTAAAGGATGGTATCCCTGGGAAATAACTTCCTGAATTGCACCATTGTCTCCGACAGCTCTTTCTTTTTGAATTAGAATCTCGACTATACACGTTCTTAGTTTGGTGTCTGAAATTACAACTTTTTCGCAAATTAACTCATAAGATGGTATCTTTTTGTTAAATCGTTTTAGATTAGATCTGAAATATTTCGCTAATTTAGGGTCTGAAAACTCGATTTTATCTATCGTAAAGCGTCTGCTTTTTGCTAAAGGTGCCATCATTACAATCTTGAATCCTGAATAGTTAGCATCAGAACTTAATTTCATAGAGCATTTTGGAAGTCTGTGATGACTAGTTTCCATCAACCTTACTTGCTGTTCTTTCGTGTAGCGATTCCGGTTCATGTCTCTTGAGCAAGTTCTGCAACTGCCTTCATAAATGCTTTTACTTCTTGATATGTATAGGTGATGCGCCATTGAGAAATAATTTTTCTCAGGAAGTATGCTAAAATCCATTTGTGGGTAATCTCTGTTTGACCTTTCATCCTGAATTATAATTTCTTTCATATTTCTACAATTATTATTGCTAGAATATATCGAAGTCAGCCACTTATTCCCTGTCTGAGAATAATCATCTTCTTCGATTTCTTGTATCAAGGTTGTAATTATGGAATTTCCAGTATCTTCATTGGATCTCTCATTTTCCGGGAAATATTTCGATAACGTTTCAAACTGATCAATCATTCGTTGAAGATATTTTTTCCGTTCTCTAGCCGCTGAATGCCTGAATGAGTTCATTTGTATTGTTCGATAAGCTAAATAGAGTATTTTGAAAACATCAATAGCCTCCAGCCGGAGTCGACTGTTGAAAGATTTTTTCTGCATATTATCACTCAAGGTAATTCCTCAATAACTGTAATGCTATTGTTGCTCCAACTACATAACCAGATCTAATTCCTACAAGCTCATTTAGTGAGTATTTTCGCACTCTAGCCCGATGTTGTTTGTAACTTGTATCGCTTAGTTGATCCATTAGGTTATGTATTATTCGATCAAAACATTGGTCAATCTGATTTCGTTGCTCCTCATTAATCTCACCGACACGACGGAGTAGATCGTCATGGATTTGTATGAAACTCTCAGTGGGATTTTCCATAAATCGAGTTATGGATTTCGACTGAGAATCTATTATCCTTTGAATATTTATCTTTTTATTTGTAGATAAGCCTAATTCAGTTGAGAGGTTCAGATTTTGGAATATTTTTTCAAGATTTATCCAAGTCGATGTAGCGAAGGAATGTGCCGCACTTAACCATTTTTGATTATTACCTAGGCTATCATTCGATCCAGATTTTGCTAATAGAATCAAATATGAAATTATAATTTCTGATAGCATTTTTGTTGCACTCGTATAGTTCTCCAAATTTTTTATGAGGATAAAATTGAGCCTAGATTGATCATCTGTTTGCCTCCCACCTGAACTTAAGACAGCGTCTAAGATTCTTGATGACACCAGATGCAATTCATCTATATTCCAGGTATGAGAGATGCGAACAGAATCATTCTTGTAATCGAGAATTATGTGGAAATTATGTCTCTTGTCAGTGTAGTTTCTAACATCTATAAATTCAGGTAATTTATTGTTCTCAAGTGAATCAAATAGATAGGAAAGGAATATATTGGTCAGTGTATTCAATCTTAATTGTCTATTTCCTGAATCAATCCTTAAGTCCACTGCCCGATCTATTAATTGTAAAGTAGCTGCAGATGGTATTTCATAATTGAATTTCATCGGCTCATCTGAATCATTGTTTGAAAATAACAAGGATAGGTTCTCAAAAGTAACTTCCTTGTATTTTCCCTTGAAATAATCGAATCGTTGGTGATTGGAGTTTGCATCTATGTCCGCTAACACATAGGAGGTTGTTTGAAATCCTTCCTTCTGTCTTACTAAAACTGGCTTCATAAGAATAATCTTATTGTCCTTCATGTATCGGTAAAGGGTGCTTTGTACTCGAAGCCAATTGTTGTTTGAAATAGATGTATTTTTCATCAAAAACCAGGCATGAAAGTAGAAAAAAAGAGGCGATACCCAATTTATTATTTTCATGCTACTAGCGCTCCCACCACCAATCATGAAAATTATAATGGCTGCGAAGAAAACTACCGGTTTCATGAAATATATGTAATTTTCAACCACTTGATTCCCCTTTTTACTAAATTGGTGATTTAAATATAAAACAATATAAAAAATCAAAGTAATTGTGGTTGCCCAAGTAAAACTGATTGACGAGCCGGTAAGGTTTGTTACAACAAGGCAGTAGGAATAGAATATAATCCCAATTAAGTCGAACCACGAACCAAGGGGCACTTTAAAGCCATACGAAAAGATTCGCATATGAATCACTTGTTTTTGATATACTCTTCCAAAGATTTAGGAGTTTCAAACCATGCTTTCTTTAATTCAGGGTTAGTCTCGAGATGGATTGAAATTTTTGTCAAATTCTTATCCGCAAGTATATTTCCTATACTGTGTGTTAAATTAGCTCTTACAAAGAGCTTAAGTTGTGACTTTGGAACATAACCTGTCCGTTTGTAATAACTCATTTTCTTTTGGATTTTTTTATTTAGTCGTATCGAGCGTGAAGGGGACATTTTCCTAAATATCAAACATCCTTTAAGAGTTCGATATAAATGCGTGAAACTTATCATTTTAATCATCTGATTTTTGATTTTCGATGAAGATATTCATTAGATCTCTAAGATAGTCCTCAACTATTCTTATTCGGTATTTATCCATGGCGATCCCTATTCGATGTCCACTA
>Ga0233444_10003686_pt1 | contig 15034 bp, 9 predicted proteins | sample SI_124_October20_6_FD_182792 | JGI IMG/M metagenome (GOLD analysis project Ga0233444, IMG submission 182792) | Seawater microbial communities from Saanich Inlet, British Columbia, Canada - SI_124_October2016_10_MG | ecosystem: Environmental > Aquatic > Marine > Inlet | place: Canada: British...
ACGAGTGTTGCCATAGGAAATCAGTTTCCCGATTAAAGAATCGTAATTAGGTGGGACGCGATAGCCGCTATAGATATGAGAGTCCATTCGAATACCAGCACCTCCAGGCGCATGATAATGGGTAATTGTGCCAGGGCTAGGCATGAATGTTTTAGCATCTTCAGCATTGATTCGACATTCAATAGCATGGCCTTGAATGACGACATCTTCTTGTGTGAATGATAATGGTTCACCAGCGGCGATGCGAATTTGTTCTGCGACTAAATCAGTATTGGTGACGCGTTCTGTCACGGGATGTTCTACTTGGATACGGGTGTTCATTTCGATGAAGTAGAATTCGCCATCTTGGTATAGGAACTCAAATGTCCCTGCGCCACGGTAGCCGATCCTAATGCAGGCTTCGGCACAGACTTTCCCCATGCGTTCACGTAGTTCAGGTGTGATACCGGGGGCGGGTGCTTCTTCGAGGACTTTTTGGTGCCGGCGTTGCATTGAGCAATCACGTTCGCCTAAATGAACTGCGTTTCCGTGTTCGTCAGCAAGGACTTGGAATTCGATATGACGTGGATCTTCTAGGAATTTTTCCATATAGACGATGTCATTGGCAAAAGCGGCTTTTGCTTCGCTTCGAGTGAGTGCAATTGCATTAAGCAAATGCGCTTCACTATGTACTTCACGCATACCTCGACCACCACCACCACCTGAGGCTTTGATGATGATCGGATAACCAATTTCTTTAGCGAGCCGTAGGTTTGTTGTATCGTCATTGCCCAGTGGGCCATTAGAACCTGGTACACAGGGTACGCCTGCTGCTTTCATTGCAGCGATTGCAGAGACTTTGTCACCCATTAAGCGAATAGTTTCAGCTCTGGGTCCAATGAAAATGAAACCACTTTGCTCTACGCGCTCTGAAAAGTCTGCATTTTCAGATAAAAATCCGTAGCCCGGATGAATGGCTGATGCATCGGTGATTTCAGCGGCACTAATTAAAGCAGGGATATTCAGGTAGCTTTCGCTAGAGGCTGCTGGACCGATACAGACGGTTTCATCGGCTAATAAGACGTGTTTGAGATCGCGATCGACATCAGAATGAACTGCAACGGTTTTTATACCTAGCTCTTGGCAGGCACGCAAGACGCGAAGGGCGATTTCGCCTCGATTGGCAATGACAATTTTTTCGATCATGATGTTTCTTTTTCCATGGTTTATGCTGAGGCTAAGTCACTTAAAAAATTGGGTGAACGCAAGGTTTATTCAATAATAATCAGAGGTTCGTCGAATTCTACTGCGTGTCCATTCTCGACCAGAATAGCTTTGATAACACCACTGCGGTCAGACTCAATTTGGTTGAACATTTTCATGGCTTCAATGATGCAGATTACATCGCCTTCGGCAACTGTTTGACCAATCTCAGCAAAAGGTGCTGATTCGGGGGATGATGAGCGATAAAAAGTCCCAACCATAGGAGATTTTACGGCGTTGTTAGTGTTATTGACTGGCGTTGCTGGCGCGGCGTCTACATCAGCAGCTGGAGCTGCGGTCGGTGCTAGGGCAGCTTGCATTGTGGGCGGGGCCATGATCATTTGTGGCGCGTTAGGGTTATTTCGACTAATACGAACCGATTCTTCACCTTCTTTAATTTCAATTTCAGCGACGTCCGACTCTTGAATTAAGTCGATCAATTTTTTGATTTTACGAATGTCCATAAAGTAACCTTAAATTTTAATGAGTCTGTTTGATGGCGGCTTGAAGTGCGAGCTCGTAGCCTTGTGCACCTAAGCCACAGATAACGCCAAAGGCGATATCTGATAGATAAGAATGATGTCTGAAAGTTTCTCGTGATTGCACATTAGAGAGGTGCACCTCGATAAAAGGGATGCTAACCGCAGCTAAGGCATCGCGGATAGCGACGCTAGTGTGGGTGAATGCGGCAGGATTGATAATAATAAAGTTGGTGTTGTTTGTTCTTGCTGTTTGGATTTTATCGACAAGATCGTGTTCTGCATTGCTTTGGAAGCTTTCTAATTCATGGCCTTTGTCATGCGCATAATTGGTTAAATCAGTGACAATATCCGATAGTGTTTCTGCACCATAAACTTCGGGCTCGCGCGTGCCTAACAGGTTTAGATTGGGGCCGTGAAGCACAAGAAATTTCGCCATTGTTGGATATTAGAAACCTGAATCAAATAACATGACGCAAATTTTGCACCAGTACTGTCATATTGTCCAGTTATTTAGTGGAAAAAGGGCTTTTTTGTCGCTAAATTCGTCGAACTCGATCCCTATGGGCTATTTCCCGATTGATGGAATTGCTGTTAAGTGAGCAGTGAAATCGCTGGGGTTCATTGTACCGACTAAGCGAAACTGTTTGTATTCGTTGCCTTGGGGGTCAAAAAACAGGATGGTGGGTGGGCCGAAGATGCCAAATTGTTTAAGCAGGGCTTTATGCTCGTCATTATTATCGGTCATATCTAACTTTAATGTGAGTGTGTCAGCTAATGTTGCGACAACGGTGGGATCTCGGAAGGTCGTCATTTCCATTGTTTTACATTCAACGCACCAGTCAGCATAGAGATCGAGCATCACGGGTTGGCTAGATTGTGCAAGTTGTTGTTCTAAATCAGAGAGGTTGTTAATTTTTTTAAATTTAATCCCATTTTGGCCTGGCGTGCTTGTTCCTGACATTGAAGCGAACCCTTGTAATGGTTGCCAGACGTTTTGGCTGCCGCTGGCACTACCAATTAGCAGTAGTGCACCATAGATCATGATAATTAAACCAAAGCCCTTGAACAGTTTTTCCCAACCACTTGAGGACAGGCTAAGCGTATTGAGTGCACCTAAATAGACGGCGGAAACGATAAGTAAGCTGCCCCAGAGTAATAACGCGACCCAGCCTGGAATAATGCGTTCGAGTAGCCAAATGGCAAGGCCAAGCATCAGTACGCCAAAAATGGCCTTAATTGCATCCATCCACCCACCGGCTTTGGGTAATAAACTGCCCGCTGATGTACCAATGACTAATAGTGGAAGACCCATGCCCATGCTCATTGCGAATAAGGCGGAGGCACCGAGTAACGGGTCTCCTTGTTGGCCAATAAAAATTAGAGCGCCAGCAAGTGGTGGTGCCAAGCAGGGTCCGACGATAAGGCCAGAGAATAGTCCCATTAGGGCGACACCAACCAGCTTTCCGCCTTTTTGTTGATGACTTATTTGGTGCAATCGGCTCTGTAAAGCGTGGGGAAGTTGTAGCTCGTAAAGACCAAACATTGAGAGTGAGAGGATAACGAAAAGTGCGCTAAAACTGCCGATGACCCATGGGTTTTGCAGCATGGTTTGGATGTTAGCGCCGAGTAACCCTGTTAGTAGGCCTGCGATGGTATAGGTAAGGGACATTGCTAATACATATACCAAGGACAAGGTGAATGCGCGACGCGTGGTTATGTTGTCACCTTCACCCACGATGATACTCGACAAAATCGGGATCATAGGAAAAACACAGGGTGTGAAAGCCAGTAATATCCCAATGCCAAAAAAGCTAAGGAGGACTTTAAAGAGGTTGTCTTGTGCGAGGCTTTTAGCAAGTTGATCTTGTTCTGATAATGGCTGATTTGCTACGGGGCTACTAGGGCTATTGATGTCTGTTGCTATGTAGGCGGGTAACAACAATTCAAAGCTTTTTTTTGTAGGTGGATAACAAATATTGAAGGTTTCTGAGCAACCTTGATAATGGGCAACAAAGGTGACAGTTTGCTCTACTTGGCTGCGGTTAAGTGAAAGAGGAATATTAATGTCTTGAAGGTAAACTTCTGTTGGGCCAAATATTTCATCGTCTTTGGTTTTGCTCTCAGGTAGCTGGTAAGGCAATATTTGGATTGGTGTATCGGCTTTGATTTCGAATTTAATTTTGTCTCTGTAGACATAGTTGCCTGGTGCAACCGTAAATCGAGCGGATAAGGCAGTAGGGCTGGCAACGTCAATGGCAAACTGAAAGGCTTCGTCCTGTGTTGGCGGCATGTCTTCATCACCAGCATTGTCAAAAAGGCTGGCTTGAGCAGGTATAAGGAAGGCCATACCCAGTATCAAAAGGAAGAATAGGTGTTTTTTCATATTTTATTTCATACTGTCCGGTAGGTTTATGTTTTACATTGACTCTGCTGGTGGGCAATTGTTTCATTTTTTAAGATAAAAAACGAATTCGGTGTGCTAATGTAGCGTTTTTGATGTTTGATGACTAAGATTTAAGACGATGAATAGTAGCCCAGAAACTGAATCACCTTTAACCGAAACAACAGGCATTGATTTTGGCCGATTGTCTATAGCGCTATCATTTTTAGTGATGGTTTTAATCTTTAGCTATCTCTTCACAGCACCGGATGCAAACCATTTGTTTTTAGCGATTGCTGCTGTTTTTGGCGGCTATATGGCGATGAATATAGGGGCTAATGATGTCGCCAATAATGTCGGCCCTGCGGTGGGCTCGAAAGCGATGACGATGGGTTGGGCAATTGTTATTGCGATGGTCTTTGAGGCGAGTGGTGCCTTTATTGCCGGTGGTGATGTTGTCTCTACTATCAAGAAAGGCATTGTAGATATTGCGGCTTTTGGTGATGATACGGATCATTTTTTGTGGGCGATGATGGCTGCATTACTCGCAGCGGCTTTATGGTTGAACTTAGCGACGATGGCTAGAGCGCCCGTCTCGACAACGCATTCGATTGTCGGTGGTGTGATGGGCGCCGGTATTGCAGCTGCGGGTTTTGATATTGTTAACTGGGGGACGATGGGAAAAATTGCTAGTTCATGGGTGATTTCTCCTGTCATTGGTGGCGTGATTGCAGCGCTATTCCTATTTGCTATTAAGAAAACAATTGTTTTCAAAGAAGACAAGATGGCGGCATCTTATCGTTGGGTGCCGGTCTATGTTGCAGTGATGGCCTGGGCCTTTGTGACTTACCTCGTTTTAAAAGGCCTGAAGAAGATTTGGCCACAGATGCTAAATTTAGTTAATGATGTGTTCTTTTTTACTGTGGAAGTAAGCAAGAAACCCTCTTTTATGACAGCCGCATTAATTGGTGGCCTGGTCGCGATTCTAGTTTATAACATTGTCAAAAAACGCCTGCGTTCCAAGCTGAAACGTCTAGATAACACACGCAAGAGCGTTAATGTTTTATTTACTATCCCACTCATTTTTGCCGCGTCACTACTGAGTTTTGCTCATGGCGCCAACGATGTCGCTAACGCGATAGGTCCACTCGCTGCGATAAATGATGCGGTGATGACTGGTGGAATTTCTGCTAAAGCAGATATCCCATTTTGGGTTATGGCAGTGGGGGCGTTTGGTCTGGCTATTGGCCTAGCACTGTATGGTCCGCGTCTTATTAAGACGGTAGGTAGCGGTATTACCGACCTAGACCCAATTAGGGCTTTCTCAGTGGCAATGGCAGCCGCGATTACCGTTATTATTGCGAGTCAATTAGGCCTGCCTGTGAGTTCAACGCATATTGCGATAGGCGGGATATTTGGTGTTGGTTTATTACGAGAATGGCTTGATAAGACGAGCACTTTGGAAGCAGAAATTGCGCGTGAAAAAGCCTTAGTCAAAGGAGAGAAAGAGCGGTTGCGCGGTTTGTATGACAAACTAAACGCGATTGAAGCTAAGTCTGACCGTGCCCCAGCGGACTCTCAAGAAATGCTTCGGATATATAAACTGATCGATGAAGAAAGAGTTGTCATTAAAGCGGCAAAGAAAGAGTTAAAGAAAGATCAAAAAAGCCTTTATATCAAACAGGGCATGATTCAAAAGATTATTACGGCTTGGTTGATTACAGTGCCTTCTGCCGCAGTCTTGTCTGCTTGTATTTACTATATTATTGAAAGCTTGATGACTTAAGACGATAGGCTTTATTGAATACGGTGCCAGTGAAAGACGCGAAACAAGTTCTTAAGACTTCATTTGGTTATGATTCATTTCGTCATGGCCAAGAACAGATTATCCAAACCCTGATTGATGGTGGCGATGCGCTGGTTTTGATGCCAACCGGTGGTGGTAAATCATTGTGTTATCAGATTCCAGCATTGGTTCGAGATGGCCTAGCCGTCGTGGTGTCACCGTTGATAGCCTTGATGCAAGATCAAGTTGATGCACTACAGCAATTAGGTATTAATGCTGCCTTTATAAATTCTAGTCAGACAGCAAGTGAGGTGCGCACCATTGAGCAACAGCTTGCAGCCGGTGCACTTTCACTGATTTATATTGCGCCAGAAAGATTGTTAATGCCACAGATGCTCGCGCTGTTGACCTCTTGCCAAATTGGCTTATTTGCCATCGATGAAGCCCATTGTGTATCGCAATGGGGGCATGACTTTAGGCAGGATTATCAGCAGCTTAAAATTTTGCATGAACGCTTTCCTACGGTACCACGAATTGCCTTAACAGCGACCGCCGATCAACGGACACGTGATGAAATTATTACTCAATTGGACTTGGGTGAAGCCAGGGTTTTTATTAGTAGCTTTGATCGGCCGAATATTCACTATGCTATTTCGGAAGGTAATAATCCTAAAAATCGACTTTGGCAGTTTTTAGAGCAAAATCACGCTTCTGATGCCGGTATTGTTTACTGTTTGTCGAGAAAAAAGGTCGAAGCGATCGCCGATTGGTTAAGTGACCAAGGGCGAGTTGCTTTACCTTATCATGCCGGCTTACCGCAGCTTGTTCGTCAGAAAAATCAGCAGCGGTTTTTGCGAGAAGAAGGGGTGATTATTGTAGCGACGATCGCCTTTGGTATGGGGATTGATAAACCAGATGTACGGTTTGTAGCCCATTTAAACTTGCCTAAAAGTGTTGAGGCTTATTATCAAGAAACGGGGCGGGCTGGGCGAGATGGTGCGCCAGCAAATGCTTGGATGGCTTATGGCTTGCAAGATGTGATTACTTTGAGACAGTTTATGCAAGACTCTAATGCAGATGAGGCACATAAGCGTGTCGAGCATCATAAGCTGGAATCTATGTTAGGTTTATGCGAGTTGATTAGCTGCCGTCGTCAAGCTATCTTGGCTTATTTTGATGAAGACAGTGAAGAGAAGTGTGGTCACTGTGATAACTGTCAAAACCCACCAGCACAGTGGAATGCGACAGAGGATGTACAGAAAGCATTATCTTGTATATACCGAACTGAACAGCGATTTGGCGTTAACTATATTATTGACGTTTTGCTGGGTAAGCTTGATGATCGGATTCAACAAAATGGTCATGATCAGTTAAGCACCTTTGGATTAGGCCAACATAAAACGGCGCTGGAATGGCGCAGTATTTTTAGGCAATTGATTGCTTTAGGTTATGTCGACATTGATGTGTCACGTTATGGGGCGTTGTGTTTGACAGAACAGTGCCGTGATCTTTTGAAAGGCAGTCAAAATATAGCGTTGCGCCAATATGAAGCGCCAAGCAAGATCAGTAAGGAAAGTAAGAAGAAGTCACTGGTTCGGCCACAAGACGAGGCTTTGTGGGAAGGGTTGCGTGGATTGCGATTACGCTTAGCTGAGGCATTAGGGGTGCCGCCTTATGTGATTTTCCATGATGCGACATTGCAAGAGATGTTAAAGCACCGACCTGATACGTTAGCAAAAATGGCTAAAATTTCAGGCGTTGGTGAGCAAAAATTATTGCGTTATGGTGATGACTTTATAGCTGAGGTTGCAAAATACCCTTTGTCACCTTTATTAGATAATCGTTTGAGTGCAACAGTGAATGAGACGTTGTTGTTACACGAGCAGGGCTTGACGATTAGCGCTATTGCAAAAGTACGGACGGTTAGAGAAACCACTGTTTATAGTCATTTAGCTGAGGCCGTTGAAGTGGGCTTATTGGATGTGAATGGTGTCTTAGGTTTGTCAGAATCCGATTACCTTGCCATTGTGCGTATGATCGAATCGTTCGGTGATGATGAAAAAGGTAAATTGAAGCCGGTTTATGATGCCCTTGATGGCGAATACGATTATGGTGTTTTGCGATGTGTTCGGGCGAGTATGTAGTTTGGTTCACGCTTTTCAGCCATATTTTGGAATTATTGTTATAAATCTGTCATATTTGGTCGGTATGATTCGGAGTCAATTGTAATTGGCTAAAGGTTAATTTATGGCAACACAGGTTTTAGTTGTAGAAGACGATACTGCTATCAGAGATATGCTCTGTTTTTCATTGCGACATTCTGGCTTTCAATGCGAAGCGGTGGCTGATGCGGAATCAGGTCTAGCTCTACTCAAAGAGCCGCAGCCAGATATTATTTTATTGGACTGGATGTTGCCGGGCATTGATGGCATTGAGTTTATACGTCGTTTGCGTGCAAATGAATACACTGCAGCAATTCCGGTGATTATGTTGACAGCGAAAGGTGAAAGTGAAGATATGGTTAAGGGTCTGAGTGTGGGGGCTGATGATTATGTCAATAAGCCATTTTCACCACCTGAATTGATGGCCAGAATTAAGGCTGTTTTGCGACGTTGCCAATTACCCGAAGCAGATGAGGCTCACGCTTTGGAATTTAGCGGTTTAAGATTGGATATGAAGAGTCATCGCGTGACAATCAACGATGATCGTATTGATCTAGGTCCAACAGAGTTTCGCTTATTGCATTTCTTTATGAAAAACCCTGAACGGGCGTATAGTCGCGGTCAATTACTGGATCATGTTTGGGGTGATACGGTTTATATTGAAGAACGGACTGTAGATGTGCATATTCGTCGTTTGCGTAAGGCTTTGGAGCCTATGGAGTCTGAGCATTTAATACAGACGGTCCGAGGTGTAGGTTATCGCTTTGCTACTGATTAAAGTGATCTAGTTCGATGCGTTGGGATTATTGGCGCTTATTGGCGACTATCAGTATTGCTGGTTTTGTGGGCCTATTATTTGGTCAAATGATGACCTTTTTATTCTTGGCTTCTTTTTTATATGCGTTATGGTTACAGAGAGCATGGTTTCAACTCAGTCTATGGTTGAAAAAACCTAAAAAGAACCCATCACCCACAGCAGAAGGCGTCATTGATGATGTCTGTCGCGAGATTGAACAAGTCCGTCAGCAAAATAATTCGCGAAAGAAAAAGTTGGCGGGTTATTTAAAACGTTTTCAGACGGCAACAGCAGCATTGCCTGACGCTATTGTGGTGTTGGGTGAGTTTGGTGAAGTAGATTGGGCGAATGATTCAGCCAAAAAACTATTAGGTGTTCGCTGGCCTCGAGATAAGCATGTGCGCGTTAATAACCTGATCAGGGATCCTGATTTTCAGCAGTTGATTGCTGATTCGGATGCGATCGGTAAAACAGTGATTGTTGTGTCACCAGTCAGTTCTGAGGTTAAGCTTGAAATTAACATTGTTAAGTATATGGGCGGCGGCCGGATGTTGGTCGCGAGAGATATGACGCAAACGGTCAAGTTGCAGAAAATGCGACGTGACTTCGTGGCTAATGTGTCACATGAATTGCGTACACCCTTGACGGTGTTACGTGGCTACCTTGAGATGTTTGATGATAAAACTGCTGCAGAGCAATGGCAGAGTGCCTTGCCTGTGATGCGTCAGCAAGCCGAGCGAATGGACGATATGTTGAATGAGCTGTTGACATTGTCCAGATTAGAAACAGGTGAAAAAGCATTGCAAGTTGCGCCAACTGATGTTGGTGCTATTTTGGAAGAAATTGCAGCTGACGCCAAGCAGTTAACTCAATATGATGAGCATGACATTGTGTTGAATTTAGAGAGTGACCGTTGGTTGTTGGTCGATGCGGGTGAATTACGGAGTGCTATTTCGAACCTGGTGTTTAATGCCGTGAAATATACATCAGCGGGGTGCAAAATTTCGTTAACGTGGGCTGTCGATAAGCAGGAAGGGATGATCGCTGTTCAAGACGAAGGTGAAGGTATAGCCGAGCATCATTTAGATCGCTTAACTGAGCGTTTTTACCGTGTTGATAGTGGTCGGTCTGAAGGTAATGGTGGGACAGGTTTAGGTCTTGCTATCGTTAAGCATGTTCTGCAACGCCACGATGCCGTACTTAGGGTTAGTAGCGATGTCGGTCAAGGGTCAATTTTCGCATGTTGTTTCCCCATTCGTATTGTAGTAGGCCAACCTGAGGCGTTGCGTGTATTAGATTCTTAATTTTATATCCACTTGTAACATAACTGTCATAATTTTTTCATACCATTGTCATACTAAGTCTCGATAATCGGTGCTGTAATTTTCATTACTACACATTTTTAATTTGGGAGTTGAACAACAATGTTCATGAAAAAATTGGCTATTTTAGGGACTGCGGTCTCAATGACTTTTTCTGCAACTGCATTTGCAGATGTCGATGCAGCGTTACCTGATTATCAAAAAGCAAGTGGTGTCTCTGGAAAATTGTCTAGTGTTGGCTCGGATACGCTGGCTAACTTGATGACACTATGGGCAGAAGAATTTAAACGTGAATACCCAAATGTGAGTATTCAAATTCAAGCTGCTGGTTCTTCTACTGCACCACCGGCACTGACTGAGGGTACGGCAAGTTTTGGTCCGATGAGTCGGAAGATGAAAGACAAAGAGACAGGGGCATTTGAAGCTAAATTTGGTTATAAACCGACCCCGATTCGTGTTGCCATTGATGCATTAGCCGTTTATACGCATAAAGATAATCCACTCGAAGGATTAAGTATTCCTCAAGTTGATGCGATTTTCTCTGCGACGCGTAAGTGTGGCCACCCGGAAGACATCAGCAATTGGACACAACTAGGCAGTAACTTGGGTAGTATCCAGATTTATGGCCGTAATTCAGTCTCTGGCACATACGGTTATTTTAAGAAGAAAGCACTTTGTAAAGGTGACTTTAAAGATAATGTGAACGAGCAACCTGGTTCAGCATCAGTTGTTCAAGGTGTGACTAAATCATTAAATGGTATCGGTTATTCTGGTATTGGTTACAAAACATCAGGCGTTAAGGCATTGGCTTTATCTAAGAAGCCAGGTGGTGAAATGATTCCAGCAACTAAAGCGAATGCGGCTAATGGGTCTTATCCGTTATCTCGTTATCTTTATGTGTATGTGAATAAAGCACCAAACAAACCGTTATCGCCGCTTGACCGTGAATTTCTTAAATTGGTCCTTTCCAAAATTGGTCAGAAAGTGGTTGTTAAAGATGGTTATGTACCATTACCAGTTGAAGTTGTAGAAAAAGAATTAGCCAAAATCCAATAGGGTTTTAGTTAAAGTTAATGAGACGCCTCGCACTATGATGTGCGGGGCGTTTTTACTGTTTTAGAGACTGTAATGACAAAGGTATTTTATGTGAAGTTGTCACCCCGTTTTCATGTAGACCGATTATCATTTTTTATTGTGTATTTTATTTCATCAGTTTGGGCTTTGAGTTCTTAAATTATGGTTGAACATTCATCAATTGGCAGTGTGTTACCTGCTGCAAATTCTCCTGTCGCTATTCGGCGCCGGGCATGGCGTGAATTTAAAGATCGGGCTGCGAGATACGGCGTCGCGCTTGGCGGCGTCTCTGTTATTTTTGCCATTGTATTGATTTTCTTTTACCTGCTTTTTGTGGTGATGCCTTTATTCGGTGGTGCAGAGATAGAAACCGAAGCTGAATATCGTATGTCAGACAATACCGTTGTTCACGTTGCACTCAATGAGTATAACGATGTGGCATTTTCTGCTGATTCATCAGGGTATATCCACTTTTTTGATGCTCATTCTGGGAAGGGAATATCCACCCCAGTTTTACCTTTTCATGAAGATGCAGTTGTTAGTAGCTTCAGTAAAGGTGATTTCAGCACAGGTGTGATGGCTTATGGTTTGAATGATGGTCAGGCCTTGGTCTTCAAACGAGAATATAAGATTAGCTACCTAGATGATAAGCGTCAGATTACACCATTGATTACATATCCTCTGGGGGAAACGCTGTTAAATCTTGCTGCTCAAGGTGAGGCGTTGGCTTTGTTATCGGTGCAAAGTAATGATGAGCAAACCACGCTTGTTGGTTTGACGAAAAATAATACATTGACTGTCTTGGGTCTTGTTCGTGAAGAAGATTTCATGGATGAGGATGTATTCACGATTGAAGAAAAACGGTCAGAAGTTCAGTTGCCAGAGGATGAAAATATTACTCATATGCAACTGGATATTGATCAACGTGAATTGTATTTAGTTGATGATGGTGGCTTTTTAACTTATTACGATATCAGTGATATCTCTCAGCCGCGTTTGATACAGAAAATCAAGGCGGTGCCATCGGGTGTTGATGTAACGGCCTTTGAATTTTTGGCAGGTGGTATTTCGATTTTAGTGGGTCGGAGTGATGGCCAGATTGATCAATGGTTTCCGCTGCGTGACCAAGATAATAATTACACCTTACATAATGTTCGTCATTTTAAAAATCAGAACGCTGCTATTGTTGAATTGGCACCGGAATATTCACGAAAAGGTTTTTTAGCGTTAGATGCTGAAGGCCAACTGGGCATCTATCACACGACAGCAGAACGGACTTTGTTAGTTGAACCCTTGCTTGATAATGCAAATGCGATAATGGGTATTTCGCCTCGTGCGAATGGTTTATTGACACTGTCAGATGATGGTAAAGCGGTCTTGACGACGCTAGATAATGAGCATCCAGAAGTGTCATGGCACTCTTTATGGCAAGAGGTCTGGTATGAAAGTCGAGATAAGCCTGAATATATTTGGCAATCGTCTTCTGCGAGTAATGACTTTGAGCCTAAATTCAGCTTGAGCCCACTGACTTTTGGTACGATTAAGGCGGCTTTCTACGCAATGATGGTGGCAGTGCCATTAGCAATTATGGGGGCTATTTATACCGCCTATTTTATGTCGCCCAAGATGCGGACATTGGTTAAGCCAACCATTGAAATTATGGAAGCATTACCAACCGTTATTTTGGGGTTCTTAGCGGGATTATGGCTAGCGCCAATTGTCGAGGGTAATTTGCCCGGGGTGTTCTCCATTCTGGTGATGCTGCCCATCATGACAATATTGACAGCTTATCTATGGACGAAACTACCCGCTTCATTCCGTGAATCAATTCCTGATGGTTGGGAGGCAGCGATATTAGTCCCTGTTGTGGTTTTAGTCGGCTTTGTTTCGATGATAATGAGCCCAACGCTTGAGCTCTGGTTATTCAATGGTGATATGCCAAGATGGCTTGATGATATCGGTGTTGGCTTTGATCAGCGTAACTCATTGGTGGTGGGTTTGGTGATGGGCTTTGCCGTGATTCCAACCATTTTTTCGATTACGGAAGATGCCATTTTTGGGGTGCCGAAGCATTTAACGATTGGGTCGTTGGCGTTAGGTGCAACGCCATGGCAAACGTTGACTCGCGTCGTGTTGTTGACGGCGAGTCCGGGTATTTTTTCTGCGGTGATGATTGGTTTGGGTCGTGCAGTGGGTGAAACCATGATTGTGTTGATGGCCACGGGTAATACGCCGATCATGGATTTTAATATTTTTGAAGGTTTCCGGGCTTTGTCTGCCAATATTGCAGTTGAAATGCCAGAGGCTGAAGTGGCAAGTACACATTATCGTGTCTTGTTCTTGGCGGCCTTAGTCTTGTTTATGGCGACTTTTGTCTTTAATACGGTTGCTGAGGTTGTTCGTCAGCGCTTACGTGTTAAATACAGCAGTCTTTAGGTGAGTAATACGATGTCGAATCAATCTGTTTCTTCTTGGTTTAAAAATGGTACGCCTTGGGTCTGGCTTAATGCGGGCGCGGTGAGTATCAGTTTGGTGATGGTGATTGGCTTGTTAGGGCTGATTGCTGTTCGGGGCTTAAGTCACTTTTGGCCTGCCGACATTGTGGTCGTCGACTACACCGAGCCGGGCCGTGCGCCGTTCCAATTGTTGGGCGAGGTTGTGGATAAGGAGACGGTATCGGCTTTACGTTTGAAAAGTGCTGGTGTCGAGCTGCCAGAGGGACAATCTTCGGCACAGCGTTTCTTATTAAAAATTGGTAATCGTGATTATTTTGGCTTGGACTTTAGATGGGTTGTTGGTCCATGGATGTCAGAAGGAACGTACCCTGAAAACGTCGTTGCGGTTGAACGCCGAGAATGGGGTCACTTTTATGGCTACTTAAGCGCGGTCAAAGAGTCGGGCCAATTGGTTGCAAGTAATGATGTTGCTTGGGATGAACTGCAAAGTCGGCTTGAGCGAGCGAATGGTTTGGTGGCTCAAATCAAAGATATTGAGAAGCATGATATTGGTGAAATTAACCATGGATTAGAATCTCTACGTTTGGAGGCTCGTCAGCTTGAGATAGAAGGGGTGAATGAAGGTTCTTTGCAGCATCAAGAAATCGCACAATCTCGTCAAGGCTGGAATGACCAATATAAGGTACTCCAGAAAGAGCTGGAGGCGCTTTATATTGCCTTGAACCGTGATCAAATGATGATGACAATGTCTGATGGCCGAGAGGTTGAAATTCCTTTGTCGAAAGTGGTTGATGCCTATCGTCCGAATGCGATGAGCACATTAGATAAGCTCGCTTTTTATTTCCATGAGGTCTGGAAGTTTGTTTCTGGTGATCCACGAGAAGCGAATACCGAAGGGGGTATTTTCCCCGCTATTTTCGGTACAGTGATGATGGTGTTAATTATGGCCGTTTTGGTCACGCCATTTGGCGTCGTAGCGGCTGTCTACTTGAAAGAGTATGCGACGCAAGGTCCGATGATTCGTCTGATTCGTATTGCGGTGAATAATTTGGCCGGTGTGCCGTCGATTGTCTACGGTGTGTTTGGCTTAGGTTTTTTCGTCTACTTTTTAGGCGGCAATATCGATGAGTTATTTTTCCAAGCCAGTCTACCGTCTCCTACTTTTGGTACACCGGGTTTATTATGGGCGTCATTGACCTTGGCTATTTTGACGGTGCCAGTGGTGATTGTGGCGACGGAAGAGGGCTTATCTCGTATCCCCAGAAATATCCGTGAAGGTAGTTTAGCTCTAGGGGCAACGAAAGCGGAAACATTATGGCGGACGGTCTTGCCGA
>Ga0233444_10003692_pt1 | contig 15010 bp, 26 predicted proteins | sample SI_124_October20_6_FD_182792 | JGI IMG/M metagenome (GOLD analysis project Ga0233444, IMG submission 182792) | Seawater microbial communities from Saanich Inlet, British Columbia, Canada - SI_124_October2016_10_MG | ecosystem: Environmental > Aquatic > Marine > Inlet | place: Canada: British...
GAGGGCATTTTCATCCCTCAGTGTATGTTCAGACATAACCTCCACACTCATTCATCTAGGAAAATGTGGTTTCCTTTTTCTTTTCATATAGATATTATACTGGATTTATAACTGATTGTCAAGAACTATTTTGAATTAACATAAAGAATTTTGATGTTAAGGTTTTTGAAGCGAAAAAAAGGAGAACCGAAGTTCTCCTCCCCAAACTGTTTGTTTTTTAAAGTGGTTGTGTCGGAATTAATCACAAACCTATCCACTGCGTAGCTAGAGGTGATGGATGTTACAAACTTCAATCGAAGGTGCACTGCTTATTTCGCATCACTTATCTACTAATGTCGACTTACTGAGCGCAAGTCCTTCCCTTATCGTATGCCTACTTGGGGGTTGACAGAGCGACTGCCGTACTGAACTTCAATCTCTTTCCTACTTAAAGGCTGCGACGCTTAGCTTTTATACTGTTCCAAGTCTGCAGTTTATGTACTAATCGTGTCATACTGCCCCTCGTCCCGCAGTATGAGATGGTTGCCTCTGTCGTGTTTCGCATCGAAATACTACTACAACTTGCTCCCTTACTCTCACTCGATACTTTCGTATCAATTGATGTATCTGCTTACTTCCGTGACACCCTAAGGTGGCAGATAACGAGGTTTACTCTTTAGAACTTTCGAATTGACAGTTAAAACTGAATCTCCTCTAATCGTTCAAGCGTGGTTTCCTCACACTGGGGTTGATACTTTGGTATATCCACCCTGTTCAATTACCTCTGCTTTAGTAAACCCGAAGGTCGTAACGCCCATTAAAACAGTAAAACAAATCGGTTTTATACTATCGACATAGTGCTGAAGTATCTTGCGTTGTTTTCGCCTTGCTTATTGCCTTCGTATCGTGTTAGTATTGCTACTCACCCTACTTTGGACTTATTGAAGGTATCTACTCAACTTATTTACCGACCAGTTAATCGGGTTATGACTCTCTCCTTGTTGCGAAAGGTACGTCTCATAACGACTCTCAAAAGCGGACATTTTTACAGTTAACGCATTCTCATCTATGTCTAAAGAGCATACGGCAGTGTTTTACGAGTCGCCACTCAGGGTAGAAAACAACTCTTGCTTATTTATTCGCTACCCATCTTCGTCACTAGGAGTCTGGGGGGTCACTGCTAAATCATTTATTTTTACAATTTAGTGTTGTTTTCTTTGTTTCTGAATATATATTATATCCACTTTCTAACCATTTGTCAAGAAGAATTTTAAGTTTTTTATCACTTGGTGATAGAAACTTTACTCAATCCCAACGGGTCTTTTTCTTATTTATAAGTATATTATACTCACTTTAAGACCATTTGTCAAGAAGAACTTTGAATTATTTCGTGAATATTCTCACTAAATTCATCGAAAGTTAGCACCGTGCTGGAGAACAACCCAGACGCTTTCGCTTCGTTTGCCCACTTTCGTATCGTTTTTCCTCTATCGCTTTCCCAGTGTGCTCCCCCTAATATTATGAGTCCTCCACCGAATTGCTCAAGATTTAGTAAGCAGAATGGTATCTTCTCATCTACACTTCCACTTCCTCCTTGATACTTACACTCTATGTGTAATTTATCTACTACTATATCAACTTTGCACTTATTACTACCATAAAGGTTAGTGTATGGCACTTGAGTTTGAAACTCTAAGTCATATTCTTCGAGTAGTTTCTCGCATTGCAGTTCAAATGTCTTACCATTTAGGTTCGCTTTCGCACCTTGTGTTAGTTTTTCCACTATACACTCCTTGCAGTTGTGTATCGAAACGATACTGCCCTGCTTTACAGTCTGCTCTATTGCACACTTTGAAAAGGGCAGAGATACTCCGCAGGTCAAGAGTCGAACTTGCTACTTTCCTATTGGATGTGCTGCCGTAGTCACTTCTGCTAAGTAGATACCCTTTTCAAAATGGATTACTTAGGGTAATCAATCCGTTGCGCTACTCTGAGATTGCGTCAACTAATCTCTGAAGGTCTGCTTTACCTGCTTTTACTAGAGTCGGTAATTCGATGTCGAAGTGGTTAGCGATTGTGTCAACTAACTCTGACTTGGACACTACTGGTTCACCTGATTTAGTAGTTCTAGGTTGTGCAATGTATACACCTTCTCTTGACAGTTTCGCAATGACACTTCTTGTGGTTTTGCCGAATTGCTGTGCAAGTGCGTCTACAGTCTCTCTTGTTGGGTTGTCAGTGTATGCTGTAGTCATCTCTGAAACCATTTCTTCTGTGTAATTTTTAGCGTTTGCCATTGTATTTCTCCCAAAATATTTATTTTTTATTGTAGATATATTATATCCGATTTCGTATGTCTTGTCAAGGATATATTCGAAAAACGTTGGTTTGTATGTATTTTTCATTGTTTTCTCCTTTTTTCGTTATAGGTATATTATACTCACTCTATAACCATTTGTCAAGAACAAATGCGATTTATTTATTCTGCATCGCCTTGCAGATATGATATCACCACTCCAGCGATTACACTAAAAGTGAATAGGATTGGACTTTCTGCCCATAGTAATGGCACTACCGCACTTAGAAAAGCGAATATAAACATTGCTATTAAAGCGTATAGTAGTAGATTTTCCATATTACTTTTATCTCCTTTTGAATATAAACATATTATACACACTTTGAATATGATTGTCAATAGAAAAATCACATTTATTATAAAAAAGTGGAGCGTAACTTCGGGGGGCGGGACGCGAAACCACCGACCTTCGCCGCAAATCCTCGCAAAAACGCAAATTTCTGCAAACTTCTCTTGACACCCGCCAAAATCTCTGATATAATATTAATAACCTTATAATAGACTAGGCTCGCTTTAGCACTTCGCGCGGTTTCGTTTTTGCACTTCATTTTTGCACTTCGTTTTTGCACTTTGGCGCTAAATCGCTAAATCGCTCAATCACGCGTGGGGGTCCCCCATATACCCCCTATCTGCTGAATTTACGCCCTCCCTACCCTAACTCATTACCTCCGCGCAACCATGCATTGCAGGATAGACTAAAGGTTCAAAGAAATTACTGAAAAATTGAAAAAACCCTTGACAAGCTTGTCAAAGCGTGGTAAAATCGGCGCGATGCGCATTGGCTAAAAATAATTCATTTATTTTCACTTTACCTATTGATATCTTCAAGAATATCTGTATAATAGTTTCTATATTAAGGAGAACAACATGAAAAACGAAAAAGCGAAAAAAGTCCACAAAACAAAAGCAACATTAGTGGCAGAATTAGAAATTGTTGCAAGAGTAGACAAAGGTTTCTTAAACTCACTAGAAAGAGCAAACGCTGAGACAATCAAAAAACTAACAGCACTTTTGTCCTAACTACAGAACCCGCGAAAGCGGGTTTTTATGGCGTTTCAGCGATAGTAAGCACTCACTCACTTTGCGCTTCGCATAATAGGGAACAAATGACCGCTTTGGGGCCCCTTGTGGATAGACCTGTGGATAACCTGTGGATAAAGCGGTGTGTTTCACGAAGACTTCACTTTTCCACTTCACTTTTCCACTCTGGCGCAGACGCCATTACTTTTCCACTTCACTTTTCCACTCTGGCGCAGGAAAGCGCTTTTTGTAAATGAGAATCGTTATGAGAATGATTCTCATTCAGCTTTTTTTCTCTGGACAAAAAAAATCCCCGAAGGGGTTCGAGGATTTTGCAAAATTTACTATTAGGTTAATAATATTAAAATGGCGAGTCAGTTCGATATAATCTCCCTGACTCTTGCCAAGTCGCTTTGACTTTCCCCTTGCTACAGTATGCGTCACCTTTGGCTGTTAAGTCTTGATACAGTTTCAAAATCGTGAGATAATAAAACCTTTCAAACCCTAGAGCAGTTATTCAGTTGGCTATCTTTAGCGATAGACATTGAGTCCCTAGCTAGTCCGAGGGTTCGAGGTCTGGGCGTTCTCTTAGTAGCCGAAGCCTTTGGGAGTGTTCCTTTTCCTCGCATGGGGTCGGTCGTTTCCTTCCTTCCTTGTTCCCCTTGAACATATAAATATTATATACCTTTGCAAGAAAAATACAACAAGTTTTTTCATTTATTTTTAATTAAAGTATATAGAAATTATATATAAAATATATATGCTTTTTATTCAAAAAGGGCTTTACAAAACAGAGAACACACCCTATAATTTCATTATATGAAATTATAGGGTGAGTCAAGTTTCTGAAACCACCCCAAAAAAAGGGGCTTTCGCCCCTTTTGTTTTTTGCCCTCTAGGGGCGATTCTAAGCCCCTCTAAGCTGTTTTATTCCATTGTTTGGCATCTGATACAATAGCCCCTAACTCGGCTAATGCTTCAAGGTTAGACCAATTATCATCATAAAAGATTTTTTCGGATTCCCTATAACAAGGCAAATTAAACAAATAGCTACATTGAGCCTTTTTTAAAATGTGGTCTTTCGTTTGGTTTCCTTTAGGTCTTGAAATGATTTTATCAAAATAGATATTATAGAAATAAATAAATTCATAATCCCATTTACCAAGTTCTCTAGCAGTACAAAGAATAACCATATCTCCATTCTTATAAACCTCTTGAAGTTTGGCATATAGTGGCAAAAGTGAATCTTGAAAAATGAAATCTTTAGTAGATTTTTCTTTCCAATTTTCTAAGTCAATATTTCCATTTTCGTCATGCGTTGCTCTATGGCTTGAATCTATAATTGTTCCATCTAAGTCAAAGATGTATATTTTAGGATTCAGATTATAAAATCTCTCGCATTGTTTCGTCTTAGTTATGTTTCTATATGTTCGGCTCATATTACAATCCTTGATAATTGGGCAATCATCATTAAAACTGTTAATATCATTAATTCCTTATTTAATTCTAAATAGGATATTAATAATATAATTAAATTGCCCCCAATAATTAAGGGCAATTGTAGGGGTATTGTGTATAAACCTTGCAAGGCAATAAATACCATTGCAAAGCCAATCCATAAGAGGGATTTTCTCCTCTTGGCTTGTTGTGGTCTTGCATCTAAATAGTCGTAGTGATTCATTTTTAAAATCTCCTTGCGTATAATCTGATTAAATCATTAATCATTTTTTCAGAGCAATATTCTAAGCCTTTTGGCTTCTTCTTTCTTTCCTCTATCATTTCTTTAAGGCTAGGAACAGATTTTTTTAAATCTGTCATTTCGCCTTTTACTAAGTTTAGTTCAAGCTGTTTCATTAAATAATTCCCCCTGTTTAATTTCTTTTTTAATTGCTTTCTTTTTAGTTGCTTTTTCTGTTAATCTTAATTCTCTTTTCTTAGTTGCTGAATATCTTTTTTTAAGATGTTGCCAAGAGGGTTGTTTGATGTTTCCTACAAATTCCCTTTTAATTATGGATTTCCATTTTTTCCAAAATGTAGAGAACAATTGAAATTCTAGCATTGAATCTCTCAATGCTGTGTGTTGTTCTGTATACCATAAATCTTTATTGAGATATCTCATACAAGATTGAGCCGAATATGAAAGGTTGCCCCTTTCAGTTGTCATTTGCTCTTTATCTTCTTCTGTTAGATTATCAAACCATTTCATATAGTCTTTATTCATAAAGAGATTTGCCCCAATATCCATTAAGCAAACCATTTCCACGCCCCTAGGCAAATAAAAAGTTTTATCTGTTAGCTGTTGATGTGTTTTTCTAATGGTTGCATCTTTGCTTGAATCAACCCCAATATCAAAATTGAAATTATAAGAGGTTAAATATTCAACATTCATAACCTTGATTAGATTTTGCCATTCATCAATTATTTCTTTCCAAGGTTTAACCTTTTGTGGATTGTTGATAGCATCTTTCAAGGCTCTTGCCATTGCTGGATTATATCCAAAGTTGCGATTTTTTCCCTCTTTTCGTTGGAATAAAAATAGTTCCAATTCCTGTATTACCTCTTTGACGTAGTAATCCATTTTAAAAACATTAAAAGAGTTTTCTTGTTCAATGTCTCCAAACGAAGCCCCGAAATGGTAAACCATTCGGGGGGTATCGTTAATAAAAGTACATTCTGTATCGATAACACATACAATTGTGCTTCTATTTGTTGGAGTCATTATTTAGCCCCCTTATAGTTAGCAGTCACATTTAAGGCTTTTGCTATTTCCTCTATATCTATTTTCGTGGCTCTATCTAGTGCCGATAAGTTCAAGCCTTTTTGCTCTGATATTATCTTTACCATTTCGCCTTTTGTAAGGTCGCTATAATATTTAACCTTAGTTTCTTTTTTATTTATCAATGACATATTTTTTCTCCTTATAAATGTTGTTGATGTATTTAGTATAACAAATAGAGAATGTTTATCAACAACAATTCCTAAATGTTCCAGAGTAATTATGTATAGAAATTAGATACGATTTCGCTTGACTTTTTCCTGAAATCGTGATAGGAGATTGCCGAAAATAAATGTGCTTGGGGGGTTGACAAAACCCGAACGAACCCTTAAACTTACGTAGTAAGTTTAAGGGTAGGAAGTCAATATTAATTAAAAATAAATGTTGCAATTTTAAATAAGGAGTATATAATATAATTATGAACGAGAAAAAATTAACAAAACAAGAATTAATCGAAGCGATAAAATCTTATGAAAGGATAAGAAATAATAGAGCATTGATGAATACATTCACGAAACATATGCGAGGTGCATTTGTGGTGAGGTTAGGCAGATTAAATGCCGAATTAAAAAGGAGAGGATAATGGCAACATTAACAATAAGCAGTGACGATAAAAAAGGCGTTGTAGTTCTGAAAGGTGCTAGAGCGTGGATAGAAAAAAGAGCAATAGCCTACAGAAGAAAAGGTTTTAATGTTCTTATAACATGGGAGCAAAAATAATGGAAACAGCAATAATAATAACAGCATCTATCACCATTTTAATAGTTGCTATATGGGTTAGTTTACAATCATGAGAACGCCTAGACAACAACGAAATCACGAAATGTTTTTAAGGCAAAAACAAAGAGTGATTAATTACCTAAATGAGAATGAGATGATAGTATTCTTTTTGCTAGGTCTTAGCTTCTTAATCATGGTAGGGTTTCTAGCTGTCGCAGTAGCGTAGCTAGGTCATTAGAGAGGGGGGTTATGAGACTCCCTCTCCTCCTATCGCTCTAGCTCCCCCACACGTGTAACTTTTGAAAAATTTTCGAACTATAAAAAGACGCACACTTTAGCATCGTGACGATGCATACGAAAATAATTCTTGACATCAGATATAAAATTTGATATAATTCTCCTATGAATGAAACTTTTAGAGAATGGGCGGACGTTAATCAACGTTTTGAGTTAAATTATCAGAAATGCTACAATTATCGAGACTTCGATGACTTTGAAAAGCAATGGAAAGATATTTTTACGAAGTTCGGCTTACACAAAGAATCTTTTAATAATAAAGTATTACTAGATATCGGATGTGGGTCAAGACCTGCACTTTCTTATTTTAGTTCAAACAATGAAAAACATTGTATGGAACCTTTACTAGATGACCTTATGAAAGTAGAGAAAAGCAAGTACAATGTATTTCCAGGAGAAACTCCGTGGCATAACAAAGAAAACCTACCTAATACAAAAATTAAGGATTGGTTTACGGAGGAAGACTATAAATTACATTCAGTCCCTTACGAGACTTTAGTACCAGAGCTAAGGGGCAAAGTAGATTTTTTACTTTGTTGGAATGTATTAGACCATGGCTATGATTGGAGAACAGGATTGAGTAATATGCTACTCTATCTAAAGAAGGGAGGTTTACTACTATTAGGAACCGACTTCGATGCTCACAAGTATCATCTAGGTATAGACAATCCAGATTACTTGAAAGAATTAATTAGCTACAATTTTGAAATAATAAGTCCAAAAGTAGAACACTCCCAACGATGGGATAGGGACTATATGGTACTAGCACGTAAAATATGAGCAAACCAACAGACATCGCAGTAAAAATGAGTCCAGAAGGGTTAGAGATAGCCAACGCATACTTAGAACTTGGGTCTACACAAGCTGTATGCATACGCCTAAATATAGATGAAAATACCGTGCAAGATTATTTAGGTAAGCGAGAAATTAAACAATATATCGACCAAGTGTATCTGGACACGGGCTACAGAAATAGATTCAAGATAGCCCATGCACTAGACGATATAATAGATAAGAAGTTAGACGAAGCAGAAGAATCTCAAATTTATACTAACAAAGACATAGCCGACCTGCTCTCAATGGCACATAAAATGAGAATGGACGAAATAAAAGCTATGGCAGACTTGGAGAAAGCAAAAGCCTCCAATATTAAAAACCAAACAAATGTACAGATTAATAGTGATTTACCTTTTGGACAAGGTAACTATGGGAAACTCATGGAAAAACTATTAAAGGAGGAATAATGATACATTTAAGCAGTTATATGCAAAAAGACAAACGCGCAGAAGTTTTCAAAAAGGATGGTCACTACGGTGCAGCCTTTTTTGAAAAAGATGTAAGAGTTTCAGAAGAACTCTATGTAGGACACAGTGAATCGTATGCAGAGAATGCAGCCGAAAACTATGTTCTAGGAATTAAACAAGTTGGCGTATAGTAAACAAGTAATAGAAAGATTTGAACAAGTCTTAGCAAGTCCTAAGCAGTTCAACGTGGGTCGCTTTGACCCAAATGACCCCGATATAGCTACTGGTATAACGGGAGCACCCGCATGTGGTGATGTCATGAAATTACAACTTAAACTAGACAAAGATGAGAGAATCATTGATGTTAAGTTTAAAACCTACGGATGTGGAAGTGCAATTGCATCTTCTACTATGTTCGTAGAATTACTAAAAGGCAAAACAATTGAAGAAGCAAAAGAGATTAAAGATAGGGAAATAGCAGAAGCGTTACAGCTTCCGCCCATCAAATTACACTGCTCTGTTCTAGCTGAGGATTCTATTAAACAAGCAATCCAAAACTGGAAGGAGAAAAATGAAAGCAATATGGAAACAGTTCCACAAGATAATGAAATCTAACCGAATACAAAACGTTTGGAGAGAGGTATTATAAGGAATGATAGAAGTCACTAATGAAGCGTATACTAGACTTATACAGAAAGCGGCACACCAGGAGAACCATGTTTTTCGACTTGGTATTACTGGGGGCGGCTGCGGTGGTATGGAGTATCGTTTTGATTATTGTAGTGAAACTTATTCAAGTGATTTGGTTCTGGATTGGGGGCGTATAGCATTTCGCATAGACCCCAATTCAGCACCTTACTTAGAAGGCATGACCCTGGACTGGCAGGTAGAAGGATTAAATGAAGGATTTAAAATTATCAACCCAAAAGAAAAATACAGATGTGGATGTGGAGAAAGCATCGGCTTCTGAAGATGCAGCAACTGCAATGCAGAGAAAAGCACTACAGATTGTTAACCTAAGCCCCAGCGAGTCGTGGATTGAAAAGCTTACTCATGTTCATCCTATGAAACAAATTACGTATGCTTCTATAATTCAGGTAACTGTGTTCTTCGGAATGTTAGGAATGTTTCAGGTAAACTCATGGATATTTTCGGCTTAATCACAGATGTTGGAGCACCCATTGCGGCTGCTATAGTCATGGGAGGATTTATCTTCGTGATTATGCGACAAATTTTCGAAGGTGTGGTAAACTCGATTAATACACTGAAGATGTTTACTACCAGTCTTATTACTCGAGTCAAGACTATAAATAACGACATGATAAAATTAGACACAAGTGTATCTTCGGCTCTTGACCTTACACCTGATTTAGACAGAATTGCAAGAGCAGAGAATTTCGTGGAAGACGGAAGTATTGATGTAAGGAGAGACTAATGGATGTAGTATCAGCTTGGGACAGTTTATCCTATTGGGACGGTATATTATTTACCTGTTGGATAGGTCTATTATATACTTATAAAGTATGGATAGATAATAAATGGAAATAGTTGACGCGATTCAAAAATTTGGATTCCCCATTGTAGCAATGGTCGGTCTGGGATATTTCGTATACTTTGTATGGACAATGATAACAACGGTAATCAATCCAACAGTAAAAGAAATGCACATGACTCTTATAAAGTTAATTGACCAAATTCGTATGCTCGATAACGATATGATTCGTTTACAGCAAAAGGTAAACACTGTTTTACAAATGAAAGAAAATGACAAAAAACGACATAACAGGCGACAAGCTGATAAGTAAAAATAACACGGACAACTACCGAAATAACTATGATGCAGTCTTTCGCAGAGGTCAGAAAGATGACTACGAAGAGCGTAGAAAAGATGAGAAGATTACAAATGGTGTAATGTTGGCACTTCTGTGCTTGTGTACTGCTTCAATCGCTTTTGACATGCAAGCTGACGAAATCAAACACAAATTTAAAAGTCCTTCATTTAGTGGAGTAGGTACATCAAGTCACTACTTAACTATTGACTCACAGGAAATATCAAAAAAGGATGCACTCAAAGCTGAGATAAAAGCTTTGGAAGATGCAGCAAAGAGAGACGCAGAAAACACAACTCTCGCAAGATTTATTAAGAACTTTGAAAGTAGAATATATGCACAGTTATCTCGACAGCTAGTTGATAGTTTGTTTGGAGAGAACCCTGCAGAAGAAGGCTCATTTCAGTTATTTGATAATTTAATTACTTGGACAAGTGATGGAGTTACAATAACAATGACCATATTTAATGAAGGAACAGGTGAGACAACTACTATTACTATCCCTATTGGGGACTTTGGTTTCTAGTTGTGCAACGCACAGTGGTTATATATCACCGTGCATGACTAACCCCGATGGGGACTACAAAGACTTAACTACAATCATACGAAAGGCAGAGTGCTTCTCAGGAAACGCTGTACTCGAAAAACCTGTAACAAAAGAAATACAGGAACTACCCTTACCAGCAAGAACGCCCGTTGTTGCTATCTATAAGTTCGAAGACTTAACAGGACAAAGAAAATCAAGAGATGGAATCGCAGATTTCTCTTCGGCTATGACTCAAGCCCCAGAGGCTTATTTGATTCGTGCCTTGAAGACTTCTGGATTCTTCAAAGTAGTAGAAAGAAAAGGACTAGACCATTTAACGAAAGAGCGTCAGTTGATTCGTTCTACTAGAGAAAAGTTTGATGACGAAGACAAACAGTTACCACTGCTGTATGCTGGAATCATCATTGAAGGGGGTATTGTAGATTACAATACAAATGTATTAACCGGGGGTGCTGGAGCCCGCTATTTAGGTATAGGAACTTCCAAGCAATATCGTGAGGATAGTGTGGTGGTATCAATGAGGTTGGTTTCTGTGAGTACAGGAGAAATCTTATTGGACATCCTTACTTCAAAAGCAATCCTCTCCGTGGGAGTTAGTAATGATTACTTTAGATTTACTACTGCAAATGACTTAGTGGAAGTAGAGAGTGGAAACTCTATGAACGAACCTAAGTTTATTGCGCTACAAGCGGCTATTGAAACTTCAGTAGTGGAGCTTGTACGAAAGGGACAGGAAAAAGGGTACTGGAAGTACTATTTGGGAGAGTAAAATGAGGATTTTAATAGCCTTATTTTTATCAGTTGGTCTGTTAGCAGACAACGAAATCTATATTGACCAAACAGGGAATAATGCTAGCATAGACTTGGAGCAGCTTGGTTCTACCAATATAATTGGTGGTGACGATGCAGTTGCAGGTACAATGACAGCAGCAGTCCTAAACGGTCTAACAATGACACTCGACATTAATCAGATAGGAAGCTCCAATAAATTTCTTACCGATGGAATACTTGGTGATAGTTTTACGGGTTTCTTTGAGTTTGATGGCGATTCAAACGAATGGGATTTTAGCATGGATACGTCTGGGCTAAATACTGCTGATAGCAATGATATTAACATTGACATCACAGGTTCATTCAACTTGGCAGATATAGATATCGCAGAAGTCTCAGGAGCAAGTTACTTAGACATTGATTGGATTATCGATGGTGATAGTAATGACGCAGAAGTAGATATAGACGCAGACTACGCGACTATGTATATGGACATTCTTGGTGACAGTAATGACTTAACATTTATCCAATCTGGATATGGAGCTAGTTCTAGCGATGCCAAATATTTCTATATGGATTTAAATGGTAGTAATAATACTGCGGTTATTAAACAGCAGTCAACGCTAGCGGCAGACTGGTTGAAAATTGAAAGTGATGCGTCTAATAGCAATATTTGTGTTATTCAGAATGATGGTGGTACTACCACTTCATGCTGATATAGGAAGCATTACAGAACAACGTGGAGTAGGGCAAGTCTTAAGAGACCAGCCCTACGCTACGGACTTAGGATTTAACATTGAACAAATGGATGATGTGCGTACAGCTAATGGGCGATTAGGCATCACATTCATAGATGATAGTAAAGTCCGACTTACAGAGCATAGTAAACTTATAATAGACAAAGTAATCTTTGACCCCGACCCTAACAAGTCGCAGATGTCAATGAAGTTTGCAAGTGGAACAGCTCGTTTTATTACTGGTGGTATTGGCAAGATTAATAAACAAAATATTAAGATTTCTACACCAACTTCTCAGATTGCTATTCGAGGCACAGACTTTACTGTGACAGTGGATGAGTTAGGCAGAAGTTTAGTTATATTACTACCAGACGACATGGGACTTCCAAGTGGCGAGATTGTAGTTGCAACAGCCATGGGAGAAGTCATACTTAATAAACCATATGAATCGACAGTGACAAGTATGTGGGAGAGTACACCAACTACTCCGATGATATTAGATTTAACACTTGACATCATAAACAACATGCTCATTGTGAGCCCACCTAAAAAAGATGAAGAAGAAACTGCAGGAGAAGTTGGAAATGATGACTCTGACGATAATATTCTTGACGTCGATTACCTCGCTTACGATGGGCTCGATATAGATTATTTAGAAGAAGATTTATCTTTTAATGAACTTGACATAGATTACTTAGACGTAAACTTTCTCGAAGACTTACTAGAAGTTATAGAGGAACTAGATGCACTTGCAATAAAAGAATCAAGAGGTGCACAAGCTTTTTCAGAGTTTGATGTACAAGGTACATTATTTGGACAAGACCCAACAACACAGATTTTAACATTTGGGGACGCAGAAAAAATTACTATAATTCGTAGCGTTACTCAATCCGTACAACTAGACCTCAATGGTGAGACAAGCTATAATATAATAATTGAACAAGATGGTAAAAGCTATAACATTATTCTTAACTCTGGTGACACTTCCAGTATTCGCATCCGTCAATCTTCAGGTTGATATACCCTGGAACTACGACCAAATAGAGTTGGACGGCAAACTCATAGAACGTAGTAAGTTTCAAATGAGAATTGACTTTGACAGACCGAGTCATAGGTACTACTTTGTAATCAATACATTAGACGTACTTACTACTTATCATGCAGTACAGCAAGGCTACGCATCAGAAGCAAATCCTTTTTTACCCGAAGACCCTTCTTTGACAAGACTTATAGCACATAAACTAATATGGACCGAGATGGCAAGATACGGAGGAATATTTTGGGAAGAAGATGAGAACTTTGTACTCTTTGCGAATACTCTAGTAACTTTAGCCGTAATAAACAACACAAAAATAATAATAGATAATGAATAAGTACTGGAGACTATGGGCTAAGTCCCTTGGAGAGAAGGTAGGAGAAACGGATTCTCAAGCAGATAAGATAGCTATCATACGAACTATTTGGTGGTTTACACATATGGCAACTTGTATCTTTATTATACTTAACGCTATAGCAAACCATGGATGGAACCTAATATGAATAAACTTATAACCGCAGTACTTATGATAGGACTCCTAGTATGGAATCCTTATCCATTCCAGATTTTAGAACTTAAAACATTTGACTACTTAATTATGAATACAGAAGTAGTTCAAAACGAAAACATTCTCATAGTCGATATTGACGAAGAAACAGTCAAGACTAATGGAGGATGGCCATTACCGAGAAGTGTCTATGGGGACGCTATAATGCAGACTCAGGCAATTCCAGGCATTACAGTATTAATGCCAAACAAAGACTTACGAGGAGCACAACAAGATGACTATTTTGTACGAAGACTCGAAGTAAGACCTACTGTCCTTGCTAGTGCAGCATCGACACAAGTAACTGGAACTAACCCTCATGTAGGAACTGCCCAGTTAGGAGAGGACCCACTACCATGGCTATATCAGTACCCAGGAATTTTACCTACCGAATCTACTCTGGAGTCAAAAATAAAGGGGCTCGGACTAGTAACCGCTACGCCGGAAATAGACGGGGTTACTCGTCGTATTCCCCTAGTCGTAAACGTAGAGTCAAAACTTTACCCAAGCTTCGCACTCGAACTCTTAAGAGTCGCAGTCGGAGACCCTTCGTACCAGCTAAAAACAACAGAAGAAGGCGTCACCTGGGTTAGAATACCAAACTACCCACTTATGAATACAGATGCGAATGGTCGTATCTTTTTAAATTGGAACACAAACTTCCACAGACAAAGTTTACTAGAATATTTACAACAGCCGATTGATGCACCTTTTGTAATTATCGGCACGACTGCAGAGGGTGTAACAAACCCTGTGCCGACCCCAGCGGGAGCAAAATACCCACATGAAATTCAAGCAAATATACTACACAATCTTATCAACGGCACTGCGCCTTCTGCACCGTCCTGGACTCTTTCTGCTCAGCTTGCCTACAGTATACTTGGCCTCACCTTATTGGCTCTTACGGTCTCTCGAGTCTATCTTTCTGTACTAGCTTTACTACTAGTTGTAGCAGGTGCATTCTATGGAATGGGATATGCTTATAAATCTTCCTACTTACTTAACCTTAATGGTGTCGTAGTTATCTCGATTCTGTACTGGGGCTATCATACTTTCGTGAGTTTCCTTTCCGAGTATCGTCAGAAACTTCGAATCAAACAACAATTCGGGACGTACGTAAGCCCCGACTTAGTAAAAAAATTACAGGAAGA
>Ga0233444_10003693_pt1 | contig 15010 bp, 13 predicted proteins | sample SI_124_October20_6_FD_182792 | JGI IMG/M metagenome (GOLD analysis project Ga0233444, IMG submission 182792) | Seawater microbial communities from Saanich Inlet, British Columbia, Canada - SI_124_October2016_10_MG | ecosystem: Environmental > Aquatic > Marine > Inlet | place: Canada: British...
CGATTTAGCGGGCATTCAGCGCAGTGCAACCATTGAAACAGTTGATCCTGAGTCGCTCACGACTTTGGCATTGGCGATGGGGCCGGGGGTTATGATCATGATTGGCAGCACGATCATCGCTGCAAGCTTTTATGATTTGTCCCGCGAGAAACATCGCCTGATTCGAGAAGAGATTGCGGATGCCAACGCTGCATCGTGAGCCGTGTACGCGTGCCAGAGGTCCTTGCGCGGGTTGAAGGTTTGCTCAATCAAAGTCCCTGGGCTTTAAGGTTCTATGACCGCCGCGAGCTGTGGGTTAAGTCTGCCGCAACACCTGCAAGAAGCCGTCCCCGTACTTTTCCAGTTTGCGCTCGCCCACGCCGGGCAGTGCGCCAAACTCCGCAAGGGAGCTGGGCATCTGTTCGGCCATGGCTTGTAATGTGCTGTCGTGGAAGATGACATAAGGGGGCACTCCTTGAACCTCCGCCAATTCGCGCCGGTGTGCCCGCAGAGCTTCCCAAATGCCCACGTCGATGTCGTCCGGCAGGGGCGCTTTGCTAAGCCTCTTGCTGGTTTTTTGTGCGGGGTCTTTTCGAAACGCAATAGTGTCTTGGCCTTTTAGCAGCGGACGGCATTTTTCGGTTAAGGCAAGGCCGCCAAATCGCTCCGGATCGGCAATCGCGTGCCCTGCGGCAACGAGTTGCCGAAACACCGATTGCCAGGCTTGTGCTGAGTGTTCCTGACCGATGCCATACAGGGGAAGCTGGTCATGACCGAATTGACTGATTTTGTCCGAGGCTTTTCCGAGTAGGACATCCACCAGATGGCTGACGCCAAAGCGTTGGTCGGTGCGATAAATCACGCTGAGGGCTTTTTGAGCGGCTTCGGTGCCATCCCAGGTTTCAACGGGCGTCAGGCACGTGTCGCAATTTCCGCAGTGCTCGGAGGCGGCTTCGTCAAAGTAGGCAAGCAGGGCATGACGTCGGCAGGTGGTGAGTTCACAAAAACCAAGCATGGCATTCAGCTTGATCTGTTCAACGCGTTTGTGCTGTTCGTCTCCTTGGGCACTATCTAGCATTTGTCGCAATTTGGTCACATCTTGAAAGCCGTAGACCATCCATGCGGTGGCGGCGTTGCCATCGCGGCCCGCCCGGCCGGTCTCCTGATAGTAGGCTTCGATGGTTTTGGGCAGATCTAGGTGCGCGACGAAGCGAACATCGGGTTTGTCGATCCCCATACCAAATGCAATGGTTGCGACCACAATCACGCCATCTTCGGAGAGGAACCGGCGTTGATGTTCGGCCCGGGTCTCAGCCGGTAAGCCTGCGTGATAGGCAAGCGCCTTAAAGCCTTGCTGCTTTAGCCAGGCGGCGGTGTCTTCTGTTTTCTTGCGGGACAGGCAATATACGATCCCGGCGTCTTCGGCATGTTCGGTTTTTAGAAACTGCAGGAGTTGGTTGCGCGGGTTTGTTTTAAGGTTGATGCGATATTGGATGTTGGGTCGATCAAACCCAACGACAAACTCCTCGGCATTACTCAACGCGAGGTTTTTAACAATTTCCTGACGGGTTCGGGCGTCTGCTGTTGCTGTGAGCGCCACTCTTGGGACCGCCGGAAATTCCTCGTGCAGGAGGTTGAGCGCCAGGTAGTCAACTCGGAAATCATGGCCCCATTGGGAGACACAATGGGCCTCGTCGATGGCAAAGAGGCTAATGGTGACGCTTTTGAGTAACGTAAGAGTTCGGGGCTGGGTGAGTCGTTCCGGTGCAACATAGAGCAGGTCCAACTCACCGCGGCGAAGACTTGCCTCGATATCGGTTATTTCATCTTGGGTAAGGGTCGAGTTGAGAAAGCGGGCCTTGATACCGAGCTGTTTCAGCGCCGCCACCTGATCTTGCATCAGGGCAATGAGTGGCGATACCACGATCCCGCAGCCCGGGCGAATCATCGCAGGGATCTGATAGCACAACGATTTGCCGCCACCGGTTGACATGAGCAGCAGCGCGTCGCCACCGCGCACGAGCGTATCAATCACCTCGGCCTGAGGTGTTCGGAAGGCTTCGTAGCCGAAGGTGTCTTGTAAAATGGTGAGGGCTTGTTGCATGCGGCGAGTTTATCTGAGGCCTTGGCCGGATAAAACGTCCGTGCTTGGTTTTCTTTCGAATTTTTACTCGGGAGGCCTTGCAATCATGCGAGTTGGGGCGACGGATAGGGCACGGGCTAGGGGTCTGGTTCACAGGATCCTTGTGTGGTTGACGGCCTCTTGTTTGGCCTCATCCAGTCAGAAGCCAAAAGGCGGGCAAAGGACCGACCAGCCCACGCCTTGGACTTTGGCGGCGTATGGCATGAACCTTGTGAGTCCGAGTGCGTTGATACTTCGGAGAGTGCATTGGTTCGGCGAAACTCAAAAGGTCTACGAAAGATCAACCGGGCAGGCTTGTGCAAAGGTATCGGATTCGTACTATGGTTTAGACGGACTGGTTATCCCTTAAAATTTTCGTAAGGATGGATTCATGAACTTAGAACTTACAGGCAAAAAAGCGCTCGTTTCAGCAGGGCACAAAGGCATCGGTTTATTTATTGCGCGGCGCTTACTAGAAGAGGGCGTTGAGGTTGCGATTTGCTGTCGACAGCAGACGGACCTTGTTTCTGCGCTGGCTGAGCTTTCTGAAAAGGGCAAAGTGATCGGCGCTTTGTGTGATATGTCGCAGCCTGATGCGGTGAGCGCTTGGGTTGCACAGGCCGGTGACGCGTTGGGGGGCATTGATATTTGCGTTGGTAATGCGAGCGCCAGTGGTCAACACGGTGACGGCGTGAAGCCTTGGCGAGCCAGCTTTGAGGTGGATATTTTGGGAAATGCGCTGTTTTACGAGGCTGCGAAACCGTTTTTGTTGAAGTCTTCTGCGGCTGCGATTGTTCAGATTGCAACGATCACGGCGATCGAGCACCACGATGTGCCGATCAGCCCCAGCTATGGCGCGAGTAAAGCCGCCACCATCAATCTGATCGCGCAACTGGCGCAGCGCTGGGGACCTGACGGGATCCGAGCCAACACGGTGTCTCCTGGGCCGATCTTGATTGAGGCGGGGCGCTGGGACGACATCCGAGACCGGTTACCAGAACTTTACGAGCGGGATCGATTGCAGCACCCGATGCAGCGCATGGGAACGGCGGATGAAATAGCGGATGTGGTTGCGTTCCTTGCGTCCCCCAGGGCCAGTTGGGTGAATGGTACCAACGTCGTTGTGGACGGTGGTTATACCAAGCAGGTGGGCTTCTAACATTGGATGGAGTGCGCCTCGGCCAGGGATTAGGGCGCTTGATGCTGTCGGCTGGTTCGTTTTGAACGATCTAACCGCCTCGAACAAGGTGCGATGATTATGCTCATGAATGCAAGAGAAGTATGACGGGGCCATTGGGTATGTTGGGGGCCGCTGCTACCGGGCCAACTTTGATTCGCACCGGCCTAAAACGGCTTTGGCATCCGAGCCTGCGCTGGTTAGTGCTCGTTCCTTTGGTGATCAACCTCGCGGTATATGCTGTTTTGATTGTTGTTGCGGGGCAGTGGCTCAGTGGTTGGCTCGATAGCCTGATGAGCACCGTACCGGACTGGTTGCAGGCCGTGGTTTGGCTGATTTGGCTGTTGTTTGCCGTGATGGCGATGGTCGTCACGGCGTTTACCTTCAACCTGCTCGCGAACCTGTTGGGGTCACCTTTTTACGGCTTGATCGCTGAAAGGGTGCTGGCGCAGGAACGCGGCGGGTCAGCTACCTTGACAAGGGCATCTACGGGCCAAGTGGCTTGGCAGAGTTTTTTGCGACAATTGCAGTTGCTGCGCTATTTGCTGCCTCGATCTTTGGGTATCGCGCTGTTGACCCTCATCGTCAGCTTTATTCCCGTTGTGAACCTGCTAGTGCCCGTGATCGCTGGACTTTGGGCAGCCTGGTCTTTAGCGCTGCAATATCTGGATTATCCAGCCGACAGTGATCGGGTATCCTTTGCGGCGCTTAGGCAACACTTGGGCGCCAACCGTTGGCAATCCTTGAGTTTTGGTTTCTCGGCGCTGCTGGCATCCTCATTGCCGATTGTAAATTTGTTGTTGCTGCCAGCGGCCGTGGTTGGTGGCGCGCTGCTCTGGTGTCAGCAGCATCAAGACGTTGAGCGCTAAAGCGGGATCAGAGTCACACAAAAATTTTGTGTTAGTCAAACTCAGGCCGGCAACATCGGTTTGTCCTGCAGGTTATAGCGTCGCTCTCTTTTAGGCTCGCAATTGTGTCGGCCTAGGCGCACTGTATTCGATTGTTGGAGCGCAATGATCCAAGCCGTCAATGCGGGTGGTGCGTTTGCAGTGATCAATGCGAGTACACTGAGGGCCCCTTTTAGAGCTTTCCGGGTTACTATTCTGCTCGATTTCAAATAACACGGTTTAGGCATTACGATGCGAGAAGATTTTTCCAATATCCTGGCCCGGGCAGCGGCGCGGAAGGGGGGGGAGCTGGCCCTGGCGCGGCTCATGCCCTATGTTGCGTCGCAGGAAGAACTCGTTGATCTGCCGGACGACCGCTATTTGGCTATGATGACCAAATGCATCAACCAAGCGGGCTTTAGCTGGAAGGTCATTGAAAATAAATGGCCAGAATTTGAACAAGCCTTTTTTGGCTTTGACCCGCTGAAGTTGAGCTACTTGTCGCCAGAGCAATGGGAGGCATACGCCAGTGATCGCCGCGTGGTGCGCAACTGGCAAAAAATTAAGGCGCTTCAGGACAATGTTTTTTTTGTGCAGGATACGTCGCGGCAGTGGGGTAGTTTCGGAGCATTTATTGCACAGTGGCCGGTCACTGATCAGGTCGGCTTGATGGCGCACCTGAAAAAGCAGGCCTCGCGTCTTGGCGGCCAAAGTGCTTTGTGGTTTTTACGCCGGGTCGGCAAAGACTGCTTTATCTTGTCGCAGGATGTTGTCACTGCGCTGAAGGCCTCGGGCTTGGATATCGCCGAGCAACCCACCAGTAAACGCGACCTCGTTGCGATTCAGAACCGTTTCAATGAATGGCATGATGAGACGGGTATCCCGATGAGTTGCCTGTCTCGCATCGCAGCCTGTTCTATGGGCGACAATCATTTGAGTTAAAGAAGTAGCCTTGCAGGGCGGGAGTGCTTTGGGGCGCCGAATTCGGCCGAGTACCGATGCCTTGAGGGGTGCGTTAAAGCTTCTTAGGTATTGCGGCCTAGGCAGGGTCATTGGCCATTTGAGCGCCGCTTCGGTTAGATCTGGATTCTCCTTGTAGCCTGATTGGGTTGCTTTGCTGAGGGTCTCGTGTGGTACCCGTCTGCAGCCTGGTTGACTTTTGGCAGCAGGCCCTTCGGGTCGCGTCATCGCCCGTCGAAGGATGATATGCTCCGTGGTCTTAGAGATTGATCAATCGAGGAGCCTTGAGATGGCGCAATATATTGCAAACAAAGTGGCAACTACTGGCGCCGATGCGGCATTAGTGGATGAACGCGGCAGCACCACTTGGACGGAACTGAATACGCGGGTGAATCAGATCATTGCCGCCATGCGGAACGCAGGCATCGATTCGGGCGATACCATCGCAGTTTTCTCCGGTAACTGCCGAGAGTACTTAGAAATCATGGCAGCGGCGGCCCATTGCGGCGTGATCTACGTGCCGGTGAACTGGCATTTCACGACCGATGAACTGCAGTACGTGGTGGATGATGCGGGCTGTAAAATGCTGTTTGCTGAAGGCCAGTTTCATGAGGTTACGAGCGCCGTTAAGGGCAGTAATGGTCAACCCCTCACGCGAATTGGCATTCGGATGACGCCCGAGCAAACAGCAGCTGACGGCTTTACCGATTATGAACAGTTCTTGGCGGCGCAACCGTCTGATGAGCCCGAGGCCCAAACTCTAGGCGGTCCGATGTTCTATACATCGGGCACGACCGGTCGGCCAAAGGGCGTTCGCTCAAGTGCATCAAAAGCGGCGATGCCGGTTGAAATGCTGGAACTGATGGGCGGCAGCATGGCGCAAATGCTCGGAATTCCCAATACCGGGCGCACCTTTGTTTGCGGGCCGCTGTATCATTCCGCGCAATGGGCTTTTTCGTTCTTAGTCCTGATGACGGGCAGTCAAATTGTGACGCGGCATCGCTTTGATGCAGCAGAATCTTTGGCTTTAATCGACGCCCACCGGATCACCAACGTGCACTTAGTCCCGACGCAATTTAGTCGCTTTTTGAAACTGGACGATGCGGTCAAGGCCAACTTTAAGGGTGCGTCTTTGCAAGTCGTTTGGCACGGCGCAGCACCTTGCCCGCCCATGGTAAAGCGTCAGATGATCGAGTGGTGGGGCCCGGTGATCAATGAATATTATGGCTCAACGGAAGGCTCGATCGTCACGACCGCGACCGCTGAAGAGTGGCTTGCGCGGCCCGGGACCGTTGGAAAACAGTCGGCGATGGTTGAAATCACAATCGTGGATGAAGATGGCGCGGTGCTCCCGGTGGGTGAATCCGGTGATATCTACGTGCGTAATCTCATGGGGTCAGATTTTGAATACCACAACGAACCTGAGAAAACTGAGGCAGTGCACTTAAAACCGGGGGTCTTCACCTTTGGCGATGTCGGTTATTTCGATGAAGACGGGTATCTGTATTTGAGCGACCGGAAAATCGACATGATTATCTCGGGCGGCGTTAATATCTATCCTGCAGAAATTGAGGGCGTGCTGGCAACCCATGCCTTGGTGCAGGATGTTGCAGTCTTCGGCATTCCCAATGAGGAATTTGGCGAAGAAGTCAAAGCGGCCGTAGAGCTGGTGCCTGGTACAGCGGTTGATCCAGCCTTGGCCGAGACGCTTGCGGCCTTCTGCCGCGAACATTTGGCCGGCTACAAAACCCCTAAGAGTTTTGATTTCGTCGAGAATATGCCACGGCATGAGACCGGAAAATTGTATAAGCGCAAGTTACGCGATCCATACTGGGAAGGGACCGGACGGTTGATTTAATCGGCTTGGGCTCGTGGATGCGCGATAACGGATGCCGCAGCAACGCGGCCTTCTCCGGGCGTTTTTTGGGTAGGACGTTTTTGATCCAAGGGGAGGCGCTTGTGCTTAGCCACATGGCCGTTTTTCGGGACATTTTTACTATTGGGGCCTCGCGCGCCCCCTAAAACGGCAGGGTTAAAGTGCGAGAATCCGTTATCGATTAGTCCATTGTGCCGCGCAGATTATGCTGAACACCTTGTAGGAAGTTACGTAGGACCTGATCTTGACACTTTCGATAGTGCTTATGATCGGGTCGCCTAAAGAATGCGCTCAATTCATGTTTGCTGAACCGAAAATCTGCAAGTTTCATTAGTTCCAAAACATCCTCTGCTTGTAAATCTAGGGCAATTTTCAGTTTTTTAAGAATAATGTTGTTCGTTAGGCGTTCTTCTGGCTCAGGCTGCGCACCCTCGCGCCGGCCCCGGCGGTCGTTTATGAGGCCGTTTAAAAAAGTGGCCAATTCAATATCCAAGCAGCTTTGATGATCCTCATCCTCTTCGGGCTTGAGCCAGTCGCAAACCAGTTCTCGGGTAACGGTGAGGTCTCCCGCGGCAAAGAGGGCCATCATTTCTGTATCGCTAAAATCGAAGGCATAGCGAATGCGTCGCAGGATATCGTTATTGGTCAAAGTCGGTCCTAGGTTTGGTGGTGCAATCAAGACAAATGAGGGCGCAGGCGCCGCAGGGGTTAGCTTATAGATCGCAGCGGTTTAGGGGAAGGTTGGGTATCCGACTTAGCGTAATGCGGCGGCAGGTTGAATGTTGAACGTCAGGGGGTATGCCGCGTAGTTGGGTTGTTCTGTTTAAACCTGCTAGGCGTCAATGGCCTAAAAGGCTTCTAAATTGCCATCCACATTAAGCACTTGCCCGGTCACGCGGCGCGCTTGGCTCGACGCTAAAAAGCACGCCATATCGGCAATGTCCTCTGCATCGATAAAGGTCTTGAGCGAGTTCGACTTGGTATAGCGGCTGCGGATTTCCGCTTCGGTGACCCCTTTTTCGCGGGCCTCAGCGGTGATCACTCGATCCATGCGGTCACCGGCAACACTGCCCGGACAAATCACATTGGCTCGAATACCCCAGGGGCCGAGTTCCATGGCAAGCGATCGCGTGAGGCCGATTACGGCGGATTTCGATGCGGCATAGGGCGTTCTTAAGGGATAACCATGCCAGCCTGCGGTTGACGCAATATTGATCAGGTTACCACTTTTCTGATCTTTCATGATCGGAACGGCTTGGCGTGAAAACAGGAACATCGCATCGAGGTTCACGGCCAGGCATTGGCGCCACTCCGCAAGGGTAATGTTTTCAATGCCTGCCGTTGGTCCCGCGATACCCGCGCAGTTCACCAGCACATCGAGACGACCAAGCTTGCTCAGATGCGCTGTCATGGCCTCGTTCACGGCGCGCTCATCGGAGACGTCAAGGCAGGTTGCCTGAAATTCAGGATTGGCTTGGGTGACACTTGCGAGCGCTTTTTGGTCTTGATCAACTAGATGAACGTCGGCCCCGGTTTGTCGAAAGGCCTGGGCAATGGCGAGGCCAATACCTGAGCCGCCAGCGGTCACGATTACGGATTGGGTCATGAAAGGACACTCGTTCAAAGATTAAGCACTCAGTATAATCGGGCGTCGGTTGCGTGGGTAGATTGACGAGGCCAAGCGACCCAAATAGGCCATTCAAAAAACTGGCTGGCTTTTCGTCAGAAAAAAGGCTGGATAGGGTCTCGTGTAAGGCGGATTGTTGCAGGGTCCGACTGGATGTTGGTTTTACATCAAGTGTCCTTTGATAGAGCCGCCGGCATCACGGATAAAAAAGGCTTGATGAGCCCAGGCTTAAACGCCATCACAATTGATGCAGACCTTACTTCTATAAAAAGGTCGCGTTCGGCTTGGGCGCAAGGGGGTCTTGATAAGGCGCCTTGTGCGGCCGCAAGTGCAGCAGGCCAAAGTTCTCGGCGAACCGGGTGGTGGTGGCCCACAGATGATCCCCAAACAAGAAGGGCTCGAAGGATTCAATCCCGGGTAAGGGCAATGGCTCAATTCGGGCAGTGGGACGGGGTTCAAAAAAGAAGGGAATCGAAAAGCGCTCGTGATCGACCGGTATGACCCCATGCTCGGTCGCTTTGATCTTGCCGCCGGTCCAGCGCTGTAGAAGCCCCCCAAAATTGACCGCCAGACTGCCTTCTTCGGCCGGCACGTTAATCCATTCTTTATCGCCGTTTTTAGCCTGCAGGCCGAGGCCCCCCGAGACCGGCGCTAAAAGGGTCAGCAGCCCAGAATCGACATGTTCGCCGCGGGTGGCTTTGAGGGCGTCTGAGATCGGTAAATTCTCTCGGGGTAAGTATCGGAGCAATCGCAAAGTCGAGATGCCGTCTTCGAAAACGCTTGAAAAAATCGTCTCGGGGATCCCAAGACTTCTTGATAGTGAGGCTAAAAGCGCAAGACCAATAGACTCCATCGCCAAAAAATAGGCACTGGCCACGGCATTAAAACCGGGTAGATCGGCTTCATCGGGTAATGGCGTCGGTTGATAGAGCAAGTCATCGCTGTGATCCGGTAGCGCGCGCACGATGTCGGGCCCGATCTCATAACCTTCCCGGCTGAGGGTCGGCCCAGAGTGCAGGGGAAACCAGCCCCGATACAGATTCGGATTGTTCGGCTCAAAATTATTCTTCCACAACGGGCGCTGCTTGGCCTCAGGCAAGCTGAACAACCGAATAAGCGACGCTTTGGCCGTGTGATCGATCGCGCTTGGCGCTGGCATGCCGGTAATGGTTAGAAACCCGATCTCTTGGGCCGCAGCAAAAATTGCGGCATCGACTGCGGCGCGCGCTGAGAGGTCTTCGGCAAACAGCGGGGCGATATTGATCTGGGGAATTAAGGCGATGCCCATGACCCTAAACCTTGTTCAGGCGTTTGTTGCGATCAAGCACGCGCAGGCGAGATTCGATCTCCTCGCGCTCGAGATAGCAGCCGCGGAACCAGCGCGCGCCTTCGCTTGGGTCAAAACCATCGCGGCCATGGAATATCCGCCGATTATCGAAGCCTACGAGGTCACCCGGCGCCAGACGGAACCGGATTTGGAAGTCGGGATGATCGGCGTAGTGATGCAACAACGACGTTGCCTCATGAAAGCGTTTAATGGTGGTGATATCGCCGGTCATCGGCGCTCGCAACCAATAGGTGAACCGCACGGTCGTCAGATTACCTCGATAATCGGTTTCAAAGATCGGAACTTCATAGCGATACTCGGAGTCTTTATCTTTGTTGACAAACATGACTGGGTGATTCGTTAGAAAGGCATATTGCTCCGGGTGGTCCTGTCGAATTCGTTCGGCGATGGCGAACCCGTCGGATAAAATGCTGGCGCCTTGGCTTACCTCATTTGCCATACAGAAGAAGAACTGGATACCGGGTTGATTCTCACGGGTTGCAAGATCCGTATGCGCGCGAAGAGGTTGGGCGGTGTAGGCGTTGGAGTTGGTATCCGCCTTGTTTTCAACGTCATATAGCCGGCCGAAGTTCGTGGCACGGATGGGGCCAATCCGATCAATCACCGTTTCAAGGGTGCCCGGGGCAACTGGCAATTGCTCGATCAAGCCCACGCCATAGGCCCGCATGGCGCCAAGCCAGCCCTCGAAAACCGTGTTATCGGCAATGTTGCGGCCATCAAACCGGGGTGGCACGGACCGATCCTTCGCGGTCCAGAGAACCCGATCAGGCAAGGTGTACTGTGGGCGTGGATTCTGCGGGCAGTGGGTGCGCAGCCAGCCTGGGTGATAGGCGCTGGTTAAACCCTCGGCTTCAAAGGTCACCTGAACCCTGCCGTCCGCTGCAATGCTGGCGGATGACAGCGCCACGTTATCGGGCAGGTCGATGATCGCGAGATTTTGCTCGCGGGTCTGATGATTAAAGGTAATGGGGTCGAGACTGTATTCTCGTAACCAGAGTAGGGGGTAGGTGCTCTCGGCGCCGTCATCCCAGGTGACAACCAGCGCCTCAGCGGTAATCTGTAATGCGGTCGGCAGATGCTGGATCGGATAGTGATCAAAATCGGGTACAACTGGGGTCATCATGGGCTCCTTCGGTCGTTGATCACCGTGACGCGATGCATTTTTCGGTATTCTGGAAGATAGTCGGCGACGGCATAATGTTGGGTCACCCGATTATCCCACAAGGCGAGCGCATTGGGACGCCAGTGGTAGCGCACCTGGAACTCGGGTTGATTGGCGTGATCATACAAATACCGCAGCAGACGATCACTCTCTGACTTCTTGAGGCCAACAATGTGTTGGGTAAAAGACGGGTTCACGTATACAAACGTGCGGCCCGTCACAGGATGGATTTGGATGATTGGGTGCACCGCCGAGCCAGTATCGAGTAGCGCTTGATTGACCGCCTTAACATCCATTTCGGGTCCTAAAAAGTCGTTACGAAAGGTGCCGATATCGTGGATCGCTGATTTTCCTTGAAGCAAAGTCTTCATGTGATCGGGTAGCGCGTCGTAAATCGCGTAAAGGTTCGCCCAGAGAGTATCGCCGCCGGTCTTCGGTACCTGCTTGGCGTAAAGAATCGACATAAAGGGCGGATTTGGCCGAAAGGTCAGATCGGTATGCCAATCGTTGGTATCGGGCGGGCGATCACCGTCGTTTTCAAGCGCCACAATTTCTGGGCAGCCTTCCAGGGTTTGGTAGACCGGGTGCGGCACATCGAGCGCGCCAAACTGTAACGCAAAATCAATTTGCTCGGCCGGCGTAAGGACAAGATCCTCGATAAAGACCACAAGGTGTTCGATGAGGGCGGTGTAAACCTGCTCGATCGCGTCGCGTTTTGTTGCGCTGCCAGCACGCAGTGCGCCAGCTAGATCGAGCGTAAGGGTTGCGCCAATCGTTGGGGTGTTGCGCACGAGGTTGATGTTCATCTTGTCGGCGGCTCCAGCAAGCGGGGTGCTAACCGCGCAAAAATTTTTGGCGTATCCGCCGTTTGAAATCCGGGCCTGGGCGCTGTCTTAGGTTTAGCGGCACGATCCCTCAAACGATGCGGCTGGGGATTCACAGTGCGCCCTAGGGCGTTAGCTTGCAGGACCATCATTGCGCGCTGCGCCGTCTTGGGCGGTTGCTGGCGTTTGCGGTGGAATCAGCGCGCCGGCGCCGGTTTGGTAACGACTGAGGGCCTGCATGATATCAATCAAACACTGATCACGCAGCGTCTCAAGGTCTTCAATGGTTTGCGCGCCCGCTTGCTCGGCAGTGCCCGTGACCATCTTGTCAATCAGACTATCTGTCAGTTCCGGGGCTTGCAGCTTGGTCCAAGGTAATTTCAGCGCGGGCCCGAATTGCTCGAGCATATGTCGCATGCCGGATTCGCCGCCGGCCAAGTGAAAGGTCAAGCACGTCCCCATAAACGCCCAGCGCAAACCGGGGCCGTAAATGATGGCTGCATCCAGTTCTGCGGTGGTTGCAACATCGTCGTTCACGAGATGCAGCGCTTCGCGCCAAAGTGCCTCTTGCAGGCGGTCGGACAAATAGCCTTCGATCTCCTTCCTAACCACCAGCGGCTGCATGCCGAGACTGGCATAAAAAGCTTTTGCCGTCTCAATGGTTTGCGGGGCGGTCTGCTCACCGCCCACCAGTTCAACCAATGGGAGTAAATAAACGGGATTAAAAGGGTGGCCAATCAGCATGCGCTCGGGATGCTGGGTTGCGGTTTGAATCTCGCTCGGCAACAGCCCGGATGAGCTCGATGCGATGATCGTCTCGGGGGCGGCGGCCGCATCGATTTGGGCATGCAGCGAGCGCTTGAGCTCGAGGTTCTCGGGCGCGGATTCTTGGACTAAAAAGACCCCCTCACAAGCCGCGTTCAATGAGTCGGAAAACGCAAGGTTGTCCATCGATGCCGAGGGCGCAAGCCCTTGGGCGGTAAGGGTAGGCCAAAGGCTCGTGAGCTTGGCGCGCATCTTGTCCTCAAATCCGATTGAGGGATCCCAGACCTTCACGCGATGGCCGTTGGCTAAAAAACGTGCTGCCCAGCCTGTGCCGATCACGCCGGTCCCGATAATAGCGATCGTTTTCATAGCGCGAGTTTAACGCGGGCCTCAGCGGGGCTGAGGGTCCGGGCACCCATGAGTTCAAGGATTTGACGGGCTTTTTCAACCAGCTGGGCATTTGAGGCCAAAACACCACGTTCAAGGTAGAGGTTATCCTCAAGGCCCACTCGGACGTGACCGCCCAGTAAGGCGGCTTGCGCAACCATAGGCATTTGATCCGCACCCAAGCCAAAACTGGCCCAGTTGGCGCCTGCAGGGAGGTGTTCCACCATATTTTTCATGCTGCCGGTATCACAGGGTGAGCCCCAAGCAACGCCCAAACACAATTGAATGAGGGCTGGGTTATCGATGAGGCCTTCTTCGATCAGCTTGTTAACGAACCACAGTTGACCCGTATCAAAGATTTCGAGTTCGGGTTTAACGCCGAGTTCTTGAATGCGTTTGGCGCCAGCGCGCAGCATGTCCGGGGTTGAGACGTAAATCAGTGAGCCTTCCCCAAAGTTTAAGGAGCCGCAGTCGAGGGTGCAGATCTCTGGCAGCATCTGTTCGATGTGCGCAAGGCGCTCCAGGGGCCCAACCAGGTCAGTTTCATTGCCAAACGCCAACGGCTTCTCGCCGGGGCCGATATAAAGGTCGCCGCCCATGCCGCCGGTTAAGTTAATGATGACGTCGGTCTCGGAGGCGCGAATGCGGTCCACTACCTCTCGATAGAGTTCGGTATCGCGCGTGCCGTTACCCGTTTCAAGGTCTCGGACGTGGCAATGAGCGATCGCGGCTCCGGCCTTGGCGGCCTCGATGGCAGCGGTTGCGATTTGCTTCGGCGTAATCGGTAGGTCGGGGTGTCGACTGGCAGTATCGCCAGCACCCGTGATGGCACAAGAAATGATGACTTCGCGATTCATGAACGATTCCTAGATTCTATTCGGGTCAATATACCAAGCTCTGTGAGGCTCGACCATGTTAGAGTCATTCGACACCCTAATTATCATCATGTTAGTGAGAAAAATTCATGAAAGCTGGATTAATTTTGTTGGGATTCTGGTTGCTCGCGGGAACGGGGCAGGCGTTTTCTGCTGGGTTGCCTGATGGACTGCCTGGCACCTTCGACAGTTTAGGGCCAACCGTTCAGCAACTTCCATTGGCCAATGGCCGTCAGGTGCATTTTATCGATGATGGTGCAGATCTGGGCTTGCCGGTGGTCTTTGTTGGGGGGTTAGGCACCTCCGTGCGGGTGATTCGGCTCTTGGATTTTTTACGGTCGATGCGCGCTGGACTTAATATTCGGATGATCAGCATCGAGCGTAACGGATATGGCCAAACTGCTTTTGATCCCAAGTTGGGAATGGCCGATTTTTCCGCTGACGTTGAAGCGGTCTTGGCGCACCTCGGCATTGATCGTTTTGCACTCTTCGGAATCTCTGGTGGGGGGCCTTATGTCGCTAAAATCGCATCCAGAAACCCGACCCGGGTGTTATCAATTCATATGGCGGCGACATCACCGTCTTTAGGGCAGCCCTCGCGCTGCGGCACGGCATCACCTGCCAGTGTGTATCGCGATCTGTTGTCCCAGCCCATGGCGTTTTTTGGTTTTCCGAAGGATTCGCCCATGCACCAGGTGGCGGGCTTTCAAGATACCGCGTTTGAGGAGGCCGCGCGGGCGCACAATGCGCGTGGGCAACAGGCGGATCCCGCGCCACTGGATCATGAAATTGGTTTGTACTGCGCCGAGGGTATGATCAACAATGTCGAGGTGAGCGCGCCGTTGTTTGTTTACCAAGGCGGAGCCGATGCGGTGCTTGACCAAGCAGGCTCAAAAGCTTGGGAAAAGGCATTTCCGGCCGCGCCCCTCGTGCTTCGAGCGTATCCGGGAGAAGGTCACGATGTGCAGTACCGGCATCTTGATCAAATCCTCTTAGATATTGCAGGATATGGCGATAATAT
>Ga0233444_10003696_pt1 | contig 15007 bp, 15 predicted proteins | sample SI_124_October20_6_FD_182792 | JGI IMG/M metagenome (GOLD analysis project Ga0233444, IMG submission 182792) | Seawater microbial communities from Saanich Inlet, British Columbia, Canada - SI_124_October2016_10_MG | ecosystem: Environmental > Aquatic > Marine > Inlet | place: Canada: British...
TTGCTATCTGCTACATATGCTAGATTATAAGCAGACAAACCTCCAGAACCTTGCGGACCTATTGGACCAGCAATTCCTGTATCTCCCTTTAATCCTTGCGGACCTATTGGACCAGCAATTCCTGTATCTCCCTTTAATGAAGCTAACCACTCTAGTTCAGTACCAATAGTGCTATCGGCAGAATAAGCTAAACTGTAGGCAGATAATCCATTAACACCTTGTGGCCCTACTGGACCAGTTAATCCTGTGTCACCCTGTAACCCTTGTGGTCCTGCTGGACCACCAGATGGTCCTTGCGGACCTATTGGACCAGCAATTCCTGTATCTCCTTTTAATGAAGCTAACCACTCTAGCTCAGTACCAATAGTGCTATCTGCAGAATAAGCTAAACTGTAGGCAGATAATCCATCAATACCTTGTGGTCCTACTGGACCAATGATTCCTGTATCTCCCTGTAACCCTTGTGGACCTATTGGTCCAGCAATTCCAGTGTCTCCCTGTAACCCTTGTGGACCTATTGGTCCAGCAATTCCTGTGTCTCCTTGTAATCCTTGTGGACCTGAGCCATTACCAGATGTCTTTGCATATAAAGCATAAGGAACACTCATCAATTGACTTGTGCCCATTACAGAATAGTTGCTGCCTCCTGTTGCATCTATTGCTGTCTCCATAAAATAATCGCCATTTGACCAATCTATAGTGGTGAAATCATCTGTTGTAATTCCTGTTCCTATCTCTAAGTTTACCAAACCATATGAATTGGTAGTAGGAGAAAAAGTCTCTGTATAAACAGCAGTACCACCTGCAGATCCTTGTTGGATTGTTAGCTGTATTCCAACTGCTTGATTGGCAATAATAGTATTACCAGCATCTCTTAACACTGCTTGGTATTTAAAACCCTCTGGCGCTTGACCAAAAGAACTAAGTACTAGAACAGTACTTATAATAAATGATAGTAATATCTTTTTCATAGGTTTTATTTTATCGTGTTTTAATAATATTAAATGTCTTTAAAATGTTTTCTGGATTATTTAAGACCAGAGAATAAAGTCCAGTTTGTAATTGGGATACTTCTAAAGAAGTTTTCTCAGAACTTAGCACTCCTTTTAAAATAAGCTTACCCATCTCATCGTATAAACTGTAACTCACCATTTCAAATACACTTGCTTGAATATTTAAAAAATCTTCTGTTGGATTAGGGAATATTAACGCATTGAAGCTTGGAACATGGTCCTTAATACTTACAAAGCTCCAGTTAGTCTGGTGAAAACCCTGAGTAAGTTGGTTCTCGACATTACTACCAGTAAATGTAATTACTTCCCCAATAGTGAAATCTATGTTCCCGTTTACATTGGTGTAAGTATCCCCTTGGGAGGAGATGACTTCTTGTGCCTTTACAAACAATGTTGCAAATAGCAAAAACAATACAAAAGTGTATTTCTTCATATGTGTTAATCTTTAATAGATTCGTCTAAAGTCGACCCAAATGAAGAGAGAAGAATATGAACTAGCCAAAGTTAATTAAGTAAATAATTAACCAAAAAATTGATTTATTTAATCCTAGTACAAATATAGGAAATTATTTTGGGTAATTTTTAAAAAAAAAGCTGTCAATAGGGGAGTTACCTAAATATATTTTATAAAAAATAAAAAAAAGAACAGTGAAATATGAATAGAAATTTAGCAGGTTTTTATAATGACTTATTATTTTAAATAATATGGTTTTGTTAAGAATTATCCATAATTATTCGACAACAATACTTTTGGCCGATTGACTTTAAAATTAGAATACTGTAAGGCCTAAATAGAAGATGACAAATCCAAATACCATCATTATTAGAGTGTAGGGAAGAATATCTTTTGCTTTTAACCCAGTAATTCCCAATAACGGAAGCGCCCAAAAAGGTTGCATCATATTTGTTAATTGATCTCCATAAGCAAATGCCAAAATACTTTTACTAAGTGGAATTCCCATCTCCAAAGAAGACTGGATAATTAATGGCCCTTGGATATACCACTGCCCTCCTCCACTAGGAACAAAGAAATTAATAATTGATGCGCTTAGAAAAGTGTAAATAGGGTAAGTATATTCATTGGATAATTCTTGAAAAAAATAAGACAAGTCATTAATAATTCCAGTAGATTTAAAAATGCCCATTATCCCAAAATATATGGGGAACTGAATAAGAATTCCAACAGTTCCACCAACTGCAATCTCTGTAGATTTTAAAAACCTAACAATACTTCCATGAAAAAAAATACCCAAACCTAGTAACATCGTATTCAAATAATTGGGAGTTATAAAATGAAAAGAAGAAGAATTTGGATCTTTGAAGGCAAAATAAACACAAAATAAACAAATCAAAAAACCTGCAATTCTACCTGTTAAAATTGAAAAGTCCAATATTTCTGCCCCAATTAGATTCTTTTCTAAGGCATTTTTTTTCAACTCATTATTCACTTTTGGAACACTTACACTCACTTTCTTGCCAAGAAAAAACATAACAACAGGTAATGTAATTAACAATGCTAAAGTTACTACTAAGTTCATGGTTGAAAATACTGTACTATTAAAATCAATTATTTCTGGAATAAGTTCTTTTATATTGACACTTGCTAATGAAGCTAGGTGACCAGGCTCTGTTATTTTAATTAGTGAAGATCCTGATATACCACCATGCCAAATCATTAAACCACAATAACCAGATGCACCCATTAAACCAGCGTTTAAAGCAATGCCTCTTTCACTTGCATAATGCATTATTTTCTTACAAAAAATAGCCCCAAAAACCAATCCTAAACCCCAATTGAACCAACTAACAACTAATGTGAATAGGGTAATTATAAATGCACTTCTAGCATTATTAGAACAAACCGGAAGAAGCTTGCCGATAACCTTATTTACAATAGGACTCAAAGCTAGAACATGACCCAAGAGAAGCATCAGCATCATTTGAACTGCAAAAGCTAATCCATCGGAATTCCAGACCCCTTTATACCAATAATTTAAAAGCAGTGAAGATTTTTCTCCCAAATGACTATAGCTATCTAGAGAATTTTCCCAAGGCAAATAAAGCGCAGTTAGTAATGTGAAAAATGTAAGTAGTAAGGCAATAGTGAAAGGTGCGGGAAGTAAAAACCTTACACCCTTAATATATTTATCAAATAAAGCCATTTAGGCTAATTTAAATTAAAACGGCAGATCATCGTCATCTTGGTCGCCAGCAGGTTCAAAATCTGGTGCAGGTGGAGTGTTTTCACTATCTGCAGGACCACCATCCATCTTATTCAATTTCCATGCTTGTAAGTTCACATAATACTTTCCATTGTACTCATTTCCTCTAACATTAAAAGAAACCTCCACATCGTCTCCATCACTAAGACCATCTAACAAACTAGTTTTATCCTTAATACACTCTAGCTTTACATCTTGAGGATATTGTTCATTGGTAGTAATTACAAATTCTCTTTTTGTAAAGCCTGAATCCCAAGATTGTAAATCTAAAATTAACTTTACTTTACCATTTAATTTAAGTTCCATTATTCTATTTAATTATTAAACGAAAGTAGTGTTTTCCATGCTGCTTCCAATTGATTTTTGCCTAAAAAATATTTGGCTTTTTTGTGTAATGCAATTTCCAATGCTTTTGCATTGTCTTCATATTCTAAAAAAATTTCACTAAGCTCAATTAATCTGAACTCGTTAACATCGGTTTCATCTGGGAAGACTTCAACACCTCCCAATTTGCCAAGGTCATTGCCAGAGAGAATAGTGCTATTTAATATCTCGTTGGGAATCTGATCAAAACCAATACCCTTAGTGCTTATGGGTTTTTTAATTTCAAACATGGAGTTACTATCGGTTCTACAATACCAATCACCACCCATTCTTGCTACAAGATCAATTTTTTCTTGATCTATCATGTTTTTATCATTTAATAATTCCTCAGCAATATGCATCTTCAAAATTTTGCAAATAATTAGATTTCCTGCGCCCCCACTCTGTCCCAATTCTTTTATCTCAATTACTTCACATTCCATTTGAACTGGAGCTTCTTTTACTCTAAACGGCTTTACTAATTCTGATTTTAAAGGAGTTAGACCACTTTTAATAAATTCATCTGTTTCGGGCGAATATGGAGAACTTGCTAGAGACATTTGCTCCACCATTTTATAATCAACCAAATTAATAACCACTTGCTTTACTTTTTGAACATTGTTAAAGGTGTCTTTGTGTTTTCCTGTTCTTCCGCTACGAGAAGGTGAAAAAACAGCAATTGGTGGGTTGGAACTGAATACATTGAAAAAAGAAAAGGGAGCTAAGTTTGGCCTGCCATCTTCATCTATTGTACTAGCAAAACAAATAGGTCTTGGCCCTACTGCACCTAATAAATAATGGTGGACTTTGGGAACTTCTAACTCTGAGAGATCAATTGATAACATGTAATTTTTAAAAATATGACTGTAAAGGTAGCAGAAAAATATTTTTGAGCTTTTCTATTTAATAAAATTGAATAAATTTGCAAACTGCTTTTCAAAAGCATTTAATAAATGCGGGTGTGATGGAATTGGTAGACATGCTAGACTTAGGATCTAGTGCCGCAAGGCGTGGGGGTTCGACTCCCTTCACCCGTACTAAATAACCTAATGGCATAGGGATAACTTTATGCCATTTTTATATTAAATAAAAAACATGGATGTTAGCGTAAAGAATATAGACTCCCTCAATGCTGTTCTTACTGTAAAAATTGAGAACGAGGATTATAAAACACCATACGAGTCTTCATTAAAAAAACATAGGAAGCAAATGCAACTTCCAGGTTTTAGAAAAGGCCACGTTCCAACTAGTATTATTAAAAAGAAATATGGTCCTTCAATTTTAGCAGATGAAATTGACAAAATTCTTAACAAATCGATATACGATCATATTACAGAAAATAAACTTAATATTCTTGGAAATCCTATTCCAATCGAAGACGAGAAATTAAAAATAGATTGGAGTCAACCTTCTGACTTTGAATTTAAATACGAATTGGGTTTAGCACCAGAAATATTACCTGATTTACCGGGAAGAATAAAATATACAAAATACCAACCAAAAATTAATGAAGCACTAATTGACAAACAGGTAGATGACTTTGCAAGAAGATACGGAAAACTTAGCAGTGTAGAAAAAGCTGGAGACAGAGATATGATTATGGCTAATTTTAAAGAACTAGACCAAAATGGAGATGTTGTAGTTGACGGTTTTAATCAAAGCTCTACAGTATCCTTGGAATTTATTACAGATAAAAAATCAAAGCGAAAGCTTACTGGTTGTAAGGCTACAGACACTTTTCAGCTAGACCCTAAGAAAATTTCAAGAGGTGAAACAGACATGGCCGCAATGCTAGGAATTGATAAAGAAAAAGCAAAATATTATATAAACGATGTTTTAATGACTGTTAACGAAGTTAAAACTTTAGAGCCTGCAAATATTGACGTAGTACTTTTTGATAAGATATATGGTGCTGGGGAAGCTAAAAACGAAGAAGAGTTTAGAATTAAAGTAAATGAAGATTTAAATAAAATGTTTGTTGCAGATATAGATAGACTTTTAAAAGATGATATCTCCACAAACCTTATAAAAAAACTAAAAATTAAATTACCTGATAATTTTTTAAAAAAATGGATACTTTCCTCAAATAAAGAAGCGAAAAAAGAAGATATCGAAAAGGAATATGATAGATATGCAGAAGGTCTAAAATGGCAATTAATTGAAAATTTCATTATTAAAGACCAAGAATTAAAAGTAGATGGAGAGGAATTATTGAATTTCACCATGGAGTTAATGGGCAACCAATACGTTCAATATGGTATGATGGTCCCCGAAGAGGATGAGTTAAAAAAGACAGCACAAAAAGTGCTTTCAAATAACGACGAAGTAAGAAAAATCAATGATATGATCTACGATAAAAAAGTAATGGAATATCTAAAAAATACTTTGAAAATAAATGATAAGTTTATTGCTCATGAAGATTTTACTAAAAAAGTTGCAGAGCTAAATCAATAAATTCCTAACTTTAAAAAAAGATAAATATTATGAACAACAGTAGTGAAGAGTTTAGAAAATATGCCACAAAACACATGGGAATATCCAGTTCTACATTAGATAGTTATAGTTCGATATTACCTAATGTACCCGTTGGAATGACTCCAAATATTATTGAAGAAAGGCAAATGAATATTGCGGTAATGGATGTTTTTTCAAGATTAATGATGGATAGAATTATTTTTCTTGGAACTGCTATAGACGATTATGTGGCAAATATTATTACAGCCCAATTGCTTTTTTTAGAGTCCATTGATTCTAAAAGAGATATTCAAATATATATTAACTCACCAGGTGGTTCAGTTTACGCTGGTCTTGGCATCTATGATACCATGCAATATATTAAACCAGATGTTTCTACTATTTGTATAGGAATGGCTGCATCCATGGGAGCAGTATTACTATGTGCTGGAGAAGATGGAAAAAGAACTGGACTAAAACACTCTAGAGTAATGATTCACCAACCGCTAGGAGGTGCTCAAGGTCAGGCTTCAGATATAGAAATTACAGCTAGAGAAATACAGAAGTTAAAGAAAGAACTTTACGACATTATTTCTCACCACACTAAGAAAGATTACGAGGCAGTTTGGAAAGATAGTGATAGAGATTACTGGATGACATCTCAAGAAGCAAAAGACTATGGTATGATTGATGAAGTATTAACTAGAAAATAAACTATGTCAAAAACTTCAGAAGATAGTATAAGATGCTCATTTTGTGGTAGAGAGAAGAAAGAAGTAAATGTGCTTATTGCTGGTATTACCGGTCACATTTGTGATTCTTGTATCACTCAAGCTCATTTAATAGTTAAAGAAGAAGGTGGAATAAAATCCAAAAATGAAATTGAAAACACTCTTAAACTTCTTACACCAAAAGAAATTGTAGAAAATTTAGGGCTGCATGTCATTGGACAAGATGAGGCTAAGAAAGTATTGTCGGTTGCTGTTTACAATCACTACAAAAGACTAACCCAAAAAAATAAGACCAATGACAATATTGAGATAGAAAAATCTAATATTATTATGGTTGGAGAAACTGGAACTGGAAAGACACTACTTGCGAAAACCATTGCTAATCTTTTAAAAGTACCTTTTTGTATTGCAGATGCTACAGTTCTTACTGAAGCTGGTTATGTTGGAGAAGACGTGGAAAGTATTCTTTCAAGATTACTTCAAGCTGCAGAATACAATGTTGAAGCGGCAGAAAGAGGCATAGTTTTTATAGATGAAATAGATAAAGTTGCTAGAAAAAGTGATAATCCTTCGATTACAAGAGATGTTTCTGGTGAGGGTGTTCAACAGGCAATGCTAAAATTGTTAGAAGGTGCGACAGTAAATGTTCCACCGCAAGGGGGCAGAAAGCATCCTGAACAAAAAATGATTCAAATTGACACTAAAAATATACTTTTTATTTGCGGGGGAGCTTTTGATGGAATTACTAAAATTATTGAAAGAAGGGTAAAGAGCCAGGCTATTGGGTTTAACACAATGTCAGACTCGGAATTTAATGAAGAAAAAATGTTGTCTAATGTAAACCAACTTGATGTTAAAAAGTATGGATTAATTCCAGAACTTATAGGTAGGTTTCCAGTGCTTACTTATCTCCATCCATTAAATAAAGAAACTTTGTTAAGTATTTTAACCGACCCTCAAAATGCACTTACCAAGCAGTACATCAAATTATTTGAGATGGATGAAATAAATCTAATTATAAAGAAAGAAGTTTTAGATTTTATTGTTCAAAAAGCAATGCTTTTGAATTTAGGAGCTAGAGGGTTAAGATCCATATGTGAAGCTATTCTGACAGATTCCATGTATAACGCTCCAGATCAAAAAATAAAAGAATTAGTTATTGATTTGTCCTATGCTGAAAAACAGTTTTCAAAATCAAAGATTAGCAAACTTAAAGTAGCCTAATTTAATTTATCGTAAACCATTATTTTAAAGTCATGAGGATTTATCTCATCTTTGCTGTGGTCAAGAATTTCAGAGGATTTCCAAGATTCATAATTAACATCTGGGAAAAAAGTATCCCCATCAAAATGTTCGTCAATATGGGTTATATACATTCTATCTATCAATCCTTTTTCTAAGAATTTTTTATAAATTTCCCCACCTCCAATTATAAAAATCTCGTTGTTTTCAATATTATTGAGAACTTTTAAACTTTCATCGATGCTATTGACTATCGTACAACCCTCTGCTTTATAGGACTTATTTCTAGTAATAATAACATTTTTTCTGTTTTTTAATGGTCTATATTTTTTGGGGATACTTTCATAATTCTTTCTTCCCATTATTACTACAGTATCCATAGTTGTATCCATGAAAAATTTCATGTCTTTTGGGAGGTGCCAAATTAATTGATTATTTTTTCCAATAACTTTGTTTTTGCTGATAGCCACTATTATAGAAATAATCATACGGAGACAGCTGCTTTTATATGTGGATGTGGATCATAATTGATTAATTCAAAATCTTCATACCTAAAGTCGTTAATATCAGTTATTTCAGAATTAATCTTCATTGTAGGAAGACTACGAAAATCTCTGGATAATTGCTCTTTTGCTTGTTCCAGATGATTATTGTATAAATGAACATCACCAAATGTGTGAATAAAATCTCCAACTTCTAAATTAGTTACTTGAGCAATCATCATTGTAAATAAAGCGTAAGATGCTATGTTAAATGGAACACCAAGAAAAGTATCTGCACTTCTTTGGTACAATTGACAAGATAATTTTCCTTCAGAGACATAAAACTGAAAAAAAGCATGACAAGGCGGCAAAGCAGCTTTCCCATTGGCAACATTTTTAGAGAAACTCTCAGAAGTATCTGGAAGAACACTTGGATTCCATGCAGAAACAATCATTCTTCTGCTGTTAGGGTTATTTTTGATTTGATCAATTAAAATATTAATTTGATCGACTCCATCGGAATTCCAATTTCTCCACTGATGTCCATAAACCGGCCCTAAATCTCCATTTCCGTCTGACCAAGCGTCCCATATTTTAACATTATTTTCTTTTAAATATCTGGTATTTGTTTCACCCTTAATAAACCAAAGTAATTCATGAATTATAGATTTTAGATGGAGTTTTTTTGTGGTTAATAGTGGAAAGCCGTCTGAAAGATCAAATCTCATTTGATATCCAAATGTACTTAAGGTTCCAGTTCCAGTTCTATCTCCTTTTTGAATACCCTTTTCAAGAATATGGAATAATAATTTATGGTATTGTTTCATAAAAATTTTATGCTCTAAAAATAGAATGTATTTATTCAAAAAATAAGAAATGATTTAAAAACTTATCAACGAAAAGTTAATAAGTCATCCCAACGATTGTAGCAGATAAAAGAGACGCCAATGTTCCTGCTAATAAAGCCTTCATGCCTAATTCGGAAAGGAGCTTTCTTTTACTAGGAGCTAAAGAGCCAATTCCTCCAATTTGGATACCAATTGAAGCAAAATTAGCAAATCCACATAGCATGTAAGTAGCCATTGTTATGGACTTCTCTTGAGAAAAAGATCCTGCAGATTTTAAATCTCCAAGACTAATGTATCCAATAAACTCAGTCATTATTAATTTTTCGCCTATTAATCTTCCAACAATAGTGATATCCTCACTACAAACTCCTAAAAGCCACATTAAAGGTGCAAAAATATAGCCCAATATAACTTGAAGTGAAAGCTCTGAAAATTGACCATTACTAAAATCATTTATAAGAGAATTTAACCCTGTAAAAGAGCCTATTTTTAAAAGTATAAAATTCCCCATAGCAAGAAATGCTATAAAGACTAAAAGCATAGATGCAACATTCACAGCTAGTTTTAATCCTTCTACTGTTCCATTTGAAATAGCATCTAAAATATTACTTCCAATTTTCTCTTTAGAAACCTCAACATTTGAATCAATTTCTTGAGTTTGGGGAATTAAAATTTTAGATATTATTACAGCTCCAGGTGCTGCCATAAAAGAGGCTGCCAATAAATGCTTAGCAAATATTAATCTTTCAATAGGATCATCTCCACCTAAAAAAGCAATGTAGGCTGCGAGGACTCCACCAGCCAAGGTTGCCATTCCACCAGTCATTACCAAAAGCAATTCAGATCTTGACATTTTTGCTAAATAAGCTTTAATCATTAATGGAGATTCTGTTTGTCCTAAAAAAATATTTCCGGCAACGGAAAGACTTTCCGCTCCAGAAAGATTTAAAACTTTAGTCATTATTAAAGCAAAATAATATACTATTTTTTGGATTACCCCTAAATAAAACAACAAACTCGTTAGTGCTGAAAAAAAGATAATAGTAGGTAACACTTGAAAGGCAAAGAGAAACCCATGTTTTTCTGTATCTAAAAAAGATCCGAAAAGAAAATCAGCTCCGGCTTTACTAAAATCAAGAATAGCAACAAATATCTTTCCTAAAAGTTGAAAACCTAATCTAAAATATTCAAGAAAAGAAACTCCAAATGGATTTAAAATTAAAAATGCTAAAACAATTTGAAATAAAAGACCAATACCAACAATTTTCCAGGGTATTTTCGACTTTTTCTCACTAAATAGAAAAGCTATTGAAATAACAACAGCAATACCAATTATACCTCTCAAAATAGAAACAAAAGAAATGTCCAAAATATTAATTTACTTTATTGTAGGTGTGAAAATCTCCGTCAATTTGAAGAATTAGTTGGTCTAAGTTAACAGAAATAACTTTCATTTTATACTTTACTTTCTCAGGAACAACCAATCCGTCTTTAATCATAGCAATTTTTTGATCTCCGTTTTGAAAAACAATAGTAGAATTTCCATTTATGTCATTAACTACAAATATAGAATCTATATAAGTTTTTGATTCTGGAATATTTTCAAATAATAACATAGAATCATTAAGTAACCAAGAACCTTTAACACCATCAATAGAAAACTGTTTTTTATTGTTTTCTTTTACCAATTTCATGGTGTACTTTTCGTCAACTGGAACAGTTGATATTTTTTGGCCCTTGAACTCTATATAATCAATCTGCCAAAATCCTATTAATTTGTTTTCAATTGAATTTGAGCAACCTGCAAGTAAAAGGTTTAAAGTCAAATAAAAAATTAGTGCCCTGAAAACTTTAATTTTCTTTTCTTTTGTTAATTTCATCTCTAAACCTTGAAGCTGCTTCATAATCTTCATTATCAATTGATTTTTTTAGATGCTTTTTGAGTTCTTTAAGACTCATTCTTTCAGTAGGGTTTTTAGTGATTTCCTCTAAGTTTATCTCAGAATTAATATCCTCCAAATCTTCCGCATCATCGTCATCTAAAATAATTCCTGCAGAACTTAAGACAAATTCAAAAGTATAAATAGGACATTCAAATCTAACAGCTAAAGCAATAGCATCCGAAGTTCTAGAATCAATTTCCACTTCTTTTCCTTCTTGCTCGCAAATTAGTTTTGCAAAAAAAATTCCTTCCACCAAATTGTAAATAATTACTTCAACTAGGTTAATATTAAAATGATCGGAAAAATTTTTAAACAAGTCATGAGTTAAAGGTCTACTTGGTGTCATTTTTTCTAACTCTATTGCTATAGCTTGAGCTTCAAATCCACCAATAATAATTGGCAGTCTTCTTTTGCCAATCACTTCGGAAAGAACCAAAGCGTAAGCTCCGGACTGAGTTTGACTGTAGGACAATCCAGCAATATCTAACTTGATTTTCTCCATGTTAAAATAAATGTAAACCTACATTTTTGGGTTAAATATAAAGATAACTAAATATTGAGGAATTATCTTTGTGAAGCTTTAAAATTGTTAATTGCAGACGTTAATTTCGGCAATACTTCAAATGCATCTCCAACTACACCATAATCTGCAGCCTTAAAAAATGGTGCTTCGGGATCAGTATTAATTACAACAATAACCTTACTTCCGTTTACACCAGCTAAATGTTGAATAGCTCCTGAAATACCTGCCGCAATGTAAAGGTTCGGTCTTATGGCAACACCTGTTTGACCAACGTGTTCATGATGAGGTCTCCAACCAATATCTGCAACTGGTCTAGAACATGCGGTAGTAGCACCTAATGATTGTGCTAAATCTTCAACTATTCCCCAGTTCTCAGGGCCTTTCAACCCTCTACCAGCAGAAACTACTAATTCTGCTTCAGGTAATGGTATACCGTCTCCTAATGGTTTTAAATTTACAGTTTTAATTCTTCCATTTCCTAAATCCTGCTCAAATTCTGAAATTGATGCTTCTACTTTATTTTCTACAGGTTGAATCGAGTTTGGAAGTATAGAAATAACTTTTTTATCTGAGTGGACACAGACGTATGCAATAGCTTTTCCAGAATAAACATTGGTTTTTACTGTAAAATCATCCGACACTTCAGGTAATGAAATAGCTCCTGAAATATGTCCTGCTTCTAATTTTGCAGCAACCCTTGGTCCAATAGATTTTCCTGTTTGATCTTGGGAAAGAAGGATGAATTCTGCATTAAGCTTCTCTACTGCTTTCAAGATAAGTTTAGAAATAACTTGGTCATTTGGTTCATTAATCTTTCTGTAAACTAAGATACTTTTAGCGCCATAATTTCCCATTTCAGAAATAACTTCGTCACTTGCATTTCCGTAAGTAACCACATTAACTTCTCCTAAATTCTTTCCGTAAGTAATGACCTCCTTGGCGGCCTTACTTAATTTATTTTTAATTTCAACAAATACTAATACTGACATAATTAAATAACTTTTGTTTCATTGTGTAATAATTCTACTAATTCATCCATATTTTCCGGATCTAAATATTTACAACCTGTTTTAGTCGGAGGCAATTCAAACTTAACTACAGAAGTCAATTTATTATGATCTGTAGGTGGAATAACATTTAAAGGTTTTGTTCGAGCTGCCATGATTCCTCTCATATTAGGAATTCTTTGTTCTGCCATTCCTTTTGATGCACTTAAAACAAATGGAAAATCAACTTCAACAACCTCAATTCCACTTTGAACATCTCTTTCAAGAGTTGCTTTAGAACCTTTGACATCTAATTTATTTGCCAAAGAGACAAAAGGCATGTCAAGTAATTCTGCTAACATTCCACCAATTTGAGCTCCATTATAATTAATCGTTTCTTTTCCTGTCATTACAATATCAAAATTTTCATTTTTTGCATATTCAGAGATTTGTTTAGCAACAAAGAATGAATCTGTTGGGTCAGCATCAATTCTAATAGCGTCATTTGCACCAATAGCAAGTGCTTTTCGGATGGTAGGATCATCTGTAGAAGTTCCGACTGTTATTGTGGTGACAGTTCCGCCACTAGCCTCTACTAATTCTAGTGCTCTAACCAAAGCATACCACTCGTCGTAAGGATTTACAATGTACTGTACTCCATTTTCATCAAATTTTGTATTGTTATCCACAAAATTTATTTTGCTTGTAGTATCTGGCACTTTACTAATACATACTAATATTTTCATTTAAAAAATTTTATTTATAAAGGTAAATAATTCTATTTAGAACAATTATAATCAACTGTATAATATTGTTAAATCACAATAAAATTTGTCTAAACAAGCGTTTTTAAAATAATTTTCTTAAAAAAATATTAATTTAATTTAAAATGTCTTATTTATGATTTACTTTTAGCCAAATATTTACAATATGAGAACAGTTCAATATAGAGAGGCTCTTAGAGAAGCAATGGTAGAGGAAATGAGAAAAGACGAAACAGTCTTTCTTATGGGTGAGGAAGTCGCTGAATACAATGGAGCATACAAAGTTTCCCAAGGAATGTTGGACGAGTTTGGCGCTAAAAGAGTAATCGATACCCCTATTGCTGAACTTGGATTTGCGGGAATTGCAGTTGGAGCAGCCATGAATGGTCTTAGACCAATTGTAGAATTTATGACTTGGAATTTTGCACTCCTTGCTTCAGACCAAATAATTAATAGTGCTGCAAAGATTCTTCAAATGAGTGGAGGACAATATTCATGCCCAATAGTTTTTAGAGGTGGAAATGGTCCTGCTGGTCAACTAGCTGCAACTCATTCGCAAAGCTTTGAATCTTTTTATGCCCATGTTCCTGGTCTTAAAGTAGTTACTCCTTCAAATCCATACGACGCGAAAGGTCTTTTAAAATCGGCGATTAGAGACAATGATCCTGTTCTTATAATGGAATCTGAAAAAATGTATGGGGATAAAGGTGAAATTCCAGAAGGTGAATACTTAGTACCTATAGGAAAAGCAGACATCAAAAGAAAAGGGGACCACATAACAATAGTTTCTTTTGGTAAAATTTTAAAAGTTGTTTACCAAGCAGCAGAAGAACTCGCTAAGGACGGTGTTTCTTGCGAAGTAATTGACCTAAGATCTGTAAGGCCAATTGATTATGAAGCAATTGTTAATTCTGTTAAGAACACCAATAGATGTGTAGTTGTTGAAGAAAGCTGGCCACTTGCCTCAATATCAGGTGAAATTGCCTACCATCTACAAAGACATGCCTTTGATTACTTAGACGCTCCAGTGATGAGAGTTATGCAAGCTGATACACCTTTTGCATTTTCTAAAGTCTTAATTGATGAAGCTCTGCCAAGCGTTAAAAAAATTATTGACGCTGTGAAGTCTAGTCTCTACGTAAGTTAAGGTTTGCTTTTAAAGTGCTGAAATAAGTAAATCCAAGTTTTTATATGGAATATTAAAAGCCTTTCCTAAAATTGAAGAGGTTAATGTTCCATTATAAATATATACTCCGTGTCTAAACCCTTTGGAGTGCTGAATTAATTTTTCACAACCTCCACTCTCGGAAATTTCAATTAATAATGGAGAAAAAATGTTACTTAAACTAAAACTTGCTGTTCTTGAAACTCTAGAACCAATATTAGGGACGCAATAATGAATAACATCGTGCTTATTGAACGTTGGCTTTTGATGG
>Ga0233444_10003700_pt1 | contig 14993 bp, 10 predicted proteins | sample SI_124_October20_6_FD_182792 | JGI IMG/M metagenome (GOLD analysis project Ga0233444, IMG submission 182792) | Seawater microbial communities from Saanich Inlet, British Columbia, Canada - SI_124_October2016_10_MG | ecosystem: Environmental > Aquatic > Marine > Inlet | place: Canada: British...
TATATGGAGATTCTAATGACAAAAACGCTGCATCATCGATACTAAATAATTTTATTTGGGAGGTGTGTACTCCGTTTGCTAAGAATAGCTTATTTAACATCTTAGGGGTAGAAATTAAAATGTCTACACCTTCAAATATTTCAGATTTTTGCATATCAATATGAAGCTCATCATGGCTGGCATAAACACGTAAAGAACTACGTTTTGTAAACAATAAAAAAGCCTCATGTAACTCTAACACTCTTTTTGTGTTTTCTACTACAATGACTGCTCTAGGAGCATTTCCAGCAGCCTGATACTTTAATTTGTGTAACGTAGTTAGTATTAGTGTTGTTGTTTTTCCGCTATCTTTTGGTGCAATACAAAATACATTTGCGCCACTTTTTATTACAGGAATACTTTTGATTTGAAATGCAGTTGGAGTTTCAATTTCTAGAGAAGTTAATTTCTCTTGGATTGCTGGATGTAGTTTTTTAAAAGCCATAGAATTTTAAAAATAGTAAGTAGGATTACATAGATATTTAATCAAGGCAAAGATACTATTTATATTAGCCATCCTTTTTTATTGTAGTTTATATTCTACCTAGAATAATTTCTATCCCGCTTAGAATCGCATATTTTAATAATTACTAATAATTTAATATAATTGACTTTTAAAAAATAAGTTTTCTAATGAAATCATTTTTTTTAAACAGTTATTAGTTTGTGTATATTTACTGCTATAATTTTAAAAATAAGTAAGTGTTTATATGATTGCTCAAGAAGGTCATCTTAAAAATTATTGGTACGCGGCTGGAACCTCCAAGGATGTAGGAGTTAAAAAGCCAATAAAACGAATAATTTTTAATATTCCAATTGTTCTGTGGAGAACAAAAGACGCAAAATTATCAGCTTTACTTGATCGTTGTGCTCATCGAAACGCACCTTTAAGTGCAGGGCGAATAAAAGATTGTGGCATCGTTTGCCCATATCATGGTTGGGTATTTGAACAAAACGGACAATGTTCTAATATTCCATCCGAAGGCCCGCATAAAGAAAGAATACCAAAACATAAAGTAGAAAAATTCCCAACTTTAGAACAAAATGGCTTAATATGGGTTTGGATGGGCAGAGATGTTATTCCTGACAAACATCCTTTTCCCATGCCTTTTAAGAATAAAAAAGGATGGAAAAATTACTACATGACTACTAAGTTTAGTAATAATGTAACTAATCTAGTAGAAAATTTCATGGATGTACCTCATACCATTTATGTACATAAAGGTTGGTTCAGAGATCGAAAACAAATGAGGGTGCCAATGAATGTTGAGCGAACTGAAGATAGTGTTTTAGTTAGCTATCAACAAAACAATGACTCAATTGGCGCTTTTGATTGGATGATTAATCCTAAAGGATTATCAATGCAACATACTGACAAGTTTTATATGCCGAATGTAACTAGAGTTGACTATACTTTTGGAGATGAAGAAAAAGCATTTATAATTACAAGTACTTGCACACCTATATCCCCCTATGAATCCATCGTTTACACACTTATTTCTTATAAATTTGGGTGGTTTAACCAATTTGCAAGATTATTTCTTCCTTGGTATACAAAAAGAGTAATTAATCAAGATGTTGAAATTATGGAGATTCAGGGCAAAAATATAAAACATTTTAAGGAGACCAGGTTTAAATCTACACAAGCTGATTTAATACATTTATATATTGAATCAATAAGGGGTTTTGCTAAGTCTAGAGGTAAAGGCATACCACCAAAACCAATTAAAAAAAATGCAGAATTTTGGATTTAATTTAAATAGCTATGATAAATTCAAAATTGGTGTATTCCCATATTTGTTCAAAGAATCTGACACAGTCTTCAATTGAAAGAATGTATTGTATTATGGAACAAAATTATTCTTCAATTAGCTTTCCTTCTTTTAAAAATGATCTAAAAAACAAACAATTCATTGGTCTATTAAAAGATATTGATAATCAAATACAAGGTTTCACAACCTATGCAATAAATCCATTTGGTCTAGGTAACTCTGAATATAATATACTATTTTCTGGTGATACAATTATTTCACCCCCATACTGGGGAAGTCAGGAATTAGCAAAAGGTTGGTGTACAACCGTTGGAGGATTAATTTCCGGAAATCCAGAAAAAAAATGGTATTGGTTTTTATTATCAAAAGGTCATAGGACATATTTGTATTTACCTTTGTTTTTCAAAAAATATTACCCAGCTGTAAATAAAAGTGAACAAGCTGACTTATTTCCAATTATTAATAAATGTGCTGATGCTATGTATGGCTCAAATTGGAAACCTAAAAAAAAAGTTATTACTTTTGATAAAAGTCATGGTGAGTTAAAGAAAATTCATGCAGAAACTACCTTGAAAAAGGTGAAAAGCAATGTGCATATTGATTTTTTCTTGCGAAGAAACCCTGGTTTTGAGAATGGTGATGAATTAACTTGTATGACAGAATTAAGCATAGATAATATGAAACGTTTTACTAAAAATAATGTACTTGAAGGAATGAAGTATCCAATACATTTTGTGAATGATTAGTGCAAAGCTAGCAAATAACATTTGGATATTATTACAATCAAGAGACTCCAAAATTTTCCACAGAAACTGCTTCCAGCTTCAATATTCTCAGACAAATAAATTAAAGCAATATCTTTTTGAAAATAAAAATACTCAATTCGGAACCAAACATAAATTTGGGCAAATTAATGATTATAATGGGTATAAAGAAAATGTTCCAATCCAACAATGGAATGATATTTCTCCATGGGTTGAACTAATCAGAAAAGGAAGTGATAATGTCCTAACAAGTCAAAAAGTAATTTTATTTGAAGAGACTTCAGGAACTTCTTCTTTTTCAAAACTTATACCTTACACCAAATTACTCAAAAAAGAAATGCAAAAAGGTGTTGGACCCTGGATGAATGCTTTACACCAAAACTACAAAAGTGCATTTAAAGGAAGTTCTTATTGGTCTATTTCTCCACCCCTAAAAGAAAAACAAAAGTCATCAGGTGGGATACCAATTGGTATTGAAGATGATACCGATTATTTCAACCCTTTTTCTAAGTTTTTATTATCTGTAATTTTAGCTGTTCCTACTAATCTTAAAAAAGAAATTCATTCAGAAACTTTTTATTTTCAAACATTTGAGTATTTGTTAATGAAAGAAAACCTTTCTTTTATATCAGTTTGGAGTCCAACATTTTTTCTTCAGTTAGATAGTTTTCTAAACACTCATAAAGAACAGTTACTCATCTACTTAAAAAAAAAAGGCAACAATACTAAACGCCTTACTTATTTAGAGAAGACTTTAAACAAACCTTATACATGGAAGGATATTTGGCCTGACTTGTACGTGTTAAGCTGTTGGTGTGACGCACAATCTACCCTTTGGATAGACAAAGTGCAAGTTGCTATTGGGAATGTATACATACAAGGCAAAGGATTACTATCTACCGAGGGTATATGTTCTATACCTTTGTTAAAAAACAAATCACCCGTATTAAGTGTTAATTCGCATTTTTATGAATTTAGGGAGTTACAAACAGAAAAAGTCTACCTAGCACATGAGCTTAAGGATAATGAAATCTATGAAATTATTATAACAACTGCAGGTGGATTATACCGATATGCTACGTCAGACTTAATCCAAGTTGATGGTTTCTATGGACAAGCACCTACTTTTAAGTTTATAGGTAGATCAAATAGTTCCTCTGATCTCGTTGGAGAAAAATTATCAGAATTTCAAGTTTCTAAAGCACTACAAAAGGCATTAAAAAATATGTCAACAAAAATTGAGATAGCCTTTTTATATCCTGTTATAAACGAAAAAAACAAACTGCATTACAGAATATGCATAGAAGCTAAAGAAGCCTTTAAACTAGAAATAATAGAAGAGTTATCTACTATTGAAAAACATATTGAAAGTACACTTTTAAAAAACCCTTATTATAAAACCGCTATAAATCTAGCTCAACTAATGCCTATTAAAGCACATATATTAGAAAATGGTTTTAAATCTAAGTTGTTTGATTTATATATAAATAACTTAAAAATTAAGGATGGTAATTTTAAAATGCCCGTTTTATTTAAAAAAGATAGTTTAAAATCACTCCTAGATTTATAAAGTTATGCCTGATATAGTAATCGAAAAAGCCTTACCATCTGATAATAAAGGTATTTGTAAATTATGTAAAATCCCTATGGCTGGAAGTATATCAATATCAATGGGAATTGACCCAGATTGCTTTGTAAATGCTGGAATTCAAAATCAAGAAATTGAACTTTTTGTTTGTCGTAAAAACAACAGCGTTATTGGCATGTTTAGTGTTGGAAAACGATCTGTTTTCTATAATGGTAAGCCTAAATTAATCCGATATTTATCTGATTTACGTATACATCCAGATTATAAAAATTCTTTATTATTGATAAAAATAACTCGATTTATCAAGACAAATATTCTTAGTGATAATGAATTCGTTTATACAGTTGTTTTTTCAGAAAACAACATAATGACTAACATCATAGCAAAAGTTGATCGTGCTTGGAGAGACAATAAACCTCTAATAAGTAGAGCTTCACTTCCTAATTATAGTTTTTGCGGCAGTTATTGCTCGTATATGATTTCATTAAAAAATAGAAGAAAGACTAAAAAATCTACCTTTTTAATACGGAAAGCTCAAAAAAATGACATTATTAAAATGCAATTATTTTTTAATCAAGAGGCACATAAAAAACAATGGTATCCTTGTTATGATTTTAATCTTTTGCAAGAGAATTATTATTACGGTCTTAGTATAAGTGATTTTTATCTTGCTTTTGAAGATGACCAAATAGTTGGTATTACTGGGGTTTGGGATCAAAGAAGATTCAAGCAAACAACAGTTAATAGCTATACAAGATCTTTAAAACTTGTAAAGCCTTTTATAAATCTGATATCGAAAATAACCAAAGGGTTTGAATTACCAAAAACTGGTAAAATTTTAAATTATTTTACAATACATGCTGTTTTGATTAAAGGTAATAATAGGAAAATATTTAAAGATATTATTGAGCAAATCTATAAAGATAATTATCAGAGTGAATTTAGTTATTTTTTATGTGGACTTGATAAAAATGACTCGCTATGTTCTATTTTTAATGACTTTTCAAAACGAGAAGTACAAGGGAATATATATTCAGTATCATATGATCATTCAAAAAAAACTTTAATGCCCACAAATTATTACATAGAAGCTGCCAGGATATAATTAAAAATACGTCTTTTCAATAATTGTATTTTCTTTTGGCAATGGTTTTGGTGGGAGAAAAATTTGAAAATAGCGATACCATAATGGTTGTGTTTCTTTCTGATCAGAAACCTTATATAAATCATACCAAGGCACACCAGGATCTCGATGATGTGTTAAGTTATAATTGAAATTTAAAAACAACAATCTAATCCAGCGAGGAAGTCTAAGATTGTATGCACCCTCAATTGGATGCAAAGGTGTCCTAACATGATATATCCATTGTAAGGAAGACCAACTAAATGCAAAGATAGCATAACAAACTACTAAAACCATCCAATCCCAATTTGCAAGATAAATGACTACAGACCAGAAAAGAATAGACATGACTAGTTCTAAACGCATTAAGTTCCATTCTCTAATCTTGAATTCATCAAAGGTGTGCAAGTAGGTATTGTTTTTTTTAAATCGTGTTAAAAACCGACTAATTTCTAATGGAAAAAATGGCAATAGTAGAGAGGCAACAAAAGTTGATAACCAAAGCCCGCCTAAAATTGCGAAATAGTAAATAAATGTTTTTTTTACTGCAGATTCATCTGGGAAAATATATTCACCTAATTCAGGTCGTGATCTATTTCTTTGATGATGACCGTCATGATATACGTTTGGCAAAGTGTAAACACACCCAAATAGGGTTGAGGTAAGCCAACCCATAAACCAATTAACTTTATCATTTTTAAAACCATGTTTATGAAAACACTCGTGCATCATCGAAAATACACCCTGCATCATAAAGCAGAAAAGAACTAATATTGGTAATTTTAACCAAATATAAAAATCACCATGCAGCAAGGTTATTAAAACAAACCACATGCAAACTTGTAGAACCACCACCACACTATTAATGTAATTATATTTGTTATTTGTGATATTTAAATTTTCTTTAGACATATGAAAATAAAATTAGTTGATACTAAATGGTCTCCAGTGGGTGGCCAAGATTATCTTTATCATTATCCCAAAACTCCATTAAATCTCAAAAGTAATCAAAAAACTACAGAGGTTTTTAGTGATACTTGGAAAAGTCTATTAACTTCAGAAAGTAGGGTAGTGCCAATAGGCTCTGATGAAATAACAGTTGTACTGGTAAAAGGGATTTTTGGTAATTTAATGCCTGGAAATTTTAACTCAACTTTTGTGCTATTAAAAAGTCTTGGTTTAGATGTTATTTATGCAAAACCACATAAAGCTTCAGCCACATTAGAAAAAAATGCAATATCTTATAAAAAGTCTATTGAAAAACAAATATCAAGTAAAACAAAAAAGCTTCTTTTTTTAACTCATAGTAAAGGGGGATTGGATACGCTTTGGGCAATGCTTAAATTTCCAAAATTAAAAAAACGAACTATAGGTATTGCAATAGTACAATGTACTCGTAATGGCTCTGAAATTTTGGAGGGGGTCTTTACTAAAAAACATTCAAACTATTCTCACAAAGACAAAACTAAAGACTTTATTGCTAACAAAATAATTACTTTTTGTGGTTACAAATCAGGTTGTATGGATCTTACTTCCCCAAAAATAAATACTGCAATTAAATTGATAGATAAACAACAATTTAATTTTCCTGTTATTTCTGTTGCCACTTGGTCTATCACACCAACATCTAGACTGGATTCTTTCCATAAAAGGTTAAAGTTAATTAGGCCAGGATTTGCTCATGATGGTCAATTTTTTATTGAGAATCAAATATGGCCAAATTTCGAACAAATTATTCTTGGAAATATTGATCATTCACAACCTACTATGGGTGGTAAAGGATTTGATGATGCCCACTTTTATTTAAGCTTATTACATTTGTTTTTTAGAAAAAAAAACACAAATAGTATCGGGTATCACGATTTAAGACTTATATAATTCTGGATAATTTTTTTGGTACCATTTTCTTAATTTCGGTAATGCATACCACGCCACTTGTGGATGTATATGATGAATTATATGATAGCCTATATTTCTGGGTGCTAAAAAGAACTGTGTGATTCCACTTAAATTATGATCCTCTGTTGTCTGAATAATCGTTTTGATTTTTCGATCATGAGCTGGTCTAGTATAACTATGTTCTTTAAAAACTCGATACCCAGAAAAACAACCAGTTATCAGTGCAGGAATTAAATAATAATAAAACAATATATTAAGACCAAAAAAAAGAAGTACAAATGAAAAAATAATAGTTAAAAAAAGTAATTGGAATATATCTTCTTTTGCACACTGGATAACCTCTTTGCTATTAGTTAAATCCTTGCCTGACTTATCTTGTAAAAATACTTGTGCGTAAGACTGTCTTAAAGAGGGAAGATAAAACGCAAAATTACCATACAAACAGCGTAACAACCAAAAAGGTATTAAAATAGAAGATTTTAGTATGTTTAGTGAAATAGCTATAGAATTATTTGAATTAGGTTTTTTAAAATAAGGGTCTGTAACCATACAACTATCTTTATGATGACGTAAATGATGATAGCGCATAGCATTTAAAGTTGTAGCAATAGGATAGCCAACTGAAACTTCCAAAATTCTTATTTTTATTGTCTTTTTTCTTAAAGGCATATGGGTTAAATCATGTAAAATAACACCAAAAGAATGAAACCTACTCGCTATAACTAAAGCAACAATAGGATAAAGCCAGTTATTTATAAGTGCCAAAGAACACCAACATATAATAACTATTGTCCAGTCTATAAACATGTTTTGCAAAAGTATATTTATCGATGGTTTAATCAATAAATCTGCGGGAGTTTTTGACCTACTAACGGGTAAGGCTTTCTCGAGATCTTTTACAATATGATATTCCATTTTTTAATTATTTGAGATTATTTGATTTAAATCAAAGCAATACTACTAACGAGTTGTCAAAAAGATTTTGAAAGGTAAAAATATTTATGGAGTATTTATCAAAAATACTAAGTTGTAAATTAACTTTATTTTTCACTAAAGTTTACAAATATTTTTAAGTTAGCGTAAAAGAACTCTAACATGGTTGACGATATAGATACCGAATGGAGTCTTCTTATAAAACACCCCCAATGATTATACTTGTTCTATAATGTTCTGCGTTATGTCACTTTGCTTTGAGACAAAGCAAATGATAAGAGCAAATCTTCTTTAAAAGTTTTTTGACTAGAGTTTATTTAAAAATGTGAATGGAACACTCTTTACTAGTTTGGCTGGAGTTGGGTGGAGGTAAAGTGTGTGGAATGTTTTTAGTTTAATATTAATATCTTTGAAAGAAAAAAAATGAAATTTAAATTACTTCAACTATTATTTTTGATGTTTTCTACAATAGTAAATGCACAAATAGAATTTAATCAAGAAAAAGTTCTCTATAATAATGATATACATGCACCAGGCGCAATTTCTACAACTTATTCTGCTGACTTAGATGGGGACAGTGATTTAGACATAATTTTAGGTTCCACAGGGAAACTTGCTTGGTATGAAAATGATGGTGCTGGAGATTTTAGTAAGCGTTTAACACAAGTAATTGATACCTTTGGAGGTAACACGGCACCAGACGCTATATTCGCTATAGATTTTGATAATGATACGGATCTTGATATAGTGATTGCTCATGAATTTGAAGACATAGTTTTGTTATATCTTAATAATGGTGATGGAACTTTTGGCTCCGCGATTACAGTTACAGAAGAAATTAATGGACCTGTTAGTATTGTAGCTTTTGACATTGATGGTGATACTATAAATGATATTGTTGTAGGTGCATCTAATGATGAGACCGTTTCTTGGTTTAAAAATAATGGAGATGGCTCATTTCAAAATCAACAAATAATATCTGCTGCTTCAGGTGAAACAGGTGATTTAATGGCTTCAGATCTTGATGGGGATAATGTTTTAGATTTAATAATAGGGTTAGATAATGGGGCTCTAAAGTGGATTAAAAGTAATAATGACGGAACATTTGGTGCAGAAATTTTTGTTGTGAGTCAAATGGATTCAGGTAAAGTGTACGATATAGCAGATATTGATAATGATGGTGATTTAGATATTGTTTCACAATATAACAGTTCAGATAATTCTATAGGCTATTTTATAAATGATGGCTCTGGTTCATTTAGTGATGTTCTTCTTATAGATACACCATTTTCTGAACCACGGGAGTTAGCGGCGAAGGATTTTGATAATGATGGCCTTTCTGATATTATTATTATTTCATCATTCAATGATAATATTACGCTTTATAAAAACTTAGGTGACATTGACAATAATGGTATTATTGTTTATGAAGCACCGGTCTTAGTATTTGAAAATTTAACGCTATTTGATGCATTTTCAGTGGGTGATTACAATGGAGATGGTATGAATGATTTAGTTAGTGCTTCTGATATTGAACTTTATTATATAGAAAATACTGGAAATTTGATGTTTACGATTGACACTATCGGGTTTCAAATTTATTCCACAAATAATATTGTATCAGCTGATATTGATAGTGATGGCGACATGGATATTCTTGTTAGTCAGCTCAGGAGGTTGTTCTATTTTGAGAATGATGGTAATGGAAACTATGGGAATCCTATTAACCTTGCTTATTTATCTGATGACTTCCCCAATGAAAGAGCCACATTTGACGTTGGTGATTTTAACAGTGATGGGCATATTGATATTGCTTTGACATTAAATGGGTTATATATCTATTTGAATGACGGGTTGGGTAACTTTACAAGAAATCTGGCTTTTCCAAGTATTAAAGCAAAAACTATTATTGCTAAAGATTTTAATGGTGATGGTATTGATGACATGATGTTAAATGTTTTTAATAACAACCAAGTTACATTATACGCAAACGATGGTTCGGGTAATTTTAGCGCAGGAGTATCCTATACAATGAATAACAACTCAAATTATTTGCTTGCAGAAGATATTGATCTTGATGGTGATTTAGATGTGTTTACTGATGATGTGGCTTGGTTTCAGAATAATGGAGATGGAACATTTGAACCCGTGGAGTATTTTGCAGGAGGAGGTGATTCTACTAAGTTTGTTGATATTGATGGTGATGGTCTTAAAGATATATTTGCCGATTTGTATGGAGAAAATGGGGTTATGGGATGGTTAAGGAATGAAGGCGGAGGCACTTTTGGTAATTCCTTTATTATCATTGATAATATTAGTGAACTTAGAGGGTCAACTGTGGGTGATTTTGATAATGATGGCGATATAGATATTGTAATAGGAGCCAACATACCTATAACTACAAGCCAAAGCAGCACTTCTGTTTACCTAAATAATGGAGATGGCACCTATGGTGATAAGATCGACTTAGATGCAGTATATGCTGGATCTAGTTTCTACTCCCGTACTTTTGAGTTGAAAGATATTAATGATAATGGAAAAATAGATATTATTACAGCTTATGGCTCTCCTGGAAGAATTACTATCTATGAAAATACCTCAGATATTTTACCAACAACATTTATTCCTGATGACAATTTTGAGCAGAGATTAATAGATTTAGGCCTTGATGATACTTTAGACAACGTAGTTTTAACGGCTAATATTTCAGAGTTAACTAGTTTAGATGTAAGTAATGGAAATATTTCAAACCCTACTGGAATTGAACATTTTGTTGCCTTAGAAAACTTGAATTTTTCACAAAATGATCTTCAAAATATTAATCTAGAAAATAATATAAATCTTAGTGTGATTAACTTAAGTGACAATCAACTTTCACAACTTGTTTTCACAGGTTTACTCGCTATTGAAAACTTGGATGTAAGTGCGAATAATTTAGAAACTCTAAACGTAGCAAACACTAATAATTCTGCGTTAGTTCAATTTGATGCCAGAAATAATACAATTTTGGATTGTATCACTGTTGATGATGAAACTGCTGCTACCAATGGGATCGGAGCGTATTCAGATTGGTTATATGATGCTGGAGTGTCTTTTAGTCTAGATTGTTCCGTTTGTAATAGTACAAGTGTCACAGCTATTGGACAAGATATTGATGTTTCTTTAGACGTTAATGGGTTATTATCTATCAACCCTGAGGATGTCGATAATGGTTCTATTGACTTTTGTGGCAATGCACCTGCATTATCTATTGACATTAACAGCTTTGATTGTACTAACTTAGGACCAAATACGATAGTATTAACTGCGATAGATGACTCAGGGAATATGGATAGTACAACAGCAATAGTGACAGTTGCAGATGAAATAAACCCGACTGTAATAGGACAGGATATTTTAATAGATTTAGCAGGTAACACTTCAATTGTAATTGCTCCGATGGATGTTGACAATGGATCTTTCGACAATTGCGAAGTTATGTTAACAATTGACCAAGACACCTTTACTGTTATCGGTATCTACACAATTACATTAACAGCAACAGATAGTTCCAATAATGTACAATCAGTTAATGTTCAGGTAGAGGTGATTGACTCTACTTTGGGGTTAAATGACGCTGAGATGAATAATATAAAAATTTATCCAAATCCAGTTGATGATTTTATTTATGTTACTTCTTCGGGAAATGATTTGGTTGATAAAATTGAAATATATAATATTTTAGGTATTGAATTAATAGAAATTACCAATGATTTCGATCAAATCAATATTCAGTCATTTATTGAAGGAGTCTATATTATAAAAATCACTACAAAAACATCTAAAATTTTAATATCTCAAATAATTAAAAATTAATCTAGTTGAGTTAATTGTTGGCCTCAGAAAACTTTGGCAAAACAATAGGGGAGTTGAGCGTTAAGCGCTTTAGAGATACAGACCATAGTAATCTAGATAATTCATAGTGTTTAAGGCTCGTTCTGGGCTTTCTTTAAACTAACAAAGACTTTCTAAAGTGTAGCGAGCGACACGTACATTGTTTCCAAAGTTTTATGCAGCCTTGATTTTTTTGTTTAGCTCACGCGTTTATATTTTAGGGGTATTCGTGGATCTCCAAAGTCGATCTCTTTTTCACTTGTCCTGAGCGGAGTCGAAGGGTCAAGAAAAAAAAGAAAGTGCAAGAAACTTTTATCTTTACAATTGTAAATGCAATAACCAGAATCTCAAATAATAGACTTCGCTACAAGTGAGCTTAAAAAAGCTAAGTTCTTTATAACTATAGACGAAAGTAGAGTATAGGGTTCAGATTTTATAATTACTAGTCCTAAGGGCAAACACATCAATCTACATCTTCAATAAATAAACCTTGATAAAGAAAAAACTATCAAAATTCTTAAATCAGATTTAGGAGAAATTACCGAAAATAAACATTTAGGATTAGTACTAGTTATAGAAAACGAGCCAAGAATACTTTATCTAATTCCAGCAGAAACTTAATTAAAACCAGATAACAGAATTTTCTATGAGAATGACATTTCTATAATGCCGCATCTAAGTAATTGGGAAATCAAGATTTTTACATCGGTAATTCCTGAGCTTACCAAATATGAAGTTAGTAATTTCTATTTGACATAATGTAAATGTTCTCAACAAAAAAGTAAACAACAAAAGAACCAAACAAGTAAGTGTAAAGAAATTTACGTTGGCAGTAGCGTTGGCATAAATTTTTACTCTTACGGCAAACCTCTCCATAATTCTCTTAAAAAACTTTACTAGCACAATTGTCCAGAATACGCGAGTATTTAAAGCAAGAACAAAATATGCTTTGTGTGCGGCTGCAAGCGTTGGCAAATTGTGTTTTAAAAATTTATGGCAACGCCTAAATATTTTAAAAAAGCAATCGTGCGTAATTGCAGTTGGCAATTTGCACATAACGGCTAATTATAGCTACAAACAGCAGAATGTTTCTTATTTAGTACTAAAACCAAGAGCCTAATGTTTAATGACCCAAGTTCCAATTATTCTTTTGAAAACGAATGCTTCTGGGATATTTTACATAATACTACATTATAGCTATCATTTAGTAAATACAACAAACATAGCAAGCCAGCGCACCAGCTGTTTTAATATTCAATCATCCACAGGATAATCAAATATTAAAAATGTACTATAATTTATATTATGTAAAATAGAGTTTTTGAACTCCAATCCTACTTAGGTAAATGATGAATTAATTTAGCCTATATGATATCTCACTATCTTTTATACAATCGCTGCATAACTACAAAGATTAAAGTTTACTTTTGCCACGTGCAAAAAAACCGCTCCTCCCAATTAGAATTTATAGCTTTAATGGCTGCGCTAATGTCTGTGACAGCATTGGCCATAGATGCGTTATTACCAGCTTTAGATGTCATAGGTTTAGACCTAGGTGTTGTATTACAAGCAGATAACCAACTATTAATTACCATGATTTTTTTGGGATTAGGTTTGGGTCCTTTACTGTTTGGCCCCTTATCTGACGCTATTGGTAGAAAACCATCAGTGTATATAGGCTTTGGAGTTTTTTTACTGGCTAGTTCATTGTGCGTTAATGCTACTAGTTTAGAGATGATGATACTAGGGCGTATTTTACAAGGTATTGGCCTGTCTGCCCCTAGAACTATATGCATAGCTATTATTAGGGACTTATATCAAGGAGATTATATGGCCCGTATCATGTCTTTTGTAACTATTGTGTTTCTTTTAATCCCAATTGTAGCACCAGCCATGGGTAAGTTTGTGCTAGATAGCTATTCGTGGCAAGCAATATTTTATGTTCAAGCAGCCATTGGTGTTTTGGTAACCATTTGGTTTTGGATACGTCAAAAAGAAACCCTTGCTCCAAGCAATAGAATACCTTTTGAATTTCACAGACTAATCCAAGGTGCCAAACAAACACTGAGTTATAAAAGGACTATTGGGTTTACTTTAATTTCAGGCTTTATCGTAGGGTCTTTTTTAGTGTATTTAAGCGCTTCTCAGCAAATATTTCAAGAACAATATGGCCTCAAACAAGAGTTTCCGTATATTTTTGCAGGTCTTGCCGTTGCAATTGGTATTGCCATATTCTTGAATGGATCTTTCGTAGTAAAATACGGTATGGAGAAGCTCGTTACGCTTTCCCTTATTGGGTATTTTATAGTATCTGTCTTGTATATTGTTATTTTTTACAACACCCCAACCCCGCACATATATTACTTTCTTGGTTTCTTTGGTTTACAATTCTTTTTTATAGGTTTTCTCTTCGGAAATATTAGAGCCCTTGCCATGGAGCCCGTTGGACATATAGCTGGTATTGCTGCAGCTATTACTGGTTTTATATCTACTATGATGGCAGTGCCTATTAGCACTTTAATAGGTCGTTTTATAGCGACATCTACCCTGCCACTGTTTGTTGGTTTTGCCTGTTGCTCTGGTATTTCTATTCTAATTTTATGGTACGTTAAAGTAGATACAAAAAGAAATAACATGTAAATATTTATTGTGCGTTTAAAAAATAAATGTTGTTAAACAAATTATATTCTCAAATTACATATCTATTTTGAGTATTTTTGAATGAAATTACAGTGCTGTTTTATTGTAAAGACAAGGTGTTTTCCTTGAAACCTTCTAAAAATGCTCACCCAAAACGCATGTCAAAAGTACCCTCAAAGTATAAGTTTTTAGATATTTCAGACTATGGTCGGCCAATTGCAAGATATATCGCTAGATCTTTTGTAAACACCTCCATCACTCCAGTTCAAGTAACTTGGATGTTTATTATCTCTGGAATAATTGCCATTGTAGCTATGCAATATGGTTATTTTATAACAGCATTCTTTTTTTTGGTGTTGAAA
>Ga0233444_10003703_pt1 | contig 14989 bp, 15 predicted proteins | sample SI_124_October20_6_FD_182792 | JGI IMG/M metagenome (GOLD analysis project Ga0233444, IMG submission 182792) | Seawater microbial communities from Saanich Inlet, British Columbia, Canada - SI_124_October2016_10_MG | ecosystem: Environmental > Aquatic > Marine > Inlet | place: Canada: British...
TTTTTCCAAAGAACTCTTCTACTTCTAAAACCTCTGTTCGTTGCAAGTGTCTTATTTCAATAGCAAATCTTTCTATTGAACTTGCTATAATTCCTAGTGTTGAAAAAAATTGTGCGTGTCTATCCCTGGGTATAACTTGCGTAGAAATAGGCTCTACAGATAATTTAAGTTTTTTAGCAACATAATTTTCAACTCTAGGATCTATATTGGCAAAAGTTCCAACAGCTCCTGAAATTGCACAAGTTGATATTTCTTTTATTGAATTTTTTAATCTTTTTTTATTTCTTAAAAATTCTTGATAAAAAGTCAGCATTTTTAAACCAAAAGTAATTGGCTCTGCATGAATACCATGGCTTCTTCCGATACATAAAGTGAACTTATGTTTCATCGCCTGTTTTTTGATTGATCGAAGTAATTGATCAATATCCTTTAACAAGATCTCTCCGGATTGTTTTAATTGCAAATTGAAACAAGTATCCAGCACATCTGAAGAAGTCATTCCTTTATGTAAATACCTTGCATCTTTACCAACCTTTTCAGTGATTGAAGTTAAAAAAGCTATGATATCATGTTTTACTTTCTCTTCTATTTGAAGAATTCTTTTTGGATTAATTTTTGCTTTTGATCTAACTTTTTTGACAACACCTGTGGGAATAATCTTTAATTTTTCCATAGCTTCCGCTGCAGCTAGCTCAATTTCTAACCAGATAGAATATCTATTGTAATCTTCCCATATACTTTTAATTTCTTTTCGCGAATATCTTTCAATCATAAAATTTAACTAGTGCTGTTTGGTTGGGTAAAAATTTCATAACCATTATTTGTTACACCTATTGTATGTTCAAATTGTGCTGACAATGATTTATCTTTAGTGACTGCTGTCCAACCATCATTTAATGTTTTAGTTTCATAATTTCCAAGATTTATCATCGGTTCAATTGTAAAAATCATTCCTGTTTTTATTTTTTCTCCAGTACCTTTTTCTCCATAATGTAGAACATTGGGTTCCTTATGGAATCTTTCGCCGATTCCATGTCCGCAAAAATCCTGAACAACCGAAAATCCTTCCGCTTCAACATGTTGTTGAATAGTTGATCCAATATCACCTAAGTGAATTCCATCTTTAACTACTTTAATTGCTTTCATCATTGCTTCATAAGTAGTATTAATTAGTTTTTCAGCTTTAATTGAAATTTCTCCTATTTTAAACATTCTACTTGTATCTCCATGCCAACCGTCTTTAAAAGCTGTAACATCTACATTTACAATATCTCCTTCTTTTAAAATTTTATCAGACGGTATCCCATGACAAACAACATGATTAGCAGAAGTGCAGCATGATTTTGGAAATCCTCTATAAAACAAAGGGGCAGAGTAGGCCTTATGATCGTTGATATACTCGTAGCAAACATTATCGATTTTATTAGTAGAAATACCAGGTGTAATAATTTTACTTACTTCATCAAGTGCACCTGCAGCTATCAGTCCAGCTATTTTAGTTTTTTCAAATGCTTCTTTAAAATCTTTAGTCATTAAATATTAATTTTTATTTTTTTATTAAGTTTTATTCCCTTTGAAGAAAATTTACAATCATAGCAAAGAATATTTAGATTCTTTTTAACAGCTTTCTCTATAGCTTTCGCATAATTTGGATCTATATCTTTTGCAACTGAAAAAGTCTTGCAATCATCTCTTTGTATTAGATAAAGTATAAAAATTTTATAATTTTTTTTTGCGGCTTTTACAAGTTCATTAATATGCTTTAATCCTCTAGTTGTGACTGCGTCAGGAAATTCAGCTAACCCTTTTTTTCTAGACAATGTAACATTTTTTACTTCGATAAATGTTTTATTTTTTTTATTAGTAATTAAAAAATCAAATCGGGTATTTTTTCCAAATTTAGACTCAGGCTTTATTACTGAAATATTCTTAAATTCTTTTATTAGGTTGTTCCGAAGAGCGTGTAATACAATTTTGTTTGTAAAATGAGTATTAACACCTACTTTTGATTTATTATCTTCAATAATTTCCAATGTATACTTTAACTTTCTTTTAGGATTATTTGATTTGCTTACCCATACTTTATTTCCTGCTTTTAAAAGACCATACATTGATCCTGTGTTAGGACAATGAGCTGTTATTAATTTATTATTAATTTTTACATCGACAAAAAAACGCTTATATCTTTTTATAAATAGTCCTGATATAAATTTATTTTTAAAATTCATATATACTTATAACCTCTATGAAAAAAAAAAATAAAAAAATAAACGCTGCAATTTTAATAATTGGTAATGAAATACTTTCTGGGCGAACTCAGGATAAAAACATTGCATTTATATCCAATTGGTTGAATTTAAAATGTGGAATCACTGTCAATGAGGTTAGAATAATTCCAGATATAGAAAAAACTATAGTAGAAAATATTTTAAATTTATCAAAAAAATTTAATTATGTTTTTACCACAGGTGGTATTGGCCCCACCCACGATGATATTACCGCTCAGTCAATTGCTAGAGCTTTTAAAGTAAAGCACGAATATCACAATGAAGCTTACAAAATTTTAGAAAAATATTACGGAAAAAAAAAATTTAACGAAGGGCGAAAAAAAATGGCAAAAATGCCAAGAGGTGCAAAATTGATTTATAACCCCTCAAGTGCGGCTCCTGGATTTATAAAAAAAAATGTTTTATCATTACCAGGTGTGCCTTCGATCTTAAACTCTATGATTGAAAATTGCAGAAGATACTTAATAAAAGGTTTAACTATTCATAGCCAAACATTAAATCTTTATACGGTGGAAAGCAATATTTCCGAGAAATTAGGACAAATTCAAAAAAAATATAAAAAAGATATAGAAATAGGAAGTTATCCCTTTTTTAGGCTTGGTAAAATTGGAGTGGCTATTGTTTCAAGGTCTAATTCAAAATCAAAATTAAAAAAAGTAAATATAGAACTAACAAAACTTGCAAAGACAAAAGAGATTAAAATTTTAAAAATTTAAATTAAGTTGTAGACTTCTTCTACAGAAATAGACTCTATATCTGAAGTATTATGAATTTTTTTACTATCAAGTACTTTTGTGTAGGCATTTTTTGGAGCAAACTTATCTGAATTTGTTGGTCCAAATAAAACAATCATTGGTACATTTGTAAGTGACATCATATGCATTACTCCATTATCAATTGATACAGCTTGATCTAATCTTGATGATAAAGCCGTGACTAGAGCAGGGCAGGCTAATTTAGATTCTGTCTCTGGAAAAAGTGCAGTCGGAACTTGATTTTTAATCTTCTCAATTACGTGTTCTTGATTTTTTTCAATAAAAAAAACAGGAGTTTTATTTTTGATCAATGTCCTATTAGCTAAAGAAATAAATTTATAAATAGACCAGCTTTTTTTTCTGTATTCGTTACCTTGAGTTATTGAAAACCCAATATAATTATTTTTTGGTAGTAATTTTTTTGCTTCATTAATTAGAATTTTAGGTAATTTATTATAATTAAAATTTATAGTTTTTATTTTTTCATTTAATAAAAAGTTTAAATTTTCAATATGATTTTTTGATTTAAATTTAATTTTCCTAGTTAAAAATAAATTTTTAAATGTTGTTGAGTAAAAAATTTCATGAGGTATCATCTTAAGAACCAAAGAGTTTCTGAACTTCGATTGTAAATCAATAATTAAATCAAATTTAGGTTCATTTTTTCTTTTTAAGTTTCTTTTAACAAATAATAAGTGCCACCACCTAAATCCAAAATATTTTAAATTTAAATCAAGCGTTTCAACTTCAATATTATATTCTTTTAACTTTCCTTTAAAATGATTATCATGTGAGCCTAAATATAGCATTTTTGATTTTTTAAAATGATTTTTTAGACTCAATATTAGAGGTATAATTTGTATTGAATCACCAAGACCTCCACCAGAATTATAAATTAATATTTTTTTCATTTAATCAACACTTTATAGGATTTATTAACCAATATAAATGTCATATAATACTAGATTATCTAATTTAAATTTGATGAATAATAAAGTTTTAAATACTAAAGCATAAAAGTAAAAAGTAAGAGATTGGCAAAATAAAGGATGGGAAATATCAATGCATGAATTAACTCTTAAATTACATTGAAAAAAATAAATTATAAAAATATTTTTTTTTTAATAAATTTATTTCTAATAATTATTTTTTTCACAATATATTACACGCCTCCTCTAATATCCCAATATGAGGCTGCAGAAATATATTGGGATTTTTTGCCAATTGATAAACGAATGCTAGTTTTTTCTATTAGCGAAGACCCCGTTACCAGTGGACATTTTAATAACTCATTTGGGTATGCATTTCTAATTATATCAAGATATATTTCAGATATTTTTGGTTTTAATTTATCAATTATTCGAATGCCATCTATTATTTATGGCCTAATATCCTTAACGCTTTTTTTTTACATAATAAAAAAATGGATAAATTCTAAAGTTGCATTTTTAACAATTTTTTTATTAGCCACTAATAATTATTTTTTAATTTTTCAGCATTTACTTTTACCTCAAATGATAACGCTGTTAATGATTTTTTTCATGATTTATAGGTTTCAAAAATTTAATGATAATAAGAATTTTATAAATACCTTTTTTCTAGCTTTTGCTTTTTGCTTATGTTCGTTGAACTATATAACGGCAAGATTGTTTGCCATATCTTTATTGGCATTTTACCTTTTTGTTCCTGAAAAATTTTCGATTACAAATTTATCTTATTATAAAAACATTATTTCAATAAAAAGGTTAAAAAATATTTTTTTAATCTTTATTTTGATAATAATTATTTTTACAATTCTTTACCCAGGAAATTTATTTTTATTTTTCACAAAAGAATTTATTCTTCCATCTGTAAGAATCGACGAATTTAATACAGGTTTTACTGAACTCATAAAAAATATTTTTTTAAATTTTTATCATTTCTTAAACCTCTATGTATTAAATTTTTCGTCTACGCCAAGTGATTTATTAATTCATAGGCCTTATAAAATTGAAAATATATTGATTGTGCTTTTTAGTTTATTGGGACTATATTGTTTAATTTTAAAAAATGATTACACAAAATTAACAATTTTATTTATATTTATAGTAAACTTATTGCTTCCATTAATATCTGCAATAAACAATGACAACGATCAACAATATACTTTAAGTGTTCATAGAGTATTTTTTTTAGTACCCTTTCTGTTGCTTCTTTCGTCAGTAGGAATTTTTCATATTTATGAAAGCCTAAAATCTATAAAAATTAAAAATATTTTTTACATTATTTTTTGTGTATTCATAATTTTTAGAGTTGGTGAATTATACTTAAAAAATAATAATTTTTTAAACATTATAGACGTAAATAAAATTAATATTCCTGAAAAACCATTATCTAGAGATATAGAAATAGAAGATAATGAAAATATTTCTAGATTTGAAAAACATTATAATCAATTATACTTTCACCAAATAGCAAAATATATTTCAAATAAAATTTCAAATTTTGAAAAAGTTCCTGAAGAAAGCGTAATATATATAAATGAAAAAGTTTTTACTCCCAACAATTACTACTTTGGAGGAGGTGATATACCTAGAAAAAATTATCCTTATTATTTTAAAATGTTCTTATCGCTTTATTTAAGTGAAAATGATTTAACGACAAAATATTTGGTCAAAGTTGAAGATATTAAAGATACGAGACTTCAAAAAGCGCTCAAAGTATTAGATCGTTATGAAAAAGGATTAAATATTAAAGATGAATACCCAAGAAACGCCAATCAAGAAAATATTTTAAAATTCTTAATTTTAATTTTAAATCAAATAAAAAAAATAGATTTTCTAGATAAAAAGATAGAAAAAATACGCAATGGAAATTCATTATATAAAAAAACATATTTCAATAATAAATATTTTTATAGATTTTCATCTAAAAATAGATCAAATATTATTTTAGCAACTACTAATGAAGAAATTAACCTTTTACAAAATGAATTAAAAAATTTTAATTTAATATTTGAATTAAAATAGAAATGAAAATTAGTATTATCATACCAAGTTACAACGAAATCGACAACATAGAAAAATTACTTAATAGTATTGTTCAAATTAATAATGATTTTAAAGTATTTATTATTGATGACTCTAATGATAATGCTATTGCAAATATCGCAAATAAATTTCATCAAGTAAATTACACATACAGAGGGAAAAAATTAGGAAGAGGTTCAGCCGTAATAGACGGTATGAAAAAAGTTTTAGATGAAAAATTAGCTGATATTATTATTGAAATGGATGCAGATTTTTCTCACGATCCTCAAGAATTAATTTCAAATCTTAACAAGTTTAAAAAAGAAAAATTAGATCTCCTAGTTTCAAGCCGTTATAAAACAGATAGTCAAATTATAAATTGGAGCTTAAGAAGAAGAATTTTTTCTAAGTTATCAAACAAGCTCGCAAGATTTTTACTTAAGGTCCCTTTATCAGACTATACAAATGGTTACAGAATATATTCTAATAGAGCAACCAAACATGTACTATCTCAATGTGGAAAAATTGGTGATGGATTTATAGTTTTGTCCGAGATTTTGGTTCAGCTTCATTATAGTGGATTTAAAATTAATGAAACTTCAACAATTTTTAGAAATAGAGTTCGCGGAGTTAGTTCAGTTACATTATCTGAAGTTATAAAATCTTTATTTGGTCTATATAAAATTTGGAAAATAAAAAGAATTTTAGAAAAGTAATTATTAAATATAATCTTTTATATAATTTTTGATATTTTTTTTTGGAATAATACCGAGTTTAATAAGCTTATTTATATTTGCTGTTAAATTTTGTTTAGGTTTATTTGATATTAAAAATTTTTTTTTAACTTTTTTAATTTTAAGAATAATTTTTATTAAAGAAATTATATTTATTTTTTTACCACTAGCTATATTTAATGGCCCAGAAAAATTTTTTTTAATCATTAAATCTAAAGATTTACATATTTCTTTTATATGTATGAAATCTCTAAATTTATTAAAATTATTCAAATTAAGTACTTTTTTGTGTTCATTCTTTTTAATAAAATCAGTTAAGTCTGGAATTAAATAATTTCTATTTTGATATTCAGAAGTAAAATTAAAAATTCTTGCAATTCCAATTCTAAAATAAAAGGATTTTTTTTTTTGTAAAATAAAATCCTCTGTTTTTTTTTTACTTATGCCATAAATGGTATTTGGTGTCCTTAAAAAATTTTCACTTATTTTTTTATCTGAAAACTTATATACATGGGAAGTTGAAATATATAAAAAGTATTTAAATTTTTTTAATTTGAAACTTTTTAATACATTTAAAATATTAATTGTGCTTAAATAATTTATTTTTAAACATTTTTTATTATTAAGATAATTTTTCCCTGAAATTCCTGCAAAATGAATAAAATAATTAATACTATTATTCTTTTTAATCCATTGTTTAAAACGGTTAATATTTTCAATTCTATGAGGGTATTTTCTAATTGTATATATTTTGGAATATTGTTTGCAGAAATATCTACCCAAGTTTCCTGAGGATCCCGTTATACAAACAACCCTTTTTTTAAATTGATTTTTCAAATGCAGATATAAGCTTTTTTAAATTACGATTATCAATTTTTTTATTAGGTAAACCAATGTATAGTCCATGTTTATCTGCGTAATCAGCATTTTTCAAATTTAGATTGGTTTTAATTTTATATCTTTTAATTGCCGGTTGTTTAAGAAAATTTCCACTTATAATTGGCCTAGTTTCAATTCCATTTTTTTCTAATTTTAAAACTACTTTTTTTCTATTCAATTTTTTTGATAAAATTATCGGAATACCAAACCATGATGCTTTGACATTTTTATTTTCTTTTAATATAGAAAAATTTTCTTTAACTTTTTTATTGTTATCTATTTTATTGATTATATTTTTTCTGTTCTCAGATCTCACTCTGATAAAAGAATTAAGGTCTTTAAATTGACTAAAACCAATACTGGCTGCTATATCAGTAGATCTTAAATTAAAACCAGAATTATAAAAAATAAATCTTTTGTCTAAATTTTTATTTTTTCTCGCTATTTGGTTTTCTTTAATTAGGCCTCTGGACCAACCATGCTGCCTTAAAGATTTTAAGATTTCTAAATCATTTTTATCTTTACAAGATATCATTCCACCTTCTCCTGAGGAAATCTGATGTGAAGTATAAAACGAGAAAGACGAAAAATCACCAAAACTGCCTAGGTATTTATTTTTATATTTTGATCCTAATGACTCACAAGTATCCTCAATTAAAATCAGCTTATTTTTTTTAACAGTCTTAATTAACTGAGTCATATCTGTACAATTTCCAAGAACATGAACTAACATTATCGCTTTAGTTTTCTTTGTAATTTTTTTTTTTAAATCAATTAAATCTATATTTAATGTTTTAAGATCAATATCAACAAATTTGGGTTTTAAACCTGACTGAATAATAGGCCAAAGTGATGTAGACCAACATAAAGCGGGAATCAAAACTTCATCGCCTGGATTTAATTTTTTTTTTTCTGTAAGGATTTATTAGGCATTGAAATGCAAGTAAATTTGCAGACGAACCTGAGTTAACCATTAAAGAATTTTTTAACTTTAACTTACTTGAGAAATAATCTTGAAACTTTCTTGTAACTTTTCCTGAGGTTAGTTTACAGCTTTTCAAAACTTTAATTGCTTCAACTATATCTTTATTTCTATAAGGGTTTTTAACTAATGGATAAAAATATTTTAACATATTAATATTTTGAAATTTCAGTTTCGATCATTTCATCAACTAATTCTGATGTTGAAATACTAGGTTTCCATTTCAAATATTTTTTTGCTTTTGAGTAATCACCTTTTAAATAATCAACTTCGGAAGGTCTAAAAAATTTTGGATTAACATCAATAATAACTTTTCCTGTTTTTTTATCTATACCTTTTTCTTTTATTCCAGTTCCAGTCCAGTTCAAATTTATTTTTAATTTCTTTAAAACTATTTCAATAAATTCTTTAACAGTTTGTTCTTTGTTGTTAGCAACAATCCAGTCATCAGGTTTTTTATATTGAAGTATTTTCCACATAGACACCACATAATCTTTAGCATGACCCCAATCTCTAACAGCATACAGATTACCTAAGGTAAGTTTTTTCTGAAAACCTTTTTTTATTCTAACTAAACCTTGAACAATTTTTTTTGTTACAAATGTCGGTCCCCTTCTAGGTGACTCATGATTAAATAAAATTCCATTACTAGCAAACATCCCATAAGCTTCTCTGTAATGTATAGTTGTATGAAAGGCAAAAACTTTTGAAATACCGTACACAGATCTTGGATGGAATGGAGTTTTTTCATTTATTGATTTTTTCTTTTTTACAAGCCCGAACATTTCTGAACTTGATGCTTGATAGTATTTTGTTTTTTTTAATTTTAAGATTCGAATTGACTCTAAAATTCTCAGTGCACCTAGTGCTGTTATATCTGCTGTATACTCGGGTATGTCAAAAGAAACTCTTACATGGCTTTGTGCAGCAAGGTTATAAATTTCATCAGGTTTAATTTTATTAATTATATTTAAAGTGCTTGTACCATCAGATATATCTCCATAATGAATAAAGAAATTTCTATTTGTAAAATTTAAACTATCAAATAAATGGTCAACTCTTTCAGTATTAGCACTCGACGATCTTCTTTTAACACCATGTATAATGTAATTCTTTTTAAGTAAGAATTCTGTAAGATATGATCCGTCTTGGCCTGTTAATCCAAAAATTAAGGCAACTTTTTTTTTTCATAATTTATTTATTAATTATTTAACATTTAATTTAGAAGCAATAAACTAATAACTTCATTAGTTATTCTAAAGAATGCTACCAAGATTAAGCAATGGAAAAGGGCATAGACTTAATAATTCTTATGAGCAAACTAGAAGATAGAGATAAAAAATAAATTATTTTTACTTATTTAAAACTCTTGTGTATTAATATATTAACAATAACAACAAAAAGAACGACGTGCCCTCGTGGTGAAATTGGTAGACACAAAGGACTTAAAATCCTTGCCCTTTTGGGAGTGCCAGTTCGAGTCTGGCCGAGGGCACCAATTGAATAATGAATAGACCATTAATTATCTCAGATAAAAATTCAAAATCATTAAATATTAAAAAAAAAATTATTAAAATTTTAAATAAGCAAAAAATAAATAAATCTGATGTAGTAATAGTTATCGGAGGTGATGGATTTATGCTTCAAACTCTAAAGAAAAATAAGAATACTAAAAAATCTTTTTATGGAATAAATTCTGGTAATTACGGTTTTTTAATGAATAAATTCTCATCAAAAAAATTAGTTAATTATATATCAAAAGCTAAATCGATAAATATATTTCCATTAGAGATGACTGTAAAAACTCAGGGTAAAATTAAAAAGAGTTTAGCTATAAATGAAGTTTCAATATTAAGACAAAGCAGACAAGCAGCAAATCTTTCTATTAAAAATAATTCTAAATATATTATTAAAAAGCTAGTGTCAGATGGAGTTTTAGTTTCTACACCTGCGGGAAGTACTGCTTACAATCTTTCTGTTCATGGGCCAATCCTAAACTTAAACTCAAAAAAAATTTCTATTGCTCCAATTAGCGCTTTTAGACCCAGAAGATGGGCTGGAAAAATTATAAGTGATAAATCAATTGTTATAATTAAAAATCTTGATCCTAAAAAAAGACCTGTAAGCGCTGTAGCTGACAATATAGAAGTCAGAAATATAAAAAAAGTTGTAGTAAAAGTTAAAAATAAAATTAAATTTAATCTTCTTTATGATAAAAATAGTAGCTTATATAAAAAAATTAAACTTGAACAACTAAGAAAAGAAATTAATTAATTAAGTGTGGTGCCCTCACACGGACTCGAACCGCGAACCTATTGATTACAAATCAATTGCTCTACCAATTGAGCTATGAGGGCTTAAACGATTATTTAAAATAAATTTTAGTAAAAAACAATATAATTATAGAATTATTACTATTTTGTAGATTGAAAAATATGATGACATACAACAGAAACAGTATTTGATATATTTAAGCTCTCGATATTATTGTTCATGTTTACTCTAAACTTAAAATCTGCATTTTCTAATGTTTTAGCTTTAATTCCATATCCTTCAGAACCAAAGAGTAGAATATTTTTCCCATTCCAGTTATGTTTAGTAAAATCTTTTTGAGCACTAACGTCAAAGGCACTAACCCAAAAATTTTTTGTTTTTAAATATTTTAAAGCTGTATTAACATTCGATACTTGAAATATCTTTATATGTTCAGCTCCTCCGCTAGCACTTTTATATAAAAGCTTACTTTTCGATGGAAAAGATCTTTCTTTTACAATAATACCGTCAATATTAAATGCTACCGCACTTCTAATTATTGAACCGATGTTTCTTGGGTCTGTAACTTCTTCTAAAGCTAATAAATTAATATTTTTTTTTTTATTTTCTATAATAAATTCTTTTAAAGTTATTTCTTCTAATTGTTCAACTTCAGCTACCAAACCTTGATGTGCAGTTTCATCTCTACCGCATAAGTTATCTAATTCTTTTCTAGATTTGTAAAAAACATTAATCTTCTTAAATAAATTTAAATTTTGATTTTCTCTGTTGAGTTTTTTTTGTGCATCTTCAGTTAAAAAAACCCTTTCAATTTTTCTATTAGGGTTTTTTAAGGCTTCTAAAACAGCATGTTTTCCAACAATTAAAAAGGTTGTTTTTTTCATGATTTTTAAGGGTTATTACTCAATTTATTAGCATATTTTAAGGTAAAATGATTTATTGCAATTGTTAGATAAATGCTTATAAAACGCTTGTTGTTAAATGCTTTTTAAGTTAGTGGGTATCCCCAAGATTAAGGAGGGGTACCAAAGCGGTCAAATGGGGCGGGCTGTAAACCCGTTGACTTCGGTCTTCGAAAGTTCGAATCTTTCCCCCTCCACCAAACTTAAAGCTTTAATAATTAAGGGCGTGATAAGTTTGGATTTTGCGGGTGTAGTTCAATGGTAGAACGCTAGCCTTCCAAGCTGGATGTAAGGGTTCGATTCCCTTTACCCGCTCCAAAATTAAAATTAAAAAAAAGTGAGGAAAAAAAATGTCAAAAGAAAAGTTTCAACGAAACAAACCGCATTGTAATATAGGTACAATCGGACACGTAGATCATGGTAAAACAACTTTAACAGCTGCTATTACAAAAGTATTATCAGAAGCGGGAGGATCTAGTTCAGCAAACTTTGTTGCTTATGATCAAATAGATAAAGCCCCTGAAGAGAAAGAAAGAGGAATTACAATTTCAACTGCACACGTAGAATATGAAACTGAAAAAAGACATTATGCTCACGTAGATTGTCCTGGTCACGCTGACTATGTAAAAAATATGATTACAGGTGCAGCACAAATGGATGGCGCCATTTTAGTAGTTAATGCTGCTGATGGTCCAATGCCACAAACAAGAGAACATATTCTTTTAGCAAGACAAGTAGGAGTACCTGCAATCGTAGTTTTCTTAAATAAAATTGATACAGTTAAAGATAAAGAGCTTGTTGATTTAGTTGAAGAAGAAATAAGAGAGCTTTTAACTTCTTATAAATTTCCAGGAGATAAAATTCCAATAATAAAAGGTTCAGCTTTAAATGCCGTTGAAGGCAAAGATGAAGCCACTGGTAAAAATGCAATCATGGAATTAATGAAAGCAGTAGATGAAACTATTCCGCAACCAGATAGACCAAAAGATAAACCGTTCCTAATGCCGGTTGAAGACGTTTTCTCAATTTCAGGTAGAGGTACGGTTGTAACTGGAAGAGTTGAGTCAGGCGTTATTAAAGTTGGTGAGGAAATTGAAATAGTAGGTATTACTGATACAAAAAAATCTGTTTGTACAGGTGTAGAAATGTTTAGAAAACTTTTAGACACCGGTGAAGCAGGAGATAATATCGGTGCTTTATTAAGAGGTGTTGAAAGAGACGATGTACAAAGGGGGCAAGTTCTTTGTAAACCTGGTTCAATAACTCCACACACAGAATTTGAATGTCAGGCTTATATTTTAAAAAAAGAAGAAGGAGGAAGACACACTCCATTTTTTACAAAATATAGACCTCAGTTTTATTTCAGAACTACTGATGTTACAGGTGAAGTAACATTACCTTCTGGCACAGAAATGGTAATGCCAGGTGATGATGGAAAATTTACTGTAAAATTAATCACACCAATTGCAATGAATGATAATTTAAATTTTGCGATTAGGGAAGGTGGTAAAACAGTTGGAGCTGGAGTAGTAACTAAAATAATTAAGTAACGCTTAGGAGCGTAGTTCAATTGGTAGAGCGCCGGTCTCCAAAACCGGAGGTTGTGGGTTCGAGTCCCTCCGCTCCTGCCAATCTAAGAAAAAGTTATGAAAAATCCTTTAAAATTTATTCAAGAAGTTAAACAAGAAACCTTTAGAATAACGTGGCCTACTAAAAAAGACACGATGATGGGTGCTGTAATGGTTTTCGCTTTAGCATCTATTGCAGCAATTTTCTTTTTAATTTTAGATCAGATTTTAAGATTTTTATTAAATTTAGTTTTAACTATTAATTTTTAATGAATTGGTACATTGTACAAGCATACTCTGGATTTGAAAAAAAAGTTGTTGAAACAATCAAAGAACAACTCAAAAAACACAAATTATCTGAAAAATTAGAAGAAATTCTAGTTCCAACTCATCAAGTAACAGAAGTAAAAAAAGGAAAAAGAACAAAAAAAGAAAAGAAGTTTTTTCCAGGATACGTTCTAATTAAAATTGATCTTAATAAAGAAATTTATCATTTGATTAAAAACCTTCAAAAAGTAAGTGGTTTTTTAGGTTCAGCAGATAAACCAACACCGATTTCAGACAATGAAATTAAAAGAATATTAGGTCAAGTTTCTGAAACTGCAGTATCCCAAAAAACTGGCATGAATTTTGAGATTGGCGAAAAAGTCAAGGTGTGCGATGGTCCATTTGCTTCATTTAATGGATTAATCGAAGAAATTGATGAAGAAAAATCTAGACTTAAAGTGTCAGTTTCTATATTTGGTAGAGCAACACCTGTAGATTTAGAATTTAACCAAGTGGAGAAAAATTAGATGGCAAAAGAAATAGCTGGATATGTGAAACTACAAATTAAAGGTGGGCAAGCGAATCCCGCACCACCTGTAGGACCAGCTTTAGGTCAAAGAGGAATAAATATTATGGAATTTTGTAAAGCTTTTAATGAAAAAACAAAAGCTTTCATGGGTAAACCTGTGCCAGTAGTTATTACTGTTTATAAAGATAAGAAATTTGACTTTATAATTAAATCACCTCCGGCATCACATTTTATTAGAGAAGCGGCAAAATTAAAAAGTGGTTCAAAAGAACCTGGAAGAGTTGTAGCAGGTTCTATTACAATGAAACAGGCAGAAACAATCGCTAAGGAAAAAATGAAAGACTTGAATGCTTTTGATATCAAAGAGGCAACAAAAATTATTTGTGGTTCTGCAAGATCTATGGGTATTGAAGTAAAAGATTAATCATGAAAAAAAATTCAAAAAGATTTAGAGAAGTTTTAAAAAATGTCATCAAAGATAAAAAAGTTGAAGTTAAAGAAGCATTAGATTTAGTTAAAAAAAACTCCACAGCAAAATTTGATGAGTCAATTGATGTATCGTTAAAAATAAATCTAAAGCAATCAAAAGGTGGAGATTTTAGTTTAAGAACAGTTGTTAATTTACCTAATGGTTCTGGAAAAAAAAATAAAATCGCTGTTTTATGTGAGTCAGAAAAAGCTGACGAAGCAAAAAAAGCCGGAGCAGATGTAGTTGGGTCTGACGATCTTATAGAGAAAATTGCTGCAGGTAAATTTGATTTTACAAAACTTATTTGCACGCCAGCCATGATGAGTAAAATAGG
>Ga0233444_10003716_pt1 | contig 14965 bp, 16 predicted proteins | sample SI_124_October20_6_FD_182792 | JGI IMG/M metagenome (GOLD analysis project Ga0233444, IMG submission 182792) | Seawater microbial communities from Saanich Inlet, British Columbia, Canada - SI_124_October2016_10_MG | ecosystem: Environmental > Aquatic > Marine > Inlet | place: Canada: British...
TTGCTATAAAATATTTTTTTTAATTATTTTACAAGGTATTATTGGATGGTACATGGTTAAGAGTGGCTTAATAAACAATATTACAGTAAGTCACTACAGATTATCCGCTCATTTATGTTTAGCATTTATAATAATATCAACAATTTTTTGGCTAACAAGAAATGTTAACGAAAAAAGAAATAAAATTTTTTTTAATTTAAGTAAAAAGAATTTACCTTTTCTAATATTAATTTTACTTATTTTCTTACAAATTATTTTTGGTGCTTTTGTTTCTGGCCTTGATGCAGGTAGAATTTACCAAACATGGCCCTTGATGGGATATTCATATATTCCTAATGATTTTATTTTTGAAGGTCTTCAAAGTATTATTAATATGACAAATCATTCATTAGTACAATTTTATCATAGAAATTTAGCTTATTTGATAACTTTATATTTTTTTATTCTAAGTTTTTATATTTATAAAAAAAATCTTATCTATTTATTTACGCCATTAAAAATAATGTTTATTTTTTTACTTCTACAAATAATTTTAGGTGTTTTAACTTTAGTAAGCGGTTTAAATATTTATTTAGCTTCTGCTCATCAAATAAGTAGCGTGTTACTGGTGTTTAGCGCTATAAATCTTTACTATTATTGTACAAAATAAATTGACTTTATCTCACATTCTTTGTATTTATCGCCATAATCATGACACCGTTTATAAAAAAAAAAGAGATTAAAAAAGACTGGTATATAATCAATGCTCAAGACATTGCTGTTGGAAGACTAGCTGCTTATATTTCAAAAGTTTTAAGAGGAAAAAATAAAGCAACATATAACCCCCATATAGATAACGGAGATTTTGTAGTAGTTACAAATATTGATAAAATTAAATTTTCGGGAAAAAAATTTACAGATAAAAAATATTATAGACACACTGGTCATCCTGGTGGAATCAAGGAGACGACACCTTTTTCTTTAAAAGATAAAAATAAAACTCAAGAAATATTAAAATTAGCAGTAAAAAGAATGTTGCCTGGAGGTCCACTAGCAAAAAAACAACTTACAAAATTAAAAATATATAATGGTGATAAACATCCACATGATATTCAACAGCCTAAATTGATTCAATTTAATAAATTAAATAATAAAAATATTGTTAGATAATGGTAGAAACAAATCTTACAGAAAATAAAACAAAAAAAATTAAATTAGATTTTAAAGATAGTAAATATGCTACAGGTCGTAGAAAGAGATCTATAGCAAAAGTTTGGGTCAAAAAAGGATCAGGCAACATTCATGTAAACGGGTTAAAAATGAATGAATATTTTAAAAGACCTGTTCACCAAATCATTGTAACAAGACCATTAGAGATATCTGAAGTAGCAACCACCTACGATGTAAAATGCTCTGTCAAGGGTGGGGGGTTGTCTGGTCAAGCGGGTGCAATAATTTTGGGTATATCTAAGGCTTTAATATCCCATGATGAAAATTTGAAGAAAAATTTAAAAAAAGATAAATTAACTACAAGAGATTCTAGAGTTGTCGAAAGAAAGAAATACGGTCATAGAAAAGCTCGAAGAAGCTTCCAATTTTCTAAAAGATAATCATTTAAATTTTATTATCGAAAATACAATGATATAAGTCATTATGCCTGTATCTAATAAAAAAAATATAGCTGTAATTGGAGCAACTGGGTACACAGGATTAGATCTTGTATACATGTTATCAAAGCACCCAAAAGTTAGAATTAATTATTTATGCGCAACAAAAAATATTGGAAAAAAAATACTTTTCTTTGATAAAAGAATTAAAAAAAAGTTACCTAAAATCTCTTCTGTTAAAAAGATAAATTGGGAAAATCTAGACTTGGTGTTTTTATCCCTTCCAAATGGAGCTGCACAGAAAATAATTAATAAAACTTTTAAAAAGTATAAAAAACTAAAATTTATAGATCTTTCTGCTGATTTCAGAATTTCAAATCCAAAAATTTACTATAAAAACTATAAAATAAAACATAGCGCGTCAAAATTAATAAAATATGCAATTTATTCAATAAGTGAATTTACTAGCAAAATAATTCATAAATATAGGATTATTGCTAATCCTGGATGTTACACTACTTCAATTCAATTACCACTAATACCCTTGCTAAAAAAAGGTTTAATAAAATCTAAAAATATTACTATAGATTCAAAATCTGGATATTCAGGTGCAGGAAAAAATTTTGAACAAAAATTCAGACATAAAAATTTATATCATTCAACTTTTGCTTACGGTATACAAATGCATAGACATGTATGTGAGATAGATCAGGAACTATCTAAAAGTATCAATAAAAAAATAGAGTATACATTTAATCCACATTTGATTCCAACTTTCAGAGGTATTTTATCTTCAATATACGTACACGCTAAAAAAAAACATTCAGCCAATGTTATTAGGAATTACTTACTAAAATTTTATAAAAATTCAAAATTTGTTAAAATTCTTAAAGTAAACACACCATTAGGTACAGGAAATGTTCTAAATACAAATTATTGTGAAATATCTGTTTGCGAAACTAGGATAAAAAATAAATACGTTATTTTTTCATCTTTAGATAATTTAATTAAAGGTGCCTCAGGACAAGCAATACAAAATATGAATTTACTTTTTAAGTTTCCTGAAAAACTAGGTCTAAAATGAAGTTTTTTTTAATTTTATTTTTTCTCTTTTTATTTCAGAATTGTAGTAAACCTAAAACTGTTTCTATCTGTGGCGACCATGTTTGTGTTAATAAAGCTGAAGCTAAACAATATTTTGAAGAAAATCTATCTATTGAGATAAAAGTTGTAGATAAGAAAGAAAATAGGGAGATAAATTTAGTAGAACTAAACTTAATTAACAATTCAGAAAACAATAAAAAAATTAATATAATACAAAAAGAAAAAACTTTTAAAGAAATAAAAGTTTTATCTAATGATGAAATCAAAAATATTAAAGATAAAATCAAAAAAGTTAATAAATCCAATAAGATAGCAAGTAAAAAGATCAATAAAGCAAAGAGTAGGAAGAAAATGAAAATTAATGAAAAAAAAAATTCTCAACAAAAAGATACGCGAACATTAACTAATGAAGTAAAAAAAATATCAAAAAAAAATGTTAACAAAACCAATAAAGAAGTAGTTGATATTTGTACAATAATAAAAAAATGTAGTATTGATGAAATATCTAAATATATTTTAATGCAAGATAAAAAAAAAGGATTTCCTGATATAACAATTAGAGAATAATTTTTATGAAAAAACTTAATATAGCGATTGTAGGTTTAGGAAATATCGGTTCCTATCTTTTTGAATATTTGAACAATAATAAAAGAATACTAACTGAAAAAAATAATTGTATTCCAGTATTAACTTATGTATCAGCCAAAAACAAAAAAAGAAAAAGAAATATTAAAATAAAAAAAAATCAATGGTTAAAAAATTATCTTGACGCAACAAAAATCAAAAATATTGATTTGATTGTTGAATTAATTGGTGGTGCTGAAGGTCCTGCAAAAAAATTAGTTTTTGAAGCCTTAAAGAATAAAAAACATGTTGTAACAGCAAATAAAGCTTTAATTGCGAAATATGGAGATCAATTAGCTAAAATTGCTGAAAAAAATAAAGTTAATTTAGAATTTGAAGCTGCAGTATGTGGTGGTGTGCCAATTATTAGATCGTTAAAAGAGGGGCTGATAGCAAATAAAATTTTTAGAATCTACGGAATATTTAATGGGACCTCTAACTATATACTTTCTTCTATGTATAAGGAAAATAAAAGTTTTGCAGAAGTTTTGAATGATGCAAAAAAGTTAGGTTATGCTGAGTCTAATCCAGCAACCGATTTAGATGGAAATGATGTTGCTGCAAAACTTAAAATTCTTTCATCTTTATGTTTTAATTCATTTTTAAACAATGATATTTATGTAGAAGGTATTAAGAATATTGATAAAAATGATATTGATAATGCGGATAAACTTGGTTATAAAATTAAACTTCTTGGATATGCTGAAATTCTTAATAACAAGATTTACCAACGCGTTCATCCAACTTTAATAAAAAAAACCTCTTATGTTGCAAGTATAGATGGTGTTTTAAATGCCGTAATCATAGATGGTAAACCTGTAGGACAAAGTATAATACAAGGTGAAGGAGCTGGGCCTTCAGCAACTACCTCTGCTTTAGTCTCTGATATATCTTCAATCTTAAGAGGAAATATCAAATTTCCTTTTTCTTTATCAGAAAAAGAAAGAAAAAAATTAAATTTTAGTAATATTACTAATAGATTTTTTTCTTTTTATTTACGTTTTGACGTTTTAGACAAACCTGGTGTTTTGTCTAACATAACGAATATATTCTCAAAAAATAAAGTCTCTATAAAACGCTTATTGCAAAACCCAAATAAGGGTAAGAAATCCTCATCTATAATAATAATAACTCACGTTTCAAAAGACGGATATTTGAAGAAGATTTTAAGAGAGATAAGTAAAAAAAATTACATAAAGAAAAAACCTAAATTAATTCGTATTGATGAAAATTAATGTCGATTGATCCAAAATATTTAAATCTATTTATTAAAACTACTGAAATGGCTGCTATAGGTGCTTCAAAATTTATTGGGAAGAATGATAAAATTGCAGCTGACAAAGGTGCTGTTGACCCAATGAGAAAGGAACTTAATAAAATAAATATGGAAGGAACGGTTGTTATAGGAGAAGGTGAAATGGATGAAGCGCCAATGTTATATATTGGCGAAAAATTAGGTACTTTAAATGGACCACAATTCGATATTGCAGTCGATCCTTTAGAAGGAACAAAATTTACTGCAAATAATGAGCCAAATGCATTTTCTGTTATAGCAATAGCTAAAAAGGGAGATTTATTATCAGCTCCTGACACTTACATGGAAAAAATTGCTATAGGATCTAACTTACCAAAAAATTTATTAGATTTGGATAATAGTGTTAAAAAAAATATCACACTACTTGCAAAAGCCAAAAATAAAAAAATTTCAAATATTAACGTCTGTGTTCTTAAAAGACCTCGCCATAAGCAAATTGTTAAAGAACTTGAAGAATTAAATGTAAATATAAATTATATATCGGATGGTGACATAGCAGGTGCTCTGTCTGTTATTGGTGATAATCCAAAAAATGATATTTATTACAGCACAGGTGGTGGTCCCGAAGGAGTGATAGTTGCTGCAGCCTTATCCTGCTATGGAGGACAAATACAAGGTCGTTTAGTTCTAGATGATGACGAAAAAATTAGAGCTAGGAAACTTGGAATTACAAATTTTAATCGAAAATATAATATTGAAGAGATGGTAAAAGGTGATGTAATTTTTTGTGCAACTGGGGTTACTAATGGTGATCTAGCCAAGGGCGTTAAAGACCTAGGTAATGAATATGAAGTAAGTACTTTTGCATTACATAAAAGTACAAAAATTATAAAAACTTTTTTTAATATTTATAAAAAATGATTGTACATTCAATTAGTGGCAAAAAGTGGATACTTAAAAAATACAACCAACAGGAAATATTATATTTAAAAGATAATTTTTCTTTAGATGAGATTACTTCAAAGTTATTGTCTATTAGAAAAATCAAAAAAGAAGATATTAATTCTTTTTTAAACCCATTGATAAAAAACTTTTTACCTAACCCAAATTGTTTAGTTGATATGGAAAAATCAACTGTAAGAACAGTTTTCGCAATTAACAATAAAGAGAAAATTGGCATTTTTGGTGACTACGATGTGGACGGAGCTACTTCGACTGCTTTACTTGGAAAATATTTTTCTGAAATAAAAACACAATATGAAATTTATATACCTGATCGAAAAAAAGAAGGATATGGACCCTCAATAGAAAGTTTTAAAGAATTAATTAGTAACGGTGTTAAAATTATTTTTACAGTTGATTGTGGAACGTTGTCTTTCGAAGCTATAAATTATGCGAAAAAAAATAATATTGATGTTATAGTATTAGACCATCATCAATCTGAGGTTCATTTACCAAAAGCATTTTCTATAGTAAATCCAAATAGATTAGACGATAATTCCAATCTTAATTATTTATGTGCAGCTGGTGTTATATTTATGTTTCTAGTTTCACTTAATAGAAAATTAAGATTAGATAAATGGTTTAAAAAAAAAGAAATTAATGAACCAAACTTAATTAATTATTTAGATTTAGTTTCTCTGGGAACGGTATGTGATGTTGTTCCTTTAATTGGGTTAAATAGAGCGATAGTAAAACAAGGTTTAAAAATTTTAAAATTTAGTAAAAATTTAGGTTTAAAAACTTTATTAAATATTTGTAAAATTGAAACCAACCCGTCCATATATCATTTAGGGTTTATGCTTGGGCCTAGAATTAATGCAGGCGGTAGAGTTGGCAAATGTTCTCATGGTGCTAATTTATTATTAGATAATAATCCTAAAAATGCTTTTAAATTAGCTTCAGAACTAGATCAGTACAATAAAGAGAGACAAATGTTGGAAAAAGAACTTCTTCAGAAAATTCTTAATGAAACCAAAAATTACTCAAATGACCCAGTTTTAGTTCTTAGCGGAAATAATTGGCACGAAGGTATAATTGGTATAGTAGCTGCAAGATTAAAAGATAAGTTTAATAAGCCAGTCATAATTATTTCTATTAGCGATAATATTGGAAAGGCATCCGCTAGATCGATTGTTGGATTTGATATAGGTTCTATTATAATTGCTGCTTCTCAAGAAAAAATTTTATTAAAAGGTGGCGGTCATAAAATGGCCGGTGGATTCACTATAAAAGTTGAAAATATTGAAAAATTTAAAGATTTTATTTTTAGAAAGTTCATTAATATTAATGAGGATTTAACAAGTAAAAAACTGTTATACTTAGATAGTATTATAGCTCCATCCGCTCTCAATTTAGATTTTTATAATAAAATAGATCTACTCTCTCCATTTGGTTCAGGAAATCCAGAACCTAGATTTATAATCGAAAATTTAAAGACTATTAATGGAAAAATTGTAGGTGAAAAACATATAAAATCAGTTTTAATTGGGTCAGACGGTTCAACTATAAAAACTATAGCATTTAACGCAATATCAAATGATCTTAGTGCCTATTTACTTAAAAAAAATAACAAATCATTTAATATTGCAGGAAAATTATCCCTTAATGAGTGGAAGGGGCAATCAAATGTGGAGTTTATTATTGATGATATATCTGTTAATAAGACAATCAAAAATACGGTCCCATCGTCTATCGGTTAGGACAGTTGGTTTTCATCCAACAAAGAGGGGTTCGATTCCCCTTGGGACCGCCAGTATTGAAAACTATGTATAAAAAGTTTGGACAGTTTATAGATGGAAGATGGCAGAAATCATCGAGTGGAGAAACTTATGATGTCATCAATCCAGCTAATGAAGAAGTTATTGGTAATGCTTCAAAGGCGAACAGTGAGGATGTTCAAAAAGCATTAAAGTCAGCCGCTAACGGATTAAAAATTTGGCAAGCAACAACACCTTGGGAAAGAGCTAAAATACTTAGAAAAATTTCAGAGTTAATAAGAAGTAAAATAGATATTTTATCAAAATGGATGACGATGGAAGTTGGAAAACCACTAAGTGAGGGTCCAGGTGAAATAAATGGTGCGGCTGATATATTTGAGTGGAATTCAGAAGAAACAAAAAGAATATATGGTGAAATTAATCAAAGTAGATTTCCAAACACACGTATACATGTTTATTATCAACCTGTTGGTGTTGTAGCGGCATTAATTCCGTGGAATTTTCCAATTATTTTAGCTTCACGTAAAATTTCAACGGCTTTAGCTGCTGGTTGTTCTGTTATTGTTAAGCCAGATACTATAACTCCTGGAACTGTTATGGAATTAATAGACATATGTAAAGAGGCTGGGGTACCACCAGGCGTCATCAATCTTTTATCTGGAGACCCAGCTTCAATTGCATCTGAATTAATTTCTTCTGATACAATAAAAAAAATTTCGATTACAGGATCTACTAGAGTTGGTAAACTTATTTTGAAGCAAGCAGCTGATAAAGTACAACGAGTTACAATGGAACTAAGTGGTCATTCTCCTTTTATTGTATTTGATGACGTTGATATAAATAAAGTAACTGATATGGCTATTTCAGCTAAATTTAGAAACAACGGACAAGTTTGTATTTCTCCAAATCGTTTTTATATACATGAGAACAAAAAAGATGAATTTACAAAACTCATCGTAGAAAAAACAAAAAAATTAATTATTGGAAATGGTTTAGACGATAAAACAAATTTAGGACCTTTGACTACAGAAAAACGTTTAAAAGAATTAGAATTATTAGTTGAAAAAACTAAAAAAGAAGGTGGTAAGGTTTTGTGTGGTGGTAAAAGACCCTCGACATTTAACAAAGGTTACTTTTACGAGCCAACAGTTTTTGACAACATCAAAGATAATTTTTCAATAATGAAAGAGGAACCTTTTGGACCTATTGTTCCTCTTTTATCTTTTAAGAATTTTGATGAAGTTATAGAAAGGGCTAATAACAATGACTTAGGTCTAGCTAGTTATATTTATACAAATGATTTAGAAAAAGCTAACCGAGCATCAGAAATGATGGAAACAGGTTGCGTTGCCGTTAATACCGCAACTGTGGCTGTAGCAGAAGCACCATTTGGAGGCATAAAGCAAACTGGTTACGGAAGAGAGGGTGGATCAATGGCCATCAAGGATTATTTGAACATCAAATATACTCATTTCGGTATCTCATAATTCTATAGCCTCATTATATGTCTTTTTATGTTTACATGCTTAAATCAAAAAGCATTAAACCAATTACTTATGTAGGATACACAAATAATTTAGTGAAAAGAATCAAACTTCATAACTTAGGTAAAGGTGCGAAATTTACTCGTGGCAGAAGATGGGTGCTAATTTATAAGGAGAAATATAAATCAAAAAAGGAGGCAATTTCTAGAGAATATTATATAAAGTATAATCGAGCTCTGAGAAACAAAATTAAAAATGAACATATCAATTCTACTACCCTATAAAGAAAATTTTTCACCAGAATACCCAGGTGCTGTTTCTTTATTTGTTTACGAAACATCCAAAATAAGTAAATATAAGAAAAAAATTACTGTATTTGGTAATACAAGTTACAAAAAAAAATTTAATCTCAAATATGTAAATATTGACTTAAAAAAAGATTTTTTTAGAAGTCAAACAAAGCTTTATGTAACAAAATTCATAAAACTCGAAAAAAAATATCAATCTTCAATTATTGAAATTCACAATCGACCGAGCTATATACGTATATTAAATTCAAGATTAAAAAATAAAGTTTTTACACTTTACTTTCATAATGATCCATTATCAATGGATGGTTCTAAAACTATAGAACAAAGAAAACAACTATTAAAATTTTGTTATAAGATTATTTTCAATAGCGCTTGGTCCAAAAAAAGATTTTTAGAGGGCTTAGAAAATAAGTTTGTAAATAGCAATAAGTTATTAATTTTTTATCAATCGGCAAAAAAAAATAATTTATCATTAATTAGAAATAAACAAAAATGGATTACTTTCGTTGGTAAATTGAACAAAGCAAAAGGATACGATGTTTTTGCTAAATCTATCGTAAAAATCCTAGACAAATATCCACAATGGAGGGCTAAAATAATTGGAGATGAGAAAAGAGAAAAAATTTTTTTAAAACATAAAAATGCTACTATACTAGGTTTTAAAAAACATGAAGATGTCTTAAAAATTTTCAAAAAAACTAGTATTACTGTTGCTTGCTCAAGATGGGAAGAGCCTTTTGGAAGAACAAGTTTAGAGGCTTCTGCTAATGGATGTGCTGTGATAATTACAAACAAAGGTGGTTTACCTGAGACAGTTACAGATGCTAAAATAATAAATAACTTGAATGAAAGAGTATTAACCAAAACTATTAAAACCTTAATTGATAATAATAGCTTAAGAAAAAAATTACAAAAATTATCTATCAAAAATTTTTATTTAACACATAAGTTTGTCTCTAATAATATGGATAATTACAGAACTGAAAAATTATTCCTTGAAAAGGAAATTTTCATAAGAGCAAAGAAAAAAAGCTTAAGAATATTACATGTAACTAATTTTAATGAACGTCTAGATGGTAGATTATTTTTTAATACTGGAAGGAGATTAAATAACGGGTTTATTAGACTGGGCCACAGTGTATTAGGATTTAGTGATAGAGATATTCAAAAATACTATAAATCTTTTAACGATTTTAAAGGGTCAAAGGTTCTTAACGATAAACTAAAAAAAACTTGTTATAATTATAAACCAGATCTAATTATAACAGGACATGCCGATTTAATATCAAGAGAACAAATTCAAGAATTAAAAGAAGAAAATCCTAATACAAAATTTGCACAATGGTTTTTAGATCCTCTAAACAAAAATGGTCCAGATTTTAATAGAAATAAATCACGTATTTTAGACAAAATTGATTTAATGGATAGCACATTTGTTACAACAAGTCCTACCGCTTTAGATTTCCTTAAAAATAACGGTCAAAATTTTTTTATGCCAAATCCTAGCGATGGTTCATTTGAGACATTAAATAATTTTAAAAGATCGTGCAGTATAGATGTTTTTTTTGCATTAAGTCATGGAGTTCATAGAGGGAAATTAAAGAGTGGAAAAATTGACGACAGGATAACATTTTTAAATAAACTTAAAAATATTACACAAGATGTAAAATTTGATATTTATGGTATTAACAAAGTTGAACCCATATGGGCAGATCATTATTTTAAAACAATTTCAAATTGTAAAATGGGTTTAAATTTAAGTAGAGGAAATCCTATTAAATATTATAGCAGTGATAGAATTACTCAAATAGTTGGAAATGGTTTAGTCTGTCTTATAGATGAAAAAACTCATTATAATAATTTCTTTAGCGATAATGAAATGATTTTTTACAAAGATATTAACGATTTATCTGAAAAAATTCAAAAAATATCTAGAGATGAAAAGTTAAGAAAATTAATTGGACAAAATGGAAAGAAAAAATATATGAAATATTTTAATTCAAACATTGTTTCACAATATATAATTGAAAAAACACTTGGGATTAAATCCAAGAATTTTTATCTTTGGGATAAGTAGTGATAAAATATAAATTTTACTTTAGAAAAAGTAGTTTTAAAAAAGATAAAAATAATGGAAATCTTTTACTTAAGCTTATAAAGGAAAATAAAGCTAAAAATTTTCTAGAAATAGGTGTTTTAGAAGGTGCAACATCTAGAAATATTTGTGAAATGTTAAATAATGTAAACGATGGGAACTTTAAATTTACAGGTATTGATTTATTCGGTGAAGATGTTCAAGAAAATAATTCAAAGGAATTTACTCCTATTTCATCTAAAATATCAAATCCTCTAAAGTGGCTTTATTTTAAATTTTTTTTAAGAATGGAACCAAATAGTGTTGGAGGTGTAAAACTATTATTAAAAAAGTTTAATAAATCTGTAAATCTATACAAAGGTTATAGTAAAAATATTCTCAACAAAATCAATCTAAAAGAAATTGATTTTGTTTTCCTTGATGGGGGGCATAGTTACGAAACGGTAAAAGAAGATCTTGATATTCTTAGATCAAAGCTAAATAAAAATTCTATTATATTGTGTGATGATTATAATATTCTTAAATACGGTGTTAAAAAAGCTGTTGATGAAATAAAAGATAATTATAGTTTTAAAGATCTTGGCAGATTTGCTTTTATAAGGATAAATAAATAAATGTTTTCAATAATAATTCCTACTTTGAATAATCTTAAATATTTAATTTTTTGTATAAAAAGTATCAAAAAAAACTCTAAGAATGAAAATGAAATATTAGTCCATGTAAGTGAAGATAAAAATAATGATACTAGAAATTTTTTAAAAACTCAGAATATTAAATATACTTACACTTCAAGAAATGTAGGATTATGTACAGCAATAAATACTGTTGCTAAAATATCTTCAAATAATTATTTAATTTACTCACATGATGATATGTATTTTTGCCCTGACTGGGAAGAACCTCTTATCAACGAAATTAAAAGTATAAATCATAAAAAGTTTTATATTTCTGGGTCAATGATTGAGCCTAATTCTGGTCATATTAAATATAATTGCGGAGAAACTATCGAAGATTTTAATGAAAACAAATTGCTGGAAAATTTAGATAATCTTAATATAAAAGACCATCAAGGTTCACATTTTGCACCACATTGCGTACATAAAGAACTATGGAATGAAGTAGGAGGTTTCAGTGAAGAATTTAATCCAGGCATTGCCTCTGATCCAGACTTCAATATGAAGTTGTGGAAAGCTGGTGTAAGAATTTTTAAGGGTCTTAATAAATTTAAAGTTTATCATTTTGGATCAATAACAACTCGTAAAAATAAGCAAATTATTAAAAACCGTGGAGATATAACTTTTTTAATTAAATGGGGTATATCTACAAATTTCTTTAAAAAGTACTATCTTAAATCAAAAACAATTTATAACAATCCTCTCAGTGAACCAAAAAAAAATATTTTTTTTTTATTTGACCTTTTAATTTGTAAATTAAAGCTAACGTATTTTAGAATTTTTTATATAAAATGATATCAAAATTAATAAATTATTTAAGCATTTTAAAACGAAAATATAAATATAGAAAAATTTCTTATTCTTTTAACGGTGTTGATTTAATAATCGACTATATCTTTAAAGAAAAAAATAATGGATTTTATTTAGATATAGGAGCGCAACATCCCATATCAAATAATAATACTTATATTTTACATAAAAAAGGATGGGATGGAATAAATATAGATTTAGATAAAAAGAATATTGATTTATTTAAAATAGCTAGACCAAATGATTTCAATTTAAATTATGCAGTTTCAAACATAGAAGGTGAATCTGATCTTTTTTTTTATCACGAGTCATCTCCTATAAACACTTTAAATAAAGATGTTTCCAATTTTCAAAAAGCTAGAATTAAAAGTATAAGCAAAATTCAAACATATACTTTAAATAAAATTTTACATGATATAAATTTTAACAAACAAATTGATTATATGAATATTGACGTAGAGGGTCATGAAAAACATGTACTTGACGGTTTTAATATTCAAAAATTTAAACCAAAAGTTATTTCTGTTGAATATCTAGATTTAAAAATGACGAAATTAGAATTTAAAAACAATAACATAAAAAATTTGATTAATTCAGATCTTTTCAAATTTTTTATCGATAATAATTATTATTTTGTTAATTGGTTGCATGGAGATTTAATTTTTATCCATAAAGACTTTAGAGATTAAAAATTAAAATTTTACTTTATTTAATGCGTTATTTTTAAATAGATTTGCATCTTTGATATATCGCCTGACCATCTCAGTTGATTTATGTCCTGTCATTGTCATTATACTTCTTTCTTCTGCACCAGCTTCTGCTGCTGACGTTGCAAACCCAGATCTTAAGCTATGTGCAGAGTAATTTGTGCTATCTATTCCAGATTTAATTAAATATTCTTTGATTATTAGAGCTATTGTTTGATCAGTTAATCTTTGTCCTGTTAACTTTGATCCTTTAGTAAATTTTACAAATATCGGTCCTTTTTTTATTTTAGATATATTTATCCACCTTTTTAAACTCGTTACAGGACAGTAAAATGAATTTTCAAAGTGGGGGATACCTTTTGTCATTCCTTCTCCGAATTGATCTGTTTTGGATTTTTTAATTTGAATTTTTACACCTTCAAAAACGAATTCTATGTCCTCTATGTCTAAAGATACTAACTCATTTCGTCTAAAACCACCTGAAAAACCTATTAATAATATTGTTTTATTTCTGAGTTTTTTGATTTCTGGTTCTTTTTCCTGATTAATTACATCAATAATTTTTTTTAAGTCTTTGATTAACAGTGGTTTTTTGCCTTTTTGTATTGTTCCTTTTCTTCTTTTAATTCCCATAAGGTTTTCTATTATTACTGGATGTTTTGTATCCAAGTAATGCCCCTTCATTTTATGAATGACTCCAATTGAAACAAGCCGCCTCTTTATAGTACTAATTTTGGCTTCTTTACTCGATAAATGTGTTAAATATAATGAAACTACTTTTGGATCTGATGGTATATTTTGAAAACCATTTTTTAAGCAAAAAACACTAAAATCCTCGAAGTCCGATTTATATGCTCTAACAGTATTTAATGCTTTTGAGCTGTTTAAATTTTTAATTGTTTCTTCTTGCAATGCTTTTAAATTTGTTATTAATTTTGTCATATTGTTATATTACTATTGATAACCATTAATTATCGTTAGTAATATATCAGGTGAAATAAGATGTCAATAACTATAATTTAGTTATTAATGATTAGCAGTTTTTTTGATTTTTGTGTTTTAATGCTTGAAATTATAGGAGAGCTTACTGGTTTAGGCTATGAAGCTGCTAATATATTAATTTTTGTAATAATTCAGCCTGGTTTAATTTTACTTTTCTATTTTTTATGGAGATATGAGAAAAAGAAGAAATGAAACAAAAAGAACAGCTTTTCAGCTTAAAGTATGGGCATATTTGAAGAAAATACCCCGTGGAAGCTTCAAAACCTACTCTCAGGTGGCTAAAGGCATAGGAAAGCCCCATGCAGTGCGTGCTGTGGCTAATGCTATAGGCAAAAACCCCTATGCACCCAAAATACCTTGTCATAGAGTGATTAGATCTGACGGGTCGCTTGGAGGTTATTCAGGCAAAGGAGGTGTAAAAACAAAGAGATTATTGTTAAAAAAAGAGGGTATATCGCTCTAGAATTGTTATTTGACGAGCGATTTAGTCTATTGGCCCCTATTTACCTTTATTTTTTAACCACACACCAGTGAGTTGTACTTAAAAATTGCTAATTCAAAAAAAAACACCCTCTATGGACTTTTAAATGGTT
>Ga0233444_10003717_pt1 | contig 14963 bp, 13 predicted proteins | sample SI_124_October20_6_FD_182792 | JGI IMG/M metagenome (GOLD analysis project Ga0233444, IMG submission 182792) | Seawater microbial communities from Saanich Inlet, British Columbia, Canada - SI_124_October2016_10_MG | ecosystem: Environmental > Aquatic > Marine > Inlet | place: Canada: British...
TACATTATTGACAGTTATATTGGCACTGGTCGTTACAAACTACCTGACCCGACCTGTCATACTGTTACAACAAAGCCTGGATTCAATTAGGGGCTCAATCCAGGCAGCGGCCAACATATACTACCCGCCACGGATTGAAAGTGCTATGGAGGCGCAGACGAATGATGTACACCAGCAATTTAATGATGTCATGGCCGCGGTAGCACAAACAACAGGAGAGATCAGGCAAATTGCTGCTGCCATAGACGCAGGGGATCTGACTCAGAATAAGAGACCAGATCACCATGGCACGCTGCAAGACACAACAGATGACCTTAATCATGCGATCAAGTCAATTGCTGCGGTCATCCAAAACTTACATCAGCTAGCTCAACAAGCCAGGACCAATACCAACCAAGTAATACTATCCAGCCAAGCACTGATTGAACAAGGTGCACATCAAGATACAATAACGGTAGAGACCTTGAGTATCTTGGATAACCAATCGGTCGTCAATATTACCCAATTACAGCATGTACTCCAGCAGTTTGAGGAAATAAACCGTAACCGTGCAGTCTTAAACACTGAAGTAATGACTACCTCTAGCTTGCTACATCGGCAAGTAGAAGAATTACTTAACCTACTAAGCCATTTCAAACTGAAACAACAGAACAAACCATCACCTAATGTTGCACCCATGCCGGAATATCAAGAGATCAAGGAGCTGGTCAGTAGCTTACAAAATCAGGATACAAGCTCAGGAATTGATAAAACCGTCAACTAAAGGTGCGCAGTCTTATGTGTCTTTTATTCTGATGGCCCGCGTCAGCCCCAACAATACCGTAAGCTTAATTGGTATAACATATTGTAGGTGGGTCTAAAATACACTCTGGTCAAGTCATGTGAGGCATGCTGTCAGTTCAGACTGGATGCGCAGTAGACGTTACAAACTGGGAAAGTTCTAATTTACCTTGGCTACCCAATATGCACGGTTCAACTTCCAGTCCAATCCCGAACGTACACTTTACATCCCTCTGGATGTCTTGGGCTAGCACTAACAATGCTCGCCCGTCGGCACCACCATGATGCACCAGTACAAGAGCCTGATTGTGATGGACGCCAACACCATCTCGACACATTCCTTTCCAACCCAGTTGTTCAATCAGCCAAGCAGCCGCCAGCCTGTAATACCCTAGGCTAACCGGAAAGTATACCAAGCTGGACCAACGTTGCAGAAGCTGATCCAGCTGGCGCTGATTTACCACTGGATTTTTAAAGAAACTACCAACATTAGCAATGTTAGCTGGATCCGGCAGTTTCTTTCGTCGCAAATTAATCACTGCCTGTCTAATCTGCACTGGACTAGCAAATTTTGCAGCCTGACCGGTTAGTTGTTCTACTGCTGCTGCTAAGCCCTGATAGGTTATCGTGATATTAGGTCGTTGCTGTAGGCAAAAAGTCACTGCTGTAATCAGCCGCTGATGGCCAGGTTGTGCTTTAAAGATACTGGTACGATAACCAAAACGACATTGTTCAACGGACAAAGAAAAACATTGTCCAGTAGCCATATTATAGCCTTCAACCCGGGTAATTAGATCCTTAGCTTCTACACCGTAGGCACCAATATTCTGGATCGGGGCTGCCCCCACCTGTCCTGGAATCAGGGACAAATTTTCCAGCCCATAAAGACCTCTTGCCAGACTTTCTGAAACCAGTTGATCCCAACTGTAGCCTGCTTCAACACGAATTAGCCGGGCATTCGGTGGACACGGCGAAGTGGACGACCAATCAATCTGTTGCATCTGCATCTGCATTACCAAGCCTGCAAAATCATCAGTCAAGACCACATTACTGCCTCCCCCAAGAACCAGCCATGGCAGCTTACGATGGCGACAAAAATGCTGTGCTCTTTGCACATCCCGATAGGTTTGCAGCTGGCAAAAGTACCTGGCCCTTACGGCAAAACCGAGGCTATTATAAGCTTTTAGCTCCACATTCTGTTGCAGCCAGGTCATCAGTCAATGAACCTCTTAGTCATGCCGCATCAGTCGATCATACAGTGGTTCGCAAGCTTGCTGCAGTAAATCCAGCACATATTCAAAGTCAGTGACTACACCATAGTAAGGATCTGGAATCTGCTGCCGGGATGCACCCGGATAATCCAGCATCAAACACAACCGGGCACGGCTACTAGAGGGCATCATGGCCTGCAAGCTAGTCAAGTTACTGTTATCCATCGCTACAATCCAATCAAACCAGTCAAAATCAGTCTAGGTAACTTGCCGGCTCCGCAAGTGAACCATATCAATACTGCGTGCAGCGGCTGCACGAATCATACGTTCATTAGCTGGCTGGAGAACGGCATGTATTACCCAGGCATACAAATAAAACTCGAATCAGCACAGAAGCTGGCAACCTCAAATCAATAAGTCAGTTGTATAGATTCAGTGGGCAAGCTGTTGCAAAAATGCCCTGGTTCGCTGCAAATCAGTCGGCGTATCAACCCCGGGTGGCATTTTACCAGAAGCAATATCAACATGTATCAGTTCGCCCTCATACAAGGCGCGCAATTGTTCCAAACTTTCAGGTATTTCAATAGGTGCCTGTGGCCAACTGACGAAGCGATGTAGAAAACCAACCCGATAGGCATATAAACCAAGATGGCGCAGGTATATGAACTGACCTAAATTCAGCATATCCCCAGCTAATGCCTGTTGTTGTCCACAACGCCAACCTTGCTGCCAAGGTAAGGGTGCCCGTGAAAAATACAGTGCAAAACCGACCCGGTTGCGTATAACCTTGACCACATTGGGATTAAATATCTGTGATGAATCATCTATGACTTCAGCTAATGTAGCAATGGCTGCTGGCTGGTAAAGCCTCAAATTATCGGCTACCTGATCAATCAAACCGGGTGGTATCAAAGGCTCATCACCTTGAACATTAACCACTACATGATCATCTGCCAACTGCAATAGGGTAACAGCTTCCTGCAAGCGGTCGGTGCCAGTAGGATGATCGACACGGGTCAACAATACCTGATTACAGAAAGTTTCAGCGTGGCATTGGATCTGAGCATCATCCGTGGCAATCACAATCTGGCTCGCCTGGCTTTTGCAAGCCTGACTGTAAACCCGTTGCAACATAGATTGACCTTCCAGGTCCAGCAATGGCTTACCGGGCAATCGACTGGAATGATAACGGGCAGGAATAATGACCGTAAAACTCATTCAGCGCAATTTCTCATCAGTTGTCAATAGTCTGGATTCCGATTCGAGTAGTACCGGGATATCATCACGCACCGGATAGGCTAGACCACTGGCACGGCAAAATAATTCCTGTGTATCCGCATTATATTCCAAAGCACCATGACTGACCGGACAAGCTAAAATTTCCAATAACTTTTTATCCATGAGATTCCTTTTGCATGGGACCAGCCTGTTGCAGGCGCTGGCCTAATAACTGTTTCAATTGATCTGGTAAAGACAGACTTTGTGGACAATAAAACCATGCTTGTCGAGCATCTGCAACCAATGCCTTACATTTTACCGCATCTTTGGCGGTCATCAGTAGTGGAACCTGATCCTGCCAGGGAAAATCCTTGGCACTGTAGGCATGGTGATCACCAAAGGCGTGGCCTTCAATCTGATAACCCATAGATTCTAACTGCTCAAAGAAACGTTGTGGATCACCCACAGCTGCAATGGCACGCACCGGTTTACCTATATCAGGCCATGGTACTGGCTGATCATCGACAACTCTGAACAACGTCTGCAATTGAGGCTGTATGATTGCATACGATGTCTGACCAGCACGTCGCAATTGCCAGCACAAACGTTTGTTTGCAATACCATTGACTACTACCAAATCAATGCTACACAATCGAATCAATGGTTCCCGTAGCGGACCAGCAGGTAAACAGCGACCATTGCCAAAACCACGTGAGCCATCTACGACCACAATTGCTATATCTGCTTGTAATCCTGGATGCTGTAGTCCGTCATCGCTGATCACGACATTGCAGTTAGTATTGCGAGCTAACCATTGGCAGGCCCGGTGGCGTTGCGGGTCAATCACTACAGGAGCCCCTGTCATGCGGTGCAACATCAAAGGCTCATCTCCAGTATAGCTGGCCGTATCTGTCGTATTAACAAGATGAGGAAACTGTTGCGCCATAGCGCGATACCCTCGACTAATAACCGCCGGCCGCCAGCCTTGGCGCTGGAAATGTTCAACTAGAGCAGCTACTAAGGGGGTTTTCCCGACCCCTCCCATATTTAAGTTACCCACCACCACTAGTGGCAGTGGGTTGTCAGCAACCGTATGCCGCCCCGTCTGATGCAACCAGCGCAGCAGCAAATACAACCATTCCAGAGGCCGCAACAACAATAGCCAAGCAGCCCCCTGATACCAACTGCGTAATAGCCAATTTTGCAACATGCTAACTCCTTCAGTGCAACACAATACCAAGATAGAATATATGGCAATGTTATGAAAATTAAAACTGTTTTGGTGCATCTGATACAGTGCATCAAAACAGATCTCTACCAATGTGACACTCACTACCCAAGTTACCACTGATAATGGCAGCAGCATATATGGGATACAATGCAGCTAAAGTACTTGATCCAGCAACCGTACTGTTGAAAAACACGTAACAAGACAACCATAATTGATTGAACAAGCGATCTTTCAGCGACTTTGAGTCTCAATCTGCCAGGCACCATCAGGCTGGATGACCATACCGGTTGCGATAACCGTTAGCGATTAATACCAACCGGGGTTGTACCGAGTGCAATAAAGCTGGACCTGATGAACTGTTGCTACCATGATGAGGCGCTAATAAAATATCACTATTTAGGGATACTCCCAAACGCCTTACTAAGGCTTGCTTACCTGCCCGCAGAATATCGCCAGGGAGCAGTAGACGCTGTCCCCAAACCTCAATCTGCACAACACAAGAACGGTTATTGCCGTGCCATTTTGATCCAGTGAGTTGCCCGGAACGTAATTTTACAACACCTACTGTTTGCCACTGACCATGGCCACAGATATCCCAGTGAGATGTACCAGGTGATTGTTGTAACCAACCAGCACCTGGTAACCGATCAGGCAATATCATCAAATCTACCGGCATTTGTGCTAATAGAGGCAACAAACCACCACTGTGATCCCGATCCCAATGACTGATATAAAGACGTGCCAACTGTTTGACACCAGCGGCTCGTAGTTCAGGCAATACCACCGCATCGACTAAGTTAAAGCCACTAGCAAACCGATCACCAAGATCATAGAGGATATGTTTATCTGCTTGAGCAATCCAGACACTTAAACCCTGTCCAACATCAAATAAAGTGATACTCACCGTATCATATTGACTACTATGTTGGGCTGACCAACTGGATAACAGGCCTTGAGGCCATAATAATGGTACAACTAGAGCCAATAGTAATGGTGGCCAGTACCGTAGCAATAATAATAGGCCACTGAGCAGCAGCAATGCTGCTAATTGCCAGCTATTGAGTGGTACCCATTGCATAGCACTCCAAGGCCAGGCTGCCACTGTTTGCAACAAGGACCATAAGCTCTCTAACAAACCATTGAGCAAATCATACCCCCAGTGGGGTAATCCAAGCACAAGATCCAATAGACTGAATAGCAAGACCACTGGCAATATAAAAATGCTAAATACTGGAACCAGCCAAATATTAATCAAGGGCGCTATTAGACTAACATAGCCCGTAGTGAAGCCAGTGATAGGAGCCACCAACAAAGTCAGAGCTAATTGAGCTCACAACAAAGCCTGTAACCGCTGTCTTAATCGTTGTTTACCACGGGCTGCCCAACTGAGTCCGAGCACCATGACTGCACCATAAGATAACCATAGCCCCAAACTGAAAATACTTTCAGGCTGGGTTGCAACAGTCAGCAAAAAAGCTAGCCCCAGTCGGCGTATAAAACCGATTTCTAACCCCCAGAGCACCCCCCATAAGAGACATACCAGCATTATCATTGCCCGTTGGGTGGGGATAGCAAAATCAGCTAAAGCGGTATAAATTAGGCCAGCCAGGCACGCTACCAGAGCTGCTAAACGTAATCCTACCTGAGATTGGCATCCCAAACGACGCACCAAAACAAGTACTAAGCCGTAGCTTCCCAAAGCTACCAAACCGATGTGCAATCCTGAAATAACCAGTAAATTACTGGTGCCCGTTGCATTCAGAACCTGCCAATGAGATTGTTCCAGGCCACGTCTTTCACCCAGGCTCAGAGCCTGCCACAAAGCCTTACTGGTAACTGACAAGGGTCGGTTATCGATTGCATTTGCTAACTGTTCTCGGGCCGCTGCTAGCCATCGCTGCGGTTCAGTCAGACACGCCTGTTTCTCCATTGGCTGCCAGTGCTTAATTACTCCCTTAGCTCCGATGCCGTGGCGTAATGCCCAAGCTCGATAGTCAAAACTTTGAGGATTACCATAAGACCGAGGTTGCTTTAACCTTACCTGGACACTGAGCCAATAGCCTACATCAATCTCTGGTAATTGGGCATCAGCAGTACCGTAGTAAAAGTAACTGAGTTGCAAGTCAGCATTGAAATAATGTGCCATGGGGCTGGTCTGGGTATCTGGCTGACTGTTCTGGGCTAACCGATTACTTGTCAGCCACAAGCGTAATCCCCGCTCTAACCGTTCAACTTGAATGACACAACCGATGAGGTTCAGATCACGCCCTTCTAAAAATTGTGGCAAGACGCTGTGTTCACGCGTAGCCTGTAATATCTGCCCCAATAGCAGCAGTAACCCTGCTAAAAGCCAAGATACTGATCGCTTGTGAGGCCACAAATACAGGCACAAGCAAACGACCAGTGTGCCAACTATTACCCACAAGGGCAAATGCCAACCAACCCAGCAGCCAGGCAGATAGCAGTATCACTATACGTGGCTGCATGAATTCAATCGCTGCGTTACCAACATAAATACCATCCTTGGATTAAACTGTCCTATTAGGCATAATAGCAGATGAATTAACTTGGTTTATTTAAGTGCCTGAAAAATACATCCATGCCACGTAAATTATTTAAACGGTTCAGTCCAGAACCAAAGCAATTACGCCAGCACCAACACTTGAAATGGTTGGGTCAAGTGCTGCATGAACCCTATCTATGGTCATTTGGAAGAAAAAATATAGCCCGGGCTTTCTTTATCGGCTCATTTTGCTGCATGTTACCGATACCATTCCAAATGGTATTGGCAGTGGTGCTATGCATATCGTGGCAAGCCAATTTGCCTATTGCCATAGGCCTAGTATGGATTAGTAACCCGATCACTATGCCAGCTATCCTGTATATAAACTATAAATTTGGCAACTGGTTATTAAACCTGTCAGCACAGGATCATCAGTTTATATTTTCTCTGCAATGGCTCACGCAACAAATTGAACACATCTGGCAACCCATATTGCTTGGATCCATTATTTCGGGAATAGTAGTGGGGATATGCAGCTATGCAATAGTGCATTTGTTATGGATCTGGCGTATTCGACGTACCTGGAAAAAACGCCACCAACGCTGAATATATACAAACAGTTTCACTGACAACTTAGGGAAAAATACTTCCTTTTAAAAGAATGGCGTGATTTTGATGAACATCAGCCTGGCCAGTTCAAGATATTATTTCTGAGCATCACCCAGTACTACAAAACGCCATAGCCGATCTTGGCCACGGCGGATACCAATCCGGGTTGTGCATTGATGAGTGCAGGAGTAGTTGTGATCCTCTAACCAAAGTGGGATATTGGGGTTGAAAATGGAGGCACCATTCAATGCCATTGGAATTCCCAAGGCCTGCACCAGTTTACCTGGCCCATCAGTTAATCCTTTGGCCGTTACTTTGACACCACGATTATATTGCATATGCGCCTGTCCCTGTAGCGGCTTCAATGCTCGGATTAATACAGCAGAGCCTTCACCTTTTTGGCCAGTAGCGATATTAAGACAGCGATGCATACCATAGATCAAATAAATATAAATGGTGCCTGCAGTTCTAAACATAGGCTGATTACGAAGTGTCTGACGTCCACCAAAAGTATGGCTGGCAGGATCGTCCTCAGTATAAGCTTCCGTTTCCGTAATCATGCCAGTTAAGATAAAGTCTGTTGTTTTTAGACATAGCACCTTACCCAGTAAAAAAATTGCTATCTCTGAAGTCGAAAGATCAGGAAAATGATTGATGCGCGTCATCATATGAGCCTAGCTTTTCATACCTGTTTACTGCAAGTGCAATGATTCATATTATAGCTGGTATACCAAGAGTGTGATTTGATTCGTTGTTGCCAATGCAATAATGAGCGAATGGGTATATGGAAACAGGAAAAAATCTGTTCAAAAGTAAGCCCTTCATTGTCTTTTACTTTAAGGATATGTACTCCGAACTCACGTAAATAAACCGTCTAAACATTATGGCATAAATTAACTATTTATCCATAAATGACCAATCCGTCTACACTATCTTTGTTAACAAGTCTTTATCAAAAGAAATAAATCAATGGGTTTAAATTTGGTTAACCACACTGTTTAATTGCCGATTCATCACTATAAATCTACATATCAGCGACATATTATGACCAGTAATTATTTTCTATAACATGGGGTAAGGTTCGATCGATTTGGGAAATAATAGATTATAATTCAGCTGTGCCGATTCAGTTTGCAAGCAAGCCCTGCGGTATCAATACTAGCCCATGATGTGCTGTAGTCATGGCACAGTGACAGCCAACCCGACAGTTAAAACGGATTATTCCGAACCTTAGCAATGGAAATCAGATTTGAGCAACACCAACCCAAACCATAACAGTAAAAAGATTGGTACTGGCATGATAGTGTTAATGTGGCTACTAGTCATGGGGCTGTTAACCTATTTATTTGATGATTGGCTTGAACAGCAAACTAACCCCAACCAAGAAATTATCACCCGCACGGGCTTAAATGATTGGCGTGAAGTGGTGCTACAGCGCAATAAATATGGCCACTATCTGGCCACAGGCAAGATCAATGATCAAGATGTAGTTTTTTTGCTGGATACTGGTGCCACCACTGTGGCTATTCCCATGGCTTTAGCCCAACGTTTACGTCTACAGGCTGGTAGCTCTCAAACCATCAACACCGCTAATGGCGTAAGCTTGGCATACGCTACCCAATTAGCAAATGTCAGTATCGGTGTCATTAACATCACCGATGTCCCTGCCACCATCAGCCCGGGATTAGGCGGGGAATATGTGTTACTGGGCATGTCATTTCTGAAACATATCGACTTTAGCCAACGTGCTGACATCCTGATTCTAAGGCAGGCTGCACCATAAGGAAATGTTACGTAAAATCGTACCAATGCAGTGAATCAGCCATTGTTAAATGCAGCAACCTTGTAACAATTAACATAAAACTATACCATCAAATTACAGATTTTTTTAACATAGGAATTCATGCATGAACCAACCCCCCATCCACTCATCAGCAATTCGCAGCACCCGTGGACAAGGCAAGCGCTACGATTCTATTCTGGATACTGTGGGCAATACACCTGTCATCCGAGTCAATAATTTAGCTCCCGAACATGTCTCCCTATACGTGAAGGCCGAATATTTTAATCCGGCTGCATCAATCAAAGATCGTCTGGCCTTGAATATTATCGAAGCTGCCGAGCGCAATGGCAGTCTGCATCCAGGTCAGACTGTAGTGGAAGCAACCAGTGGCAATACCGGAATTGGTTTGGCAATGGTGTGCGCTGCCAAGGGTTATCCCCTGGTTGTCGTCATGTCAGAGAGCTTTTCCATTGAGCGCCGTAAGTTGATCCGCTTTCTGGGTGCCAAAGTGGTATTAACACCACGGGCTGAAAAAGCCGTCGGGATGTACAACAAAGCCGCAGAGCTAGCCCAGGCAAAAGGCTGGTTTCTAGCTAGCCAGTTTGAAACCGACGCTAATGCCGATATTCATGAGAACACCACTGCTCAGGAGATCATGGCCGATTTTACTGGCGAACGACTGGATTACTGGATTACTGGCTACGGTACTGGAGGTACTGTATCTGGGGTCGCTCGAGTACTGCGGCAAAAACGGCCGGACACACGTATCGTATTGAGTGAACCAGACAACGCGGCGTTACTAAGCAGTGGTATTGCCCAGCAACGTACTGTCGACCATAAGCCATCCAGCAGCCATCCAGCCTGGCAACCCCACTTAATTCAGGGCTGGACACCGGATTTTATCCCCTATGTACTGCAGGAAGCTGTGGATAATCAGTTTTATGATGAGTTGATCCCAGTATCATCACAAGAAGGTATGCAATGGTCTCAACAACTGGCTCGCAAAGAAGGTATTATCACGGGTATTTCAGGGGGTTCAACCTTCGCTGTCGCCATGCAGGTTGCTGAGCAAGCCACTCCTGGTTCCGTGTTGCTGTGCATGCTTGCTGATACTGGAGAGCGTTACTTGAGCTCCCCACTTTTTGCAACCATTGATACAGATATGGATCAACAGGAAAAGGATATCTCTTACTCCACACCCGGTTACCACATGCCTTAGGCCACAGATCCAAGCACGTCTGTTGCTTGGTATGACTGATCAGTCATACCAAGCAATCGCCATATGTGTCAAACCACTGCTGCCATACACAAACCATCCCGGTCAACCGCCAATAATTGAGTTCCCGTAATCCATTGCTCCATCCAATCCAGTCAGTCCAGTCCTATCCTAAACTCCACGCCTCGCCCGATACGCTACGATGATTGACGCTGACTAAATAGTCCTGCCGCAGGTGATCCAGACCAACACCTTCCGATGAATCCAGATTGCTGCACCTGACCAGCCAGCAATACTGCCTTATCACGGCTGCTAAATGCTGCCACATGAGCATTGATCTCCTCACCATCACGATACCAATCCCTAAAGGTGATGCGCTCATCACCATGCAATATACGCATAACCAGATCGTCACCATTTTGCTCAAACCATAACCACTGCCGGTCTACATCAATGTCAAATACCGCCGCCCCTGTCATACCCTTTGCTGAACTACCCTCAAACAAGTCTCGGCCATCGCCCCGACCAAATTTGTACACATCATGACCTCGACTAGCCAGTAAGTGGTCGTCACCTCCCGCACCAGTAATCACGTCATCACCGTTCCCTCCATGCAGCGTATCAGCACCCAAACCACCATACAACAACTCTGCCTGGTCACTTCCAAGGACAATATCATCGCCTCCAAAACCATACAGCGACTGCACCATACCGTTACCCTGGATCACGTCATTCCTTGCACCACCATACAATACTGCTATATCAGCATCGTATGTTGCCACAGTGTCCTGTATGTGGCTTAACTCAAACTGAATACCGTGGGAAAAGCCCAGCTTTTCGACACGCTGGTTTTGTGATTGCCAATTTTGAATACAAATACAGTCAGTCAACTTGTCCAACGGTGTACTGGCCAAATTAGCCCCACGGACATAAATCAATAAATCAGTCTGATCTGGCCGAATTACTAAGTCTGCAATATCGATCCCCCTCCCAAAGAGCAGTTGATCTACCCCACCACAATCGCTGAGTATGTCATACCCATCACCGCGGTTGAACCAATAGCTATCATCACCCAGACCTCCATCAAGCAGATCATAACCTTGCCCTCCTTGCAGCACGTCATCACCTGCCTGGCTTTGTAAAACATCATCCCCAGATTCACCCAGCAGCCAATCATTACCACCACTACTGTGCAACCGGTCTGCACCTGTACCTGCCCAAAAGATATAGTCAGTATCAGAACGGGAACCCCAAATCAAATCATCAGCCGCACCTGCCAGCACGTGCTCTACAGCCAGGTTATCCACAGACTGCGCAAACCGGGCCTCACCTATGAGCACCAGCCGATCGATACCTGATCCCCCATCAATCTGTCCAGTATCCAGATCAGCCTGATCCACGTACAGCAAGTCATCACCCGCACCTGCATGCAGTTGGTCTGTACCTGCACCACCACACAGCACATCATCTCCAGCACCACTGGACAGATTGTCATGACCATCACCACCATACAGATGATCATCACCCATCCCGGTGCTCAACACATCATCACCACCCTGACCACGGAATGTGTAATCCACATCGTCCAGATAGACCATACCCAGATCAGTATGAATCGGTACCTGTGGGGCTATGCATGGGCGCTTCTCACCACCAGTATCCGGCCCCTGCAAATGCACCTGCAAAACCTCACCACCACAACGCTCAAAGAACTCAACACTCAGCGTATGCTGCCCTGCCGCTAGATGCATCTCACCTTGTCGTTCTCGCGCTGCATGCAAGCCATCATTGTCAACCACTGCCCAATCATCAATGTACAATTTGCTGCCATCATCTGATGTAGTGAAGAAAGTGTATTGACCACCCTGCGTAATGGTAATCTGCCCGGTAAACACCATCCCAATGCCCTCATCCCGAATGCGGTGAGACAGATCAATAGTTTCACTGTAACCACTTTTCACTGCCGCTAAAGTGCTGAAATCTGGCAGTTGATCCCAATCCCCTTCATAATATTGATAGTGAAAGCCAGAGCGGGTGTGTCTGGCCCTAGTGATTACATCATCACCGTCACCAGCACTCACCTGTTCAAAGTCGATGGCCGATACATCAAGATTTATTCCTGTATGATCCATGAGTATTAAATGATCTACTCCAGCACCACCATTGATCAGATTAGTATTGACGACATCCTGTGCCATAACCTGAACGGTATCATGGCCGCTGCCACTCCAGATAATATTTGTCTGGCTTAGGTGGCCAATAATATCATCACCAGCATCACTGCCAATTTGCACATAGTGATCTGTATGCACTTGTAAAGATGGATACACACCAACAGTTTGATCGTCACGCAGAGCATCTATACTTACCATCAGGCCATTAGCTAATTCAATGTACTCAATGTTGTCATTGACGATGATTATTTGATCATCATGGCCGGTAATAATATCAGGATTGGCTATATTAAGAATAAGATCATTGCCTACACGAGATCTAGTGATATCAGTGATCGTAATACTACCGTCAAATTTGATGGTATCATTATCAATATTGTCAGTTTTTGTTACATCAATGGTATATGCTTCTGTTTGCCAAGCACGCACATCTACATGTCGAAACCAATCGTTCCACACAGGGTCCCATATTCGATCCACGACCTGCAAAACCTCTCGAGTGCGAATCTCCTGAGTCACATAATGCTCATCAAAAATATCTCTTTCGCCACCCTGAGCACTGCGGCTAAATACATAGGTATCATCACCTTTACCGCCGTTTAAGGTATCGTTACCACGGCCACCAATCAGGATATCCTGATAATCTGATCCAGTTAATATATCCTGTCCCCCATGCCCTAGCAATGCAGTTGCATGGTTGGCAGCGATCAGGTTATCATCTTCATTGGAGTCTGTGTTGAAATCCTGTATGGGTCCCATATGCAGCTTCAGGCCATCCTGAAACTGTAATGTTTCAATGGAGATACTGTTATCGACTAAGTTATTCCCCAATTCACCATCTTGTCTGGCCATATTTTTAATGACGATATGAGTGGTATCATCAGCTTGAATCCTGGCATGACCAGTATGTAATGCCAATTTACCATGATGTGTATCGGGACCTTGGAAATGCACCTGCAGCACTTCTCCACCGCCCTTTTCAAAAAATTCCACCCGCACCCGATGCTGTACTGCAGATAAGGCCACAGTCCCCTGGCATTCTTGCGCACCGTGTAAACCATCGTTGTCAACTACAGTCAGGTCATCAATATAAAGTTTGCTGCCCTCATCCGACGTGGTAAAAAAGGTGTATTGGCCACCTTGTGTAATGGTGATCTGCCCATCAAACACCACCCCAATGCCCTCGTCCCGAGTGCGATGGTGCAAATCAATGGTCTCACTATAACCGCTTTTTACTACTGTTAAGGTGCTAAAATCCGGCAATCGCTCCCAATAGCCTTCATAATAGGCATACTGAAAGCCTGTGCGGCTACTACGGGTCTGAGTTGTAATGACCAGGTCATCTGCTGCATTCTTACTGATATTCAAGTCATCAATGGTTATGCCTTGGACATGCAGGGTGTCCTGCCCACCACTGACCTGACGGATTTTTTCCATAGCAACAGTATATTTGTAAGCGCCAAATTGGGTATCTTTAAACAAATGTTCCCACAAATTCTAATTTGAAGCTTATCGCGTTTCGTGAACAATGTAGGTTTCAACAGCAATATCCTGAATATATACTGTTCCATCTCCTGCTTTAATCCAATAATGATCGTCACCACGCCCACCGTCAATTCGGGTTATGGGTTGTGGTATCGACGGTGCCAGCCAATGCCCAAGCACCTCTGGGCCAGGCTGGACATGAACTCGCATTGCCACTGTTGCGGGTGACAGTGTTAGTGGTACCTGGTCTGCTGCCAGCAATGCGTGTTTCATGTATTCTGCCAAGATGTGTTCGCTGTGTTGCAAGCGCTGACGCTCATGGTTGCCAGCCGTTACATCCATGACTGAATCATAGGCCAATGCCACATCCGCTGCACCGTTGACTCTGGTGCCATTGCGCATCTGCAGCATCCAGAACTTGATCTGGTTGGGTATCAAAGAGGGTAGCCAGCGCGTCCAGATCGGTATCTGTGGCGTCAGTCCACTGGGCAAAGGCAATTTCCCTAGCGTGGGTAACTTGACCATCGGGATTGAAGTTCCCTTCACTGTCCAGGTCAAAAACCAATAGCGCATCACCAGGCGCAATCCAGGCACTGGCTTCACGGTAGTGATCATGATTCCAGTCAAAGTTGGTTGCTGACCGGTGCAACTGGTTCACGTTGACGCCGTTGCCGTCCATATCAATCAACACTGGTTTGCCCGTCTTTCTGGAGCTGCCACCGCCAGAGCTACCACCAGGTTTTGGTGATGGTG
>Ga0233444_10003718_pt1 | contig 14960 bp, 13 predicted proteins | sample SI_124_October20_6_FD_182792 | JGI IMG/M metagenome (GOLD analysis project Ga0233444, IMG submission 182792) | Seawater microbial communities from Saanich Inlet, British Columbia, Canada - SI_124_October2016_10_MG | ecosystem: Environmental > Aquatic > Marine > Inlet | place: Canada: British...
GGGTGATGCAATTATAGCAAAATTGAAATAAAGTAGAATTAATATGAATTTTGCAATAATTGGTGCTTCAGGAAATGTAGGAAGAAAAACAATTGAAATTTTAGAAAAATCTAAAATATCATTTAAAGATCTATATTTAGTTGCTTCAAAAAAAAGTGCAGGAAAAAAAATTAAATTTCGAAAAAAAGAAATTGAGATTGAAAATTTAGAAAATTATGATTTTTCTAAAGCTCAAATTACTATTTTCGCAGCAGGAAGCCAAATTGCTAAAGAGTGGGCTCCAAAAGCAGCAAAAAAAACTATCGTAATAGATAATTCGAGTTTTTTTAGAATGAAAGAAAATATTCCTCTCGTTGTACCAGAAGTAAATCTAGAGGCTTTAGGCAAGCATGAAAATATTATAGCAAACCCTAATTGTTCAACAATGCAAATGGTTCTCGTTCTTAAGCCACTACATGATGAATACAAAATTAAAAGAGTTATAGTATCAACTTATCAAGCCGTCTCTGGTGCTGGTAAAGAGGCTATAGATGAATTATTTGATCAAACAAAAAATTTTTTAGATAAAAAAAATATTGAGTCCAAAAACTTTACTAAACAAATTGCTTTTAATTTAATTCCACATATCGACGCTTTCGACAAAGACGGATATACAAAAGAAGAATTAAAAATGACAAATGAAACAAAAAAAATTTTAGATGAGAAAATAGAAGTGACTGCAACATGCGTAAGAGTACCAGTAAGAACTGGCCACTCAGAGTCAATTAATATTGAGTTTGAAAAATCGTATGATTTAGAAAAAATTATTAAGATACTGAATAATGCACCAGGATGTAAAGTTATTGATGATAGAAAAGATGGAGGGTACGTAACACCCCTCGAAGCTGAGAACGACTATATGACATATATATCTAGAATTAGAAAAGACAATACAAATGCAAAAGCCATAAATATTTGGGTAGTTTCAGATAATTTATTAAAAGGTGCAGCTTTAAATACAGTTCAAATAGCCGAGTGCCTAATGAAAAAACTTTAATATTAGTTTATAGTTTAATTATGCAATATAAAAATAATCCACTTAGTCCTCATTTACAGATTTATAAATGGCAAATTTCATCACTATTATCTATAGCGCATAGAATAATTGGAGTGATAAATATTATAGCTATTACTGCTATTTGTATTTGGAGCCTCTTTTTATTATTAGGAACTGATAATTATCAGCCAATAAATTTCTTTTTAAATACTTTTTTTGGAAAATTTATAGTAGTGAGTCTCTGCTGGACTTTTAGTTTTCACATGTTAAATGAGTTGAGACATCTTATATGGGATATGGGATATGGTTTTGATTTAAAGGTTTCAAAGATCACAGGAGTGCTTGCTTTAATTGGCTCGTTTATATTTGCAATTTTATTTTATTTAATAGGAAGAAACATTTTTTAATTATGCACTCATCAACAAAAAAATGGTTATTTACTAAAATAAGCTCATTAATTCTTTTACCATTAATGACTTGGTTCATTATAAATTTTGTATCCATTTATGATGCGAACTATTCTGAAGTAGCCTTTTTTTTTACTCAACAGCCCTCTAAAAGTATATTTTCAATTTTTATTGTTTTTGCGTTTTTTTTCTCATCATTAACAATTAGTGAGATTTTTGAGGATTATATACAGGACGAAAAAACCAAAAATGTCGCAAATAAACTTTTAAATATATTTGCTATAATAGTTCCTTTGATAACAATTTTAGGAATATTTAATTTAACATTATGAGTGCTTATAAAATAATAGATCATGAATATGATGTGGTTGTTCTTGGAGCTGGTGGTTCCGGATTGAGAGCTGCTGTAGGTTTGTCAGAAGGGGGTTTAAAAACTGCTTGTATTTCAAAAGTTTTTCCAACAAGAAGCCACACATCAGCTGCCCAAGGAGGAATCTCTGCTGCTCTGGGAAATATGGGAGAAGATGATTGGAGATGGCATATGTATGACACAGTTAAAGGATCGGATTGGCTTGGCGACCAAGATGCCATAGAATATTTATGTAAAGAAGCACCAAGAGCTGTTGTTGAACTTGAAAGATATGGCGTCCCATTTAGCAGAACAGATGACGGAAAAATTTACCAAAGACCTTTTGGAGGGATGACAAAAAATTATGGAAATGGAACTGCACAAAGAACTTGTGCAGCTGCCGATAGAACAGGCCATGCGATATTACACACTTTGTACGGTCAGGCTCTAAAGCATAATACAGAGTTCTTTATTGAATATTTTGCATTAGATTTAATAATGAAAAATGGTGAATGCAAAGGCATCATTGCTTGGAATCTAACAGACGGAACTATCCACAGATTTAGATCACATATTACTATTATAGCGACGGGTGGATACGGTAAAGTTTATCAATCGGCAACATCAGCTCACACTTGCACAGGAGACGGTAATGCTATGGTTTTACGAGCAGGTTTACCATTACAAGATATGGAATTTGTTCAATTTCATCCAACAGGGATTTATGGTGTAGGGTGTTTGATTACCGAAGGCGCCAGAGGTGAAGGAGGATTTCTTGTTAATGGAAAAGGCGAAAGGTTTATGGAAAGGTACGCTCCTAATGCAAAAGATTTGGCATCAAGAGATGTTGTAAGTCGTTCAATGGAAATGGAAATTAATGAGGGACGAGGTGTTGGTAAAGATAAAGATCATATAAGTTTACATTTAGACCACTTAGACAAAGAAGTTTTAGATGAAAGATTACCTGGAATAACAGAAGCAGCTAAAACGTTTGCAAATGTTGATATAAATAAAGAACCAATCCCGGTTGTTCCTACAGTTCATTATAATATGGGAGGCATACCAACAAATTATAAAGCAGAGGTTTTAACATTAAATGGATCTGAAAAAATAGTGCCAGGATTAATGGCGATAGGAGAAGCGGCTTGTGTATCAGTTCATGGAGCTAATAGATTAGGATCGAATTCTTTAATAGATCTTGTAGTTTTTGGAAAAGCAGCAGCAAAAAGAGCAGCAGAGCTAGTGAAACCTGAAACCCCACATGAAGAAGTTTCAACATCAGAGACCGATAAATGTCTGGATAGATTTGATAAAATTAGAAATTCAAGTGGCTCTACTATGACATCAGATTTAAGGTTACAAATGCAAAAAACAATGCAATCAAAATGCGCAGTTTTTAGAACTGGAAAAACATTACAAGAAGGTGTTGATCAGATAAGGAAGCCTTATGAAGGTATGAGTGATATTTCAGTAAAAGATAAATCACTACTATTCAATACAGATCTAGTTGAAACTTTAGAATTTGATAATTTAATACGTCAAGCCCTTACAACAATGGATTCTGCATATAACAGAAAAGAAAGCAGAGGTGCTCATGCAAGAGAAGATTTTAGTAAACGAGATGATAAAAATTTCATGAAACATACTTTAGCTTGGCAAAGCGATAATAAAGTAGAGATAAAATATAGAGATGTTCATTCGAGAACTTTAACTAATGATGTACAATATTTCCCTCCAAAAGAGAGGATATATTAAATAATGGTTCAATTTAACTTACCACAAAATTCTAAGATTGAGGTTGGTAAACATTATAAGAACACAACAGACTCTAAAAATTTAAGAAAAGTAAATGTATATAGATGGGATCCATCCACGGGTCGCAATCCAAGAATTGATACATTTGAGGTTGATATGGATAACTGTGGTCCTAAAGTTTTAGATATATTGTTTAAAATTAAAAATGAAATCGATCCATCATTAACTTTTCGAAGATCTTGCGCTCACGGAGTTTGTGGTTCATGTGCAATGAATATTGATGGAGTAAATACTTTAGCATGCATTAAATCACATACGGATATCAATGGAGATTTGAATGTTTACCCACTTCCTCACCTTAAAGTTATTAAAGATTTAATTGGAGATTTAACAACTCTTTATAAACAGTACGAGTCTATTAAACCTTGGCTTGAAACAAAGCAAACTGGTGAGGAAAAGACAGAAATAAATCAATCCCAAAAAGATAGAGCAAAATTAGACGGGTACTATGAATGTATTCTTTGCGCTTGTTGTTCCACATCATGTCCAAGTTACTGGTGGAATGGAGAAAAGTATTTGGGACCAGCAGTATTACTACAAGCTTATAGGTGGATTAATGACAGTAGAGATGGTGATAAAAAAGAGAGGTTAAAAAAAGTTGCTGATGAACTAAAATTATATAGATGTCATACTATTATGAATTGCACTAATTCTTGCCCAAAAGGATTGAATCCTGCAAAAGCTATTGGATCTATTAAGAAAATGCTTGCAACAAGTTAAAACCTTATTTATTCAATTACATCATGAAAACTATTCAACATTTTGTTAATGGAAAGTCTTTCAGCGGCGAGTCAAAAAAAACTGGAAAAATTTTTAATCCTGCTACAGGCGAACAAGAGGCAGAGGTAAAAATAGCCACAACAAAAGATGTCAATGAAGCAGTTACATATGCAAAAAAATCATTTGATGCATGGGCTAACACAACTCCACTTCAAAGAGCTAGAGTAATGTTTAAATTTAAGGAATTAATTGAAAAAAATTCTGATGAACTTACTAAAATAATAGTTTCCGAACACGGAAAAGTTTATGACGATGCTAGAGGATCATTAACAAGAGGTTTAGAAGTGGTAGAATACGCATGTGGTATACCTCAAATGTTAAAAGGTGAATTTACCGAAAATGTAGGAAATAACGTTGATAGCTGGTCTATAAGACAGCCACTTGGTGTCTGCGCAGGCATTACCCCTTTTAATTTTCCAGCTATGGTTCCTATGTGGATGTTTCCAATGGCAATTGCATGTGGAAATACATTTGTTTTAAAGCCTTCTGAAAAAGACCCTTCATGTTCTATGCGATTAGCAGAACTTTTAAAAGAAGCGGGTTTGCCAGATGGTGTATTTAATGTTGTTAACGGAGACAAAGAAGCAGTTGATGCATTAATTAATAATAAAGATGTAGTTGCAATGAGTTTTGTTGGATCAACACCTATTGCAAAATATATTTATGAAAACTGTGCTAAAAGTGAAAAAAGAGTTCAAGCACTAGGAGGAGCTAAAAACCATTGTGTTGTAATGCCTGATTGTGATTTAGATCAAGCAGTTAACGGACTCATCGGCGCTGCATACGGTTCAGCAGGAGAAAGATGTATGGCACAATCAGTAGCAGTAGCAGTAGGAAATGTGGGTGATAAACTAGTTAGTAGTTTAGCGAAAAAAGTTGAAACTTTAAAAGTTGGTCCAGGTATGGATAAAAAATCTGAGATGGGCCCGTTAATTACAAAAGAACATTTAGCAAAAGTTAAAAACTATGTAGATATTGGAGAAAAAGAAGGAGCTAAATTAATTGTTGACGGAAGAAATTTAAAATTACAAGGCTATGAAAACGGCTATTACATTGGAGGCTGTCTATTTGATCACGTTACTAAAGATATGAAAATTTATAAAGAAGAGATCTTCGGACCAGTTTTATCAGTTGTCAGGGCAAAAAATTTTGATGAAGCTCTTAAGTTAGTAAATGATCACGAATTTGGTAATGGTGCGAGCATATTTACAAGAGATGGAGATTCAGGAAGAACATTTTCTAGCAAAGCCAAGATAGGAATGATTGGCATTAATATCCCAATCCCAGTACCAATGGCATTCCATAGTTTTGGTGGTTGGAAAAGATCTTTATTTGGAGATCAACACATGCATGGTCCAGAAGGAGTTAGATTTTATACTAAATTAAAAACAATGACATCAAGATGGCCCTCAGGTTCAAGATCTAATCCAGAGTTCGTAATGCCAACAATGAAATAAAAAGGAAATATATGAGAAAAAAAATTACTTTAATAGGTGCAGGACAAATTGGTGGAACGCTTGCCCATCTAATAGCTTTAAAAGAGTTAGCAGATGTAGTCTTATTTGACGTTGCAGAGGGAACTGCAAAAGGGAAAGCATTAGATATAGCTCAATCATCCCCTGTAAATGGTTTTAATATAAATATAACAGGAACAAATAATTATGAGGATACAAAAAATTCTGATGTAATAATTGTAACAGCGGGAGTACCCAGAAAACCTGGCATGACCAGAGACGATTTATTGGGAATTAATTTAAAGATAATAAAACAAGTAGCTGAAGGAATTGCAAAAACTTCTCCCGATGCATTTGTAATATGTATTACTAATCCACTAGATGTGATTGTCATGGCTCTACAAAAATACTCAGGAATGCCAAAAAATAAAATAGTAGGAATGGCAGGGATTTTAGATTCTTCTAGATTCATATATTTTTTATCCCAAGAATTAAATGTGCCGGTTCAAAAGATTAAATCTTTTGTATTAGGTGGTCATGGAGATAGCATGGTTGCAATGTTAGACTTCACAGAAATAGATGGAAAAAAAATTAACGATTTAGTTAAAACAGGTGTAATTAAAAAAGACAAACTAAACGAAATAGTTGAAAGAACAAAAAAAGGTGGAGCAGAAATAGTCAAACATTTAAAAACAGGTTCTGCATTTTACGCTCCAGCTGCTTCAGGTGTTGAAATGGCAGAGAGTTATTTAAAAGACCTTAAGAAAGAACTACCTTGTGCTGTTTATTTACATGGACAATATGGTGTTAATGATATTTACGCAGGAGTACCCGTAATTATAGGAAAAAATGGGGTAGAGAAAATAATCGAATTCGAACTAGCCAGAGAAGAACAAATCAATTTTGATAATTCGATTAAAGCAGTTCAAGAATTATTTGATGCAGCTAAAAAAATTGATCCTTCGTTATAAAAGCTATTTGCCAATTTTTTTACTTGGCGCTTTTGCTTTTTTTATTAACTATCATTATGGCTTCATTGGTATTATGCCTGGAGATAATACTGTTCTGTATAATGGTGGCTACAAAGTTCTTAATGGATATATTCCATTTTCAGACTATTGGCTTGTAACAGGCCCATTGCTAGACTATATAAACGCTTTTTTCTTTTCAATTTTAGGATTGTCATGGAAAACTTTTATTATCCATTCCTCTTTATTTAATTTATTACTAGCATTATTTAGCTATTATTTATTTTCAAGTCTAAATCTATCAAAAAAATTTTCAATATTCTATTCAGCTTTAATCTCAATATTATTCTACCCAATAGTTGGAACGCCTTTTGTAGATCATCATTCAACTTTCTTTATGATTTTAGCATTTTACACTTTCATTTTAGGAGTATATAAAAAAAGATATTCTTATTATTCCATTATTCCTTTTTATTTTTGTCTCTCTTTTTTATCAAAACAAACACCAGCATTTTATGGATTAATCTCGATATTATTTTTAATTTTTTTACTCATGTTAATGGATAAAAAAAATATAATTAAGATTTTAAGTCCTTTAGTAATTGGTACATTTGGTTCTTTAATTTTTCTAATAATATTTTTTTACTCAACTGGAATAAATATTTCAAATTTTATAGATCAATATATTTTTTATTCAAAAACTATAGGTGATTATAGATTCTCGACATTCTCTTTTAAAATTGTAGATGCTCTTATAAATTATAAATTTATTAATTTTTTTATTGTAATTTTAACAATAATTTTAACTAAGTTGTTTTTAAAAAGACAAAAAGATACAAGAGCTATTTTTATTGTCTTAACGTCGTTATTTCTATCTTGTGTACTTATTTTTCATCAATATTATACTTTTAATCAAAACTATATTTTTTTTCTTATCCCTTATTTATGCGGAATTTTTCATATTTTTTACAAAGAAATGTTTAATAAAAAATATATATTAATTTTATCTATTTTAGTTTGTGTATTTGCTGTCACAAAGTACCATTTTCGATTTAATGAGCATAGAAAATTTAATGAATTAGAAAAAGTAGATATAAGTAAAGCTATAGATGCTAAAGAAATTAGCCCTGATTTAAAGGGTCTAAAATGGATTTCATATTATTATCCAGATGACCCTGAGAAAGAAATCAATAATTTAAAAGAAGTTTTAAAAATTTTATCTAAAGATAATTCGAAAAAAACTATTATAACTGATTATCAATTTATAGCCTCAGCTTTAAAAATACATGATTATTCACCGAATCAATGGCATCATGCAACGGTAAGTTTTCCTATAAAGGGACAAAAATATTTTCAAGAATATAAATATTTCTTTATTAATAATTTAAAAAAAAATAATATAAATTTTATTTTCGAGACAACTAAATCAAATAAAACTATAACCGAATTGATAGTAGATAAAAGTTGTCTAGAAAAAAAAAGATTAAGCATTATGTTGGTTAAATTAAAAATTTTAAAGCGGTGTAAAGATTTTCAATGATATTAATAAAGTTTTTTGCAATAATTTTTTTTAATCTAATAGATAAATTTATTCACCAAAAAAAAATACTGAAATTTCTGAAACGAAATTTAAATAATTTAGACATTTTTATTGATGTTGGATCACATAAAGGAACTTATACGGATTTAATTTTAAAAAATTATAAAGTAAAAAAAATCTTCATGTTCGAACCACAAAAAAATATTTTTCAATTTATCAAATATAAATATAAAAATACTAAAAAAATAAAATTGTTCAATACAGCGGCTTCTAATAAAGAGGGTGTAAAAAATATATATATAAATCAACATGATCTTACTTCTTCATTAACAAAATTGAATAAAAAAAATTCATATCTTAATTACAAGGCTTTTTTATTCGGAAGCACAATGGATAAAATGATTAGTAAAGTTAGCAAAATTAGAACAGTTAAACTAAAAAATATTATTAAAAAAAATAGTTTAAAAAAAATCGACCTCATTAAAATAGATACAGAAGGACATGAGCTACAAGTTATTTTGGGAATTGGAAAGTATATTAAAAATGTAAAATGTATATTGGTTGAATTTCATTTAGACGATATATACATGAATTATCAGCCAAAAAAAATACATAACTTTTTAATTAAAAATAAATTTATTTTAAGAAAAAAAATTAAATTTCCTTTTACTACTTGGGAAGATAGAATTTATATAAAAAATTAATTAATTTCGTCTTTAATTTTATTTAGAAATTTTTTTATTAGGACTGCATCATCTTGGTTTAAGATCTGATCTTTTTTAATTGAATCACTTATCTCTTCTCTAATTTTTTCTTTAATAATTTCAATATTTTTTTTAGAGGATAAGTTATCTAGTTTACTCTCAAATTCGCTAACTAAACTTCCAATAGTCATCTTATAAACTATCAATATACATAAAAAAACAAATAAAGTTTTATAAATAAAAATTCTCATGACTACTAATATCAATTTTTCTTATAGATTTCATTAATAATAATATGACCTCTTTTGATAGAAAAAATTTTTTTATAATTATTAGGTATTAAATATTTATCTGTATATCTAGGATCTCTTTCATAATAAAAATTAGTGAATATATAGTCCTGATCTAAATCTTCAGTTCCAGTAATCTGTATATTATCTTTATTTAACTTTATTAATTTTCTACTGAAATCTAAAGGTGTAAAGCTTGTAGGTCTTATCGTTTTTAAATTTTCCTTATCCAAATTCACAACAAATTGAAGAGCTTCTAAGTTTGCTAAACCCCAATAATCTATGGGAAACAGTTTATTAGCCTTTTTTTCAATCATCGCATTGAAATAAATATTTTGATAAGGATGTAATTTTATTAAATTTACTAAGTTATAAATTAATCCCGCTAATAGAAAAAAAATAAATAAAGATTTATAATTTTTTTTTATTTTACTTTTTAAAATAAAATCTACGCCAACTGCAATAAAATATATTATTCCTGGATATATAAAATATAAATGTCGCCATCCACCATATAACGTTGAGTTTAAAAAAATTACTATAAATATTGGCAATATTAAGTATAACAGCAAAAATAAATCTTTTTTTTCATTAACATTTTGCCATAATCTTTTTTTGTTATTTTCAGAAATATTGAGAAAGCTTATGGAAAATATTATTAAAGTTTTTATCAATCCTAGAAAAAAAACAATCAAATACATTATTGGTGTAGTAATGAAAATCCATACAGGAATATAATGCCAAGGAACATTACTAGCTTTAATATATTCTCCAAAATAATAAACATACGACCCCCAAGAGTAATTAGAAAAAATTTTAAATGCCTTAAAAAAATTTTCAAAGGGAGAACCCCATAAATAAGGCCAGAAGCAATAAAGAAATAAAAAATAAAAAAATATTAAACTAATTAGATGTAAAAAATTTTTCTTAAAAAATTTTTCTTCTTCTAAACTTTGTAAAAGCCAAAAAAATAAAAAGAGAAAAAATAAAAAAATTCCCATAATTCTTATTTGAGTGCTCAATGCTGCAAATAATGAAAAAATAATAATATTATTTATGCTCTGTTTTTCTAAATATTTTAGTGCATAATACACCGATATAACGCTTAATGACATAAAGACAATATCTTTACCGTTATAATACGACTCTGCAAAAATTCTAGGTGACATTATAAAAAATAATGTAAGAACTATTGAAAAAATTTTATTTTTGAATCTCGATTTAATTAAATTATAAAATAAAATACTAGAAAGAAAAAAAAATGCGAAAGTTAAAAAATGTTTTAAATAGTAGGCATCATAACTTGATTTTATTTTAAAAATTTCTTCCACAACAACAGAAAATAAATCAAAAAAAACACCATAATATATAGATTTTCCGCTAGCTAGGTGAGCTGAGGACTCCATCTTCATAAATTTATCTTTAAGTAAATTTATGTATTCATTATTTACACCTAATTCATTGACTATTGATACATACCAATAATAACCTGAAGCTCTTTGAAATAATTCATCTGTAGAAATCCCATAATCTCTAAAAATTGAAATACCTATTAAAAAAAATAATAAAAAAAATAAATAAATAAAATATTTTACATTTTTGTTTTCTGAAGATTTAATATATAAGCTGTATAAATTCATATTTATTTATAATTAAACTTAAAATAAATAAATGTGAATTTAAATAAAATTATATAAGTTATTTAAATGAACATACACGAATACCAAGCAAAGGAAGTTTTAAGAAGTTTTGGAGCACCAGTATCTAAAGGAATTGTGATATTTGAGTTAAACGAAATTGAAAAAAAATTTGATCAATTAAAATCCAAGAAATTTGTAGTTAAGGCCCAAATTCATGCTGGAGGTAGAGGAAAAGCTGGTGGTGTAAAATTAGTTGAAAATTTAGAGCAACTAAAAAAAGAAGCTAATGAGATGTTTGGTAAAATTTTAGTAACACATCAAACAGGACCTAAGGGTAAAGAAGTAAAAAGACTATATATTGAGGAAGCATCAGATATTACAAAGGAATTTTACTTATCGTGTTTAGTAGATAGAGAGAGTTCAAAAATTGCGTTTATTAGCAGTACCGAAGGTGGAATGGATATAGAAAAAGTGGCGGACGAAACACCAGAAAAAATTTTCACAATTAAAATTGATCTTAGTGATGAAATTAATGAGGAGGATATTAAAAAAATAATTAATCCGTTTGGATTTAGTGAAATTCAAACAAAAGAAGCTACAAACTTAATAAAAGCTTTATACCGAATACTAATTCAAAAAGATGCAAATTTGATTGAGATAAATCCTTTAATAATAACTAAAAGAGGAAATATACTTTGTCTAGATGCTAAAATGAATTTTGATGACAATGCAATTTTTAGACAGCCTGAAATTTTAAAATTAAGAGATTTAAATGAGGAAGATCCTACAGAAACAGAGGCGAGTAAGCATGATCTTGCTTACATAAAATTAGATGGATCTATCGGTTGTATGGTTAATGGAGCTGGCTTAGCTATGGCCACTATGGATATAATTAAACTTTATGGGCAAGAACCAGCAAACTTTTTAGATGTTGGAGGAGGCGCTTCAAAAGAAAAAGTCGCAGCAGCTTTTAAATTAATTTTATCAGATAAAAATGTAAAGGGAATTCTAATAAATATTTTTGGAGGTATAATGAGATGTGATGTCCTTGCTCAGGGTGTAGTCAATGCCGCTAAACAAATAAATTTATCAGTTCCTCTTGTTGTTAGATTAGCTGGAACAAATTTTAAAGAAGGAAAAGAAATACTAGAAAAATCTAATTTAAAAATTTTGTCAGCCACAGATTTAAATGATGCAGCAAAAAAAATTGTTGAAGCAATTAAATAAATGTCAGTATTAATAAATAAAAATACAAAAGTAATTTGCCAAGGATTTACAGGAACTCACGGAACATTTCATTCTGAGCAAGCAATAAAATATGGAACACAATTAGTTGGAGGGGTCACACCTAAAAAAGGTGGACAGAAACATTTAAACCTCCCAGTCTTCAATACAGTTCAAGAAGCAAAAGAACAAACTTCTGCTAATGCTACAATGATATATGTTCCTCCAAAATTTGCTGGAGCTGCAATCATCGAAGCAGTCGAGGCTAAAATCGAGTTAATTGTTTGCATAACAGAAGGCATACCAATTTTAGATATGATTAAAGTAAAAAAAATATTAAATAGTAGTAGTTCAAGATTAATCGGACCCAATTGCCCAGGCATCATAACTCCCGAAGAGTGCAAGATTGGAATTATGCCTGGAAATATTCATAAGAAAGGTACTGTTGGAATAGTATCGAGATCTGGAACACTAACTTACGAAGCTGTAGCTCAAACATCGGCTAACGGAATGGGCCAGTCCACATGTATTGGAATAGGTGGAGATCCTGTAAACGGCACAAATTTTATAGACTGCCTAGAACTTTTCTTAAAAGATGATGAAACAAAATCTATTGTTATGATCGGTGAAATTGGCGGATCAGCCGAAGAAGAAGCTGCAGAATTTTTAAAAAGTGAAAAGATAAAAAAACCTATGGTTGGTTTTATAGCTGGGCTTACGGCACCTACAGGTCGAAGGATGGGACATGCAGGCGCCATTATATCGGGTGGAAAAGGAGGGGCAGAAGATAAAATAGAAATAATGAAATCAGCTGGAATAACAATATCTAAATCACCTGCTGATATAGGCAAAACTCTCTTTCAAAAACTTAATGGTTGATTTTTATTAATTTATGTTAAAATAAATTTTTGATGTCTTCTTTTGATAACAATATAACTTATAAAAAAACCTCATTTTTAGCTGGTGCAAACTCAGAATTTATTAATGAATTTTACGCAGACTATATCTCTGACCCAAATTCTTTGCCAGGCAGTTGGAAAAAGTTTTTTGATGGATTAAGCGACAACGAAAAATTAATCTACGACGATATTAAAGGTCCAAGTTGGTCACCAGAAAAAAGATTAAAAAAAATAAAAATTCCAAAAGATCTTAAAGAAAAAGATGAAGAAAAAATTACTGATGTAAGTTTAGATAATATTAAACAAGCTTCTAAAGACTCAGTGCGTGCTATTATGTTGATTCGAGCTTATAGAATAAGAGGACATTTGATAGCTAATCTAGATCCTCTTTCAATTCAAAAAAAAGAAGAACATTTAGAATTAAAACCAGAGTCTTATGGTTTTGAAAAAAAGGATTATAATAGAAAAATATTTTTAGATGGCGTGCTTGGATTACAATATGCAGATTTAAATCAAATTATAGAAATTCTTAAAAAGACATACTCTTCGAACATTGGATATGAATTCATGCATATGGCAGATCCTGATGAGAAGTCATGGGTTAGAGATAGAATTGAAGGTGTAGAAAAAAATATTTCATTTACAGCTAATGGAAAAAAAGCAATTTTAAATAAAATTATTCAAGCAGAAGGTTTTGAAAAGTATCTGCACGTTAAGTTTGTTGGAACTAAAAGATTCGGTTTAGACGGTGGAGAATCATTAATTCCTGCCTTAGAACAAATAATTAAGAAGGGTGGAAACTTAGGAGCAAAAGAAATTAAAATAGGTATGCCTCATCGTGGTAGACTAAATGTACTAGCTAATGTAATGGGAAAACCCTTTAAAGCAATCTTTAGTGAATTTTTTGGTAAAACTGTAAGCTCAAAGAAAGATTTTGAAGGAGATGTGAAATATCATTTAGGAGCATCTTCTAATAGAGAGTTTGATGGAAATTCCGTCCATATAAGTCTAACAGATAACCCTTCCCACTTAGAAGCTGTTAATCCAGTTGTATTAGGACAAGTAAGAGCAAAACAATTTTTTCACAAAGATAAAGAAAGAAAAAAAGTTATTCCTGTTTTAATGCATGGAGACGCAGCATTTGCTGGACAGGGCGTTGTTGCTGAGTGTTTTGCCATGTCAGGTTTGCCAGGACATAATATTGGAGGAACAATACACATAATTGTCAATAATCAAATTGGCTTTACTACAGCACCAAGATTTGCACGATCATCACCTTATCCTTCTGATGTTGCTAAAATTGCGCAAGCCCCTATTTTTCATGTTAATGGAGATGATCCAGAAGCTGTTGTTCATTGTGCAAAAATTGCTACAGAATATAGACAAAAATTTAATAGAGATGTTGTGATTGATATAGTTTGTTATAGAAGATTTGGACATAATGAGGGAGATGAGCCATCATTTACACAACCAATAATGTACAAAAAAATCAAAACACACCCTTCAACACTATCAATTTATGGAAAAAAATTAAGTTTGGAAGGGCTTACGACAGAAGCAGAATTGCAAAAAGAAAAAATAAATTTTAAAATTTTTTTAGAAAAAGAATTTGAATCATCAAAACATTATAAATCAGAATTAAAATGGTTTGATGGTGCCTGGTCTAGATTTAAACCAGGCCTAGGAAAAGATAAAAGAGGGGCTAGCGGTGTAGACAAAAAATTAATTATGGACATAGGAAAAAAAGTTTCTAAAGTTCCTAAAAATTTTAGTGTTCATAAAACTTTAAAAAGAATATTTGATTTAAGACTTCAAGCAGTAGAAAGCGGAAAGGCAATAGATTGGTCCACGGCA
>Ga0233444_10003729_pt1 | contig 14931 bp, 13 predicted proteins | sample SI_124_October20_6_FD_182792 | JGI IMG/M metagenome (GOLD analysis project Ga0233444, IMG submission 182792) | Seawater microbial communities from Saanich Inlet, British Columbia, Canada - SI_124_October2016_10_MG | ecosystem: Environmental > Aquatic > Marine > Inlet | place: Canada: British...
ATTGGCGTGATATTTCAAGATTTTGTCCAGTACCAAATGAAAGTAGGTGAAAACATCGGTGCCGGTGATGTCCAAAATTTCGATGCCCAAGACCGTTGGCAAGACGCTGCAACCAAAGGGCTGGCTGCGGATTTTATCAAACGTATGCCCGACAGCTACCTAACTCAATTGGGTAGATGGTTCGCTGGTGGTCAAGAGTTGTCTGGCGGAGAATGGCAAAAAATAGCGCTGTCGCGCGCATTTATGCGCCGGTCGGCCAATGTAATAGTGCTGGATGAACCCACCAGTGCAATGGACGCCGAAGCTGAAGCCAAAATATTTGACCACTTCCGCCAAATCACCGAAGATCAAATCGCGATTCTAATCTCACATAGATTCTCGACTGTTCGTATGGCTGATCAAATTGTAGTCTTAGAACACGGCCAAATACAAGAGCGCGGTACGCACGAAGAATTATTAGATACCGACGGCGAGTATGCACGGTTGTTCAAACTACAAGCCGCAGGATATCAATAGGCTTGCACAATAAATAGTTTATGATTTCAGGTATGTGAGCAACAATCCTACCCTACAATCTTTACTGAAACATGCACCGGTTACTACGGCCAAAAAAGCTACTCATCATCTCTTAAACAAAAGACCCCACGAATGTGGGGCTTGATAAATTTCTTATGCAAGCTTCTTTATTAACGATAAAATAATTATTTTAAGATTTGAGGAACTCTTTCTTTTTTAAACCAGTTATTTTTTTCTATATCTGAAATCAATCCCAAATAACCTTTGCCAACAATTAACATAGTAGGCAACAAAACTACTATATAGCTTAACCATGTCATTGTTGAGACCTCTTTAATAAAAGAAGATTCACTTGGGCTTGAAACAACAATTAAGGATGCTAGAGTGACCTGAATAATGTAACTAATAAAAAGACCTCCAATAAGACAGTACCCTGCTTTTCTAACTATATATTCAAATTCATATTGCATGTCTTTTTTGATGGAAATTCTAATTTTATCCTTATCAAATAAAACTTCATTAAGTAAAATATTATTGAATGTACTTTGTCTGTATTTGCTCATTATAATTAATACTAAACCAATTATGATTGGTAGCATACCCTCTTTAAATATGAACTAATTTTTTGATAAACCAAGTTTTACCCCAAAAATTCCTATCCCACCAGTTAGTAGTATATTAATGAAACCTAGGATTGATATTGAGTTTATATTCTTGCGATTTAGCAGGTCATAGAAGAAATAAATAACTGGGCAAAATAATGCAATAAAAAATACAATTGACGAAATATCAACTATCATTGAGTTTTCATAAAACCATTCTTCCCCATGATACTTAATTGAGATTTTATTAATCCAGTTATTTCCATTTTTCAATATTATTACAGGAATTAAAATATTACAGCATAGGCTTAATATAGGATTTTCTTTCTGTTTAGTCTTTTTCATATTTATGTTTAATCAATCTACACATCATCCCACAAACAAAAAACCCCACTCCAAAAATTACCGAGCCCCATAATTTCCCGAATACGGCGATGAAATCACCAGGCGAGCCTACACCCTTATTATTTTATATCATCAAACCTAAAATAGGACAACAGTACTTGACAGTAGATTCCGGCATTCGACAAGATAAGTCAGGATAACTGGTATTTTGACTTCAAAACTTGGCTATTTTTGAAATTATAATGACCACCAGCTATAGGTTTTTCATTACATCTTTATTTATTAAGTAATTAAAGTCCTTTTTGTACTTTTTTAACAATTAGACTTTAAAGTCCATTGTGTTTTAGGACTTTGTTTGTGCAGTGATTCTGCTTCATTATCACTTGTTTCTATTTATACGTTCATAAAGGACACAAAAACAAAGAACACACTTCCACCCCCTATTGGCGTATAGGATTTTAGGTTACTTCCTTAGCCTGCTCTACCCATAAAGTAATTCAAAAGAAAGTCCTAAATTTTTTGTTTGTGGTATATGTTAGTTTGCCTTAACTATATTTTAATAGTTAATAAATGACTTGAAAACATTAGTTATTAAAACAAAAATAAAAGGAGTACAATAATGGATTTATGTGTAGTTGTTCATATAAAAAGTTCATATGATAGCTGGAAGAAAGAGTTTGATAATGATTTATCTGGAAGAAGTTCATGGCTCGATGAAGATCGTACCTTAATAGGAAAAGTAGATGAAAAGACTGCCATGGTGCAACTATTTAATGTTGATATGGAAAAAATGAAGAGTGTATTAAATGATCCTAAATCAGCTGCTAAAGCAATGGAAAAGCATGTTTCAAAGCGAGAGTTTTATACAATAACAGGAATGAAAACTCCTGGTTCATAGATAATAAAACAACATAAAACCCTGCATCAGTGGGGTTTTATGCCTCTCAAATCAGTAATTCTGACCATTATAAACAATGCTCTAATTCAAAATAAATTGTTACAACAGTATGAGTTATGCATTTATTTACAATCCTCCAAAATTTTATTTATAGTGAAATTTCTTATTTCATATTTTACGCAAATTAAATAAAACAAAAAAGCAGGTCGTTTTAATTAAACTTTTTAAAATTTTGTAATTTTAATTATCATTTTCTTATTTTGGAAGCATCACCGCAATGAGTGTTCGCTGGAACGGCTATGTCAAATTTTTTAGGATAAGGTCTGCTTTTTTCACTATCTCTCTTTACATAAGCATCTTTTGTCGTTCTTTCATTAATACTCTCATTCCATATTTTTTCTTGGTAAATCGATGAGGATGTCATTCCCTTGTAATCATGTGCCGGGTAGACGACAGTATCACCAGGAAGTGCAAATAATTTATTTTTTATACTGTCAAATGAACTTTGAGATGAGCCGCCTTGAAAGTCAGTTCTTCCTGCTCCTTTTATGAATAACGTGTCTCCACAGAAAATAAAACCATCAGAGTATATAGATATGCAACCAGCAGTATGCCCTGGAGTATGCAATATTTTCAATTCAAGGCTTCCAATATTTAATATTTGGTCATGTTCTAGAAATAGGTCTGCGCCTATTACTTCATTTTCTTTACCATAGGCAATTTTTGATTGAAATTTTTCTTTCATCAAGAAAGCTGAGGTAATATGGTCAGCATGAACATGTGTTTCGATAATGAATTCTAATTTCAAATCTAAAGTTTCGATTAAGGTTGAATCCCTTTCAAATTGATCTAAAACGGGGTCAATTATGACGGCAGTATTTTTTGGATCGTTTATTAAGTACGTATATGTATATGATTCTTTATCAAAAAGTTGGTTGATTTTCATTCCGAAATTTACAAAAAAGTAACATTAAGATTTACAATTGATCAGATTTTTGTTACAAAAGATATACACATTTTATTAAATAGAGGTGTTTTGACTATATATTAGTTTTTATCACAAAAAAATATTTATCTTTTGTTATGGATTTTCAAAACTTAATGGTTATTGATCCTGCACTAGAAGCTCCAGAAATAGAATCTTTTAATGAAATCGTTTCTAGGTCTCCTATTAAGGCGACATATCACCTGCCAGCAATACACTCATCATTATCCATGTATGATCAGCTAGTCACGAGCAGTGCCGTTATACTTATGGGCAGTGCGGCATCAGTACATGAAAAGCATAATTGGATTAAAGACATTACACGAGTAATCGAAAAGGCGATAGAAAAAAAAATTCCAATACTTGGTATTTGTTTTGGCCATCAATTATTAGCTCATCTATATGGCGGAAAAGTTGACTATCTATGGGATAAAGAAAAAAAAAGAGGTATCAGAAAAGTCAAAACTTTAGATAATAATCTATACTTGGATCCCAAAGAGGATTTTTTGGTCTATTCGCACCAAGAAGGAGTAACAATAGCTCCAAAAGATTTTGAAATATTTGCAACAAGCGAAATGGTTGAAGCTGAGGGCATCTTTCATAAGAAGTTGCCGATATGGGGTTTTCAGCCACATATCGAAGCCTCAAAAACATTTGCAGCGAGGGTTGGAGTGAATTCAAAGGACTTTAAAAAAACTAGAAGGTATAGTGCACTATTACTTGAATCGTTCTTCAATAAAATTAAATACTAAAATGATTACATTTTTTAGGATTTGTTTGGTATCATTTATTATTGTTCTTAATTCACATGATTTATAAAGTAGATAAAAAAATATTATATATCTTCCAGACTCTGATAAAAAGATATGTTCTTGTATATATTACATTAACATCTTTCTTTTACTATTAAATTAATTTAATTTTTTTAACTGTTTTAATAATAGTTAATTAAATTCTTTCAAAATAAACAAAACGTGCTGAGGTATTTATGAGTAGTCAGGTAAAGAATAATATTTATAAAAATAAAGTCGATGAACAAATGCAAACAATTTTGGGAGAATCGTTTCAACAGCCTATAAATTGTGGTCAGACTACAGCCATTGCTCATGCATTAACAACTTTAGGTTTTCCGACAACAGTTGATGAAATTCTTTTAACTACAAGAATTAATATTGAAAGCGTTGTCGGTGACGGGATGACTCTAGCTGAAACCCATGATATGGCTCTACGCTTTATTAGGGCCGCAAAGCTACCTGTCTTCTGCGAGTGTTATCATTTTGACGAACAATCCAATATTACATCTGATGATTTTTGGGACGCCTGTTTACTTGATGGAGAGGCAGGGAATGATGATATATGCGTAATAAACTTTGATACATCTATAGCGCATGACACCATTGAAGGTGAAGGGCATTTTGCAGTTGTTGTTGGTCCATTAGAAAACAAAAATCAAATTGTTGTATCAGATGTTAATTCCGCCAAATACGATGCGGTATGGCAGAAAAATTATACAAAATTGTTTAAGGCAATGAAATCTAAGGACTCTTGTGGGCGAGCAAGAGGGATGCTTAGATTTGGATTGACTAGTTCTGAATCGCTCCAAAGACCTCTTCCTTCTATCGCGAATGCTAATAGATTAATTGATTGGTTAAACCCAACTTCAAGTTACAGCTCTAGTGAATTGAAACAATATATCCCTACTGTCTGGGATACCCATATTGGCGCCACGAATATGGAAGGACCCTCTGCTATAGCTATGGCGTTAGATATACTTGACAAAAACATATCCTGGGATTTAGATAAAATCATGAGAATATTAAAAGAGAGCTATACTAAACATTTAAATGAATTTATGAGTCCAGATTCATTATTTAATTTTCTTGTGAGGCTGTCCAATAAAGATAATGTTCCCTGCGTTCCTCAAGAAATCTCATTAAATGCGAATGCTACAGGACGTCAATTTAGAAATGTACTACTTGATAATAATTTTGGTGCTCCTGGAAATGAATTTCTAGTTTGTTATGATTTTTCTGTTGCCTATGACGGAATATCTAGAAAAGAAAAAAAAGAAAAAAAATCATTTTTTTCATTCCTGAAAAAAGATAACCAAAAAGGAAATATTTTAGCTCACACAGATCAATGTTGGTCAATTATTGCCGATATAGATAAAGAAGCTGACCCAGATGATATGAATGGAGTTTTAATCGCAAGCGCTCATAATGTTATTGCTCATGGAAGACTTTGGAGAACTTCTTTAAATAACCTGGTTAAAGCTATACAAGAAAATGGAGGCGATTTTATTATAAGGCTAAAACATATTGAAAAAAATGAGGACCTGAAAGAACAACAGAAACTTGACAAGTTAATGGCAGTATTGGATGCGGATAATGATGGCGAAATCACTGCGGATGAATTAGTTAACGGTTTTAAATCTGAAGGTTTTGAATTATCACTTGAAGAAGCAAAGGAATTGATTGCTGAAGTGGATGCTGATGATAATAAAGTATTGGATCATAGTGAAGCGCTATCTTTATTCGCTAAGGTAATGGGCTATAACCCTGAAAATCAAAAATCTGAAGACAGCAGTGCTCTTCTGCGAATGCAATCGTTTATGAATAAATTTGGTTGTGAGCCTAATGATATGGGCTTCGCTACAGTGCATCTAGCAATAAGGACGGCTGATGTATCGAGATGCGTAAAATTTTATAATAACATTTTTGGTTGGCCCTTATATAAAACCGTTGATAGATCACATGCTGGTACAGCAGAAGATAGCTATGGTTCTTCGTGGGCTTCTTTTGGAGTTTTTGCTTCCTTTGTCGTATTTCATCAAGAAGATGTACCAACAGGTTGGGCTGGGCATGGCCCTTGGTCAAGAAATTTAGAATGTCCGCCAGGATTGAGAACAGCTATTGATAAAAACTCAATAATTGAACCAGAGGATTCAAATGACGAGATATCAGAACTTTTAAACTCGCGTTTCAATGATAAAAAAATATCAGGCTCCGAAGATTTAAGTATAAACTTTGAAGATATTCCTTTTGATTCACACGGAGTAATTCTAGAACCATCATTTTACAAAAAACAAATGGATAGAATAGCTCAATTAGATACTGAAAATAAATGTAAATATATATCAATAAATGGTGTACAAGGTTTATTTGGTGGTGATATAATTAAAGAAGCAATCGTTTTTAAGGACCCAGATGGGTGGCCATGTATATTTTTTGTTTCTAGCTTGGAAGGCAATGACTATAAAAAGAGGTTTCCCGCCACACCTATTGTTTTTTGTCAGTATATCACAGCTCCATACCCTAATGATGAAAAGCAAATAGCTTATCAGAAAAACCATGAATTAGGACAAAAGACTTGTCCTATACTTGGAGAAACTGGACTATACGTAAAAACGGGTAGGCGTGCAGAACGCGATAAATGGCTAAATGAGTATTTCTTCGATATAGACATCTTAAAACAACATGAAACATATTATGAAGACATAATGCAGTGGACTAGGCATAATAAATTTGATAATAAAGATAAAAAGTATATCCAGTATGAATATGAATTGGAAGGGCACTTTTTGGTTACTCGATCAAATGTAAAAGCACAAGGCGCATTATTGGGCTATGGTGAAACGGCATTTGATATGGGCGGAAATAAAGGGTTTGTTCCAGTACCTCATTATGGTGTAAACACAGACTATACTATTTTCTCAAAAATGCGTGACTCAATTAAAGATACAATGGAATCTCATGGTGTACCCAAAGATGCTATAAATAGTCTCTCTCAGTGGGGGCATGCGCCTACGGCTGACCTTTTAGGGGCATACGGTTCACTTTTCCCAACTGATCCCGACACTTGTATGTCACTATTATGTTGTGATCCAAGTGGTAACGTTGCAGAGATGAAATGGTATCTTGATTTTGGTGAGATGTTTCATCATAAAGGTGAAATTGGATTAAATGACATGAAAATCGATAATAGTATGTTAGAAGATCATTTTCCAGAAAAGGCACTTAAAAAACTTCAAAATAGGAAAGACTAGACATTTCGGTTGAGCTAAAGACATTATTTGATAGAATAAAGGAATATATTCTATCAAACCCGTGTCCTGACAGTTCTCGAAAAGTTGGTATTGAAATAGAATCATTTATTTATGATCACAGTTTAAATAGAGTCCCTATTTATAATGAAAATGGTATTTCATGTTCGGAAATAGTCAATCATATTAAAAAATTATCTAAAAATGGTAACTCATACTCAATAGAGCCGGGAGGTCAGATTGAATGGGCAAGCCCTCCGTTTACGAACCTAAATGATTTAAATGAATCGCTGTGTTCAAATAATCTCATTTTTGAAGAAATACTGAAAAATCACAAACTATTTATTATACCTTATGGCGTTGACCCAATACATGAACCAGAAGAAATAGAATTGATTGAAGATCCAAAGTATAAGATTATGGATAGAATGATGAGTAAAACCAGTTCTATGGGGCAATGGATGATGAGAAACACGACCTCTATTCAGGTATCAATTGATTTAATGGACGAACAAGATGCTAAAGAAATGTTGTTCATATCTGATTGTCTACACCCTATCAGTGCTTATTTATTTTCTAACAGTCCTTTTACAAAAAAGCTGTGCAATGGCTATGAAAATCAACGGAATATAATTTGGAAAAATACTGATAATCGTAGAAGTAATAATTTAATTGATCATGATATATTTAAACTCAATAATATCGTTGATGATTACATTAAGTTCATTTTAGAGACACCAACAATCTATAGTTTTGACAAAAATAATAAAATGATTGATTCTTCTGAAACAATTTATGAGCAATTACAAGCCAAACTTGACGAAGGTAAATTAAATAATAATCATATTCATGAACTGATGAGACAAATATTTACTAACGTTCGCTTAAAAAACACTATTGAGATTAGAGGGGCTGACCGTCTTCCAATTGGTGCAGAACTTGCTCCTGCTGCATTTTGGATAGGTTTATTATATAGTAAAAAAAATAGAAAAGTGTTAATTAATACTTTAAACAATTGGACTACTGAAGAGCGATATAAGATGAATGACTGTACTTTATCCTTGGAAGATCAAAACGGCCCACTTGGAAAACCATTCCTTTTTTGGGTTGACTGGACTTGTAAATTAGCTTTAAGTGGGCTAGATGAAAGAGGCTTAAACGAAAAAATTTATTTTGAAAATTATTGTAATGACATTTCCTTAAATAATCCTTTATCAATCCAAGAACAATCTTTATTTAATGAATCAGATATTTCTATAAATAATTTTATACTTGATAGGTTCTCTTAGAACCACCAACTTTTAGTCTCTTGTTTATAGTCTATATAAACATGCTTTATTTCCCTGAATTCATCAAGAGCCTCTTTCCCATGTTCTCTTCCAATACCTGAATGCTTCATCCCTCCAAAAGGTGCTGCTATATTTTCCGATAATGGACTATTTATACAAACCGTTCCAGATTGAATTTCATCAGCGGCAGTTAATGCTCGATCGATATCTTTTGTGTAAATACTACATGCTAACCCATATATTGAATTATTTGAATATTTAATTGCTTCTTTCAAGTTACTTACTCTTTGAATTGGAATTATAGGACAGAAAGTCTCTTGAGTCATTATAGACATTTTTGAATTAACACTATCGAATACAGTAGGTTCAAAAAAATATCCTTTTTCAAATTTTTCAGGTATTCCGCCACCAGTTAACAAACGTGCTCCTTCTTCTTTGGATTCCTTTACAATCTTTAGCGCTGCATCTCTTTGCCGCTTTGATACCATTGGACCAATATTTATTTTCGGATCTAATGGATCTCCAATAACAACGCTCTTTGCCTCTTCAATAATTGCTTCCGTGAATTTTTCATATATATTATCATAAACATAAACTCTTTCTATACTTGTGCATATTTGACCTGAATTTTTAAAGGCACCCCAAGCTGTTCCCTTCGCCGCAATTTCAATATCTGCATCGTCACAAATAATCATAGGATCTTTTCCACCTAGTTCTAGAGATACTCTCTTTAAGTTTTTAGATGCAATCTTAGCTATAGTTTTTCCAGTATCTACGGAACCAGTAAAAGTAATTACGGGAACGTCAGGATGTTCCACTATAGGACCACCGGCAGATTCTCCATATCCAGTTATCACATTTATGACACCCGGAGGCAATACAGAATCTATAACACTGCACCAATGAAGCATTGATAGAGGAGTAATTTCTGATGGCTTCATAATAACTGTATTTCCAGCTGCAAGAGCAGGAGCCAACTTCCAGCCCATAAGTGCTAATGGATAATTCCAGGGGACTATGCAACCTATCGGTCCAACTGCCTCATACTTCACAAGCGACATGGTATTATTTTCATTAGGAGAGACTATTTTACCTATTTCATCCCTAGCTAATTCGCTGTAATAATCAAGAAATTCTGCAACTGTTTCTATTTCATCTTTTGCTTCTTTAAAAGGCTTTCCCATTTCTAAGGTAATTGTTTTTGCTAGCGCATCTGAATTTTCTCTACTTATCTCCGCAACATTTTTTAGCAAATCTTTTCTTTCACTTGGTGTGAAATTTTTCCATTTATCAAAAGCCTCTTTTGCGGCACTTACTGCTAACATAACATCTTTTTCATCACTGTCTGGAACTTCTGCAATGATTTCTTGAGTATATGGGTTCTCTACAGTTATAGTTTTACCAGATAGTGAATTTTGCCATTTGCCATTTATATAATTTTTATAATTCATTTTTTTAAACCTAATATTTTTGTTATTTATTCATAAATAAAAGATACTCTTTAAAAACTATAAACCATGTTAAAAATTCAATATTAAGTTAAAGACTCAAAGAATCTTGAATTTTCATGAATGTATGAATTTTGTTTTGGATGTTTGCCCCAAACTTCGGCCCATTCATTATCGCTTTTCAAATTTGTATAAAACTCATCGCGTTCTTTTTTATTCTTATATCTAGCTATCCATGTAACATTTGGTTGACCATTTACTGTTATTATTGGATTTAAACCATCTATTTCAGCTGGAATATCTAAATCCGCCCAAAAGCCAACAACGTTTATTCTCTTTTTAGCAAAAGGAAGGAAATACGTTTTAGCCCATAAAACATAATCATTAAACCACTCCTTTTCAATCGTATAATCTCTTATTTCAAAAAGCATATTGACTCCTTAAATCCTACATTTAGATATTACTTGTGTGAAAAATAAAATTTTTATGATTCCCTTTCCAAATTATAACTTATTTATTAAGAAAAACACTCTAGACTCAACATCATCCTTTATTAACTCTGCAAATTTATTTTTTCCTTGTTTAGCTATTAAGGCATCTTCTTTTTCAATTCCAAAATTTAAAACAATTGCTGTGTTATCATTTGCCTTGCCATACAAAATTTTACCTTCGTCAATTTTAGATTGCTGTCCATCCTGAGATAACATTAATTTTTCCCATGAATCATAGTCGCTTTTTATTTTAACGATTACTGCTATATCAACCTTACTCATAATATTATTCCTTTTTTTATAATGAAGAGTTTTTTTATAATTTACAATATACTAAATTATAATATTCGAACTAACCAAATGAAGTTATTTTAAATGAAAGAAAATTCCCTTTTAGAAAAATATTTTGAACGTGTACTTTGGAGTTCAAGATATATTGTAGTTCTCGCGTCAATATTCTCTGTAATAGCAGCTATAACTTTATTTATAATAGGAAGTTATACTATTATTAATGGGATTTTTGAATACATTGATATCTTTGAAAAAAATCAGCTTTTAAAAAATATTATCAAGGCTGTTGATCTTTATTTAATTGCAGTCGTCTTACTAATATTTGGTTTTGGAATATATGAATTATTTGTTTCAAAAATTGATATAGCTAGAAGAGATACAGATGTGACCATTCTAGAAGTAGAAAACATAGATGAATTAAAAGATAAAATCATCAAAGTCATAATTATGGTTTTAATAGTATCATTTTTTGAGAAAATCCTTATTATTATCGATTCATTTACTACTCCGCAAGACATGCTTTATTTTGCAGTTTCAATCTTGGCATTAGCCACAGGTGTATTTTTAATCCATAAAAATGATAATCACTAATCTTTTAAATATTCAAAATTAATTTCATCCATTTAAGAGGTTTATTTGCTTTACTTCAATTACTAATTATTAATCAACTATATTTTCCTGATTGACACAAAATCTTACTGCTAATATCAATTAGTCAAAAACATTAGACAACAATTGAGTACACTTATAATTGTCAAAAAATACTAATTTTATATAAAGAGCGATCGAGACAACTAATTAGATTTGTTTCATCCAGTCTAAATTCAAGGATTAACTTCGGTCATTTGAAATAGTCTCTAGTAGTTTTACAGTCTATTTTTTATTGTTAAGTTATTTCCCCATAATTTTATAAAATAAATTACGATGAAAATACTATTCTACTTTCTTGAAGGACTAAGGGAAATAAGTCCTAAAAAGAATATTTACTCTCTTTTCTCCAATTTAAAAGGCGATATCCTAGCAGGAATAACAGTTGGTATCATAGCACTGCCTTTAGCTCTTGCATTTGGTGAGATATCTCAGCTTGGGCCAATCGCCGGGATTTGGGGTGCGATCGCTGGCGGAATAATAGGAGGTTTATTTGGCGGCTGCTTAGTGGGAGTTAGCGGACCTACGGCACCAAAAGCAGCTCAAATTGCTGCTTATATGAGTTTTTTTGTTGTCGGCACAACTAATGAACCTGATTTTATAGCAGCATTTTCAATTATTTTTTTAAGTGGTCTAATTCTTGTTTTGATCTCACTCTTAAGGATATCTCATTTGATACATTATACACCATACCCGGTAATGGCTGGATTTATGTGTGGTATCGGTGCACTAGTAATTTTGACTCAACTAAATGCATTTATTGGCTTGAGTGTTGAAAAAAACATACCTGATGTATTTAAAAATTTAAATTACTCTATTAAAAATTTTCACGTTGAAGCTCTATATGTATCTTTACCATCCTTAATTATTTTATTTTTATGGCCAAAAATTAGTAATACTTCCAAAATGCTAAGTAAAATTCCATCTCCACTTATTGCCTTAATAGCAGGAACCTGTATTGCTCAATTTTTTAATTTAGATATCCCATACATTGGAGATAAAATGGGTTCTGACATGACTAATAAAGTATTCTCTTTATATATGCCTGATTTTAACAGAACGCTTGAATTTATTGGTCCTGCTTTTGCTCTTGCTGGCTTAGCAATTTTGGATAGTTTATTAAGCTGTAAAGTTGCTGATAATATTACTGGGAATCGGCATAATAGTGAACGTGAAACATTTGGCCAAGGGATGGCAAATATGGCGGCAGGTCTTTTTGGAGGCGTCACCACTGCTACGGCAACCATGCGAACTGTAGCAAATATAAAATTTGGAGCAAAAACACCAATGGCTTCTATAGTACATGGCTTAACACTTTTAGCATTTTTGTTAGGCCTCAGTTCTTTTGTTGCTGCAATTCCAACAGCCTGCTTAGCAGCTATACTGTTCAAAGTTGGTATTGAAATTTTAGACTATCGAATCTTGCCATTATTAAAAAAACTACCTATTAAAGATCTACTTATTTTTAGTGTGGTCTTATTTGTAACTGTTTACCAAGATCTAATGATAGCAATATTTATTGGTATTACTTTTGCAATTATAACTTCATCAAAAGAACTAATTAATATCATTAAAACAAAAATGGTTCATAAGTACTATCAAATAGGAGCTTCAAGTTTTGATTTGGGTCTAACTATTAAAAACATTGAAGCTCTTTCGATTCATGTATTTGTGCCTAAAGGTCCATTATTTTTTGGATCTGTAGAGCCACTAAGAAATAATTTCAATCTAATTCCGAAAACAGATACTATTATCATTGATATGAGAGATGTCACAATGATAGATATAACGGGGCTGTTTTTTTTGGAGGATATAATTAAATCATCAAATTCGAATGGAACAAAAGTCATTGTTTCGAATGCTACGAAGGCTGTCAAAGACACTTTGATAAAATTAGAGTTTATAAAAAGAATTGGTAATGAAAATTATTACGAGTCAATTGATAATGATATCTTAGAGATAACTAAAAATTAAGACTCAAAACTTTTTTTATAAAATCTTTTCGCTATTTAAGACATAAAATACATTCATATTATTCTTTAATTATTGATTTTAAATATTTTTGACAGGAGGATTTATTCCCCCTATGGACAATGTCTTTTTGTCTTATTCCAAGTTTGTAATTATACATTTTATCATAATAGTTAGTAAGAAGTATTGATATCCACTTCTTGTGTGCTTCTTTATCATCATGCCCAAACCCCCTTGTCATAAACTCTCTAATTTCACCATGCAGACTGTTACCCAGCCTTCTTTTGATTCTATCTAAAGCATTGGAGTATTTGTTAAACAATTCTTCCTCATCATTTATTATTTTGATTTCCTGACAAATATATTCATCGTAAATATTTTCTAATCTTTCTTCATGCTCAATCTCAATTACCACAAGTTTTGATATTTGCATTTTCTCATACCAACATCCTGGAAGACCAGCTCTTCCAATCGTTCGGCTTTCATCTTCAAGTAGTAATTGAGGAAATTGATGATCTAAATATTTAGCCGTTAAAATATTTTCAAAATTAGCTTGTGTCGGCTGGTTTGTTTTTTTTCGACCAAATGCAGATCCACGATGATTTGCGATATCTTCGAGATCAATATTTTCTTTATAACCTTTAATAAACTCAGTCTTCCCTGAACCAGTTAAGCCTCCAATTATAATCCAATCTTTTTTATATTTATTTTTATCCTGATGCTGTGCAAGGATATTTGATCTAAATTTTTTATAACCTTTTTCTAATCTGTTTATAATTATATTTCTTTTAGATAGCCATTCTAAAGCAATCTGAGATCTCATGCCACCTCGGTAGCAAAATACCAGACATCCAGGATTATTAAAAATATGATTCTCCCAAAAATTGATAAGGTTTTCTTTAAAATCACCATTTACAAGCTTAAAACCTAGAGTTACAGCAGCCTCTTTGCCTTTTTTTTTATATTCCTTACCAATTTGTTCAAAGTGACTATCAATTAAAATCGGAAAATTGACACTTCCAGGGATTGTGCCTTTGTTAAATTCTTTTTCAGACCTTACGTCGATATTTGAAAATTGAACTAAGTTTTTTATTTTCAAAAATTCACGTATTATAGTTTGTTATTAACTATTTAATATGCTCTTCAATTGCTATGTTTGCCAACAAATCCGCTCTTTCATTTTCAGGATGCCCGGAATGCCCTTTTACCCAAGCCCAACTAATAGAATGTATTTTAATAAGAGAATCTAATTCAATCCATAATTCTTTATTTTTTACTTCTTTTTTTGCAGCTGTCTTCCATCCATTTTTTTTCCAATTATGTATCCAATTAGTTATACCATTTTTTACATATTTTGAATCCGTGGTAATAATCAACTCGCAAGGTTTCTTTAAATTTCTCAGAG
>Ga0233444_10003730_pt1 | contig 14927 bp, 13 predicted proteins | sample SI_124_October20_6_FD_182792 | JGI IMG/M metagenome (GOLD analysis project Ga0233444, IMG submission 182792) | Seawater microbial communities from Saanich Inlet, British Columbia, Canada - SI_124_October2016_10_MG | ecosystem: Environmental > Aquatic > Marine > Inlet | place: Canada: British...
AAAAAATTTAAAGATGCCATAGGTTTAGAGGTATCAAAAAATCAAATAGAATTTGGAAAAAAAATATTTAAACATATTAGAAAAAATCCGAATAAAATTCAAAATACTACCTACGAAGACTTAAAAAAACATATAAAAAATACAGATTTTAATTGTATTTCTTTAATCGGTGTACTTGAGCATCTGGTTGATATGTCTGAAATAATGCAATTAATAAAAAAAAATAAGAAAATAAAATATCTTTATGTTTTGGTGCCAATGTTTTCTTTAATTTGTACAATTGAGAGCATATTTTCTAATGTATTTAACAGACACCTCGGTGGTGGGCATACACACTTATTCACAGAAAGATCATTGAAAGATTTTATGTTTAGGTTTGGTTTTAGGGAACATGCATCTTGGTGGTTTGGTACCGATATGCATGATTTATTTCGTTCATTTATTATACAAACGCAAGAAAAAAAATTTAAACCTTTAGAAAAAATGACTCTGGAAACAAAAAATCTTATAGACAATCTACAGTTAGAGTTTGACAAAAAAAAATTATGTTCAGAAGTACACATGCTGCTAAAAAGAAAATAGTAAATTAAAATTCTTAATTAAATTAATTTTACAAATATTAATACATGATAAATCTTATTGTACCTGGAGTTGAAAAAATAATTTCAAAAAAAAAAATGAAAAATATTTTAATTCCTGGGATTTTTTATAAATTTGATACAAATAAAAATTATGGTAAAAATAAAATCAATTATCACTGGAATAAAAAAAATAAATTAAAAAAAGACTTAAATAAGATATATTTAATATACGATAAAATGCTTAATATTTTATCTAAGAGATTAAATATAATACATAAAGAAAATTTCCCAAAAAGATATTGGGAAATACTTCTATGGGTTTGGCTTTATAGATTTATTATTTATTACTATGATAGGTGGGAAAATATTTCTACCTTAAAAAATAAATTAAAAAATAAAAAAATAATTTATAGACAAATTAAGTTTAGTGATAAAGACTTTATTCCAAGAGATACACAAGACTGGTGTACGAGATGTGTGATGACTGATGATTGGAATCACTGGGCTTATGGAAAAATAATTGAAAAAAATTCCAAATTTAAATCAATTTTTATAAATAAAATTAAAAAAAAACCTAAGTATACATTTGATTATCAAAAATCATTTAAAAAATCTTATTTTAGAAATATTATAAATAATTGCTTTCAGATATTTAGTAATAAGGAAATATTTGCTCAAAATTTAGGCTTTTCAAAAAATAGTCCATTGAAATTAAAATTTTTTTTAAAAAAGATGAATTCAATACAAAAAGATATTTTTTGGAATTTTAAACAAAATATAAATGCAGACTCAAGAATTTTTCTTTCAAAGAAAGAAAAAATATTAAACAATGATTTTGAAAAATTTTTAATTTCACAAATTAAATACAATTTTCCGAGTATATTTTTAGAAAATTTTAAAAAAGGTCTTGATAAAATAGAAAAGAAAAAATTACCAGAAAATTTAAAGATAATTATAACGAGTATGGATGATATTTATAATGAACCTTTCAAATTTTATGTTGCTAAAAATATAGTTAAAAAAACTAAAATATTTCATTTTCAACACGGAGGTTCATATGGTTCATCTGATGATTATCCAATCGAAAAAATACAAATTAAAATTGTAGATAAGTTTTTTTCCTGGGGTTGGAAAAATAAAAGTAAAAAAGTTATACCAATTTTTTGTCAAAAAACTTTAGGTTTTAAAATTAAACAATCAAAACAATCAAAAGGATTGCTTATTCCAATAGTTGATTTGAGTCTGCACTTAGGAAATATTGCAGCGGGAAGACCAAGGTCTATATATGAAATTGACAAGTATATATGGAACTTAAAAACTTTTTTTTTAAACCTTAAAAACAATATTAAGCAAGATAGTGCTTTTAAATATCAGGACACTCAAAAGATATATCCTAGCTATGTATTAGATACACTTAAAAAAAATTTTAAAAAAACATTATTCTTTTCTTCAGAAAAACAAGCTTGTTTTTTTTTAAAAAAATATAAACTTTATATAGAAACCCTTAATTCAACTGGTTATCTTGAGACACTTAGCCTTAATCTTCCAACTATTTTAATATTAGATAAAAATTACTGTGGTATTAGAAAAGAAGCCCTAAGCTATTTTAAATTTCTTGAGGAAGCTAAGATATTATTTTACAACCCCAAAGATGCAGCTAAGTTTATTAATAACAATTATGAAAATATTGATAAATGGTGGAATAGCAAAAAAGTACAAGTTGCAGTAAAAAAATTTGTAAATAAATTTGCTAGAACAACTAACAATCCGTATTCTTTTCTAGAAATATTAAAAAAACAAATTTGATGAAAAAAATACTATTAGAGATTTATTTTTTTTTTAGAGATATCGCCTTATTTGCTTCATACTCTCACAAAGTTCCAACATCATTTATTTGGAATATATTACCATACCAAAATTTAAGAGTATTAATTGATATTTTTTTAACAAAAAAATTTAAAAAAAAGATAATTAAAAATAAGGAAGATAATAAAAAATCTATCTTTAAAACAGGAAGTGAAGATGGAATAATTATAAACAATAAATTTTTTTCTGACGACAAAATAGAAAACTTAAAAAAAATTTGTGAAAATTTAATTAAACATTATAAACAAAATAATATTTCAGTTAATGATGGTGGGAATCTTGAAAAAAATTCTGATGCATTTTCAAAATATTATTATTTACCAAATATTAATCTTAAACTAACAAACGAAGTATTAGAATTTTATAATACCCTTTATTCTAATAAAGAGTTAATAATTCAATTAAGTTTTTTGTCAGGTATTAATTTTAAAGAAAAAGATATAAGTGTCCATATTTCAAAAGTAAAAGGCAAATTATTAAGTGATGACTGGCATTCAGATTGTTTTGGCCATACTGCGAAAAGTTTTTTATATTTAGAAAATATTGATAAAAATAATTCTCCTTTTTGTTTCTTGAAAAGGTCTCATGCAAACAAAAATCTTAAAATGCTAAATCAAATGGAAAACTCAAAAATAATATTAAATACAAATAGTGAAAAAAATAAAAAAGGAGATGAAATTTGGAATAAATTAAAAGAATCTAATTATCAAAAAGAAATTTTAAAAAATTCAGAATCGATTGAGTGTGTATCCCCTAAAGGTACTCTAATAACTTGTGATACCTCAGGCTTTCATAAAAAAGGCTTTAGTGATGGTATAAACGAAAGATTCATGATTGGATTTGTAACTAAAAGAGGTTCAATGTTTGACAAATTTAAATCTGCTTTTTTTTAAGATTATTGACAGATTAGTATTATAATAATAAAGCTAAAATTCTATTAAATGCTTAAAATAAAAAAAAAATCACAATCAAAGTTTTTTAATTTTAATCTATTAAGTAATAACAAAAAATTTAAAATTACTTATTATGATGGTTGGCATAAATTATTTATTTACCGTATTGATTTTTTAAAATCATCAAAAGATAAATTTTTTTTTGACATTAATAAAATAAATAGCACTGACCATGAAGAAAAAATTATTATTTTATCTAAAGGAAGTATTAATATTAAAGAAAAAAATTTAAATAAAAAACTTAAAAAATTTGATTGTATTCATACAAATAAATCTCTAAAAAAATTTGAGCTAGAATATAAAAAAGGCTCACAATTATTTATTGTGTTAGGAGAAAAAAAATTAAAAACTAAGAAAAAATTAACTTCATTTAATTTAGAGAAAAATTTAAAAAAAATTGATTTATGGGGTGGAAAATGCATATCGCGAGTTTTTAATGGCCAAAGTATAACTATAGTGCTTTTTAAATTAAAAAAAGGTTTTAAGTTTCATGATACAGGCCATAAAAATGAGCAAATAACTTGGTTAATTAAAGGTAAAATGAAATTTTATGTTAAAAATAAATCTGCAAATCTTAAAGCTAATAAGGCTTCCGTGGATATAGGGTCGTATGATTATCACGGAGGCACTTCTTTTGGAGCAATGGGTTTTGATGCTTTTTCTCCCAAAAGATCAGAAAAAAGATATTCTTAAAAATAAAATGAAAAAAATAAATTTAGTTGAATGCACACTAAGAGACGGCGGTTATTATAATAACTGGGACTTCGATCGAATCTTAGTACAAAATTATCTAAATTCATTAAATAGTTTAGGAGTTATTTATGTTGAAATGGGATTTAGATCATTTCAAAGCAAAGATTTTAAAGGACCAAATTGGTATACCACGGACAGTTACATCAAATCTTTTAAAATACCAAAAAAAATTAAGATAGGGGTTATGGTAAATGCTTATGAAATTATTTCACATCCCTCGGGGTTAAAAGAAGCAACAAACCATCTGTTTACGAAAAAGAAAAATTCAAGACTAGATTTTGTAAGACTAGCTTGTCATTTATCTGAATTTTCAAAAACATTAGAAATAGCAAAAATTTTACAAGAAAAAGGTTATCTTGTTGCTGTAAATTTAATGCAAATTACTGAGCGAACTGAAAAAGAAATTTTTAATGCTGGTATTCAAGCTCAAAAAGCAAAAATAGATATACTATATTTTGCTGACAGCTTAGGAAGTATGAATAAAAAATTTGTACAAAAAATACTTAAGATTCTTAAAAAAAAATGGAAAGGTGCTATAGGAATTCATACACATAATAACCTTGGATTAGCTTTGTCCAACACAATTACAGCTATCGAAGAAGATGTTACTTGGGTGGACTCGACAATTATGGGAATGGGTAGAGGAGCAGGTAATGCACAAACTGAATTTCTTGTTTTAGAATTAGATAAATTTAAAAATAATTTTCAAAACAATCTAAGTTTACTAAGATTAATAAAAACCTACTTTGAACCACTTCAACGAAAATACAAATGGGGTATTAATTCTTATTATTATTTAGCAGGAAAATTTGGGATACATCCTACTTATATTCAAGAAATGCTAAATATTAAACTTAATGAAAGTGAAATAATTGAAGCAATTAATCAATTAAAAAGTTTTGGAGCATCAAGATATGATGTGAACTTAGTTAGATCAGAGTTCCAAAAACCAATTAAATTAAAGCAAGGAAAGTGGTCACCGAAGGGAAAAATCAAGGGAAGAGAAGTGTTATTAATTTCTTCAGGGCCTAATCTTTTAGAATATAAGAATGAAATTGAAAACTATATAATTAAAAATAAACCATTTGTGATAGCTCTAAACTCCTCAACTTGTATTAAAAAAAATCTAATAAATTTATATGTTGCATGTAATCCTTTGACACTTCTTTCAGATCTAAAAAAAATTAAAAATCTGAAAACCCAAGTAGTATTACCAGAGTCTATTTTGTCAGATGCTTTAAAGACGAAACTAAAACCACTTACAATTTTAGATTATGGAGTTGGAATAAAAGAAAATAAATTTGATATATTTGATAAATGTTCAAATATTCCAAAACTTTATACAGTAGCTTACGCACTTTCAGTAGCAACTAGTGGACAGCCTTCAAGAATATTATTGGCTGGTTTTGATGGTTACGGGTCGGGAGATAGGCGCACAAAAATTGTAGATAATATTTTTTATTTATACTCATCAAATAAGAAAGCAAAAAAATTATTAGGAATTACACCTTCATCATATAGCTTTGACACTATGTCAGTATATGCTTTAAATAAAAATTAAATTTATGAAAAAAATAGTTGCTGTAGTTCCTATCAGAAAAGGTTCTCAAAGAGTTAAAAATAAAAATTTTAAAAATTTTTGTGGAAAAAGTTTATTAATTCATAAAATTATTGCATTAAAAAAAATAAAAAACTTAGATGACATAATTATAAATACAGACTCTGATAAGGCTATTTCAATAGCAAAAAAATTTAATGTAAATTTTTTTAAAAGAGAAAAATATTATGCCAGTTCAAAATGCACAAATAGTGAATTTTGGTCAAATATTGCATCAACAACTGATAGTAAGTATATTTTATTTACTCACTGCACTAGTCCAATTATAAGTACAAAAACTTACTCAAAAACAATCAAAAGCTTTTTCTTAAATAAAAAAAAATTCAACAGTTTAAATACAGTTAGTGACGTAAAAGAATTTTTATTTTTAAAAAACAAACCTATTAATTTTCAATTAAATAAATCTCCCAACTCACAAAATTTACCAAATATAGTAAAATTAAATTTTGCAATAAGTATTTTAAGTACCGATTTTATGAAAAAAAAGAAAACTTTAATTGGGAGTAAACCTTTTTTTTATAAATTAGATCAAGTTGAAGGCCATGACATAAATACAGAATATGAGTTTGAATTCGCAAAATATTTATTTAAAAGATCAAAATAAATAATTTAATAAGTAAACATGCCAGTAGTTTCACAAAAATGGAAAAGAACCAAGGATAGTTATTTAAGATGGCTATTAAGCACTAAATTAAAAGATATTTTTTCTAAAAATATTTATTATGAAAATCTTTCTCTATGGTGGTTAACAAGAGTTTATGAAAAGGACGCGTTAAATGACCATCAATGGTTCAATAACTTAAATGAAAAAATTAACGGTATTAATAATATCGAATTTAGAAAAAAAACAAATATTTTTTTTGATATATGTAAAACTCTTTTTAAGTTTTTAAAAACTATAGTTATATTATTTTTTATCAAAATTTTATATCAGGATAATAAATCTAGAAATAATATTAAAAAAAACTGTGTTTATGTTCAGTTTTCAAATTTAATTGAATATAAAAAAAAATTTATAGATATTCAGTATGGTTTATTTTCACTAAAAAATAATGATATCTGTTATGCAGTACAGCTTCAAAACGACTTTTCTTTAATTTATAAATTTTTAAGTATAAGAAAAAAGTTAAAAAATATTCCAGTCGAATATTATATTGTAAATAAATATATAAATTTTGGTGATATAATAAAGATTTACCTTTTTACTTTAAAAAAATTCTTCTTTTTAAAAAAAATTTTAAACAAAAAAAATTATTTTTTAATTAATAAAAAAGACTGTAGTTCAATTTTAAAACCATTGTTATTAAAGTCTTTTTTTGGAACAATTCAATTTTCACTGTTAAATGGTATTAGTTTCCGTAATCTAAAAAAATCCATTAAATTTAAAAATTTTATTAGTTATTTAGAATTTTTTCCAACATCTAGATCTATTTATTATTTTTTAAAAAATGAAAATAATTCAAACATAGTGAGTATCAATCATGCCAATTATAGTGATAATATGTTGGCTTATTCTATCCAAAAAAATGAATTCTCAGAAAAAAATGATTATTTAAACTTTTCCCCATGCCCAGATATTTTCTTTACTCAAGGTGATAAATATTTTAAAAAATTAAAAGTAATTTTTCCTAAAAAAAAAATAAGTAAAATAGGTTCTTTAAAACTTGGTATACAAGACGTTAATTTTAAAAAAAAAACTAGTCAAATTAAAAATAAAATTAAGACTAACAAAAAAATATTATCAATTTTTCTAAGCACACATGATTATCTTGGAATAGTAGAGATTTTAAACAACTGTAATGTATCAAATTTTTTTATTATTTTGCGCCCCCATCCATATTATTCAGCAGATACATTAAAACATTTTGATAATAATTTCCAATATAAGTATCATTTGTTAAAAAAATTTTCTTCTAGGGAAATAATTAAAGCAAGTGATTTTATAATATCAGGCGACTCATCACTTTGTTATGAGGCAGTAATTATGGGAAACAAAAATACTTTAAGAGTGTATAATGAAAAATATCATCCTTTGTATGATGCCGAAGATGGAATAACCATAGTAAAAGATGTTAAAAAATTAGAAAAATATTTGTTTGAAAAAATTAAGATTAAAAATACTAGTTCTGGAAAATTAGTTAAAAAATTTTTTTTTAAGTACGATAAACATGCCCATATTAGGTTGATTAAGATTTTAAAAGATCTATAAAGATCTACTTTAACACATATAAACTTTAATTAATTTTAATAAGTTTCGTTTGAGATACTCTATTGCATATTATCTTATTAAAGTTTATTACAATTGTTAATTATTAAAATTACAAAACAAAATGAGCGAAAATAAAAAAATTCCTGTTTTTGATATTGCTCTTGGAGCGAAAGAAAAAGAGTATATCAAAGACTGTGTTGATACTTCATTTATTGGTCAAGGACCTTATGTCAAAAAATTAGAGGAGAAATTCAGTGATTTTGTTGATTGTAAATTTGGCATCACTACAACAAGTGGAACAACTGCATTACACTTAGCTTGCGCTACATTAGGAATAAAAAAAAATGATCAAGTTCTAGTTTCCTCAAGCACAAATATGGCTTGCCCCTTCGCAATAGATTATTGTGGAGCTATTCCAATCCCAATTGATATTGAAAAAGAAACTTGGCAATTAGATGTATCTAAAATTGAAGAAAAAATAAATGACAAAACAAAAGCTATAATGGTCGTTCATCTTTTTGGCCATCCTGTGGATATGGACCCAGTTCTTAAAATTGCTAAAAAGTATAATCTTAAGATTATTGAAGATTGTGCAGAAGCACATGGTGTCGAATATAAAGGTAAAAAAGTTGGTTCTATAGGAGACATAGGAGCATTCAGTTTTTTTGCGAATAAAACTATTACTTGTGGAGAAGGTGGAATGGTTGTCACAAACTCTCCTGAAATTGCAGAAAGAGCAAAAAGTTTAAAAAATTTAGCTTATGGAAAAGTAAATAAGTTTATGCACGAAGATATTGGTTTTAATTACAGACTACCCAATATTAGTGCTGCCCTTGGTTTAGGTCAATTTGAAAATATTGATAATGTTTTTAAAGAAAAAGAAAGAATTTATAATAGATATAAATCAAATTTGAAAGACGTAAAAGGTATAAATATTCCTGTTATAAAAGAATGGGCAACAAAATATATTATGTGGGTCTTTAATTTATATTTAGATAAAAATTTTCCTATTTCTAGAGATCAACTAACAAAGAAATTAAAAGAGAAAAATATCGATACCAGAGATGCCTTCGTTCCAATAAATCAGCAAAAAATTTTAGTGGAAAAATATAAGCTTTTTAAAGAAGATGATTGTCCGAATGCAAATTATATAATGGATAATGGTTTTTATTTGCCATCTGGAAACACTATAACCAACGCAGAAATTGATTATGTCTGCGATGTAATTAAAAAAATTTGAAATTAGAAAATTGATTATATGAATTTTGCTGTCATTGGCTTGGGATCATTTGGAACTAAAAGAGCTCAATCAATTAAAAACTCTAAGTTAGCAAAATTAGTCGCTATCAATGATGTAAGTTCAGAAAATGCTGAAAAAGCTAAAAAAATACTTGATGTTCCAATATTTGAATACAAAAAAATTTTAGAGGATAAAAATATAGAAGTAGTATGCATTTGTGCTCCAAATAAATTTCATAAAGAAATTATTATTGACAGTCTTAAAGCAGATAAACATGTTTTTTGTGAAAAACCAATTTCAAGAAATTTTCAGGAAGCCCAAGAAATATTTAATGCTGTAAAAAATTCAAATAAAATTTTACAAGTTGGCTCTAATCATCGTTTTTTTGAGAGCGTGTTGTATGCAAAAAAATTGTTAGACAAGGGAGTGATTGGAGAGGTGTTAAGTTTTAATGGAAGAATCGGCCATAATGGAGAAAGACTCAAAGATAGCTGGTTTTGGAAAAAAGACATTAGTGGTGGAGGAACACTTTTAGATAATGGCTGCCATTTATTAGATTTATCTAGATACTTTCTTGGAAACTTTACTTCCGGAACAGGTATCACATCAAATACGTATTGGAAAAACCTAGAGGTAGAAGATACAGCAAGTGGTGTATTTAAAACAAATGAGGGTAAAACAGCATCGATTTTTTGTTCTTGGAGATTGCTCTCAGGGTACTTCTTTTTTGAATTAAACGGCTCAGAGGGATACATAAATGTAGACGGTCGTTTTGATACTCACGGAGGCGATAAAATTTTTTGGTCAACAAAAAAAGATGGTAAATTTTATAGTGAAGATTTTAGCCACTTAAAGCCAAATTCTTATCAATTAGAAATAGACAATTTTGTAAATAATTTAAAAAATAATAAACATTGTTCTCCAGATGCAAATGACGCTTTAGAAGTAATGAGAATGATAGATTTTATTTATAAAAATAAATAAATCAATTAAATGAAATGTTTTAATAAAGACTATTCAGCAATATATGATTTTTTGTATACGAAGAAAAACTATGCAAAAGAATCAAAATTAATAAAAAAGATTTTAAAAAAATACTTACCTCATTCTAAATTTTTGTTAGATCTTGGGTGTGGAACTGGCCAATATTCACATTTGATGACTAAGTTAAAGTTAAACGTTGTAGGGGTGGATAGAAGCATAAATATGCTTAATAATGCAAAAAAAAAATTTAAAAAAAATAAAAATTTAAATTTTGTGAAATCAGAGATTGAAAAAATTAATTTGAAAAAAAAATTTGATATAATTTCAGCACTTTTTCATATTTTAAGCTATCATACTTCAAATGCTAAAATTAATAAGTTTTTTTCAAAATCATACACTCATTTAAATAAAAATGGAATTTTGATATTTGATTTTTGGCACCAAAGTGGAGTCTTTAATTTACAAACACCTTTAAGAATTAGAGAAGTTGAAAACACTCAATACAAAATAATTAGAATCACTATTTCAAAATGGTTCAAAAAGATAAATCAAATTTTTGATATCCATAATTTAATTGTAATGAAGAAAAAAAATAAAAAAATTATAAAATTTAGTGAGACACATAAAATGAGATATTTTACAGTTGATAATATAAAAAAAAAATTAAAAGAACATAATTTTCAATTTTTAGAAAGTTTGGACTTGCAAACAGGGAAGCCAGTTTCTTCAAAAAGTTGGGGTGCACTAATAGTAGCAAGAAAAAAATAAATCTAGAATGATTGAAAAAGATAAAAAAGTTGCAATTTTTGTTGATTCCAGAAAAAAATCTGGCGGTGCTTATCAGGAACTATTGTATACAATTAAAAGGATCAAAAAAGAGAAACCAGATAATATTAAATTTGTAATAATTGCGACCTCGAAAAAATTAGATTTAAATTTAGACAGAGAAAATTTTGAAATATATTATTTTTCTTTAAGCTCTATATCTAGGTATATAGCTTACCTGAGAAATTTTAGCCCATTTATAAGAGGAATAAAAAAAATTTTCTTTTTTAAAAATAAATTTGAATATTTTTTAAAAAAAAACAATATAGATCTTGTTTATTTTGTTGGACCATCTCAATATTCTCTCTATCTTGAAGATACAAAGTTTTTTTTAACACTTCCTGATGTAAGTGTTAGAGAAAATTTAGAATTTCCTGAAATAGTTAATTCTTCTGAATTTCAAAGAAAAGATAACGTACTGCAAAAATCTTTACCTAGAGCACTTGCAATAATAACTAATTGTCAGATTATAAAAAAGAGAATTTCCTTTTTTTATAGAGTTTTAGAGGAAAGAATATTTATTGTGGGACACAGACCCTCAAATTCAATTAGCGAATTTAAAATTCCAGATAAAAATATCCAAGCCAATGTCAGAAAGAAACTTAAACTGCCTAAAGATTATATTTTTTACCCAGCAATGTACTTGCCTCATAAAAATCATAAAACAGTAATTGATGCTTTAAAGATTTTAAAGAATGAAAACAATCATTTTAAACTAGTTTTTTGTGGAAGTGATATTGGTTACGTTTCAAATTTAAAAAAATATGTAAAAGATATTAACTTAAGTGATGATATTATTTTTTTAAATTTCATTGATGATGAAGATTTACCTTATTTATATTTTGATTCTTCAATGTTGATAATGACAAGTTTAATTGGACCAACAAATATTCCTCCATGGGAAGCCTTTAAAATGCAAAAGCCAATAATTTATTCTGACCTCAAAGGTATTAGAGAAGTTCTTGAAGATGCTGTTCATTATGTAGATCCAATGAGTTCAATTAAAATAGCTCAAGCCATTAAAAAGATTTCTACTGATAAGGCTTATAAAAAAAAATTGATTGAAAGAGGAATTGAAAAATTTTACGAAAATGAAAATAAAGACGATTTCTCCTTGTTTTTCGATATTATTAAAAATTTTAGAAAATATCAAAAAACCTGGTCTTTTTAAACATTATTGTGATAAAAAAATTTTTAAAAAAAATATTACCTACATCAATTGTAAAATTAATGAGAGAATATATTGTTACGCTAAATGAAAAAAAATTTTCTAAAATGACCACTAAAGAGGTATTTAGTGAAATTTATACGAAAAAAATCTGGAGCCCAGAAAAGGAAAAAAAGTCTATTAAATTTTACTCAGGAATAGGATCACATTATGAGGAGTTTACTAATATTTATATAAATAAGGTAAAAGAATTTTTAATCAAATTTCCTTCTAAACCTTCAGTTGTTGACCTTGGTTGTGGAGATTTTTACATTGGATCAAAGTTAAGACAATATTGCGATAAATATGTAGCAGTAGATATATTTGAAGATTTAATTAATATAAATAAAAATAAGTATAGTTATTTAGATGTCAATTTTAAAACTTTAGATATTACAAATGATCAATTACCAAGTGGAGAAATATGTTTTTTACGACAAGTCCTTCAACATCTTTCAAATGATTTAATAAAAAAATTTCTTAATTTAATGGCAGGTAAATATAAATATCTTGTTATTACAGAGCATTTACCAAAAGAAAAAAGTTTTAAACCCAATATAGATATTTTAACAGGACCAAATATTCGTATTGCCAAAAATAGCGGAGTATTACTTACTGAAGAACCATTCAATCTTAAAGTAATTAATGAAGAAAATATTTGTAGCATTTACCCAGAAAAAATAAAAAATTTTGAAGGAGTATTAAATACTAAAATTTTACAATTAGACCCATGAAAGTAATTATATTAGCAGGAGGAAAAGGAACTAGAATTTCTGAGTACACAAAAACAATTCCAAAACCAATGATCAAAATTGGAAAAAAACCTATTCTCATCCACATTATTGAACATTATTTTAAATATGGAAATAAAGATTTTTACATAGCTTTGGGTTATAAAAGCAAAATTGTACAAAATTATTTTAAAAACTTTATTAAATTTGATAAACCTTTTTTTTATAAAATTAATAAAGTAAAAATATCTATAACTTTATCTTATACAGGTAAAAATACATTAACAGGCGGAAGAATAAAGCGCATGTCAAAATTCATCGAAGAAAATGAGAATTTCATGTTTACTTATGGAGATGGAGTTTCAAATGTAAATATAAAAAAATTAGTAAAATTTCATAAAAAAAATAAAAATCTTATTACTGTAACTGCTGTAAGACCGCCAGCAAGGTTTGGAGAAATTACAATTGCAAATAATCAGGTTTCTTCTTTTAAAGAAAAACCACAAGTTACTGAAGGGTGGATAAATGGAGGTTTTTTTATATCTAATTTTAATTTTTTTAAATTTATTAAAGGAAATAATACTATACTTGAAAGAGAACCCTTGGAAAAAGCTGCAAAAAAAAAACAATTATATGCATTTAAACATAAAGGATTCTGGAAATGCATGGACACTTTACGTGATAAAGATGTGCTAGAAAAAATTTATAAAAATAATAAATTCAATTGAAAAAAAAAAAAAAAATACTTGTAGTGGGTGGAACAGGCTTTATCGGTTTCTATTTGGCTAAATATTGTATTAAAAAAAAATTTAACGTAGTTAGCTTTTCAAAAAATCCACCAAGAAAAATTAGATATTTAAAAAAAGTAAAATATTTATTAGGTGATTTATCAAAAAAAAAAAATTTAAAAATACTAAATCAACCTTTTGACTATGTAGTGAATCTTGGGGGTTATGTAGATCATAAAAATAAAATCAAAACATTTAACAGTCATTTTAAAGGATGTAAAAATTTAAGTAATTTTTTTCTTAAAAAAAAAATTAAATCATTTGTGCAATTAGGAAGTAGTGGTGAATACGGAAATTCAAAATCACCTCAAAAAGAAACTTCTCAAGGAAATCCAACATCATTTTATACCAAAGCTAAGTTCTTAGCTACAAAACATCTTTTAAGCTTGTATAAAAAAAATAAATTTCCTGTAACTATTCTTCGTCTTTACCAAGCGTATGGTCCAAAACAAGATATTAACAGATTTATACCAATTGTAATTGATGCTTGTTTAAAAAATAAGGAGTTCGAATGTTCTGATGGGAAACAGCTAAGAGATTTTGTTCATGTTGAAGATGTTATTGTTGCCATAATAAAATCAATGAATAGTAAAAATTCAAAAGGAGAAATAATTAATATTGGTTCAGGAAAACCAAAAAAAATTAAAAACATCATAAATTTTTTGGTAAACAAACTTAAAGGCGGTAAACCACTTTTTGGAAAAGTTAAATTAAGAAAAGATGAAATTTTAAAAATTTATCCTGATATTACAAAGGCAAAGAAAATATTAAAATGGTCTCCAAAAGTAAATTTTTCTAAAGGATTAACGAAAACAATAAAATATTATAAAGATAACTAAACTTATTTAATAAAAGACTTTTAAGGCATTAATTATTTAGGGACCATAGCTCATTGGTAGAGCACTTCGTTGACATCGAAGGGGTAGCAAGTTCGATCCTTGCTGGTCCCACCATAATAGATATTAAACAAGAATTTCATCATAAAGTTCAATATATTTTTGCTTTACATAAATCTCTAAAAACATTATAAACTTTTGCCTGGTAATTATTGCGAAGGGGCCACACCCGATCCCATTCCGAACTCGGAAGTTAAGTCCTTCAGCGCCGATGGTACTTTGTCTTAAGATACGGAAGAGTAGGACGTTGCCAGGCTTTTAAAATTATGAAAATAG
>Ga0233444_10003734_pt1 | contig 14924 bp, 9 predicted proteins | sample SI_124_October20_6_FD_182792 | JGI IMG/M metagenome (GOLD analysis project Ga0233444, IMG submission 182792) | Seawater microbial communities from Saanich Inlet, British Columbia, Canada - SI_124_October2016_10_MG | ecosystem: Environmental > Aquatic > Marine > Inlet | place: Canada: British...
TAACCGTATCCATAGCCATAACCATATTTGTTACTGTATTCATTTCTTTTGGAATCTACTGCATTTAGAACTACAGAAAGTTTTTTTAAATTATTTTCTTTAATTAATTTCTCTGCATTCTGCACAAAGTTTTTTCTTGAATAGTTTGCTTTAAATATATAAATTGGATAATCAGCTTTTTGCAATACTGGGATTCCATCCGTAACTAGACCCACTGGAGGATTGTCAATAATAACGATGTCGTATATTTTTTTAAGTTTTTCTAAAGTTTGATCGAAAACTTCGCTTACAATTAACTCAGAAGGATTTGGAGGAAGAGTTCCTGCGGTAATAAAATCTAAGTTATCAAGCGTACTTTTATTTATACAATCTTCAATTTTATTTTTTTTAGAGAGAATTTCGCTCATCCCTTCTTGATTTGTAGTATCTAATGCTAAATGAATTTTAGGTTTTCTCATATCTAAATCAATAACAACTACTTTTTTACCTGTAAAAGCAATTATTCCTCCCAAATTTATAGCTACAAAAGTTTTTCCTTCCCCAGAAATTGTACTACTAACTGCGATTATTTTTGACCTTATATCATTATTTATAAACTGAAGATTGGTTCTTATGGCTCTAAATGATTCGGTAAGCATAGATTTTGGGCTTTTATCGACGATTAATTGCGAAACATCCATTTTGTCTTTTACAAAAGGTATCATGCCTAGAGTTGAAATTTCAATTTTTGAATACTTATTGATTTCATGTAGAGCTGTGATTTTATCATGGAGTAAATAATTTACAAGAACTATAATTATAGAAATAAACAAGCCCGTACTAATAAATAACAAATATACTAATGCCTTATTTGGAGATATTGGAGAGTCGCTTAATGGTGCATTTTGAAGAACTTCATTGTAAGTTGTTATTCCAGCCTTAGAAAGTTCGTACTCAGTTTCTTTTTCTAAGAGTTGGGTATAATACTTGTTATTTATTTCCTTTACTTGTTCTAGTTTTAATAGTTCTAATTCTTTTTCTGGTATGGCAAAGTTTTCAGAACTAATTATAGAAAGTTCATTTTTAATTTTTTTTCTTTTAACGAAATAATTTTTTTTAAGAAGGACTACAGCTTTTTTGATATACATTATTTTTTCTTCAATTTGTCCATTTAAAAGAATTACTTTTTTATTGTTAGGGGTTACTTCTTTTAGAAATTGATCTCTTTTCAAAACATCAATCTGTAATTTAGTAATCATGGATTTAATAATTGGATCATCGTAAAAAATACTGGTTAAAAGAGTTATGTTTTTAATAGAACTTCCATCAATTTCAGAAGACAAATTGTTATTAAACATTAAATCAAATTGACTCAATAACTCAATATTATTTTCTGTAGATATTAATTCTTCTTTGATTTCCTCGACTTTATTTGAAGTTTCCTCAATTAATTTTTCTTCATTTTTATATTTATTTTTTTTTCTAAATTTTCTTATTTTTTTCTCACTATCGATTAATCTTTTTTTAACGCTATCCTTCTGAATATTTATAAATTTCACAACCTTAGCAGAACTTAATTGTTTTTTTTCTAAGTCATAATCCATGTATAGTTCTACTAGTCCATCACAAATATCTTTTGAAAAGTTAGCATTAGTATGTTGGTGACTTATTCCAATTGTCTGTGCTGATGCATTTTCAATATTAATTACTAAATCAGAAATTATTTCAGATTTAATTTTTTTAGCTGAAGGAACAATAAAAAAATTTTTATTAGATGATGAATTTTCTTTAAGATGTTTAGTACTTACTTTAGAACTAATAACGCCAGATAAATACTTGGAGGAAAAAAACTTATTGGGCTCTACATATTCTGCGTAAATTTTTTCTTTTTTTTCATCAGTTAGAGTAAGGTAGTTTCCATGAAAATTTAGATATATTTTTTGAGAAATTATCGTAGTATCTTTTATTGAAAAATTTTCAAGTTTAAAAGAGGACGAATTGTATAAGAATCTGGTTAAAATTTCTCCTTCTGAAAAATAAAATATATCTAAACCTAATTTTTTAATCAATCTTGAGATTGATTTTTGAGACTTTATTAATTCAATTTCTGCGTTCAGGTTTGTTGAAGGATTAAATGAGTTAGAGTATATTTCGCTAAGTTCAGATGGTTGGTCTTTAATGGCCACTTGCAATAAAGCTTGTGTTTTATATATTTCTGGAGTGTATCTTAAATACATTAAAGCTCCAAATGTGGATAAAAGTATTAAAGCAACTATTATCCATTTTATTTTATTTAACAGGTAAAGAAATAAACCAAGTTCAAATTCTTGACTTAAGCTTGAAATATTCTCTTTATATCTTTGTAAGCTTTCCTCCGCTTGATTAAAATCTTCTGGTTTCATTACTGATTTATTTGAGAGATGGTTAACCATACTATAGATATGGTTGAAATAAATGAAAATACTGAGTTGATATCTTGAATAATCTCACTTCCTAAATTAAAGTTTGGAGTTATGTAGACAATATCATGAGATTGCATAATCATATTTCCTTGACTAATTCCATCAATTGTAGAAAGATCTGCATTAAATATCTTAATTCCTTGGTTGGTTTTTCTAATTATTTTTATTCTTTTTGAACTGTTGGTATTGCTTATTCCACCAGCGGTAGCTAATACCTCAAAAAGAGTCATGTTGTTATAAAGTAAATTTACTACTCTTGCTTCTCCACCACTTGCTCCATTAAACAAAAAAATTCTTTTGGTAGATACGCCCAAAACTATAAACGGATCTACATAAAACTCGGATAATAAGCTTTCTAAATATACTTCTGCTTCTTTAATAGTTTTACCTACAATATTTAGATCGCCAATTATTGGAAATTCCACCAAACTGTCTTGTCTTACTAGATATAGTGATCCATTTCCAGCTCCAGAAAAATTATTCTGTTGCATCATTCTTTGGGATTGATTATTTCCAACATTATCAGAACTAAACATGTCAATTAATTGAAATCCATTGTTGGTATAAAGCTGAAATGTTAATTGGTCGTTAATATCAATTTTATATTCAATATTATTTAATTCAGTTTCAATTTTATCAAAATTATAATCTTTAGGAGTTCTTAACATTCTATTAGAATTTACAGTACATGAATAGAATAAAGAAAGAGAAATTGCAAGTATTATGTATTTATAAATAAATTTCATGGCACAAAAGTACTATTTTTTCTTGAAAAGCAAAGAACTTTGTAATTCAAAGTATATTTTCATATAAGTTTTTAATATTATTAACTAATTGGCTATAGTGAAAATCTTTTGATTTTTCTAATCCAAATTTGGAAAATAAATTTCTTTTATTAGAATCATTAATAAGACTCAGTAAGTTTTTGGAAAAATCATGTAAATCATTTTTTTCCGATAGAAGTGCTGTTTTATTTTCTAAAACAATATTTTCTATACCTCCTGTTTTTGTACTTACTATTGGTTTGCCACTCGCTTGGGCTTCAATTAAACTAACGGGGGTTCCTTCATTAAGAGAAGTCAAACATATAATATCCATCCCAGAATTAACTCTGTCAATTTCTTTGATCCAAGATGTTAATTGGAATGTAGCCGGTGTATAATCTAAACTAAAGTCTAAATTTTTATTCTTTATATAATTTACAATATTTTCTTTTTCTTCGCCATCCCCAACGATAAATGCTCTAACAGGGAACTCACTTTTTTTTACTACTTCTTGAACTGCGTCTATGAAAAACTTATGATTTTTTATCGGGACTAATCTTCCAATTATTCCAATAGCTATTTCATTTTCTTTTAAGTTCCATTTTTTTCTAAATTCTTTTCTTTTAGAATCTTTATTAGTATTGAATCTTTCTAGATCAAATCCTAGAGGAATTACTTCAATCTTTTTTTCTGGACATATTTTATAAATTTTACTTAGTTCTCTTTTTTGAATCTCACTAATGGCAATTATTTTAGTGCTTTTTTTTGCTAAATTTTTTTCTATCTCTTTAAAAATTCTCGTCTTAAAACTGCCAAAATAAGAATGAAATACGTGTCCATGAAATGTATGGTAAATTTGTTTTACCCCCATTTTGTAAGCAGCTCTTCTACCTAAAGCTCCAGCTTTTGCAGCATGTGTATGTACAATATCCGGTTTAAATTCCTTTATAATATTTTGAATTTTTTTGAATGCTATTTGATCTTTATATGGATTTAGAGATCTTTGCATTTCAGGGATTATAATAGGTTTCAACCCTAAATTGTCTAGAATGTGCATAGAACTCTTTTCACTTTCGTCGTGTTGACCACCAATTAATAAAGTTTCATAATCTGGTTCTAAATATTTTGTCAAATATGCTGCATTGTAGGTGGGACCACCTAAATTAAAACGATTGATTATTCTAAGAATTTTCTTCATTTTATTTATAAATCATAATTTAAATTCTTCTATTTTTTTTTTTTTAAAATAAATCTGTCATTTTTAGCTAATTTACCCAATGGATTAATTAATGGTTATATCTTGTAGAGTAGTTATGAATAAGAGATTTTTAATATTTATTTTTCAAATTTTATTTATTGGTAATTTCTATTCCCAGAATTTATTTTCTAGCTCATCATCTAAATTTTTAAAAAGCAAAGAGCTTACAAATGCCTTTGTTAGCTTGAAATTACAAGACCAATCTGGCAATGTTTTGTTAAGTCATAATTCTGAAAAATTACTAGTTCCAGCTTCTTTACAAAAGCTTTTCACAACTTCCTATGTTTTAGAACATTTGTCAAAAGACTTTGTCTACAAGACTTACGTCTTGAGTTCAGGGCCAATTGATACAAATTCTAAAACTTTAAATGGAAATTTGATAATAAACACTACTGGTGATCCTAGTTTAGAAAGCAGGTTTTTTCCCTCCAAAAGTTTTATTAATGATTTGAAATCAAAATTAGTAGAATTAAATATAAGATCAATCACGGGAAAAATTAAAATCTACCCAGATTTAGATACTTACCAGGTAAATAACCAGTGGCTTTGGAGTGATTTGGGGAACTATTATGGATCTGGATATAGTTTACATTCTTTTAAAGACAATTATGTAGAGGTCTATTTTAATTCTGGTAATGAAGTTGGTTCATCCACTAAAATTGTAAAAATTGATCCAATGGCAGATTCTTTTTTTCTTGAAAATAGTGTTTTGGTTGGTAAATCTAATAGAGATTTATCCTATGCTTTTGGTGCCCCAATGCAAAACAATAGAACCATAATTGGAACTATACCAAGAAACAAGAAAAATTATGTTGTCAAAATATCAATGCATGATCCAAAAATATTTTTAAAACAAGCTGTAGAAAATGCTTGCAGTGAATTAGGTATTTTAACTAGTAATATTTCTTTTAAAAGTAAGGTGAATCTACATTTAGATACTTTACTAGTTTATACTTCACCTTCTCTTATCGACTTAGTTAAATGTGTGAATTTTAAAAGCAATAATAATTATGCAGAACATCTTTTAATGAAATCAGTTTCCCTAAATCATAAGGATATTGATATTAACCAGTCTGCAGATTATTTACAATTGTTTTGGGAAGATAAATTAGGATTAAAAGAAATGATTTTCAAAGACGGTTGTGGCCTTTCAAGGTTGAATTTATGTTCTGCAAATGCTTTTAACGATCTTTTACTTTATGAACTAGAAAGAAAATTATATAATGGAGAAGAAAGTTTTTTAAAATCTTTACCAATTTCTGGTAAAACAGGAACTCTTAAATATTTTGGAGATGAATCCGTATTTGAAGAAGAATTTTTTGGTAAAAGTGGTTCAATGGGGGGGGTAAGGTGTTATTCAGGTTATTTGCGTAAAAATTCTAAGTTCTATCCATTTACAATTATGGTAAATAATTTTACGTCTAGTGACTATTTAATTAGAAAAAGAATCGAGGAGTTAGTGGTAAATATTTACAACAATATTTAAGGAAACTTTGGATATTTCTTAAAATCAGGATCTCTTTTTTCCAAAAAAGCATTACGACCTTCCTCGGCTTCATCAGTTGCATAAGCAAGTCTAGTAGCTTCTCCTGCATATACTTGCTGACCTACTAGTCCATCATCAATTAAATTAAAACCAAACTTCAGCATCTTAATTGCAGTTGGACTTTTCTTAATTATTTCTTGTGCCCAATCGTATGCTGTCTTTTCAAGTTGATTATGTGCAACCACTTTATTTATCATTCCCATTTCATATGCTTCTTTAGCAGAGTAGTCTAATCCTAAAAAGAAAATTTCTCTAGCTCTTTTTTGACCAACTTGTCTAGCAAGGTAAGCAGAGCCAAATCCACCATCAAAACTTGCAACATCTGCATCAGTTTGTTTAAAAATAGCATGTTCTTTGCTTGCAATAGTCAGATCACAAACTACGTGTAGACTATGGCCACCTCCAACAGCCCATCCTGGAACGACGGCTATTACTACTTTATTCATAAATCTTATCTGGCGTTGAACGTCCAAAATATTAAATTTACTTACCCCGTCTAGTCCTTTATATCCTCTTTTGGCACGAACACGTTGATCTCCTCCAGAGCAAAATGCCCAACCACCATCTTTTGGAGACGGACCTTCTCCTGTGAGTAGTACTACTCCAATTTCTGGGCTTTCATGGCTAATTATAAGTGCATCAAGTAATTCATCTACAGTTTTTGGTCGAAAAGCATTTCTTACTTCAGGTCTGTTAAAAGCAATTCGAGCAACACCATTGAAAACTTTGAAAGTTATATCCTCATAATCTTTTACTGTATTCCAATCCATAGTGCTATTAGTCTTTTTTTATATTTTTAAAATAATCATTCAAAACATTTTCGTTTTCAATATTTCCTGTAAATAATTCGATTATTTCCGCATTTTTACTCATGAAAATGTTATTCAAACATTTAGCTGCTTGTGTTTCATTGGTTGCTTTTTGGTAATTAATACTATAAGTAGCAGCAATTTTTTCCAAACTTATTTCATGTGTAGTTTCAAAAAACTCCTTACTGTAGGGAGTGGTTTTTGGACCTGAAATAATATTAAATATACCGCCACCTTGATTATTTACAACTATAATTTTAAGATTATTTGGAACTTCTTTATTCCATAGTGCATGTTGGTCGTAAATAAAACTAAGATCACCTGTAATTAAAACTGTTAATTCATCAGTTACACTTGCTGCACCAACTGCAGTAGAAGAGGACCCGTCAATTCCACTAACTCCTCTGTTAGAATTGTATTTTAAATCTTTTTGTTGTTGAAAAAGTTGAACATATCTAACGCTTGTGCTATTGCCCATTTGTAAATTAATATTTTTCCCATTTAATTGTTTTTGAATTAGATCGTGGGCTTTAATATCTGACCATTTACAGGATGACAGGTATTGAAGGTGATTTTCTTCACTTTTCTCAAATTCTAAATACCAATCGTTACTAAAATCGGAATCCTTATTGGATTGGTAACCATCCAAAAAATCTTTAAAAAAATCTTCTGGTTCTACGGGGATGATGTGGGTTAAAGAAGAAAATATATCTTGTGCTCTTTTAGCTTCTTCAACATGCCAATGTCCTTTTGGTCTATTTTTTCTAAGTAGACTTTTAAGTTTTTTAGAAATTATAGAATTGCCAATTGTAATTACAATCTCTGGATAAAATTTAGGATTGTCATTAATTCTTTCTAAAGTTCTATCAATACAACTTATGAAATTCTCATTATATAAGTTAGAGGTTGTTTCTGTCAAAATGCAAACAGAAGGATCTTTATTTAGTTCTAATAAAATTTTATTCAGTGAGCTGCTCTTTTGAAGAGAACCACACACAATCATTTTTTTATTGTGTTTTCCCCATTTTTTTTGTAGAATTTTTAACTCGTCTTCACTTACTGATTTTTTTGTTTTAAAATGAGTTATTTTTTTTCCAGTTTGACTTGGTTTTAATTCAGTTTTGTATAAAGGTTCTCTAAAAGGGAAATTTAAATGAACTGGCTTAGAAAGTAATTTAGAAACATGAAAAGCTTCGTTGGTCATTACCCCGGTTTGCCATAAAGCATCAGGATGGTCAAGCATAGGAAGATTAAAACTTTCAGCAATAAAGTTTTCATAAACTTTATATTGTCTCATAGATTGGCCTTCTCCGTGATCCACCCATTCTGGAGGTCTATCAGCAGTAATAACAATCAAAGGAATTTTTTGATAAAACGCTTCTACAATTGCAGGAGAGTAATTTAAAACAGCACTTCCAGAAGTGGAACAAATTACCACCGGTTCTTTCAATTGCTGTGCCATGCCAAGTGCAAAAAAAGCGGCGGACCTTTCATCTACTAATACCTTTGTTTTAAAATAGTCATCACCGTTGAATCCTATTACTAATGGTGCATTTCTTGATCCTGGCGAAAAAACAATATTTTTAACTTGGTGTTTTTTTAATAAATCAACAACTACTTGTACTCTAAATGATGCGGAAGTCATTGGACGAAGTTCTATTTTTTTTTAATCACAGACAATAGCGTTTGAGATTTTATTTCAGTTTCCTTAAATTCATCTTCGGGATTGCTTTGACTTGTTATTCCTCCACCCACAAATATTTGAACTTCTTTAGTGGAAAACCTAGCGCATCTCAAATTAACCTTTAAATCACAATTTTTATTGTCAATAGTTCCAAGAAATCCACAGTAAAGGCTTCTGTTATGGACTTCTAAATCTTGAATTATTTCCAATGATTTTTCTAAAGGAATACCTGCAATTGCAGGAGTTGGATGAAGAGTTTTAACAAATGATAGGTAATCAATTTCTAAATTAAAATTGAAATCTTTATTTAAGTGAATTATCTCTCCAGCAATTTCCTCCTCTATTTTAGATTCTTTGGTTATATATCCATTTTCTTTAATTTTTCCTTCAATAAAGTCAACTACATATTTGTGTTCTTGATAGTCTTTTTCAGACCATTTTAAATTTTCATTTTTTGATTTACTACCTGCCAAAGCATGGGTGAAAAATCCATTTTCTAAATTCCCCTTAATTAATGTTTCAGGTGAAACCCCTATCCACATTCCATATTTTGGATGATTTAGAATATACTTAAACCCTTTGCTGTAGGTTTGGGAGAGTTTTTCAAATATTTCAAAATAGTTTGAAATTTCAAAGTCTGATTTAACAACTCTACTTAAAATACATTTTTCAATAATATCTTCATTGCAATAATTTATAATTTTTTCAATGGATTTTTTATAATCTTCTTGGGAAATATCTTTTTCATCAAATAATTCCGGTTTTTCAATTGTTACTTTCTTTTCTAGGGTAGAAATTTCACCATCAATAAAATAAGTTTCTTTATTAAATACGTTACAAAGAAAAGATGGTTTAGATATTTGTTTTTTAAAATCAAATAAATGCCATTGTCCAATGGCTATTTTATTTTTTTTTGAAATAGTATCCTGATAGATTACAAAGCTATCCTTCCCGGAAAGGTGGATCATTTTATTTTTTTTACAATCATTACAGTTAATCTACAGATAGAAATTAGTTTTTCGTTCTTGTCCTTCACTTCAATACTCCATACATGAGTAGACCTTCCTTTATGAATAATAGTCCCTTTCCCTATTACATAATTGTCTCTTGCGCTACTAACATGATTAGCATTTATGGTTAGACCTACAGCATATTCAGTTTTACTATCTATTAGCATGTTTGATCCAACACTTCCTATTGATTCAGCTAAGGCAACTGTAGCACCCCCGTGGAGAATTCCCATAGGCTGGGTAGTTTTGTGATTTACTGGCATCTTGGCCTCTAAATAATCATTTCCAATATTTGTGAATTCAATGTTCAGGTGAGACAATAGGGTATTTTGAGAAAATGAATTTACTTCATTTAACGTAATATTTTTTGAAACCATTAATCTATAATAATTATTTTGTGAGAAATGAAAGGTATCTTTTCAAACTTAAGATAATATATTCCTGGGCTATTTTTTTTAAGATTTATAAGAATATTACCAGATGATTTCAAATCTATTTCTCGAATTATTTCGCCAACACTATTAAAAATATATCCATTCCCTAGCTCATTAAAATCTTCGGAAGATATTTTTAAATTAAATATTCCATTGTTTGGATTGGGGAATATCACATCTAGTAAATTATCATAATTATTAATTCCCGTGTTTGAGGAAACAACAATTACAGTATCAATTGTACAGACTCCTTGTCCACTCGTCACAATTAGTTCAACATTAAAATTACCTGCTGTATTAAAAATAATGCCTGATGGATTTTGGTCTGTCGATGTAGTTGGAGAAACTCCCCCAATACCATTAATGTCAAAATCCCAGCTGTAGGATGCAGTATTAGAATTACTTCCTCCAAAAAAATCCATTGGGGTTCCTTGGTCTACAGAATCTGAATAAAGTCCAATAATACAGCTCAAACTCGATCCTCCACCTGGTGGATAGGTTCCATCAATAGAACTAATATTTAAACTCAAAGGATCTAGCCAAGGCTCAAGTTGAGCACCCGCAGAACTACCGTTGGATGTCCAACTGGTTGAAAACTTTCCATATTCGTCCGAGTACCAATCAGGATTAGAACATATAGATCCCCCACCTGATAATTGTCCTACTATTCTTTTGTCTTGGTTGAAAATTGGAGAACCAGATGATCCGCCTTCTGTGACTCCATGGCCATTAGATGTTGCATCCCAATAAACTTCCCAATGTGCGTTAAATGCTCCTCCATTATAAGTAGAACTAGCTAAATTACTATTGAAAGTAGATATTTTTTTTGCACTTCCATTTGGATGGTGAATACCAACTCCGTTAGAAACTAAACTATTTGATCTGTCCCAACCTGCAAAATAGGCATTGTAGGTAGATGGTATTGTAGTATTAAGTTCAATTAGTGTGAAATCTGATCCTGAGACTTGATTTGAAGATGGAGGATTATTTAATGTTCCACTTCCAGATGTTGCTTTAACGACACCATTAATCATTGTTTGATTTCCTTTGGATGGGTTGGATGCATTTGCATTTGGTTGACAGCTTGTTTTTTGGTAATTCCAATACCATGTATATCCACTTAGATTTTGATTTGCATTTGGTTCTCCACAATGCCAAGCAGTAAATATATAAGGAGTGCAATCTTGAGATGTATTATTGATAACAGATGAAGAACAGACATAAATATAGTTAGGGTCTGTGTAGGTGAAATGAACAACAGCGTCAATCTGTTCAGACCAACCTATGTTCTCAGGAGAGCAGGCAACATCTACCTGACAAAATTCAGCAATTTTGGGGGTGAAGGATGAAGAATTGCTCTTAAATGGCTCTAAATAATCTTCAAATCCTCTAAATATATAGCCTACTTTATGAATATCGATTTTAAGATTTCCAATTGAGTTGCTAGGTTCAAAATATTCAATTGTAATGATCTCTCCTTCTACTACTTGAGTGTGGGTTAAAATATTCTTAGAATTTGTTATAGAATTAAATTTCCCTATCAAGTGTTTTTTATTGGAATTATATATAAACATTTCGGCACCTTCAGGAATACTAAAGTTGTCAAAAAATAGAGACAGCCCAAGAGCAGATTTACTTCTTATTTTTAAAAAACCAGATTTAGATCCGTCGGCATGATTTATCCATGTTCCATTATTTAAAAGTGAAAGATTGGTTGATTTTATAATTCCTACTTTATAAGTTTCTTTCTCATCTATTTTAGCATGCTCAATATCTTTTGAAGAAGGTTGATCAATCAAAAATTCATTTATTGGTGTGCCAATATTGTGAGTAAATGAAAAGGGAGTTCCCCCTTGTGAAATTTGACTTTGATAGCTTCCAAAAAATAAGATGGTTATTACGGAAATTAAATTTATTTTTGTGTAGTTCATAGTAATATTAAAACTACAAAAAAAACAGTTATAATTTTTAGTACAATGTCAATAAGAGTTTCAAATTTTTAATATGAAGAGAGTCATGTTGGTCGAGGATGAAGAAAATTTACATTTAGCAATTAAATTAAATTTAGAATTAGAGAACTATAATGTAACTTCAGTTTACAATGGCAAAAATGCTATTTCAAAGTTTCGTCAGGGCAGGTTTGATTTAATAATTTTAGATGTAATGCTTCCAGAAATGAATGGATTCGATATCTGTGAATCTATAAGATTAGAAAACTCTAAAGTCCCAATTCTCTTTCTTACCGCAAAATCTTCTAATGAAGATAAACTAACTGGTTTAAGAATCGCAGACGATTATTTAACAAAGCCTTTCAATCTTAAGGAGCTTATGTTAAGAGTTCAAAATTTAATTTCAAGAACTCAAAATGAGGAAGAGTCCGATAAGAAAAACAAACTCTTTATAGCTGGGTGCAATGTTGATTTAAAATCATTCGTTATTCAAAATAGCGAAGGAGATGACTTCACATTAACCCACAAACAGATTAAATTGTTAAAGTTATTTATTGAGAAAAAAGACCAAGTAATCAGTCGCCAAGAAATTTTAGAAAAAGTTTGGGGTTACGATGTTTACCCATCTTCAAGAACTATTGATAATTTTATTTTGTTATTCAGAAAAGTTTTTGAAAAAAATCTTCCTTCATCTACCTATTTTAAGTCTGTAAGAGGAGTTGGTTATAAATTCACCCCTTAGCAAATTTCACAATAAGAACTATCCATTTTATGCTCAAAATATTCGGTATTTTTTATTTCTTCAACAAAATTTATTAACCAATTGGAATAATTGGAGACCATTTCGTTATTAATGTTGTCCTTTTTTTTGAAGTTTAAATTAAGCTTCGGTTGATAGGTGTTTTTCAATGATATAATCTGACATGTTAGATTTTCTGTTTTGTTATTATCATTGTTCCACAATAAAGCATAAAAAAACAATTGAAGAGCTTTATGTTTTTTAGTTAATTGGTCAAAATCAAAAATATTCAAATCTTTTTGTAGAACCATCCCTGTTTTATAATCAATCAATCTTATTCCTTGGTCTGTTGAATCTATTCTGTCAACATAGCCTAAGAATTTAATTTTATTATTTGATAGTTGTAAACTACTCAGATTATTAGAAATTAGTTCATTCTCAGTTTCTAATATTTTATATTCTCCAAATGAATTAATTTCTGGAATTTCTTTATCGAGTAAATTTTCAATACATTTCTTATAGTGGTGGTATATTAGAGTGTTTTTACCATTAATAAACCTTTTATCGATAAATATTTGATCGAAGGTATCTTCCATACAGTCCTTTAGCTCAGTTTTAATTTTTTTTATTTCATGGATATCTATTTTCCGACCTTTATAAAATAAATTTTCTAAAGTTTTATGAATGCCAATTCCCCAGTCACTAGGTTCTAAGTGTTGATTTATTTTTTTCTTTTCCTTTATTTTTAAAACATATTTGAAATAAAAATCGAGAGGACATGTACAATACTTTTGAATGGACGATGCTGAAATTCCATTCTCTATCCATTTGGTAAGAACTTCTTTGGTTTTTTCACTACTTTTTACTTCGTGGATTTTTTGGGAAATATCCATTTTTATGTGGTGGTGATTTATTTTAATATTCTTTTTCTCTCCTAGTTCCTTTTCTATTTGCCTAATGTATCTGCTGGGTTCATTGTAGGTAAGTCCTTTGTCATCTCCTTTGACGAATAATAAATCTATGTTTTTGGCATAATGAAAATTTCGGAAGAAATAATAGGCAGATAATGCTTCTCTTTCATAGACGGATGGAATACCAAAAAACTTTTTTAAGTCCTCTGGGAAAAGATCTATAGAATTAGATTTAGCAGGTAAGAATTCTTCATTACAAGATAGAAAAACCACATTTTCATAGTCTAGGGTTCTACTCTCCAAAAGTCCAATAATTTGAATTCTTGCATCGTTTTCTCCTTTTACAACTACACTTAGTCCATTTATTTCTTTTAAAAAAAGTTTTAGAAATTGTGAAGAGTTAAGCTCTATTTTATAATTATTTAACTCGTTGGTAATTTTTAAAATCGTTTCTTTTGTTTTTTCTAAACTTAAAATATCGTTCTTACTTTTAGCATATATTTTTTCTACAACATTTATAAGCTTTATTACTTTTTGAGGAACCTTTATGGGTAACGAATTGTGCAATTCTTCTAGGCACGTAATTATCTGGTCTAAATGTAGATCGTATTTCTTTAGTTTTAGACTGTTAATTTCAAATGCATGTTTTTGTTTTTCTATAAATAATTTTGTTATCTCATTTTTTGAAATTTTATTACTAATTGCACTAAAATTAATTAAGGACTCCATCCATTGTAAACTAATTTTGTTTTTTCCAAAAATAGGATTGGTGTCTAATAGAAATCTAATTAATTTATTGCTTTCAAAATATTTAATTTTAAGACCTGATGAATAATTTATACTTTTTTCGTTTTTAAGGAGTTTTTGGTAGAGTAGAGGACCAAGGTTCTCATCCATCAAAATAATTGTGAAATTTTTAGTGCTATTTTTTACAATGTTTTCTGCAATATTGATTTGTTGATTACTAGAATAAGACGAATAAATATTAATTTCTTTAGAATGATTTAATATTTTATTCGATGGATTATTATAATGTTTAGTAAGGTGTTTTCTATAAAAATATCCAGCCTCGTGGTCTTGATTTTTTGTATAAAATTCGTCAACATCCACAATTATTTTAGAACCATTGTTTTTTGTCAAGTAGTTTACAATAGTTTCTTCACTTTTTGAAAGTGCATTTAGACCCAAAAAACAAATTTTCTTATCAATAGAGAAATAATCTTTAGGATTCTCAGCTATTGTTCTTGTGATCAATCCACCTGTTCCTTTTTTTTTCTCAAGCAGTCTTTTCTTAAATATTTCATAGAGCTCGCCTGTTTTTTGGAATTGGCTAATAAAATTCTTTTGATTTTTAGAAAGGTTTTTGTCGTTTAAACTCT
>Ga0233444_10003744_pt1 | contig 14887 bp, 17 predicted proteins | sample SI_124_October20_6_FD_182792 | JGI IMG/M metagenome (GOLD analysis project Ga0233444, IMG submission 182792) | Seawater microbial communities from Saanich Inlet, British Columbia, Canada - SI_124_October2016_10_MG | ecosystem: Environmental > Aquatic > Marine > Inlet | place: Canada: British...
TTTTGTTAATAAATCAACTAATCTTCCATAATCTGGTTTTCGTTTTCCTTTCATTATTCCTGGAATTTTTTTAAATTGTCTTCTTACTTCTATTACAACTGCTCCTCCAGCTCTGCCTACTGCTTGCATACCCATAGATCCAAAAAGATAAGGAAGCATTCCACCAATTAACAGCCCAACAACAACGAAAGGGTTTGAAAGGTCGAAAGTTACATTTACGCCTTCTAAAGCAGAACCTTTAACTGTAGAAAAATATTTAATATCCTCAGTATATGCAGCAAATAGAACTAATGCACCTAAACCAGCAGATCCTATTGCATAACCTTTTGTTACTGCTTTAGTTGTGTTACCTACGGCATCTAATGCGTCTGTAGTTTTTCTAACTTGTTTAGGTAGTTTTGCCATTTCAGCTATGCCACCTGCATTATCTGTAACTGGACCGTAAGCATCTAAAGCCACGACCATACCCGTAAGAGCAAGCATAGCTGTGACTGCTATGGCAATTCCAAACAATCCAGCAAGGCTATTTGTATACAAAATACCGGAAACAATAATTAATGCAGGTATAGCAGTGGCTTCCATAGAAATTGCTAAACCTTGAATAACATTTGTTCCATGACCAGTAGTAGAAGATTGAGCAACGGATTTAACAGGTCTATAATTGGTACCTGTATAGTATTCGGTTACCCATATTAAAAGTCCTGTAATTACAAAACCTACTACACCACAAATATATAAATCTAGACCAGTAAAACTTATACCATCGTTATTATAAATTTCAGTCAAACCAACAATTGAATTTGTAACTGGATATAATATTAACAAGGAGGTAACTGCTGTAACAATAAATCCTTTATACAAAGCTCCCATAATATTTTTGCTTTTACCAAGCTTTACAAACCATGTTCCAATAATAGACGTCAGTATACAAGCCCCACCAATTGCTAGTGGATAAATCATTAAATTATAATTTTCAGGAAAAAAAATAGATGATAAAACCATTGTGGCAACTATAGTAACTGCATAAGTTTCGAATAAGTCGGCCGCCATACCAGCGCAATCTCCAACATTATCTCCTACATTATCTGCGATAACAGCTGGGTTTCTTGGGTCATCCTCTGGTATACCTGCCTCTACTTTACCAACTAAATCAGCGCCAACATCAGCACCTTTAGTAAAAATACCTCCACCAAGTCTGGCAAAGATAGAAATAAGTGAGGCACCAAAACCTAGTGCAACTAAAGCATTAATAATTTCTCGATTATCTACGTTAAGATTAATTAAAATAATATAATAAATAGTGATTGCTAATAAAGCTAAACCTGCAACTAAAAGTCCTGTTATGGCACCTGATTTAAAAGCTATAGTTAGTCCTGCCTGTAAACTTTTTCTGGAAGCCTCCGCTGTTCTAACGTTTGCTTTAACTGAAATTAACATACCAACATATCCAGCCACACCAGATAAAAAAGCTCCGATGAAATACCCTAAACCAACAAGATAATTAAAAAAATATGTAACTATTGCTAGAACAATTACTCCAACTAAAGCAATTGTTTTATATTGTCTGTTTAAGTAAGCTTTAGCTCCAATTTGTATGGCTTCTGCAATTTCTTGCATACGGCTATTTCCAGGACTAGCCGAAATAATCTGACCTGATAATAAGTAGCTATAAGCTACTGCTAAAACACCGGCAAATGATATTAAATAAAGTAATTCTAAATAATTTGTCATTATATAATGGGCATAAATGCCAAATATAAGTTAAAAACGCAAGCTAAACTTGTAATAAAATACAATTAAAATTACAGTTTTATCTTATTTGTTTTGAAATTTTATCAAGTATTGCGTTCAAATATCCTATTTGAATTTTTTCTAAAAAAAACTCAGATGCTAGTAAATACTCACTAATTATGACTTTTGTAGGTGTGTTGTGCTTAAATTTTAGCTCAAAAATAGCAGCAAATAGAACAATTTTTAGTAATTTATCTGTTTTTTTTAAATTGATATCATTAGGTAAATGAGTGGTTATAATTTCTTCTATAAGCTCAGTTCTTTCGAGTGTACCAGAAACGACGTCTTTAATGAACTTTTTATACTGACTTTTTTGATATTCAATTACTACACTAGGATTCATTAAAGAATTGTAAATTTTTTGAATAATTTTAATTCTTGGTGAGGAGTTCTTAGTTTTTTTTAACTTCATTTTTTAAAATTGATATAATAGCATTTGCTGCCTCAGAACCCTTGTTTTTCTTTATTATATTTTTTGAGCTTCTATCAATAGCTTGCTTCATATTATAGGCCGTTATTATTCCATTACCAATTGGTTTGTTAAAATCTATTGAAAGTTTTAAAATTGCATTAAATGTGGACATACAAATCATATCAAAATGAGGTGTTTCACCTTTTATCACACAGCCCAAAGCAATAAAACCGTCATAGTTTTTTATATTTTTTCTAATAGCAATTGGAATTTCGAAAACACCGGGTACATCAATCTGGCTACACTGATACTTAACTAAATTTAATTTTTTTTTTGCTTTATTAACCAAATTATCTGAAATTTTATTGTAGTAATTAGAATTAATAATTAATATTTTTTTCATTTGATAATTATTTGTTTTAATATTTTTAAACCAAAGCCCTCTAGGCCAATAATTTTCTTTTTTCTTCTTGAAATCAATATCATATTTTTAACTCTTAGATCTTTTATTATTTGAGCTCCGATACCATAATAACGAAGAGTATTAATATTACTATCATTTGTTTTGTTAATGTTATTAATAATCAAGAATAGAAAATTTTTATATTTTGATAATAACTTTAGAGTCCTTTTTACTTTTGCGTTATCTAGGATATTTTTATTTTTTATTTTCATAGATAAAACTCTAACAGGTGTAGATTTATTTGGGCTTAAATTTCCTTTGGTAAAAGCAAAATTAATATTATTTTCAAGTTTATTTTTATAGTGGTAAATTTGTATTCTATCAGATTTATTAAATAAAATTGTCTTGAAATAAATTCTTGTAATTAATTTCTGATATTTAAGTCTGTATGAAATAATATCTTCAATTGAAGCTAATTTTATATTATGTTTGGCTGAAAATTTAAATAAATCTTTAAGTCTGGCCATTCGACCATCCTCGTTCATTACTTCACATATAACCGCGCTAGGATTTAATTTTGATAATATAGCTATATCTACTGAAGCCTCTGTGTGACCTGCTCTTTCCAAAACACCTCCTGGTCTTGCCATTAATGGGAATACATGTCCTGGAGAAACTATATGTTTTTTTTTTGCACTAAATTTAATTGCTGTCTGAATAGTTTTTGCTCTATCAATTGCAGAAATTCCAGTAGTAATTCCTTTCTTTGCTTCTATTGAAACTGTAAATGCAGTTTGCATTCTTGATTTATTAACTGGTGACATTAGGGGAAGTTTTAAATTATCAATTTGTTTTTTGGTTAATGCTAAACAAATTAATCCTCTTCCATGTTTAGCCATAAAATTAATAATTTTTGAATTGCATTTAGACCCAGGTATAACTAAATCCCCTTCATTTTCTCTGTCTTTGTCATCAACTAAAATAAACATCTTTCCTTTTTTGGCATCAGTAATAATTGATGAAATTTTAGCAAATTTATTTTTAAACATATTAGTTAGAATATTTATATATATATTTACTGAATATATCTAACTCAACATTTACCAAATCATTAAGTTTAAGATTTTTAATATTAGTTAATTTTAATGTGTGTGGAATGACGTTGATTTCAAATAAATTTTTAGAAACTTTAGAAATAGTAAGTGAAACGCCATTTATCGAAATTGACGCTTTTTCTGTTAAAAACTTACTCAATTTTTTTTCTTGTATTCTGAATTTAATTAACCAAGTTTTATCAATCTCTATTATATTACTAATTATTGCCACTGTATCAACATGTCCTTGAGTGAAATGACCTGAAATTTTTTGACCATAAGATAGAGATTTTTCTAAATTTATAATTTGATTTATTTTTATTAATCTAAAATTAGATCTTTTCAAAGTTTCCTTTGATAAATAAAAACTAATTAATTTTCCTTTTATCTTAGTTGTAGTTAAACAAACACCATTACAAGAAACAGATGAACCTATATCTTTTTGTGTAAATATTAAATTTGTTTCTATTGTAATAAGACAACTATTATTATTTTTAATTATTTTTTTAATTTTACCAGTATTAAATATAATTCCATTAAACATAATTAAAACTTAATTTTATAAAGAGAATCATCAGATAAGTTAACATTAACTTTATTCTTTAATTTAATTTTTTTAAGATATTTTGATGTACTATTATTTAATCCATTTTTTTTTAGTATTTGATTATTTTGAAAAATATATAGCCTATTAATTAATTTAAAATTAATTAAAAAATTCAAAAAAGTTAGACCTGTTTCAAAGAGAGCTCTACGATAATTTAATTTATATATTAGTTTAAGCATTAAATTGAAGTCTTTTTTATTTTTTAAAGATCTAATAAATATAATTTTAAAACCTTTTTTCTTAAAAGAAGATGTTTTTTTTTTATTTTCTTTTTTTGTAATTAAAAATGTTTTTCTTTTTTTTACAATATTATTGATAGATAAATTCTTTTTTAATTTTAAATTAAGATCAATGATAAACAAATCTGGTTTATTTTTATCTAATCCATCAATCCTACAATTGAGAAGAGCGTTATCTTTATTTATGGACTTAGATGTAGATAAAATACAGTCATTTTCAGATCTTAATAAATGAGAAATTTTTCTTGATCTGCCATTAGTAATCCATTTAGATTTTTTATTAATTGAATAGAAATCTTTTGAAATGGCTATTTTTGCTGAAATATATGGAAGGTTAGAGTTTTTATTAAAATAATAACTTGAATAAAAATCTTTAAAACTATTATCATTTACTAACCTAGTTTTTATATTATTTTTTTCTAAAATTTTTTTACTCTTTTGATAAGTTCTTTTATCAGGGTCTAATGAACCATAATAAACATTCTTAATTTTTTTTTTAATAATAATGTTTACACATGGCGGTGTAAGACCATAATGTGTGCAAGGTTCTAGCGTTGTATAAAGATCAGCGTTATTAAAAACATTTTGATTTTTTAGCGCATTAAATTCAGCATGTGGTCTTCCATTTATAGAAGTAACTCCAGATGAAATTACAGAATTGTTTTTAACAATGACTGTTCCAACAGAGGGATTTATTTTAGTTTTACCTAAATTTCTTTCCGCTATCTGAAAAGCAAGATTTAAGTAATGCTTATGATTTGCTGTCATTTATGTTGCCGACAAATTGTTCAAAATCTTTAGCTTCTTTAAAATTTTTGTAGACAGAAGCAAAACGAACATAAGCAACTTTATCTAGTGTAGACAGGCCTTCCATAATAAATTTTCCAATAGTTGGTGTTGGAATTTCGCTTTCTCCAAGTCCTTCAAGATTTCTAACTATTTTAGATATAAATTTTTCAATAGTTTCTGAGTCAATTGGTCTTTTTCTTGTTGCTATTCTTATTGATTTAGAAATTTTATCTCTATCAAATGGCTCCCTTTTTCCATTACCTTTTTTTACAGTTAGCTCTTGGAATTGAACACGTTCAAATGTAGTAAATCTCTCTTTTCTTTCACAACCACATAATCTTCTTCTTCTAATAGCAGTGCCATCTTCAGTGGGCCTTGAGTCAACAACTGACGTATCTTTTTCTCTACAGAATGGACAAAGCATAGTTAATTTAGTAAATTATCATATATAGGAAAAGAAGCACAAAGATTAATAATATCTTTTTTAACTTCATTTTCTATTTTAGAATTATCTGATTTATTTTCACTTAAGCCCTTAATAACTTTATGTATGAGTTCAGCAATAAGTTTAAATTCTGTTTCTCCAAATCCTCTAGTTGTGCATGCAGGAGTGCCTAATCTTATTCCTGAAGTAATCATTGGGCTTTCTGTGTCAAAAGGTATGCCATTTTTATTACACGTAATATTTGCTCTACCTAATGAAGCTTGGGCATCTTTTCCTGTTACTTTATAAGATCTTAAATCCAATAACATCAAGTGGGTATCTGTACCACCTGAAAATATTTTAAAACCTTTATCTGTCAAAGCTTTTGCTAAGATCTTGGCATTATTAATTACATTTTTTGTATATATTTTAAAATCATTAGATAAAGCTTCTTTAAAACAAACTGCTTTAGCGGCTATAACATGCATAAGTGGACCGCCTTGTAATCCTGGAAAAATAGCACTATTAAATTTTTTAATTAGATCTTCATTGTTAGTTAAAATTATTCCACCTCTAGGTCCTCTTAAAACTTTATGAGTTGTAGAAGTAACTACATCAGCAAACTTTGTTGGATTTGGGTAAACGCCACCAGCAACTAGTCCTGAAAAGTGAGCCATGTCTACCAATAAATAAGCTCCTACTTTATCACATATGTCTCTAAACTTTTTAAAATCAATTATTCTGGAATATGCACTACCACCTGCAATAATTATTTTGGGTTTGTTTTCTACAGCAAGCTTTTCTACCATAGCATAATTTATCAATCCTGTGTCTTTGTGCACATCATAGTGAACGGCATTGAACCATTTACCAGATTGAGCGGGCTTTGCACCATGTGTCAGGTGTCCTCCAGAATTTAAACTCATTCCTAAAATTGTGTCACCTGGTTTAATCAAGGCAAGATAGACAGCCCCATTAGCTTGAGCACCTGAATGAGGTTGAACATTTGCAAATTTACAATCAAATAATTTTTTTGCACGTTCAATAGCTAAATTTTCTGATATATCTACATATTCACATCCACCATAATATCTCTTAGATGGATAACCTTCCGCGTATTTATTAGTTAGTACAGAGCCTTGGGCTTCTAATATAGCTTTTGAAACAATATTTTCTGAGGCAATAAGTTCTATATGATTTTGTTGTCTAGTGAATTCATCTTTAATAGAATTAAATAATTCTTTATCAGAATTTTTAAGACTCATTGTAAAAAAACTATTTAAATAATTACTTATTTTAATTGCTGAAGACATAATTAAATTTTATTTACTCTTTTTAAGTGTCTACCGCCTTCAAATTTAGTTTTAAGAAAAATTTCTACTAACTTTAAAGACAGTTTTTTTTTAGTTAATCTAGCACCTAAAGCAATTATATTAGCATTATTATGCTCTCTAGACAATCTTGTAGACTTCACATTGTAGCAAACTGCGGCTCTAATAGATTTAATTTTATTGGCACTTATGGCCATTCCAGTTCCTGATCCGCAAACAAGTATGCCTATATCGCTTTTTTTAGCTTTTAATCTATTAGCAAGCCTTTTTGCATAGTCAGGATAATCTACAGTTTTATTTTCTAAAGGACCAAGGTCGATAATAGATATATTCTTTTTTATTAAGAAATCTTTAATAGTTTCTTTTAAATTAAAACCGCCGTGATCAGAAGCTATACAAACTTTTTTAAATAAAAATTTCAATTTAATTAAATTTATAATCTAAAACGCATGCAACTAAGTGCACTCTATCCTCTTCACCACCGTTAAATGCATTATGATATTTAGTATTATTAGTAATCCACACAGATCCATCAGCGGGCATATGCTTTGCTATATTGTCGATAACCATTAAACACCCTGGGTTAGTTGTTATTGGGATATGTAACCTAGGTTCCGGATCTCTATGCCAGCTCAATGTTGATCTAGGTTCTTTTAGTAAAATTCTTGCTCTACCTAATTTAAATTTACTAGAAAGAACTTTATAGACTTCTTCAAAGTATGTATTTTTAAATTCTGGAACTAATTCTGTATAAGATGACTCATCGATATCAATATCTCTGGAAACCTCATTTCCTGATTGATCTGGCTTAGTCCAATATAAGCCTCTTACTTTATGACCTTTTATTGACTCTGGGTCACCTGGCACTCTATTCAAACATATTGCGCCAAAGTGCGAGATTCCTAGATTGTCATATTGTTTTTTTTTTAATAATTGACGGTAGGCTTTTTGAAGTTCAACGATATCAAATTTAACGTCTTGTTTTTGAAAATCTTTAAAATCTAATTTTTTATTTGTAGTCATGATTAGTTGTTATCTAACTCTTTGTATTATATATTTGTATAATACATTTGTCGCATTATAAAAATTAAATTAAACAATGATTACAGGAAAATATCCTAGTTTAAGACTTCGTAGAAGTAGAAAGCATGCTTGGTCTCGAAGATTGATTGAGGAAAATAGCCTTTCTTCTAGTGATTTTGTATTACCAATATTCTTAATTAATGGAAAAAACAAAAGAAAATCAATAAAAACTATGCCTGATGTATATAAGTATACAATTGATCAATTGGGTCCAATAGTGAGTGAGGCTATTAGAAATAGAATTCCTATGATAGCTTTATTTCCTTCAACACCAGTTAATAAAAAAAATAATATTGGTAGTGAGGCCCTTAATGAAGATAATTTAGTTTGTAGAGCTATTAGATTTATTAAAAAAAGATTTAATAATGATATAGGAATTATGTGTGATATTGCATTAGATCCTTACACATCGCATGGACATGACGGAATATTAAAATCTGGATATGTTTTAAATGATGAAACAATTAATATCTTAGTCAAGCAATCATTAATTCAAGCACAAATGGGATGTGATGTTATAGCTCCATCAGACATGATGGATGGAAGAATTGGTAAAATAAGAAAAAATTTGGATAAAAATGGATTTGAATTAGTTCAAATACTATCCTATGCCGTAAAGTATGCTTCTAATTTCTATGGGCCGTTTAGAGATGCCGTGGGATCAATGAAATCTCTTAAAAGCAATAAAAAAAATTATCAAATGGACTTTAGGAATAGTTCTGAGTCCTTAAGGGAAGTGGCACTTGATATTAAAGAAGGTGCTGATTTAATTATGGTTAAACCTGGTATGCCTTATTTAGATATAATAAAATTAGTTAAGGAAAATTTCAAAATACCAGTATTAGCGTATCAGGTTTCTGGTGAATATAGCCTTATTAAAAATGGTATAAAAAATAAATTAATTAATGAAGAAGCTATTTTAGAAAGCTTGATTTCATTTAAAAGAGCTGGAGCTACAGCTATTATTTCTTATTTTGCTTTAGAAATTATAAAAAAATTAAAAAATTAATTAAAATAATTCTCCAAGATTACTCTTGAGTTAGGAAAAATAAGATTATTGGGAATAAAAAATCTATTAAGAATAATGTTTCTTGTAAAATAAAGTGACTTCCTTATTAAAATTTTTGACATTGTGGCAGGTATTTTTTTTGACATTAAATATAATGGTACATCATAAGTGTATCCATCTATTTTAATTTTTTTAATTTCAGAGTTATTTTTTATATTGTTATATTGACCTAAATTTGTGTCATAGCCTAAATCTTTAATAAGATTTAATTCAAAAAAAATATATAAAATTATCCAATTATCATAATTCAATGAATTAATTAAATTTTCAAAAGAATTATAAATTTTTTTATTTGGTTGGCCTTCTGGTAATAGAGTATTTAATAACGAGCATATTGATATTAATGCTGATGTTTTTTCTTTGTCGTTAAAATATAACGGTGCAATTGGTTTTATTAATTCTGTTTTAAAATATCCTAATCTATTTTCATTTTTAGATGAATATGCTGCAAATAGTTTATTAGAAATCTGAAGGTAATTTCTTATTTTTCTTGAAGTGCCACCATATATAATTCCATTAACTTTACCTTTTTTTTCAGTAAATATATTAATAATATTGGCATTTTCTCTAAATTTTTTTTTTGATAATAAATAACAATTGTCTTCCCAATTCATATTTTTAAAATTTTTAATAACTTATAAGCAGCATCTTGTTGAGCATTTTTCTTAGAAGAACCATTGCCAGTAATTTTTTTTGAGGTTGGAATTTGAACATCTGTTTTAAATAATGGTTTGTGATGAGGACCAATTTTTTTATGAAAAAAATATTTAGGTAATTCTTTAAATTTTTTTAAGCTGTATTCTTGTAAACGTGTTTTAGAATCTACTAAGGTAATTACTGATTTTTCTAAATAAGACTCCCAAGCAGCAAAAATAAATTTCTGCGTTGGCTTTAATCCTCCATCCAAATAAATAGCTCCAACAATAGCTTCTAATGAATCGCTGATTATTTTATTAGTAGACCTCTCAAAATTTTTATGAGAAGCACCTAATAATAAAAACTTTTTTATATTCAATTTTCTTGCTATTAATGAACAAGTTTTTTTATTTACTAAATTTGCAAATTTTTTATCAATTATTCCCTCTTTTTCATTAGGAAATTTTTCCAATAGCTTTTGAGATATAATGAGTCCAAGAACTCTATCACCTAAAAATTCTAATTTTTCATTATTATATATGCTGTCAAAGCTTTTATGAGTTAATGATTTTACTAATAGAGAATTATCTTTAAAAGTATATTTTAAAATTTTTTCTAAATCTTTTATTTTTTCTGACATTATAGTATTTTAAATAATCTTTTTATTCTAAAAGATTTATGTAAGTTCCAAAATTTAATTACCCTACTAATTTTTGTATCATTTGAAAAAAAAATTATTTTAGCTTTACCAACTAAATTCAAATTATTGACATATCCTACGCTATCAAGATATCTACTATCTTTTGAGCAGTCTCTATTATCACCTAATAAAAAGAAATGGTCTAATGGTACTTTATATTCTTTTGTATTTTGTAAAGAACCATTTTTTTTATAAGTTGTTAAATGTTTTACCCCATTAGGAAGTGTTTCTATAAATGAATTAGTTTCTAAAAAAAAACTTCCACATCTAATTGAATTAGTATTTTGAATTTTATCTTTTTGAATTATATTTTGATTAATGTATAAGTCACCATTAATAAATTGTATTGTATCACCAGGAAGTCCTATTAATCTCTTTATATAATCTGTTCTATTATCTGATGGTGTTTTAAATACTACTAAATCCCCTCTTTTGGGTTTTTTGTAAAAAAAACGATTATTAGTAAAACTAGGACTAAATGGGAAAGAATGTTTGCTAAAACCATAGCTATATTTAGAAACAAAAATTCGATCCCCAACTAATAAAGTAGGTTCCATTGATGATGAGGGTATATAAAAAGGTTGAAATAATAGAGATCTTATTAAAATCGCAATTGTTAAAGCTCCTAGTAAAGTTTTAATATTATCATATATCATATTCGAAATATTATTCTTAATCATAAAGAAATCGTTACAAAAGCAACAGCATATTTTTTTTCATCAGATAACGATAATGCAATCTTTGGTTTTTTTTTAAATTTTTTTTTTATTACTTGTAATGTTTTACCTCGAAGTTTTATATAAGGTTTGCCGTTTTTTTCATTCATAACGATAATTTCATTAAGGTTTATACCATTTGAAATACCTGTACCTAAAGCTTTTGAAAAAGCTTCTTTAGCAGCAAATCTTTTTGCATAGCAGTTATTAGAATTAAATAATTTATTACATTTTAGTATTTCTTCTTTACAGAATAATCTATTTAAAAAATTTTTATTTTTTAAAGTTTTTTTGATTCTATCAACACTTACTATATCAGTGCCGATTCCATATATTTTCATGATCTTATAATTCTTTTAAATGATTTTATTGAGTTTGATAAACCAACAAATATAGCCTCACCTATTAAAAAGTGACCTATGTTAAATTCGTGAATTCCTTTAATTTTCGATAAGATTTTTGCAGAATAAAATGTCAAACCATGTCCCGCGTGAACCTCTAAACCTAATTTATTTCCTAACATAACAGCTTTTTTAATTTTAACTATTTCATTCTTAAAATTTCTTTTTTTGTTAATTAAATTACATAATTTGCCGGTATGAATTTCAATACAATCTGCGTTCAATTTTTTAGACTTTATTATGTCATTTTGATTTGGTTCAATAAATAAACTGACTCTAGATTTATTTTTTTTTAATCTATCTATAACTTTACTTAAAAATTTTTTATTATAATTTAAATTTAAACCTCCTTCTGTTGTAACTTCCCTTCTTCTTTCAGGAACAATACAAACAAATGGCGGCTTACTTCTAAGAGCTATATTTAACATTTCATCAGTTGCTGCTATTTCTAAATTTAAAGGTATTTTTAATTTTGATTTAATTTGTTTAAGATCTAACTCATTAATATGTCTTCTGTCTTCTCTTAAATGAATTGTAACAGAGTCAGCACCGTTTTTTTGAGCTAATAAAGCAGCTCTTAAAGGACTAGGATAAAATTCACCTCTTGCGTTTCTTACCGTTGCAACATGGTCAATATTTACACCAAGTCTAATTTTTTTCATTAAAGATTTCTACTTCCAGGTTTAACTGGATGTATTGAAGAAAGTTCTTCTGGTAAATTATTTTTAGAAAATGTTGGAATATTTAATTCAATTTGAGAAATAATTTTATCTTTTATTTTAGATTTTCCATTAGATCTATTGATAATGCAAGCATAACCAATGATAATACCCTTATTAGATGATACTAATTTTGAACACTCGAGACTTGATTTACCAGTTGTAATTACATCTTCTACTATTAATACTTTTGAATTATCTGGAATTGAAAAATCTCTTCTTAATTTGAATTCGCTATTAACTCTTTCTGAAAAAATTGTTTCTTTATTTAAAATTTTGCCTATTTCATATCCAATTATTACTCCACCCATTGCTGGAGACAAAATTAGATCAAAATCAGGTAGTTCCTTTTTTATTTTTTCAGCTAGTGACTGACAAATTTTATTAGCTTTATTTGGTTTGCTCATCAATTGAGCGCATTGAACATATTTAGGACTATGTAATCCTGAAGAAAGTATAAAGTGGCCTTCTATTAAAGCCCTAGTTTCTTTTAAAATTTTCAAAGATTCTTCTAATGAAAGCATTTTTTTTCTGTTTATGTCTTATTATTTTAAAATTTAAATTATTTTGCTTTATTTGACTTATCAAGTTTGTGAAATTTTTCAAATCCTTAATTTGTAAATCCAAAGAAAACTTGTAATAATCATCTTTTCTTTCAACGAGCTCAACATTAATTATATTTCCTTTATTTAATCCAATCAAATAACATATGTTACCTAATGCGCCTGGTTTATGAGGCAAATCAACTTCAATTGTGCTTGAATAATTTTTTTCAATATTTTTAGTACTTTCTAAAGATTTATCTTGCCAATATCTTCTAATAGCAGCTCTAGCCTTACCTGTTTTTGCTGAACTTAACCAATGAAGAGAAGGAGAGGCGTTTTTTGAAGTTTCTATTGTAACCATATCTCCATTCTTTAAAATATGTTGTAAAGTCTTTTCAGTTCCATTCACCAAACACCCTATTGCACTACCTCCTATTTTAGTATGAACTGCATAAGCAAAATCTATTGGTGTCGCGTTCATAGGTAATTTTATTACTGATCCCTTCGGTGTAAAACAAAAAACGTTTTCTTGAAACATTTGAAGTTTTGTAAATTCATAATAATGTTCTGGGCTGTTTCCAACCTCAATAATTTCAACTAAATCTCGTAACCAATCATATTCTTTCCAAGATAGGTCAGAAAATTTTTCAGAAGATTTATACTTCCAATGAGAAGCTATTCCACGTTCAGCAAATTCATGCATATCATGTGTTCTAATTTGTATTTCTATTCTATTTTTTTTAGGTCCTATAACTGATGTATGAATAGACTTATATTTATTAATTTTAGGTGTAGAAATATAATCTTTAAATTTTCCAGGTATTGTTGAAAATTTACTATGGAAAACACCTAAAGTTCTATAGCAATCTTCTATATTTTTTACAATAATTCTAAAACCAATAATGTCAGTTAATTGCTCTAAAGATATTTTTTTATTTTGAATTTTTCTCCAAATAGAAAAAGGGGTTTTTTCACGCCCAGTTATCGTTGCGTTTATTCCATTAGATTTTAAAAGTTCAATTAATTCAATTGAAATTGTTTTAAATGTATCTTCTCTATTATTTTTTATAAAATTTAATCTTTCTAAAATTAAGTCTCTTGCAGGTTTATTTAAAACAGAAAATGATAAATCTTCTAGCTCATCTCTAATTCTGTTCATGCCCATTCTATCAGCTAAAGGTGCATAAATTTCCATAGTTTCTTTAGCTTTACGAATTATTTTATCTTTATCTTTTACATGCAGAATAGTTCGCATATTATGAAGTCTATCAGCAAGCTTAACTAACAAAACTCTTATGTCTTTTGATGTAGCTAAAATTAATTTTCTAAAATTTTCAGCCTTAGAAACAGTTGAGGCTTTTGTTTCTAATTCAGATATTTTTGTTACTCCCTCTACTAAATTAGCCACTTCTTCACCAAACTCTTTTTTTACACTTTCATAAGTTACCTTGGTGTCTTCAATGGTATCATGGAGTAAACCAGTCATAATTGTTGCGCTATCTAATTTTAAATCGGTTAAAATTTTTGCCACTGCAACTGGATGAATTATATAGGGTACTCCTTCATCTCTTTTTTGATTTTGATGTGCTTCTAAAGCAAAATTATATGCTTTATTTAAAGTTTCTGAATTTAAAAACTTATTATAAGATTTAATTTGATCAATTAATTCATTGTTATTAATCATGATTTGATAATAGCACTTTTATTTAACCTTGTAATCTCTATCCTAGATTTTTGATCAAGTTTGTCGATTAAAAATTTAACATTTTTCTTAATAATTGGATGGATCCATTCAGGATCTATTTGTAGCAAAGGGTACAATACAAAGTTTCTTAAATGACATTTTTGATGAGGTATTTGTAGTTTATCATTTTCAATAATCAAACCGTTAAAATCAATAATATCAATATCACATACTCTAGGATCAT
>Ga0233444_10003752_pt1 | contig 14880 bp, 15 predicted proteins | sample SI_124_October20_6_FD_182792 | JGI IMG/M metagenome (GOLD analysis project Ga0233444, IMG submission 182792) | Seawater microbial communities from Saanich Inlet, British Columbia, Canada - SI_124_October2016_10_MG | ecosystem: Environmental > Aquatic > Marine > Inlet | place: Canada: British...
CGTTGGTAAAAGATGTAGCCAAGCAGAATAAGGATAACACAAACACTTGCAGAAAGAAGATACATGCTGTTATTTTCACCATCAATACCAAGTATAGCTCCAGAAACCTCTGAGCCATCTGTCTCTAGAATCAAAAGTGGTTCAATCGAATGATGATTACAATCACTATTCGCACATCCTGTGGCTGATTCAAGATTTACAATTAGAGTGAACGTTTCTCGTAAAAGATCTCCATCGGAGGTTGAAGCATCACTCAGGGAGGATGGCGCTTTTACGTTAAGACTCACAACTGTAGTCGGGGATTCAGGAGAAAGCTGAACCCTTGTAGTTGAAAGTGATAGGACAAATCCAGAGTCTTCAAGCGATACTTGATATTCTGGATCTAAACTGATGTCGAACGTATCTAAACCATTACCTAGGTTATTGATTTTGATATCAAGAAAGAATTCATCACTAGGGGCGAATACACTCACTGATTCAACAAGTTCCAATGAGGATCCACCATAATGTATGGCTTCGGCAATCACGCTGGCTTCGGAAGAGGCTGGATTCACAGGCGGCAAACCGCTTAACTCACTCACTGTTGCCTTTACTAAAATTTCGAAGGTATCCGTTCGCATTGCTGTTTGACCAGAAAGACCCAATGTAAATTCCTCTTCTGAATTCCCGCTGACATATAGAGAACCAGGAGCAGAATATGACAAGACATCTGAAGTGACTTCAATTTCCACCTTTTCTATGTAAGCAGTTGGGTTAGATACAGTGCAAATCGCAGACCCATAATTATCAGAACCGGGCTCTACATCAATCATAACATTAGAACCATTTACGCTAGGTTCGCATTCGATTGTAACTGCTGCAGTAGGAACTTGAGCAGAAGAATGAGGAGTGATAGTTGTAATTGAAAGGAACAAAATTCCGATAATAACAGTTGCCAGATTCTTTCCCATCATTAGCCTTACAATCACAGAGTACAAAAATATGAACCCTTCATTTATTCGCTCTAAGGAACGATTGACAGGATTGAAGAACCAGAGACAAATCCTTTTCGCGAATGACCTCATTGGCATAAGGAATAGGTCGCTCATCCCACGGATTGAAACAGATTGCATGTGCAGCTTCCTCGAACATACCGATATCACCTGCAGAGTCACCTACTGCAATGATCCTATTGGATTCAACCCCCAGCCTTCTCTGAAGCATACGAACAAGAGCTCCCTTTCCATCCATTTGAACTTGATAACGCCCATAATCTGCAATAGGCAATGAACCATCTGCATTCTCTGAACCTACTGTCCAACCATTTGTGAACACATGTAATCGAGTATCATAGCCATTTGCAAGTCGCTTGGAAGTATGACGGTCGATACCACCCCAGCGTCTCTTCCATTTGTTATCGCTTGGAAAAAGAGTTGAAATATCACGCGCAGTTTGTTGTAAGCCACCACTTACAATGGCCACATGATGACCACCATCAAGTAATTGTTGAATGAGGAGTTTGTAATTCTTCATCATAGGCATACCATCCATGCAAGCACGTAAATCTGAATCACTTATTGGAAAACCGTGCTTGTCGAGCCAACTATCTTTGATCAAAGCCACATCAAGCTTAATCCAATCCCATTCATCAAGAAGGCCTTGATTGTACAATTCAAAGGATTCATCATTATTGATGCCTAGGTTATCGTATACAAATTGCCAAGTCGATAGGTGATCAACTAATACACGGTCCATATCTAAACAAATCAATCCAGTCATCGAATCACTCCTTGTTTGGCCATTCATACTGAGCCTGTATCTGTTCAACTTGCTTACCCATGATATAAAGCATCAAAGCGATCATCATAGCAAAGAGCCCAAATAAGGTCATGGCAATTGTTGCAAAGGTGACTCCAAGTGACTCTGTCGTCAATTCAGTGAATGTATCAACAACACCGCCCGATAGACGATAACCGAGAATAAACAACACTAATCCAGGAATACCGAATAAGAACAGTGGATGTCTTGATTGTATCATCCACATGAATAACTGAGCAAATCTTGAAGCTGTTGCAAGCGATTCTCTCTGAGGGAGTGTCGGCAAAGCTGTTGATTGAACGATACGTACACGTAGGTTATCGGAGAGGTCATGAGCAGTACTTGAATCCAAAGAATTGGAAAGTTCTTGTAAACCGTCATTGCTCAAGGAAGCGTGTTGAAATTTAGATTGTGAAAGAACACTTTTCGAGGGAGTATCCACAGATCCTGAATCAGAAACAAGCCCTACGTACACATCCCATCCTTCCCTTGAACGATTAAGGTGAAGGGGGAATTCACGTAAAGACCATTCCTTGTCCACGTTAATGATCAGATAGTTGTCAACAGAGTCAAGGTCAGATTCAATAAGGATGTTTGCGATGTTGTGTAAGTCGTTCTCTTTGGTTTCGAGAAGCGTGCAGCCTATTTCTTCGACAAGAATCTTCGTTTCATCCTCAGAACCGAGATCCACAAAGACGACATCATCAGTTACTTGACGTGCTCGGGTGAGAAAGGATACGACGCGAAGTTCGATATCTTGCCCGACGCCAATTACTCGTAACCTGCCTTTAACCACAACCTCTGGTCGACGTCCTACCTTTCAATTCTCCCTCATGTAGATTGAAACAAAACCCCTTTTGTGGACGAACGATTGGAATGTACATGCTGGAAGGACAATACATCGGTGTTGTCGTCCCTGCACGTAATGAAGAGAAACACATCCAATCGGTTTTAGAGACTCTACCCGAGTTTATCGACATGGCTGTTGTTATTGATGATGGATCGATTGATGAGACGAAATTACGAGCCACAGCAGCCCAAACCTCGTTCAATAAAACCATTCTCCAAACGGATGGAATTGGGGTTGGAGGTGCAATCGATCTTGGCCATCAGCATCTGCTCAAAGTTCTGCAACATCCATTCATTAGCGTCGTCATGGCGGGCGATGGGCAAATGGATCCAGACAATTTGAAATCACTGGTTCGGCCGATTTTAGCAGGAGATGTAGATTTTGTCAAAGGGAATCGAATGATGAATGCTGCAGATATCCAACAAATGCCAAAGACGAGGCGACGAGCCTCAAAGATTCTTGGCTGGTTGACGACATTAGCAACTGGGAAAAAAACAACTGACCCCCAATGCGGATATACTGCTTCCTCATCCACTCTGCTCAAACATTGGAATTGGGACAATTCATGGAAGGGCTATGGTTATCCGAACTACTGGCTAATCCACCTCTCGTCTGAAGGTTGGAACATAAGAGACGTACCGGTTCGAGCTGTTTATGGCAGTGAAATATCAGGGATTAAGCCCAAACGTTTCTTTTTGAATGTTGGATTAATGATGACCAAAGAACATCACAAACGTTGTTTTCGTCATTTGAAAACCTCCCCTCTTATGTGGCTTGCATTTGCTACATACCTAATCGGATACGTAAGCCTCTTTTTCGCAGCGAGATATCCTCTCACAGTTTTATCCCTACCATTGCTTTGGTGGGTTGCTCATCGAGTCGATCGACTCGCAATGCATCGTTATGATGGTGGGCGTACCAAGATTTGAACTTGGGTCCAAGCGTCCCAAACGCCCGAGTATAGGCCAAACTAACCCATACGCCCTTAGTTTGGGGGACGCCATTCCGCATATGAACTTCACTCAAGGAGTTGCCAGGTTCCGTCTTGTCGACGAATGATGGTTCCATTGATTTCGAGTTGATCTAAGAGGTCATCAGCATCCATATCAGATTCCACTTTATTCAACACATCCTCGACATCTCTCCGACGAATAATACCGCCTTCACCTGCTTGGTCAACGATGAGAGCATACAATCGACGTGGAGATGTAGAATTGATTGCAACAAGTGGTTCTTGCGATGCTTCAAGTTTGATTCGAAGTTCGTCTCGGATTTCTTTTGGAGTATTTGCCAACGCAACTTCGATCCTTAATTGAGCTGCTGAATCAGCAGTTGCCACGACCGGCGTAGTACTGGCTAACGTTTGGCCGCAGTGGGGGCATTGTCGAGCACGAGTGCGCGTCCCATGACAATTCTTACAAGCAGGACATCGAACGACACTCCACTTCTCCATGACAGTGGTTTGGGGCAACAGATTAAGAAGATTCACAATCGGAAATCTAGACCCTTCTTTTGAGATTGGCCACCTGGGCGAAGTGCTGGAGCCGCAGGTGCTTTGGTATCAACACGCTTCTTTTCAGGCTCAGCGCTACGAGTGAGTGCCCCTCGAATAGGACCTGTTCTTCCTCGACCCGCCATTCTCAGTGAATCAGGGAGAATCAAGGCTGCAATTGCAACACCGTGGTGATCTGGTCCAGCTGTTACTTCATCAACTGCAACATCAAATGCTACAACTTCTAAATCACGAGATGCCAGTTTTCTCTGGATGTTTCTTCGCAAAAGAAGAACTGTTTCTTCATAGTCTGCTTCGGTTGTAATCGTTGCAACAATTGCACACTCTTCGCCTTCTGGCGTTTCACATAAAGCATAGCCTACTCCTGCACAAGCAGTTGAACCAGACCAAGCGTATGCAGTCGCAAGATGACATTCGACAAGAGAGCCCATAGGCAACGCTTCAGGAGTAACGATGTTGAAACCAAGAGGAAGCATTGCACCCTGAACTTGAATTAATCGAGCATCACCGAGACCGAGTTCTACCAGCCCTTGATCGAATGCATCTTCCCCGTTCTCTCCCCATGGAGCAACTGCAGTCATAAGCCATCCTCGAGAGGATTTGGAGCCACCTTCTTGTCCCGCCATGTTTCTAGAGAGGCCAATCGGTTCATGAATAACGTGGTCCATAATGAGCACATTGAACGAAATGCTATGTCGAATCACTTCTTCGACTGTGATATGGCGAACGCCTCCCGAATACTGCTTATGACCTCAGCAGTCGGCTTATTGGCGACTGGAGCAGTCATGTTGTTCAAGAATAGTGAGTCAACGTTGGTCATCGTTCCAATCATTGGTGCAACAATTCTGATGGGTTTTGGATATTTCTTATTTGATGCAAGAGAAATTGATGACAGAAGGAGCACTGCAGGAGTACTCACTGCGAAGGATGGACACCTTACAGAAAATCAACCAACTGGCGAAGAATTACCAGATTTAATTTCGTCTGATTATGAGATTCCGATTCTTTAGAATCAGTTCTGGCCTTAGGAAATGTATTTTCCAAACCATCCATCTTCTTCAACGGAGGGCAAGCCCTTTGGAGCTTTCTTTGAAGGTTTACGAATAAGAAGTAAGAGCACGAGAACACCGATCAATGCACCTGCAGCAATCAAGAGGTTTTCATTTGAATCGGAATCCTTTCCTTTCTTCTTATCCTCATCGTCATCAGTAGTATCGGATGGTTCAACGATCACTTGAGGCTCAATCAAACAAGTCGTGCAGAACATCGTGTCGAATGATATTGTGTTTCCTGCCTGATCCGTAACTGTAAACGTGAAGGAGATGTTTTCAACTGAGTCTAGGATTACAACATCGATGTGTGGATTTGCCTGATTAAGATCAAGAACCTGCAACTGGGATTGAGTTGAATGTACGTATGTAACCGAAACAACATCTTCTGAAAGCGTAAACTGAATAGAATAATTATCAGATTCAAGATTCGAGAATGTTGCGTCTTCACCACCCGTAAACCATCGGCTTGTCTCTAAGGATTGTGAAGAATCAAACAACTTGAGTTGTGCTTGAGGTGATTGACGATCTTCCTTTACAGAAGTGCTCAATTTCCAGTTCGAAAATTCGATTGCATTTCCATATGCATCGACTCCTCCAATAGCATAAACTGGAGTAACAAGTTCGCCTTCTTGAGCAACTGTATCAACATACAACATGTGGACAGATGAACCTTCGTTCATCTTCTGGCCGACGGCAACCCACAGTGACTCATCAGTCAAATCACTGTTCAAGTTTCGATAGAGGATCCATTCAGTCCCAACTTCATCGGTGCGTCCGGCCCAACGAAGTTGAGTTGTCCCATTGACCAAATATTCTGCATCAAGAGCGAGTGGTGCATCTGGAGCATTGGTATCTTCAACAATTGGCAACATCATTGAGTTGTAAGACATGGTGATGTTTGTCTGAGCATATGTCACATTTTGTGTCCCAAAGGAAGCGATTACTGTGACTGCATACCATGCATTTTCAGAGGTACCAGCAGAAATCGTGTTGTTGTAGTGCTCTTCACCTGCGTCAACCACAGCAAGTAATTCGACATTGGTACTTGACAATGAACTCGTGTTGATTCTGCTAACTGAAGATCGCCAAACTTGGTACAATGCCTCAGGATGTCCTGTAATGTCAGTCCATGTTACGAGAGTACTTCCTTGGGAGAAGGTTGCACTGATGTCATCAATGATGTTTTCTTCTGGAATAAGTGTGTATTCAAATACTGCTGCGCTAGGTGCAGTAGCATAGTTCGATTGTTGATTTCCAAGTTGATCTGAAAGAGTAACAAGATAGAAACTATCGCCACTGTAACTTGATTCTACGGAGTAGTTGTACTCTGTTGCATTTGCGTCTAATTGAGCGAGTTCAGTTACTTCATCAGAGAAGACATCAACGATTGGTGAAGGGCTTCTCCAAATGTGAAGCGTATGGTTTTCATCTTCAATTGTCGAACCGTTCCAGTTAAGCGACGTGATTGACGATGATGAATCGAAAGAAGCGAGAAGAGTACCAGTAATCGAAGAACCTGTGTTGTCCTCGACAATACCTTGAGTGAGGGTGTTTCCAGACAAGAGGCGGGAATCTAAATCGTTTCCAAAGTAATGCAGTACTGTGTAAAACATTGTTTGGCTCACTTCTTGTTGGTGAACAATGTCGTACTGTGTAATGTCAGAACTTAGATTTGAAGCAACCTCTATCTTAGCCAAAGAATCCCAGTTGGTTGAAGTTGCAGCGCTTGTATGGCTCCAAATCGATGTCGTGTGAGTCTGAGACAAAGAAGAATCAACGGTTGCAATATCAATCCAGGACAAGGTGGTTGTTGCATTCAAGACGTCATAGGAACCTTGGAGAGCATAAGGTGATGAAATTGGAGATCCATACTCCTGAATTGGTTGGCTAAGCGCTGAATCACCAGCAGTGAAATTACTGATGATTGTTCCATTCTGGAGCGTACTGACGACACCGTAGTAGAAACTACCATTCGTGGAAGGAGGTATCGAGTTCGTGACTGAGTGGATACGTTGCTTGCATTCGGTAAGAGTATCTGCAGGAAGGCAAGCTTGTATCTGATCTGCGATGAGTTGACCTTCCATGTAATTCGAGGTGTTAAGCGGTTCATCTGAACGATAGAGTGAGTAATTTGTCAATGTAAGATCTGTTAGAATCAAGTAATCGTTTGTGTCGATATTACCCCAAGTCAAGGTTGTTGTTTCATCATCTGAGTCGACGACTGCAGTGAAGTTTTTTGCTTCAAGAACATGCCCCTCTCCTTCACCAGCACTGACAGTATTGACGAGCGGAGCGAACAAGAGAAGAGCAAGGAAAAGAGAGATGGCTGGCTTTGACATAGTTAACCCCTTAACCAATCCTAAACGAACCAACCTTATGTGAATTTTCCATCAATCCTTAACCAAAATACTCATCAATGGCGGTGGCGAGGACGGAACATGCTTCACGACATCGTCCACCAAATGGAACCGTCTGAACGATTCCAATATGCTCAACTCCTTGCCTACCTCGCAAGTGTTGACAACAACATTTCAAAACCTGAGTTAGCCTTCTTCGAGCAACGTCTTGGAGCAACTCTTCTTTCTCCAGAGAGAAAAGAACAACTTAGAAAGAAACTGAGTTCAAACCTCAACCTCGACAAGCATCTTGCTGCAATGAATCCTCGTTCCATCAAACTTGCTTTGAGAGACATATGCTTGATGACGATGGCTGATCGTGAAGTCGAACCCTCAGAACGAGCAGTTCTACTCAAGGTTGCAGCAGCAGCAGGCCTTACTGACAAGCACGTTGATGCGTTGCTTCAGTGGACCATCAAAGGATTCCATTGGATGCAAGAAGGCTACAATGCTCTTGACATCTGAAGAAAGCAATTGCCTTCACAGAATTCGAACTGTTTCGAGATTCTTTGGAGCATAGGTTCGACATCGATACTTGTCTCTCAACTCTTTTCCAAGCTCACTGCACTTGTAGTAATCTCCGTGATGACAAATAATGTTACGAGGCTTAGGATTCATTGAATCGACGAAAGCAAGCAATTGGCGTCGGTCGGAATGCCCACTGAACCCATCGATAGTGGCCATTTCACAACCAACCTTGACGATTTCAGTACGCCCATCAATGATCATTGGTACTTCTCCAAATCCTTTCTGGAGACGACGACCCAAGGTACCTTCTGCTTGATATCCTACAAAGCAGAGTGAGTTTCGCTCTTCATGCGCCCAGTTCTGGAAGTAATTCATGACTGGACCTCCATTCAGCATACCGGATGTCGCAAGAACGATGCAAGGACTTGTGTCCATCACGATGCTCTCTCTCCGTTGTGCCCCCTCAACAGTTCTGAACCAAGGGCTTGTGAATGGATTCTCTCCATCATCTTGTTGCAGGGATTTCCTAAGAGCAGCAGTAAGATAGTTTGGATGGCTTGCGTGAATGGCTGTAGCCTCCTGAATCATACCGTCAAGCCATACAGGGACTGGTTTGACAGCACCTGAACGGAAGAGGTCATCGATTGCAATCATGACTTCTTGAGAACGACCAACAGCGAAAACAGGACAAATGAGTTTACCGTTCCTTTGCAAGGTACGTGTCACAATATCCTGAAGTTCTTGATTTGCTTCTTCTCGTGAGGGTTGATAATCGCCAGCAGCGCCGTAGGTTGATTCAATGACGAGTGTTTCACATCGAGGGAAACGAGTGTTAGCAGCATCGAAAAGCCAGGATTTCTCGAACTTTTGATCGCCAGAGAAAACAATGTTGTGCTTTCCATCAGCAATGTTGAGATGAACCGCTGAAGAACCAAGAATGTGACCTGCATTGGAGAATGTCATTTTCACATCAGGAGCGATGTCCGTAGTTTGATTCCAATCTACATCAACAACGTGGCGCATGCACATACGAATGTCTTCCATGTCGTATGGGGCACGCTTTCCTTCAGACCCACCAACCTTGAGGTAATCGGTTTGTAGAAGCAGCATCAAGTCACGGGTTGGAGGCGTACAGAAGACAGGACCTCGATAGCCATACTTGAACAAAACAGGAAGCATTCCAGCGTGATCCAAGTGAGCGTGAGTTAGTACAACTGCATCGATTTGTTCCAATGGAAGAGCTTCCGGTGCGGTAAAGTATGGCATAGGATCGGTATCTGATGCGATGTTAACACCGACGTCAACCATAATTCTTGATTCGTTTGTCGTAACAAAGTGACACGCACGTCCGACTTCTTGGTATGACCCAAGTGCCGTTACACGAGCCCAAGTCGAACCTGGTCGTTTTGGTCTGTGAATATTCAATCCGAAGTTTCTAAGCAACTTTCTGCGTTCTTCTGCATTCGCTTCTCGGTACCCACGGATGTCACGTACAGTCTTGGAGATGATTGGTGGAGTTCTTTCGACCGTAACTTCCCATCCAGTCTTCATTCTGATTTCTCTTGCAATTGCGCCTCTTCGACCAACAGCCTCGGATGGATTCTTACATTGTATGATGACTTTCCAAATACAAGGATCGAAGAATAACTCAGAGATGTCCGCAGTTTCTGGCACAAGTTCATTGATCACTCCAGTTGCTTCTTCTTTGTCCATAACAATTTCAGCATTCGGACGCATAACGACTCTACGCTTGATTTTCTTTGAGATTTTTCCCGCAAGTCCTTCTGAACCAACGAACTTATCAATTTCATTTGTAAAAATTGCAATATCACCAGCTTCTAAATCGGCTTTGTACTCGATATCACGAGGTACAATCTTGCTTATCTCATCTTTGATTTCCTTGAAGGTTAATCGCATTACTATATCTCCTACCGCAACTTAGCACGCTACGCATATCCATAGGAATACGGCTATGCCGCGGGAGTGTGAGTGAGTTCACTTCTTCTTGAGAAGAGAATCAATTTCTGATTGTTCGACTGGGACGTATCCGTCCTTTGCCGTAATGACTGCAAGATCCATTCCGTTACCAGAAGCTGCGTCTCTTTGACCAGAGGCACTCAGAGCACGTGCAGCGAGGCGAACTGTGTCAGCACGGTTCATCCCTTCAGAGAAACCATCTTCAAGAACACCGTACATGTAGGGGGAACCTGAACCTGTTGCACAGTATACATCAGGAATTGAACCACCAGCAGAGTCGATGGAATAAACGTGAGAGCCATCTGCATCAACACCAACAATGAGGAGTTGAACCCAATGTGGACGACCTGAGAGAAGGTTGGCAGTAAATGTTGCAGCACCCTTCACGGTCATGTTTTGTCCTCTTCGAAGTTGATAGAGTGATACTTCAGCAGCAAGAGTACGGGAGAGTGATTGTGCATGGCCAACAAGGCCAGCAGTTGTCAAAGCAAGATTGTCGCCAATCTTGAAGAGCTTCTGAACGCTTTTGTTTGCGATAAAGTGACCCATTGTTGCTCGATGATCGGCACCAACAACGACACCTCCCTTGAAGGTAATTCCTACTGTGCTTGTTCCAGTTTTCAATACACCATCTTGTGCTTCCATGTCTTTCACCACTTTGCCACCCCATATGAACTGCGGGGTCTGCAATCTCTCCGTACCGCAGGCCCCTTATCAACTCGCCGTTTGGAAAGCATCATTTTTCATCATCAACAAAGAAAGCATTCTTGTGCCACCGTACTTAGGCTGGTTCCATGGCAAGGAAACGCCCCTCTGAACCTGATGAAGGGCAGTTCTCACTTGACGATTTCGTGAATCAAGAACCTGCAAGTTCAGATAACGTCCCCGACATGATTGATTTATCTAACGAAACATCACCAACCGCTGGCAAACCGTTGCGTACATTCTCCATGCCAAGTAGTACAAGCAGCGTTGCTAAGGAGCCAATACCACCTCCAAGCACAGGTATTTTTCATAATCTCGGGAAACGATTCCCGAACCCACCAATCCCAATGAAGGATGGAGGCATGGTCTTACACCGTGCAACGTTAATCGATATGACTGGCGTTGATACATTACTCGATTGGGTTTCAGATGGACATGCAGCATTGGTGGAAATGTCACGACTCATGAACAGGGAACATGAAGTAACCAGCGTATTAGCACGCCTCCATCTATTTGTTGAAAATGACATGGGCGGCCAAATCGTTCAAATCACAGAAACCAGAGTTATGCTCTTACCACCAGGTTGTGTTGGACTCAACGGACTTGAGGATGAAGCATTCAATGATGAAGCAGAACGACTTGGAGGGCTTTGATGGAAGAACAAGCAATCGAAATGCCATGCCCAATGTGCCAGGTGGAAGGTAAACTTGGAATGATGGCTCATGTGGATGAAATCCCTTATTTTGGAGAGCACACCCAAGTGACTGTTCTTTGTCATGCATGTGGATGGAGACAAACCGACTTCATCCCTGCTGAAGGAAGAAAGCCAGGCGGTTGGAACTTTGAAATCACCTCCATAAAAGATCTTAATGCCCGAGTCATACGTTCTTCCTCCTGTACAGTATGCATTCCAGAACTCGATCTTGAAGTTAATCCAGGAGGTAACGCTACGGGTTATGTAACAAACATGGAAGGCCTACTCAATCGATTTATCAAAATTGTAGAGATGGTCATGAAGGACCTTGATGAAAGCGAGAAAGAGAATTTGAAGACACTGAATCATATGCTCCACCGCCTACAAAACGCAGGCTTGGAAAGAGATGGCCTTCATGTTGAACTCCTTGATCCACATGGATTATCTCAAATCCTCCATCCAGATGCTGTTGATCGTGATTTGACCAACGATGAGTTAGCACGGTTACCTGTTGGCCCTGACCCAGCTGTATTCTCAAAGTGATTTAACATCAAAGAACTCATCAACAAGATGAGCGGTTTCGTCTTTCTTCTCTTGATGGTTCGAGAGCCATTCAGTTGCCCTGTCTACACAAAGTTGCTTCATTTCCCCAGCAAGTAAAGCTCCTGAACGGTATTGCTGATTTATCTCTTCCAGATAATCATCATCATCTTCAAAGAAATACATCATGTATTGGTACGCTACATCGATGTCTGGATTACCACCAAGTCTTCGATGCTCTTCGATAGTAGGTTGGCCACCAGAGAAAGCACGCTTGATTTTCTTCTCAACCGCTGCGATATCATCGTCCAAGAAGATGGTTGTTTTCGGCTTACTACTCGACATTTTATCGCCAGTCAGACCAACAGCAAAGTGATGATAAGTCGAAGAGGGTGCAAGCAATCCCTGCCCACCCAATGTTCGCTCATAAGCCAAAAGTTGCATTCGAATTCGATGAATATCTTGAGATGTAGCACTCGGCACCATCACTGTTCCTTCCTTAGGATTGGACATGATATCAGAGAAGCCCATTGCCTCCATGTTGTTGACAATCCCATCAAAGATTGATTGTCGCTTAGCACGATCGATTCGTCCATTAGGAGATTGACCAAGAGCTTCTGCATTCTCTTCTTGAACAGATAAGCGAATAAGAGCGCCACTCCTTTTTCCAGGACCAACATTGAACCAATTCGTTTTGCCAGCAAGACCACGAGTGAGGCGTAAATGCGGGTCTTGGTCAACGCCGACAGGAACAACGATTGGACGAAGGCCACCATATTCATCCAATTGAGGATGTAAGATATCCCCTACTTGAACCATAGGGGCTTGAACATGAGCAAGATTGGTCTCGCCAGAAAATCCATAAATCGATTCAAATTCATTCAAATTTGTACGCTTTCCAAGTTGGAAACCAAGTCTCTGAACAGCAGAGCGTTGTGATTGAAAGTAGACTTCAGTCGAATCAGAAAGAAGGCCTAGAGCAGCATAATTGGCTACGTAGTCCTTACGAGCACTTTCCTTTCCAGCCGCAAGAGAAATGCCTCGAGTTGCTTGAGATTCAAGATCTGCAACTGCAATCGTCACATCAGCGCCCATCTCTTGGTAGTATCGAACTTGTTCGATGACCATTGAGTGGCCAAGATGCATTCGACCACTGGGCATTAATCCAGTTAAGACTCCAAAGGATTCCTTACGTTGATGTGCTCCAAGGATAACATCAAGGTCACGATGTGCAAAGACAATTCCTCTTCGGTGAAGCTTCGTTGGAGCAGGTAAATCAAGCCCTGAAAGCGAAGAAAGACCGAACTGATCAATGATTCGAGCATAATCTGTAGATTGATTGCTGCTCCATGGATCAATACGGACTGGTTCGTCTTCCATTTCCTACCCTCCTAGCGCCTGCTCCTCGCAAACCGATTAGAAGCCTTCGCTCTTATTCCTCTTCCAAAGATGGTTTTCTCTGGCTCATGATTCCACCCATAGGACCAATTCCCTCTCGGCCAAGAACACCCATCATGACGAGGATTGTGAGAAAGCCAGAAGCGAGAGCAACATACGGCAACCAAGGAAGTCGACCGTCGATTGTACGCGGAGAAAGAAGCCAGGTAAAGCGAAGTTCTTCATCGGAATCAAAGCGCTTTGACCATTTGAACAAGTCTGTCGTATCATGGGCTGCAATTGTAACTGCAGCATCATATCCATTCCAAAACTGAGACTGATTAAGAACATCAAACTCAATGTTTTCACCATCAAGCAAAATCTTCACCACAGTTCCACGCTTAACAGAAAGCAACAAATCAGTCCCGTCCATTCTCCATCCTTCTGCAGTCTGTCGCTGGCCTGTGAGATTTGTAAGAGAGATTCCAGCAAGGTTCTGAACATCTGTTACTGTTGCATTCTCAAAGGATAAGCGCCATGTTACTGGAACATCCCAAGCCAATGGAGCAACGCTTGTGCATTGTTCTGTCACCTCAGAAAGGAATGTCAGTTCAGAAGTACTCTCGTCAAGGGTTTTGGTGATCTGATAGCATTGTGTTGTCGACCAATAGGACCATGCTTGTCCCCATGTGGTCATCCAAGCTTCAGCATCATTTTCCAAATAGTCTACGACGTCTGAATCATGACGAATCGTTGCGTCATTGACTCGCCCAATCCAGTACAGATTGACCAAACCGCCTTCTTCAACTGCGGAACGAACCGTATCTACGTCACCAATTCCTTTCTCTAAACTTCCTCCACGTCGGCCAAGATTGAACCAATCCCAGGTATCGTTGGGAACATCAGTAGAACTATGCCAGACCGTTTGGTTCAGGCCAGTATTATCGCCATGAACAACAAAATCTTGGGATTTAATGTAATTATGTTGAGCCATCGTTAAGCCTGAAGGAACGTAAGTCGAGAGCGCATTCTCGCCCCATTTCGAAGCGTCTGTGTTGTTCTCAATATAGGAGCGGCATTCCTTTGCTACAGCTCCGGGATCATTGTACCATGAGTAACCAGGCATACCGTAACAAGCGAATTCGTCACCTAGAGTAAGACGCTCATCTGCAAGCGCAGTGGTCAACCAACCATCATTCTCCCATTCAACATCAGCAAGAACAGGTGCTGCCAGAGTTGAGGAAGCAAGCAACCCCACAAGCACGAAGGCCACTGTGTAACGCTGGCCTGACATGGTTCTGCGAAAGCAAACTTCTCTTTGAGGTTGATGTATCACTCAGAAGCGGTTGCAGAAACGAGTATGACAGGAGAAACTGGTCTGTCGCCTGATCCGGTTTCAACTTGGGAAATTGTCGTAATGTGTTCACATCCACTTGTTACAGTTCCAAACACAGAATGCACACCATCGAGCCATGAATGTTGACTAATATCTCCGGGCATTAAGAAGAATT
>Ga0233444_10003754_pt1 | contig 14877 bp, 15 predicted proteins | sample SI_124_October20_6_FD_182792 | JGI IMG/M metagenome (GOLD analysis project Ga0233444, IMG submission 182792) | Seawater microbial communities from Saanich Inlet, British Columbia, Canada - SI_124_October2016_10_MG | ecosystem: Environmental > Aquatic > Marine > Inlet | place: Canada: British...
AATTTATTGCTTTATGATGCACCATATTTACAACCATTTAGTACGTTTTATAATATTACTAGAATACCATATAATTGGTCAGACGCTTCACATATTTTAGATTCAAGAAAAATGAACATAAGTGAATTATTTTTAGAATCACCAGGTTTGAAAGTTCTAGATTTTCACCCTTTATTATGGTACTTGAATTCATCAAATTATAATAATTATAACCATCTAAAGGAAAACATAAAAGATTTGCGCTTATTGAAGAAGAAACATTGTGAATCATTTATTTTTAATGGAATTGGAATCAAAACATTACTTGAGGTACTAAAAAATATTATATTAAAAGAAAAATTAACAACTTTTTTTATTCGAGACCTTCACAACGCTTTTATAAAATCTAATATAGATTTTGAAAATAAAATGGGCAAAAACAGATATAAACCATTTTTATTTGAACCACACATTTTATAAATGGATTTGATTAATTATATATTTGTTAGACAACTTGTTGGGATTGTCTTACTTGTTGATTTAATATCACTGATTCCTTTTTTTCTGCGATATTTTGGCAGAGCCTATAATCCAAACAGTTTAATTAATAACAATCTAATTGCTTTTCTAATATGCATATTTTGCACTTTTTCATGCATAGGCCTTATTTTAGGGTTACTTTCATTTTATTGCACAATATTTCTTACCCTATTTTATAGGTATGTGCATGTCAACAATAGATTTAAAAGTTTGAGTAGAGGTGCCGGAGCAGTTGGTTATATACCTTATCAAACCATATTATTTTATTGTCTCATAGAGCTTTCATTTTTATTAGATTCGTCTTACAACCTTACAAATCATGTTTTTTTAATTTATAGAATTGATATTGCAGTGATGATGTTAAGCTCTGGCTTTTGCAAAGCCTTTTCAGGCTATAGAAAAAATGAAGGAGTTGAATATGCTTTTGTAAATCCTTTTTGGAATCATTTTTATTTTCTTTTCTCTAACTTAAAGCCATCAAATAAACTATTTAAGATTCAAAACTTTTTAGGTTATTTTTTAGAAATTTTAGCAGGATTTTTATTGTTGTTTCCTAGTACTCAAAGTGTTGGAGCAATACTTTTTATAGCAATATTTGTTTATTTGGCACCCTTTTTAAGGCTAGCTTCATTACCATTTTTAATGATTGTTGTCCCAATAATTTTTCTACCACAAATCAATATTTCTTTATTTGAAGGCGACTTCAGCCATATACCCCAAGAAAACCCATTTTTTTCTACATTTACAAAAAACTTACTATCTAATACAGTTTATTTATTAACTTATATATATGTTTTTTTATTAGCAATCTTACAACCTATATTATTTTACCAATACTTTAATAAAAAAACATTTTACAAAAAAATACAATTTTTAATCGATTCTATTTCTAGTATAGTTCCTATATTTATTTGGAGAGTTTTTACTGCAGATGTAGTTAATATATTTATAAGAATAAAAGAAATAGACAATAAGGGCTTAGAACAGCAAGCAATTTTGGATGAAAAAACATTTTGGCCAGTAACTTTAAAAAAAGTTATCAAAAAGTACAGATTCTACCATGCAGCAGAAATGGTTGTTTTAAGTACAATTTTTAATCAACTAAAGTATTTTACCTATGGAAGAGAAGTAGTAGAGCAGAAACTTATAAGATATTCAAAAACTTTAAAAAAAGAATTAATTTCTACAGAGTCAATATTAAAGTTTGAACTCGTATTAATACAAAAAAGTAAAGATAAATTCATTTACAAAGACTTAGCGAGTTATTATGTTGATAAAAATTATAATTTGAGATTTGAGGATTTAGTTGAAAATTTAAATGATACCATTAAAATAAAAAATTCTGCAAAGAATATTTAATAAACATGAAAAAAACGAAAAAAATTAACATTTCAGTTCTTGAAGAATATGACCAAAATGCTTATGACGAATTTCTAATGTCTCAAGAAATGGGATCCTTTTTTCAGTCTAACAAATATCGAAAACTTTTAAAGAAACTTTTATGTGCAGATGATTTTTATTTAATAGCTAAAGACAACAAAGGAGATATAATAGGAGTTTTACCATCTTTTTTATATCGAAACAAAAAATTTGGTAATGTTTTGAATTCATTACCCTTTTATGGAAGTAACGGTGGTGTTTTTGGTGACTTAGAGGTAAAAAAAAAATTATTAGAAAGTTTCTCATCAATTGCAAAAAAATATAAAACAGTTTCAGAAACAATTATTTCACCCCCTTTTGACAATGATTCGAATTTTTATAAGGAAAACTTCAACAATAATGCAATGGACGAAAGAATAGGACAGTTCACAAAATTGCCTGTTAGTTCTAATAATATAGCCGAAACATTAATGGAGTCTTTTCATTATAAGGTTAGAAATATGATCCGTAAAGCAGAGAAAAATCAAGTTGAAATTAAAATTGATAATTCAAATTCAGCTTTTAAATTCCTCATTCATACCCATATAGAAAATATAAACTCTATCGGAGGAATACCTAAGCCACCTGTTTTTTTTGAATTGGTTCAATCAACTTTTGAGAGTGGAAAGGATTATAATATTTATTTAGCAGAAATAGATGGGAAAAGAATTGGCGCTTTATTGTTGTTTTACTTTTCTGCTAACGTTGAATATTTTACACCTGTTATATTAAAGGATTTTCGTAAATTTCAACCAAACAGTTTAATTATTTACCAAGCAATGATAGAAGCAGCTAAATCTGGATTTAAATGGTGGAATTGGGGAGGTACATGGCTATCACAAGAAGGAGTTTATAGATTTAAAAAAAGATGGGGGACCAAGGACTTTAACTATTTCTATTATACATCGGTAAATGAGAAGCTATTAATGAATGATAAAAAAACTCTTTCTGAGCAATTTCCATACTTTTATATATGTCCATTTAAAATGTTAAATAAATAACTCTATTAAAATGAAGAAAATAAATGAGTATGAGAACCTATTAAGTGATGCAGATTTTGAATTCCTTTGTAGAGTTTATAAAACAGAAGATGAAAGATATATTAATCGCCTTAAGATAATCGGATTTGAAGGGTTTAACAAAGTTCTTGATGCTGGATGTGGCTTTGGCCAATGGTCTATGGCATTATCTAAACTTAATAACGAAGTTGTTGGTACAGATGTTGCTTCAGAAAGAATTATTATTTCTTCTAGCCTTGCTAAAGCAGCAGGGGCTAACAACCTAGGTTTTAAGTTTGGTTCCTTAGATAAATTACCATTCGAAAATTCTTCTTTTGATGCGGTTTTTTGTTATGGAGCAATTTTTTTAGTAAATCCTAAAGAAGCATTGCAAGAATTTTACAGAGTACTAAAGCCCAATGGCAAACTATACACCAATGCCAACGGGTTAGGTTATGCACTACACAGGTGGTTTAACAGCCCAAACAGAACTAAGGGTTTCGACCCCAGAGAATCAACAGTAAAAGCCCTTTATAATAGAATAAAACTAGACAAAGGTTTAACTAAAGAAAATGGACAGGTTTTAATTGAGATAAAAGAATTCAAAGAGCTTTTAAAAGCTACAGGGTTTTTTGATTTTCAAATCAAAGATGAAGGCACCATAAATGTTAAAAGTCATAAAAAAATTATTTCAACACCTTTTTTTAAAGGAGAGTATTACGGATTTACAGGAGTTTACGAGGTTTTAGCTACAAAGCCCCTAGTTTAATGAAAGTAGCACTTCTTGGAAATATGAACAACAATCATTTTACTGTTGCAAGATATTTGCGCGACAATAATATTGATGTTAATCTTTTATTATTTGACAATGACTATAAACACTTCCACCCTTCAAATGATAGTTTTACAAAAGAATATCAAAAATTTTGTTTCAATTTAAACTGGGGCTCAGGAGAATCATTTTTAAGAACAAGTTCCCAAAAAATTAGAAATGATTTGTCAGAGTATGACATCATAATTGGTTGTGGATCATCACCAGCTTTTTGTTACAAAGGAAACATAAAGTTAAATATTTTCAGACCATATGGAGGAGATATTTATGGAATGGTTAAATATAAATTACTTTTTAAAAGAAATAAAAGTGTCAAGAACTTAAAGCTGATTAAAAACAGAAAAAAAAGATCTTTAACAGATGATTTTTCAATTTTACAAATGATGTATTTTCAAAGAAAAGGAATCAAACACGTTGATATTTTTAATATGCCTTTAACAAATCATACATATGAAAATCAGTTTAAAAAACATGCAAAAGTTGTTACAAGATGGAAAGATTACCCACCATTAGTCTATAGTCCTGAATATACAGACAATAATATTAATAAACAGATAGAAGATTTAAATGGTTTGATTTTTTTAGAAAAATTAGAAATGAAAATAAATTGATAATATTTTCTCATTCACGTCATCAATGGACCAACAAAGTTCAAGACATAAGTCAAAAAGGCAACGACAAGCTAATAATAGCTTATAGTAACTTTATCAAAGAAAGAAAAATCTCTTCAAAATTAATTTTATTTGAATACGGCGAAGATGTTACAGCTTCTAAAGAACTTATTTCTCGATTAGGAATTTCCAGTAAAGTAATTTGGTGCCCAAAAATGTCTCGAAAAGAGATAATGATTGGAATTAAATTTTCAGATCTTGTATGTGGAGAATTTTCTCATAGTTGGCTAATAGGAGGAACAATTTGTGAAGCTTTGGCAATGAGTAAACCTTTAATTAGCTATCGTGATAAAAGTTCTCTTTATTATAAAGATCTTGACTTATACAAAATTTTTAACTCATATTCTCATGAAGAAATAACGAAAAGTTTTATAACATATTTAGAAAGTCCTAATAAATTTCAAAAAATTGCAGGAGAAAATAAAATTTGGTATGAGAAAAAAATAGTTGAGCCTTTTCTAATTAAACATTTAAAATATTTTAATTCTTTGAATATTGAAAAATAAATTTTTTTTAAACCAAACTGAACCAAATAACTTAAGTTTAAAAGAAAAATTAATTTTTCTTTTAAAAGATACACTCTTTTTTGGAGGAATTAAAGGGATTTCAATGGTTTTTCCTTTAATAACAATTCCAGTTTTAACAAGTCATTTTTCAATAAAAAACTACGGTCTTTATGAGAACCTTATGATAATAGCATCCTTTATTTCTACTTTTTTAATTCTAGCTCAAGATTCAGCAGTTGCGAGATGGTATTATGAAGTAACAAATTTTGAAGAAAGAAAAAAGATTATATCTACATCTTTTCTGTTGCAGATATTTTTAATTATTGTTTTAGTACCTTTTTTATTATGGTTTAGTTCAAGGATATCACTATACTATTATAATACTGCTGAATTTTCAAATCATTTTAGGATTATATTTTTATTATCTGGACCATTAGTGCTTTTAAATTTTAGTATAAATATACTAAAATGGACTTTTAGAAGAAAAAAATTTCTAATCGTGACAATAATGAACCCACTGTTAATATTTATATCAATAATAGTATCTAAGCACCAACATTTAACCCTTTATAATACTTTAAATCTAGTTTTAGTTGCTCAAATTTTATCAAGCATTATTGCTATTTCCTATACCTTAAGATGGATTTCATTTAGCAGCTTTAGTTTTTTTTTCCTTAAAAAACTTTTCATTTATGGAATACCACTTTGTTTAATTAGCCTTTCAGCAGCTATTCTTCCCTTAATTGACAGAAAATTTATTGTCGACGTATTGTCATTCGATGACCTAGGAAATTACTCACTGGCGTATAAGATTGGAGGTTTTTATTTAATTTTTGAAGGAATTTTTCAAATGGCATGGGGCCCATTTAGTTTATCTATCTTTAAAGAAAAAGATGCTCAGAAAGTTTATAATATTATTTTTAAGCTTTATGTTTTTTTTTCGATAATTATAATCGGTATAATTTCCGAATTTAGTATTATAATAACTGAACTTATAGGAAATTTTAAATATGAATCTAATCAAAGCATTATTTTCCTGATACTTATTTCATTTTCATATAGTTCACTTAATTACTTATCTAATATTGGAATAAATCTTTCACTAAAATCATATTTGCATATAATCTCACATTTATTTTCTTTGATAGTCTTTACTTTATCTTTGTACTACTTTGTTTCAAGTCACGGATTAGTTGGTGTAGGTTTCAGTTTGGTTCTTTCAAGTATTTCAAAGTTTATTGCAGGTTCAGTAATTGCTAGGATGAATTATAAGAAGATAATTATTAAATGGGAGAGGCCTAGTTTGATATTTTCTTTGTGGATAATATTTTATTTTTTGGCCTTAAAATTTGATTTTAATTACTTATTAAAGTTTTCATCCCTCGCCTTTGTTTTCATTTTAATATATAAGAGAAAAGAAATTAGGGCGGTAAAAAATTTTTTTTAAATGTTTTGATTAATTTGTTAATACCAGCTTTTAATAATTATAGATTGGTTATAAATTATTTACACTAATTATGCACAATAAAACTAAAACATGATTTTCAATCAAAATTAAGTAGGTTTCTTTATTTGCTAAGATTATGTTTAACCCCAAAAAATCGAGTATTATTTTTTTATCAATAATACTAAATCTTCTTAAGCTTGTTGTTTAGTTAATCTTTCATAATATTTTCAAAAAAGATAAAATCACACATTTTTTAATTAGAACCATACTTACCAACTCTTTATTAAAATTATATTTTCCCGCTACTCCACACATAACTATTTAATTATTTTCTCCCACTCTTTTGCGATAGATTTTATACTGTACTTTTTTTTATTATCTGCAATAGTTTTCAAAGAGTTGTTTGATAGTTTTTTATATAAGTTTTGATCATTAATGCAGTTGACAATAGCATCTGAAAAATGTTTTATATTTAATCCCTTTATCACTTTTGAGTTGTAATCATTTATGGCAACATCTGTAATATCACCAACATCTGGAACTACGCAGGGAACACCAAAAGTCATTGCTTCCAAAATCACCATAGGCATTCCTTCCGTTTGTGAAGTCATTACCAATAATTTAGATTTATTTAAATAATCAGTAACATTTTTTCTATATCCTAAAACTTCGATATTCTTTTCTAAAGAAAGACTTTTTATTTGTTTTAAAATTTCATTTTTCATTTTGCCATCTCCTAGTATAACACTTCTAACTGAAGGGATGTACTTTTTAACCTCAGCGACTACCTTAAGAAAAACATCAGGTCTTTTATCTGAATTTAAATTACCGATAAATATGAGATCGTACAATTTTACTTTACATTTTTCAATTGGCGGGACTTTAAATACGTTTTGAGGAATAAATATTTTATTTTCTTTATTTAACCCTTTTTCATATAAATATTCCAAAGAATTATTTCCTCTAACCCCAATTTTATAACACCTTTTTAGAATTTTAAAATATCTTTTATTATCATTATAAAGTTTAGGATTTTCAGTTACAAGTAGAATTAATTTTTTTTTAAATAAACGAGAAAAAAAATCAGCCAAAATACTATGTATAAAATAGTGAACGCCAATTATGTACTTAGGAGCACAAAAAATAGAGACATAAAATCCCGCAACCAATCGATATAGTTCTACTAGAAAAATATTACGAGTTAAGAAAATAGGAGGTGAAAAACAAACTATTTTTTTTCCAGAAACAGGAAACTTACGGATTAGATATATAGTTTCAATCCTTTTATTCGAAGCAAGAGGCTCAAGCTTAGACAGAAGTTTTTTTTCACTTAAAAGTGCAAAGACTAAAACATTCATTTAAAATAGAATTAACCATTTAGTACCATAAAAATAATTACATATTTCGGGTGAAAAAGCTCCCTTCTTGGATTTATGCATTCTGGACACCCTCATTAAAAGTTTATAAAACTAATAATTTCGCACATTTAATTAATATTTAATAATTGCGTTATGTGAAAAAAATTAATATTACAATTCTCTGCAAAATCTTTATCAGTATTGGAGTCACCAATCATGATTGTTTTTTTTGGTTTGATTAAATACTTTTTCTTAATAAAATTAAAACTATCTGGAGACGGTTTTTTATTAAACCGATTTGCATAAATAAAGATTAAACTTTCATTTAAATGCTCCCAATTAATATTTTTTACTTTATTTTTTTGTTGTTCCACATTACCGTTAGTAACAACAAAGGTATACTTGGATTTTGAGATTAAAGCTGGCAAAATTTTATAAACTTCAGCGTACAGTAATATTTTATTTTTAGGTTTAAAAGTTCTTAAAATCTTTAGCATTTCTGGTAAAATAGCTGAACTGATATTGAAATTGGTCAATAATCTATTAAACAGTAAATGCCTTCCTTTTGTGTTAAACTGCAAAGTTAAGTAGTTGTAAATTTTCTCAGAGCTAATATTCGTGTTCTTAGCAATAAAATTTGCAATGTTTTTATAAGCGCCGTCTAAATATTGTATTTCTGGATAAAGCGTGTCATCCAAATCTAAAATAAAATAATCGTAATTTTTAAACAATGGAAGCATTAAATTATGGTAATCTTATTATCCGAATCTACACCAACCCCTCCCCAAAACCGACTAATTTTCGTCCCCCATTTAATATTAAAATCAGGAATATCCTCTCCAAGAACCTTTTTTACAGATGAATAGATGATGTTTGCATTGGCAATTGTTGCCAAGACCATTGTTCCTTGAACCCTAGGATTAGACTCTAAAATTTTAGGATTATCATTCACATCTAATTTAAACTGAAAACCATAGCAGTTTTGTAAATCAAGCTTATCAGAAATTTTTTTGCAGGATTCAATTATTTTTTCATGTTTTATAACTTCTCCTGAAAATGTAATGCCGCTGCGTATTTGATCTCTTGATCTTGGAATAACTGTAGTTTTTTTATTATGTCTAAAAACATCTACTGTATATTCTTTCCCTGGAAGATACTCAGTAACAATTAAGTCTGGAAATGTATCTCCTAAAACCGCATGTAGTCCAGACATGGTTGTAGATAAAGAGTTAGGCTTCTCATTGTAAAACATTTTTTTAAGATCCAATGTTTCATTAATAATTCTAACTCCTCTCATACCGTTTGACATAGGAGGCTTAACAACCACATTATTGGTTGGCCAACCTAAAAGGTTTGCTTTAGAAACCAAGTCACTATAGTTGTCTACTTTGTAAAACTCCCCGACTGGAACTCCAATCTCTTTACACACCCTCATTAGTTGGAACTTGTCATTCGCTAATTTTATAGATATTTCGGGTGAAGTTACAACCTTTGTACCAACAGCTTCAAATTTTAAATAGTTTTTAGAAAGAATCTCTAGCTCAAAAGTGTTTTGAGGTAACAATACATTAACATTCTCTTCTTTACATATTTTTATTATAGCAGTTAGGTAGTCTTTTGCTTTTTTAGCAGGTGGAACGACATGAAATTTATCACATAAAAAAGCACCAATCACGTTATTTTGCATATCCACTCCAACGATTGTGATCTTTCTTTTATCGTAATTATTTCTTAGAGAATAAAGTGTGCCTTTAATGCCTGGGGCTCCAGCTCCAGTAACAAGAACAACAATAGGGTTTAATTTATCCATCTGATTACTTCAAATGATTCTGCATAATCTGTATTTATTTGCACACCTCTTGTTCTAGCCAAACCAAAAATAAATTCTTTATCAAAATAATTCCTGTTTTTTATGACTTGAGATTGGTAACAATTAAGGAGATCAACTTTTTTATTAATTTGTTCTTTTGTTAATTTTTCAAAATATTGAGTGTTGAAAGTCAAATTGTTCCAAGGCAATTCATAACAAAGAATAGACGAATGAGTTTTGAAGGCTCTAACCATTTCTGTGCTTACAACAATATGATCTTGATGAAAGTCATTTAAAGAAGGACCAATAACTAAATCAGGGTTAAAGCTATTCCTTATTTTTATTAAAAGCTCTAAAACTTCTTGTCTTTTTTCGTGTAATTTTCTAACATGAAACTTATGGATTTTATACTGATTTTTATTAAGATTTAATTTTTTTATGACATTTAAAAACTCTTTTTCTAATGTGTTTTTTGGCATCCCTTCTGGAAGCGACTCCTCAGCAGTTGAAAAAACAACCCATAAAATTTCTTTTTTCTGTTCTATGTATTTTTGAATGGTTCCCCCTGCCCCAAGCTCTGCGTCATCTGTATGTGGTGATAAGACGAGTATTTTTTTCATTTAGTTAGAAATTTTATTTCTTAATACTAAATCTAACATAAACGAGGTTACATCTTGTTGTTCTTCTAACATTTTTTTTACTATTAACCGATTCTGTTCTTTTTCCTCAGCGATAGTTGGTAATTTTTTTTCAACGATATTGATTAATTCTTGATCGTTTCTCAAGCTGGTTAGCAAACCGTAATTAACTTGTTCTTTTAGAACACCAGCGTCTAAACTACTAACATGGACACTGGGTGTTCCTAATACAGCTGATTCTGAAGCCATAGTTCCCCCATCTCCAACAAATAAAGAGCAATAGTACAGTAAATCGTGCATTTTTGTAGGGCATATAGACATCCTATATTTCTCAAATTCTTTATCCAGTTTTTTTTCGCTTGAAATAATTACTCTTCCTAATGGATTTAGTAGTTTAATTAATCTTCTTTTGTTTTCAATAGAAATCCCATTATGTCCTATATCATGCATAGCCTCCCAGCCTACAAACCTTAAAACAAAAAAGACATCACTTTCTTTTAATCCTAACGACTTTAAAGTTTCAAGTTTGGGTTTAAAGTAATTAGGATGTAAATATGCTAGTTCGTGAAAGCCATTATATCTAATATGTTTTCTTCCAAGAGAAATCTCAAAACTTTTTGGAGTGACAATTTTAGTAGCAAAATATTTATACAGCAATATTTCTTGTTTTGCATGTTCGGTATCGTCAAGGACATAAGATTTTTTTTTAGTTAAAAAACTTGCATGAGAAACTCTAAATGAAACACCAAATAAAACATCAATTTTATGTTTCCATGCCAAATACCTGAGATAGATGCTTTTTAAAGGAAGGTTTATTGCTTTTGACAAAGTAGATCTGCCGTAAGACCCCATATTAACATAGGGGATATTATATTTTTCTAACAATAATTTAGCAATATCTTTTTGGGTAACGGCTACTAACACAAAGACATTTCTTTTTCTTAATTCAAAATAAAGGTTTTTGAAAAGGTGAACATGAGCTGGGTGATTGATATCAATTAAAACTCTCATATTGTATAAATACTATCTCGTTCTTCTTTCGATGGGTAATTTATTAATACTCCTCTTCTAGGACCATGAAAAACAAACACACTTCCTCCAGCACAGGCTTCTGCACCTGCTTTAATAGCATCTTTAAAATGTGTTACTGACCCAGCTCCGCATCCGGCTATAACAGGTATATTTACAGATTTCGACACTCTATTTATTAATTCAGTATTATAACCACTCATTTTACCATCCATTCCAATTGAATTGATTAAAATTTCTCCTGCCCCTCTTTTTTCAATTTCCATTATCCATTCGTCTAAATTTAAATCAGTCGACTTTTTACCAGACAAACTATATACCTTCTGTTTTCCAAACCAATTTTTTTTAGTATCTACTGCAACAACCATACTTTGACTACCAAATGAGTTCGATATTTCTGTAATTAATTCTGGTTGATTGATCGCCCAATTGTTAAGAACAACTTTTTCTGCACCAGCAGAGATTAATTTTTTAACATCTTTTACACTTTTTATTCCCCCTCCAACAGAAAATGGCATAAAACACTCTTCAGAAAGTTTTTCTACAAATTCTTGCGAAATAACCTTATTGTTTTTAGAAGCTTCAATGTCTAAAAAAATTAATTCGTCTACCTCCATGTCGTTAAAAATTTTAACGGCATTTATGGGATCGCCTATATATACGTACTTATCATATCCAACGCCTTTATATAAACCGTTATTTTTTAGTAAAAGAACAGGAATTATTCTTTTGCGTATCATAAGTTTTTCTCAATAAAATTTAACAAAAGACGAAACCCATTTAAATGACTTTTTTCAGGATGAAACTGAACACCAAAAATATTATCTTTTTGAAAAATGCTTGTGAATTTATGGCCATAATAAGATTGAGCTATTACATCTTCTTTTTCTTTACATTCAACATAGTACGAGTGCGTAAAATAAAAGTACTTATCTTTTGGTATTTGATTAAAGTAATAGTTAGGCTTTAAGAATTCATTAGTTCGCCAGCCAACATTTGGAATTTTAAGTTTTGAATCCTCAAAAAAAAACTTTTTAGTTCTAGCATTTACCCAGTTTAAACCTGCGCAATTTCCTTCTTCACTATAAGAAGTCATTAGTTGCATCCCTAAACAAATTCCTATGATTGGTTTTTTCTTTTTTAAAACAGCATTATTTAGACATTTAATTAAATCTAGGTTTTGAATATTTGCCATTCCAACTTTAAAGTTTCCAACACCTGGCAATATTAATAAGCTGGCACTTTCGATTTCATTAGCTTTATTAGACAAGGAAACAGTATAATTATATTTTTCTAGCTTATACTTAATAGACCTTATATTTCCAAGCCCATAGTCAACAATTACAATTTTATTCATCAAAGAATTTTTCATAAACAACAGGCGTTATAAGACCTTTTTTAACAGCAATTTTAACAATAAATTTGAATTTGTTTAAAGTGTCTAACCCTGTTTTGAAATCTTTGTAACTCCTGCATTCTTGTTCCATAATTTCCTTAAACTCCCCCTTGCTAATATCTAACTTTTTCATTACAAAAGCTGTTATTTCTTCTTTTACATCGGGGGGATAACTTATTAATTTTAATGCTTCGCTCCTGTCCATCCTCCCCATACGAATTGGTCCAGATAAAGACACTTTCCTTTTGTCAAAACCAAATTTGTGATAAGTATACCATCCAAATCCCCATTTACTGTAAATATTTTCATAGTGGTGACCGCCATAATCCTCCCAGTTATATTTATCTATTAAAAACTTTTTTGCTTCTTTTTTATCATAATTGAAATAATTTGTAAATGGAATTTGAATAATTTTTTTTATAAAAGTGTAGTAAAAAATAGATTTTAAATCAATTAAAGGGTACTTTTTAATTTTTTTTGTTCCATATTTTTTGTAAATACTTTTTAAATAAGTGCCATCAATAAAGCTCCAACTTTTAGGAACAGTCCCCTCTGTTATAAATGACGCTCCGCTTAATATATATTTTATATTTTCTTTTGCAGCAGCTTTGTAAAGTATAGAGCTTATGGCTAAATCCGTAGGAATATCTACACATGGTACGCTAGCTTTTAAAAAGGCTTTTTGAATATTTTTAAACTCTTCCCAATCAACTACATACGTAAATAAATCTACATTTAATTTTTTTGTTAGCTTCTGTATATTTTTAACAGCAATATCTGCTCCCCAACCATTGTCAAAATAAACAGCCAAAGGCTTTAGACCAGCTTCTACAGCTTTATGTAAAGTAAAGGATGAATCAACCCCACCGCTGAGACCAACAATTACATTATAATTATTTTTTTTTGATTTTTTGATTTTAGAAATAAGCTTTTCAAATTTTGATTTTCTTAGTGGATCTTCTTGAGGGTAGTGCTTTAATAATTTGTCATGTTTTTCACAAAAATTACATTCCCGTTTCGCGTTAAAAGATATTTCGGGTACAGTAGTATCTAAAATACAACGAGAACATACGACAGATTTATCATCGTCAATCAAAGTATTACTACTTATATAATCTTTCATTATCTTGAATATCCATCCACATAGCAAATAGGAAAGCTTGGAATGCGGTTATAAAAAGAAATAAAAACCCAAGAAAAGTAAAAGGATTTAATTCGTTTTCAAAAAGTAAACTTTTAAAAATTTTAGTTATAAACGGCAATGAGATACCAAATAAAATAAAAGACATGTTATAGAGTAAAAACAATGGATGAAAATCTCTAAAAAGATATTTTCCCCATAAACGTTTAAAAAATGATTTAAATAATAAAAAAGACACCCTTGGTATAACTTTAAAAATCTTCATCTTTGACTGCTCTCCAACATTATACACGGGTTTTATTTCTACTTCTCTTAGCGTACAAAAAGCAATGTTTAATTTAACTAATAAATCGTTGGGCATCCCATAGCTCTTATAAATTTTATGAATTCTAACAGCGTTTAAGGCTTTATTACTAATAGCGGTATATCCAGTTTGTGTATCACTTACATGCCAATACCCGCTTGCCAACTTGGTTAAAATAGATAATATAGAGTTACCTAAATATCTAACCTTAGGGATTACTAATAAGGCGCTTCTGTGAATTAAACGGTTTCCTTTTACATAATCAATATTTTCTTCAATTACAGGTCTACAAATAGAATCTAATTCGTTGGGATCCATTTGGCCATCACCCGCCATAACTGCAGTACAATCAATCTGGTTATCTTTACACCATTTATAGCCAGAGGCAATTGCAGCTCCAACGCCTCCATTTTGAAGATGATTAATTAAAATAATTTTACTTTTTGATTCTTCTATTTTTTGAGGGGTGTATAATTTTATTTCTTCATCATTTACTTTTTCAAGAATCTGTTCAGCTCTGTTGTAGGGGTTTGGAATAACTCTTTTTGGATTAATTTCTGTTGATGAGTCATAAGATTCATTGTTAATTAGAGACTTTACTACGGTTTCAGTTTTATCTTTTGATAAGTCATTTACCACCACAATTCTATCTACAAATTCTGGCATATTTTTTATAACCAATTCAATTTGTGTCTCTTCATTGTAGCAAGGAACCACAACCGCTATAGTTTTATTGTTAATCATTTATTTTCTTGTGTAAAGAATATATTTTCCCACTATAAATCGTTTCGTAGTGCATTTTTTTGACA
>Ga0233444_10003755_pt1 | contig 14875 bp, 21 predicted proteins | sample SI_124_October20_6_FD_182792 | JGI IMG/M metagenome (GOLD analysis project Ga0233444, IMG submission 182792) | Seawater microbial communities from Saanich Inlet, British Columbia, Canada - SI_124_October2016_10_MG | ecosystem: Environmental > Aquatic > Marine > Inlet | place: Canada: British...
GGGTGTTCTGTTAAATCTGACATAGGTTAAGTTTCAAAGGAGAACACCCCGATTCTTTCCCTGAGGAAATCATGAGTCTTGAGTTATTTAAACTCCAAATTTGATCTCCTATTTTTACACTATCCATAATTTAATTTATTTTGATTATTTCATAATTTATTTTTCCAAATTCAAACTTTTCTCCCTCAGTCTTAAACCTCATCAATTTTCCAAGGGGTGAATCAAAAAAAGTAAGAGAGTATCCTTCTTCAAAAACTACTTCTCCATCTTTAGTATCGGTTAGAATTCTCTTTTGTTGAATTTCACCATCTTCTGATCTAAAAATAACCTTAGAATTCAAATCAATAACCTTAATTCCATCATCCATTGATTCTTTCCACTCTTTAAATGTAACAAAATCATTAAAAAACTTCAATTCTCCTTCTATCCACTCTCCAATTTTGTATGGAATTCCTCCTTGTGGATGATGAATTACTATTCCACTATATGGGTGATTTTCTCCTAAAAATTTATATTCTCCTCGATTTAACCATTCAAGTAGAGGATGAATTTCCATCATTCCTTTATTCCATCTGTTGTAACTATATGCCGCTACATTTTTTACTGAAAATAGTTTATTCTCCTCAAGAAATTTTCTCAATTCTGAGTGGTTATATATTTCTCCTACTTGAAAGTTTTTTTTAAAAGAGTTGTTTATTTCAATTGTTTTATCATCCATTTAATTACTTATTAATTCCCAACCTTTTTTAATATCTGTTTCAATTTGATCAGAAAAAATCTTCTCTATTTGAGATTGGTTATTTGATACCTTAATATCTCTTTGAAGTTTATCACCTCTAGAAGGTGAATAATCAATTTTATAAAAAACAAATTTTGGATAATCTTCTGTAGAAGAATTTGTTTCCCACAAAAAGTATTTCTTAACCATCTTTACTCCCTTCATTTCTTTAGAATAAATTTCCTTCTTTAGAATTTTAGAGTTTGATTTATTTGAGGTTTCAGTAACTTCATTTTTTAATTCAATTAATCTTGTTATTTGAACTAATCCAACTTGATCTGTTTCAACTTTTTTATCATCTCGAAACCCCTTAAAAACTGGAGAAATTAAACTTACAGAAGGTTTATTATCAATTTTAGAGTATTTGTTTTTATCAAACTTAATAACAGATTTTTTAATTATCTGATCAGAAGTGTTATTTACTATATCTACAGATTCAACCTCTATTACTTTTTCTGGTTTTATAAAGGTAAAAGGAGTTTTTGATCCAGAAGGTTCAATTAGGTTAGATTCAACTTTAAGGTTCTGTAAACCCTCTAATAATGAAGTTCTTTGTTCAATTGTAAACCCTCCACCAACTTTACCAACAATCAAGAATTCATTCTTCTCTATCATTATCCCAAATAATAATTCTTTTAAAAGATTAAAATTATCTGAGTACCCTAATGAATATCCTAAAACAACAAAATCAAAGGTGAGTTTAGGTTTAATTTTAAAAATAGGTCCATTAAACCCTCTTATAATTAATCCCTCTTGATTTTTATTTATTACCCTATTTTCAAATTCAGTTTGAATATCCTTTCTTGATGAAACCTCTATTTCTTCAATTGAAAAGATATTTTTTCCCTTGGAAAAGAGTTTATCTATTAATTCTTTTTTTTCATCCCACAAACTTTTTTCATAAGATGTTCCATCATAGTTTATTATATCAAAAACAACTATTTTAATTGAAGAATCATTGTTTTTTAAATTTTTAACCAAATCAAAAGATCTAGTTCTTTCGTTTTCTTTGAAGTTAAAAATTTCACCAACTAAAACTCCTTCTTTATCTAAAAGGGTGATTGATTCATCAATTAATTCTTTTCTTTCAAAAGGTTCTCCATTAAAATTAAGTAGGTGTACCCCACTCTTATCCTTTACTATAAAACATAAATGTCCATCATACTTAGTTGAAATACTATATTTTTCACAATCAAAAACTTTGGTAAGTATTTCATCCCCTCGAACAGGAATATATTTACTTGCTTGATTTGATTTATATGATCTTAAAATTTGTTTGATGTTATCTTGAACCATATTATTTAATTTTTAATTCTTGAATTTCACCTCTAATAAAATCATCTACCTCTTCACTTATTTGAAAATTAGATTTATCAATTTTTAAACCATACCCTTTATCAATTAATATTTCTAAAAATTGAAATTGAACGTATCGTAATTCTTCATTATCCTTTTTTAATTCTTCAACACTATTTTTTGTCAAATATTTCTTTTCAATTCTTAAGTACTCTTCCTTTATTTCATTTAAGAATTCTTGATTTTCATTCAACCAAAGGATTATTTTTTCACTTTCCTCTCTCATGATATGGTTTTATATTCTTGATTAGATAAGTGAAGTATTAAACAATATGAATTATCATTTACTTTCCCCTCCAAAAACCCTCTGTAAGGTTTTCCTCCATCATTAAAAATCAAAGGTTCATTCCCTTTCCCACCACCAAGTATCATAAATGAATTTTTATCTTGAAGTGTCTTTGATATGTTGAATAAAAAATCAAATGTTAATCCATTGATGTGTTTAATTTGATATTTTGAACTTAATACTACTTTATTATAAAGTTTGTTTTTAGGAATGTATTTTCCTGTCCATTTTAAAACACTTTCACCTGAAATATTAGAGTACAAATAATTAGGTACTCTCTCCTCTTTAAGATTCCCATCAGTATCAAAAACTTTTTCAGTTAATTCTACATTATAAACAGGGTTTAAGTTCTTATCCGTGTAGATTCTATCTGTTTTATCTATAAATTTTCCGAAAAGTTCAAAATCTATTTCTTTATCCTCACTTATTAATTTTTCTGAAAAACTATCATAATCCTCTTGAGAGGGTTCTGTTTTCCCAATTAAGTTTTCCAATGTAAAATCTTTGGAAGATTTTATAACCTTCTTATTTATTGGTTTTTTACCATTTTCCAGAGCGAGATAAACTGTGTTTTTTTGAGTTACTGATTTAAAAGTAATTTCAGCATCTCTTTTATTCTCATCTTCAATTTTAATATATCTTATCATAACTAAAACATTGAAAAATCTAAATCATCTTCTATTTCTATATCCTCATCTGTATCTTCAACAGATACATTTGATAATTCTAAAAATTCAAATTCGTTACTTTTTCCCACTGAAATAAAAAAACCATCTTCATTGGAAATCAGAAAAGCATCATCACCTTCATAATCCTCCCTGTAGTTAAATTCAAAGAGGTATACTTCATCATTAGTAAAATATTTTTTCCATGATTCAATTTGATCCTCATCAATAACCAACTGATAAATAGATTTAATTGAAGAGGAAATAAAATCATCTATCTCTACTTTTTTACAATTATTTTCTATTGAGAAGATTGAAGGAACTTTCTCTACTTTTTCACCTTGAAGATTAAATCCTACAAGTTCAGATCTTGAAACAGAATTTCCATTTTCATCTATTAGTACTTGTCCAACAGATCCTCTTGGAAGAATTATTGATCCCTCATATAAATCTGATAAAACACATTCTTCTTTATTTGTATCGTATACAATTTTCTCTGAAGTTCCATAAAGTTTTGTTCTATCAACCTTTACTATTTCAGATTCTAATAAACTCCCTTCAATTTTAAAAGAAACTTTTCTCCCCATAATTATTTGGTTTTTTCTAAAAAATGTTCAAAAATCATAACCATTGCCATAGTATCTAACTCACAATACTTTAAAAGTGATTTCTTTATACTCTCCCTTAAATTTGATTCTAAATCACCAAATTGAAGATATGCATAAGCTGTCATTGCTGCTCCTCCATCATTTATTGTATTAAATGATAAATTTTGTCCATTTACAAAGCCTACATAATCATCATTAATATTTGAAAAAACTGATGGTAAACTTTTATAAGGATCCAATTCCTTTTCATTCAACCATGAATGATTTATAAAGTTTTTAGAAGGAATCTTATCAGTTCCATATATAGGTTTAGAGTATTTTGATTTTAAAAATGATGAATCATTAATTACTGATGGTAATATGTACTTTATACTGTTAGATCCTTTAGAAAAAGGAGAATAATAAAGTGATACAATCAATTTATATAAATCAACCATATTATTAATTGAAGGTTTCCATTCTCCTTTATTACTTTGAGTTGGTTGTGAAATTTCTTTTATAAAATCAATAAGTTCATTTCTATCAGGAACCTCAATAGAAGATTCATTTATCAATTGAGTATAAATCTTATTTAAGATTGTATTTTCATGATTATGATATCTAAAGATGGTTCCTTTTAAATTTGGAGAAAATTCATTCTTTAAAGATCTAATAAAACTATAATTAGGGAACTCAGGTTGGGTATTTATATATTCCCCTTTATGTTCAATTTTATCATCATCAAATAGGTGATATGAGTATTGGAACGCAACCGATTCGTAAGGAGATCTATTTTTATGAAATGGGATTGCTACTCCACTTGTTTCAAAATCAATAAAATGGTATGGTTTCTCTAATCCTTCAATAATATCATTAAGATATTCATGATAATAGGGAGTATTATCTTTCTCTTTATCTTTTTTAATTTGAATGTATTGTCTATATGAGGTTGACATCCCATTTTCATTCTCAATATCATTATTTAGATACTCTTCTTCATTTACTTGATTAATTAAAAAATTTCCTCGATCAGTTTCTTTTTTTGTTCCCCTCCATATTCTTTCAACTAAATTAGATTCTTCATTTAGGTTAAAACCAGATTGTTTAAAACACTCATGAAAACCACTTTTTAATCCAAAAAAAGAATCATTTCGGTATTGACATTTAAAACAATTGTGATCTACTTTTCTCCACTCTCTAATTTTTTGTTTGTAAAGGTTTGAAAGATGTTCGATATGATTCTCAAAACTATTTCCTTCTATTTCAGTATTTTCAATAAAATCACATACTTGATCTACATTTACAACTTTCAGAGGAAGTGTTCCAAGTTCAGTAATGTTTAAATCCTTCCTAACGTTTACTGATTTTCTACCATTATTGTTTTCAATCTTAAAAAACTGATTTAAACCTTCTATTGTAGTTTTTGAAAGTTTATCCGCTAAAACAAGATGGGTGTTTATTTTCTTTTCAGGGAACAGGTTTCTAACAACATATCTTTGAAACGATATATCATATAGGTAAAATTTCCAATTGGGATCGATTACTCTTTTACCCTTATTTTCTCCTCTTTTATACTCTTTTATAAATACTTTAAATTCCTCATCATCTACACCTTCATATCCCCATGATTTTGATTTAACTTCATAAATGTTGATCTCATTATCCTTTTTTTGAAGTAAATCTACTCTTATGAACAAGTTTTTATATAGAAACGCAGGTTCAGATATAGAAACAAACTTATTTTTTAATTTTTCATTAGTTGAATTTATAGACTCTTCATAATCTAAACTCTCTATAGTTATATTATCAATATAGGGTTGATCGGATATTAAGAATTTAGCTAATTCACCAACTTGATACCCCCCTTCCGCTAAGGATTCCAAAAAGGGATCATCAAGTTGATTATTTTGATATTGGGAATTTTTAGAATAATAAAGTTTTGTTGGACATTCTAATCCTTCTTTAAATCTAGACTTCGTTAAATATCTTTCTTTATTCAACATTTAAATATTTTAAAACACTATCCCAATTTGGAAAATTTTCACTTCCAAAATGGATCCATTCTCCTTTAAATTCTGATGCTCCGTTAAATCTTCGATCATCAATTAAATAATCACCTATCATGAGTTGTTTATGATGACAGAGTATTAATCTTTTTCGAATTAATTTTTCATTAAAATATTTTGCTATCCAAAGTCTTTTATGAGTCCATGCATCAGGATTATCCCATGGAGCAGTTGAAAGAAAATAAACATCAAATCCTGAATGATTCAAAAGTTTATTTACAGATTCTATTGAATTTTCAATAGGATCTAAATTTTCATAAACACCAGGTAATTTATCAGGTCTTCCCTTGTAAGGGGTAACATTTCCAAGAGGATGTTCTTTTTTACCCTTATCAAAATCAGCTACTACTCCATCAAGATCTACATATATAATTTTCATATTATCTAAAATACAATAATAGAGTGAAATGTGAAGGTTATTTTTTTAAACAGTTCAAAAATTGATAAAATATAATCTTGATTGTCCATATAATTTATTTCAAAAATTTTATTGATGTTTTATTTATTTAAATTCACATAGTATTGTAAAATCACAAATATGAAAATTGAATTAAAAAAAGACCAAATAGTTTATTGGCCAAAAAAAAGTGATTATAATTATAGGTGGACTTTTGAGGTGTTCTATGAAGTAGAGTTTTTCGATAAAGAAACCTATGAGTTTAAAACTCAATTTATATTTCACATAAAAGACAGAAAAATTTATTACAAAAACATAACTGTTTATATTCCATTTGAAGAGATCAACTGGAAATATAATAATTACACAGATGATGAAGGCAATCTAGAATTAGGATCTACAGATAGTTTTATTTTTTATAACACATATTATATTGGAAATAAAGAAATTGAAGAAAATAATAGAAAAAGTACTTTAAGTGCATCTTCAAACCCTTTTCAATTTTCAGAAGATTCAGAAAATAATGAGTTGCACTATAACAGGAATGTAATTAGAGATTGGTGGAAAAATAATAACATCAAAATTGTAGAAACAATACTTGAGAATAAGGATCTATATAATTCCGAAATTGAAAATAGTCTAAACAATATTAAAATTTAAGATTAAAAACCCTTTAAGTTTTTTTATTTTGACAATATAACAAAACAATAATTACCATAATTAATTGAATTTTTAAAAACGTAAAGTAATCTTGTATTCTTCAATGATGGAACCACACATAAAACATAAAAACTAATTTTAGTAGGGAAAGAGTCATACAAGATTATATTGAATTAATAAAAAAAAATATCAAAAAGAATAATTTGATCAGTAAACAATTTTAAATCCTATAAAAGTGGTATTAAAAGTTGAATTTTTACAAAAAGTTTCAAAAAATGAGAACACTAACTATGAGGACTATTTCAAAGTTGTACAAGGATCATCGATTTTAATAAATGATAAAAAAATTGATTTTAAGTACACTGAAGAAGACGGAATGGGAGTAACACTTGAAATAAAAGATGGTGATAGTTACAAAAAAGTAAGTAGAGAGAATAATTTTGAATATTTATTTATTGAGGAATTATTTTCTCAATCTCCTATTGATTTTGAAAGCATCACTGAAGAAGAGGAAATTGAATTAAATTTTGATTATTATGAAGATGATGGAATAATTGAGTTTTAGTTATACTACTTTAAATCTTTTAAAAAGAACGTAAAACGTTGGGATGGTTTTATCTACCGAAATTCTTATGATATCCTGATATTTCTCCCATACTCAGTATTTCTTCTATAAATTTGGTTAGTTCTTAATTCATAATTAACCTTTTATAATTTCAATATAATCATAATTCACTTGACAACTTGGTTTTAATCCATGACCAACTTCTTCATCTTTATTATCCCAAAGAGGGATCCCATTTAACCAATTAGAAGAAGAGTAACTTGATGAATTAAAATACATTTTAGTTCCTTTTTTAAAGGTTTTTGGTGTGTGAGGGTGGTTTAATTTATTAACCTCACAAATAATTTCAAATTCTTTTGGAAAAGAAGAGTAAACCTTAATAGAATATTCATTAATATCAATCCATAAATTGTAATACCACCTCAAGATAAACACAAGTATTTCTTTATCTTTTTTATCAAGAGTAATAATTAGGTTTTCACCCTCTTTTATCTGATTGAAATACTTTTTGGAAAGATTATTGAACTCATCAACTGATATAGAAATTCTTTCCCTTCTAGATGAGATTTTTCTTTTTAATCCTTCTTTTGAATCCTTTATTAATCTATTAAAATTCACATTTCTAAGTTAAGTAAAAAGATCTATCATTTTCCATAGGGGGGAAAATTAAACCTGTGAGTAATACGTTTACCACAGGTGAGTTCTAAAAATCGGTTCAAATGATATAAATGTTATACAATTTTACATGTGTTATTATTTAGTATATTAGGGTCATAAAAATTTAATTATGTACAAAATAGACGGAAAAAAAATTGAGGAGTTAACTATGTGTGGACTTAGTGATCAAAAACAAGTTCTGAAGACCCTTTCTGAAAGGGATTATATTCAGTGTGTAAATTTAAATCTAAATGATGAAAATCCATACATTGAATACGAAACAGATGATGATGATAGAGTTTATGATGATATAAATCAAATAACAGATGAAATGTTTTAAAACAAAAACTTTCAAATAACTATGTGTTAAGAAGATTCAAGTAATATATTGAACTTATGAAAATATATGGTAAAAAAACTGTTATTACTGATTTTGAGTGGGATATTGAGGACTAACCAGACCTAGTGGATATGTTCTTATCCTTAATCCTGAGCATACAGAATATGATTACAGAGTTTCGTTAAATAATTATATTATCATTTTCCTACGAGAGAAAAAACCTGTTGGAGAGAAGGATACACTTATAAGTATAGAAAGTTATAGAAAACGATAAAAATGATTGAAAATAGGATGAATTTTACTTCTGTTAGATTTAACAGAGGTTGGAACAAGATTTGTTCCAATATCAGTATTATTATGAGTACATGTATTTGATTATCAGTATTTTATATTATCAATTGTAGTGATGGAGATAGCACGAAGAGCAACTTTCTAAATGCGGTTAGTTGCTCTTTTTTTGTCTAAATTTTAATTATAATTTAAGTTCAATATACTGCAAATCAATGTGTTTAAAATCTAAATAGCCTGATTTAATATTTTAAGTTCCTGTTCATAAAGACTTTCAAAACCAGCTAACACTGATGCAACATCCCTTTACCAAATTGTATACGATAAATACAATTGTGTAACAGAGAAACTTTTTTATATATTTAATAAAACCATAAACCAATTTAAAATGAAAAAATTACTTTTACTAAGTTTATCTTTTTGCTCTTTTTGTTTTTCCCAAAAAGCAACGACAGTTCCCCCACCTGCAACTCAGAACCAATATGTTGAGATTTCCTACATCAAACCTAATCCCGAGATGAACTACGGGAAAATTCTCAATGAGAATTGGAAAAAACTTCATCAGAAAAGAGCTGATAACGGTACTATCATTGGATGGGATGTTTGGTGGGCCGATGGGAGTAATGATGAATCGGACTACAATATCGTCATTGCCACCTTGGTTAATCATCCCGACAGTCTAAGGGTTAACCCAGGCATACGTTCTGTTTTTCCAGAGTGGAACGACAACCAGTATAATCGTTTTGTCAACGAAAATAAAAAATCAAGAAAGATTGTTAAAAACCGTTTAGTAGTTGTGAAAGAAGGAGTTTTTAGAGGAGATTCTGTTTCCAGTATGGCGGTGCTCAATTACATGAAAGTTGACATCAAAAATGCTGCGAAATATGAAAATTTTGAAAGAGAATACATGAAAGGATTTAAACAATCTCCAAAATATGGATGGGTTCTCCACAAAAGAGTCGATAAAGTTGGTTCTGCATTAAAATGGAACTACTTAACTGCCGATTTATACAACAGTATGGACGACCTCATGAAAGAGCGAGTCCCCACTGGTGATCCTTCAAAAAATAAGGCGCTAATGAAGGGATTAGCGACCCGTGACCATGTATGGTCAGAAACTCTTTGGAACTGGATGTCCATCAGGAAAAAAGAATAGATTGTATCTGACAAATCACAATGAATAAAAAAAAGCAACTAACTTGATACGGTTAGTTGCTCTTTTTTTTAATCTCAATTTTAATTTTCAGCCTAAGTTCAATATACTGTAAAACAATAGATTGAAAACCTCAACAGTTTAAGTTAGCTTTTTTAGTTCCAGTTCATAAAGACTTTCAAAACGAGCAATCACCTCTTCTGCTTCACTTTTCCTGACAGCAATACGATACACACAATTAATCCCTAAATCTTGCTCAAGGATATGAATATTTTTCTCTTTTACGATTCTCATCACCTTATTCATTAAGGGATAATCAAAAATCAACTGATAACTAACATCAATTGTTCGCTCCACAACAGCCACACTTTCTAAAGTAAGTTGTGCTGAATATTTATACGCCTGTATTAAACCGCCCACCCCTAGTTTAGTCCCGCCAAAATAACGCACAGAAACCACCAGTATATTCGTCATATCAAACGACTGTAGTTGCCCGTAAATAGGTTGCCCAGCAGAGTTATTAGGCTCTCCATCGTCATTTACTCTAAAACGAATCGTCTCCTCTCCTAATTGCCAGGCATAACAAAAATGTCCAGCAGTAGGGTGCTTTAGCTTCAACTGTTCTAGGAATAATTTCACCTCTTCCTCTTTTGAAATAGGGAAGGCATAGCCAAAAAACTTACTCCCTTTCTCTTTAAATAAAGTTTCTTGTGATGGGCTTTCGATTGTTCTATAAGTGTCTTTCACCGATCTAGATTTCGCCTTCAAGATAAACAAGTATATTTATTTAAACCCTATTACAATTAAGGGATAAACCACTATAATCTACCGCTACATATTTGTATCGAGATTATACATAAAAAAAGCCCCACCATTATGGTGAGGCTTTTGATTTTAAATAGGGTGGGTTAGAAATCCATTACTCTGACCATTAAAACAGTGTTCACAACTGATCTAATATCGTTTACAGCCCCACTATACTTAGCAAAGTCTGCATCAGCATACATCTTTTTTGTTCTGGCTAATGCAGTTTTTACATCTGGAGCTCCAGACCAAACAAAATGAGTAAAGTCATTGGTTTTACCTAGGATTGGATATCCTAAACCAAATGAATTTTTAACTCCCATTTTCTTCATCATTTTTTGAGCAAAAGGGATAAATGCACCTGCATACTTAGACGCATCTGTTACGTTCATTTGCCAAATCATAAAAACTTGATCGTTTGACCAATCGTTTTGATACCATGCCGGTACATTTAACTGTTGAGAAACAGGTGTCATGTATTTTCCTAATTTCTCCCCGAGTAATTGGGTCATAGGAGAGCCAGCAAATGACATCATAAATTGTTCAAGTCCTGCTTCATCTTGAAAACAAAACTGTACAGAGTGTGTTGCTCCATTTGTACCATTAAACGAATACTGAAATAAAGACTTAGTCCCCTGAATGTTCTTTCCCCAGTCAGAGTCCATCATTGCTTTTAATGTGCTAACAACCATTTCAGGTTCATTAGCCTCAAAGTCATAAAAGGCACAGTATTGTGCACTGATAGTACTAGACATCACAAAAGCGAGCAAAATAATAAAATTTTTCATTGTTAATTAATTTATGGTTGGACCATAAATATAAACAAAAAAATATTTTTAAATGTTAACATAAAGCAATGAAAAACATGAGTATATAAGAGACAAACACTTAGTGCTTATAACATAAAATTGAAGGAGAGTTTTAAAATATTGAATCTTTACCCCTCTTTATGCGCTCCATCGCAAAAAGGCATTTCTTTTGAAAGACCACAACCACAAAGAGAAAATCGCGGGCCGTGTTCGATGGGGTTACCATCTGGATCTGTCAAATTGATTTCACCTCTCACCACAATAGGTCCTTGTGGTTTTCTAAAAATAGTGGGTCTACTCATAGCGTGTAATTTAATTTAGGGAAGATAAAAAAGTAAAGTCAATAAAATCCCTTCTTTTTCCCAAACCTCAATTTCGTTACGTTTTACTTGATCGATACATTTAGCGATCCATACAGGCTTATGAGCTCTAATCTCCTGTCATCTAGCAGCTTTTAGCGATGCTCTTTTACCAGAATAACATCATCTATTTGCGTCAAGAATTAATATTCAAAGGAATTTATTGTAACAAATAGAAAAAGCTACCCTCTTATAGAGTAACTCTTAAATCCTTTCTTGTGAAATCATTTATCTTAACCCTGTTAGCTGCTGGCTTATTAAGCAGCTGTGTTGTGGTTCGTTTTCCAGCCGAAATCAAAGTACATGTTGACCTACCAGAGAACATTTCTGAGAATCAAGTCGATCGCTTAATCGATAAAATCCCTCCAACTGTAGGTCAACGAAAAATCAAAACACGAGTTGAAATTAGTTCAAAAGAAGGCACTACGGTGAAAGAAGAAAAAACAGAAGAAAACTACAATCAGAATAATTAAGACATAAAAAAAAGCCCTCCAAGTTACTGGAAAGCTCTTCACTGGTTTTCTACAAACCTCTTGCACTTTTTAGTGCAAGCAACACAACATTTTTTGCCCTTGCGGGTAATATTTTCATGACAAATATAGCTTAAATTATTCTATTCGCAATTCTCAATAATCTTCTCTGTGATTTTGTGGTGGTGTTGCACGTGATAAATACAAAAAAAGAGCATTTCACGTAAGGTAAGTTTCCCGATAAGGGGATGTGGAATAACGTAATAGTCTAAGTCTTTCTCTGAACACTTTTGCGCGACCTTATTCAATTTTTTAACGACATTTTCATATGCCTTCATATGTTTTTGCTTTGAACTATAGGGTACTGCTGGAGGTTGAAATTGTTTTGGGGCAACCGCGGTTTCCCCATCTAAAGCTTTTAAATAACGTGCAACTAAAGCGTCGTAACTTATTGAGGGACGGTTAGTGACACCAAATTGATACTTGAGTAAAAACCGCGGTAATCGAAATGCTAATACGACTGGAGATACAGATTTTCTTATATGCTCTAATTGTTACCCTGGGGTCCATTTTTCATTCCAAGAAAAATCAAATTTCTTTTGATCTAATGCAGAGATTGCCTCTTTAAAATTCTTGTACTGAAGTGTGATTTCTTTGATCACATCTTCTTTTTCCCATAGGGCATTATTATTCATAAGCTAAAGTCGTCATGCTTGCAAGACAAGCAGGCTTTTTAATGTCTTTTATCTCTACTTTAATGTTCCAAAGGATTTTTAATCCTCCAAATTTTTGATCTTCTACTTTCGCTAAGGTTACAATCCCTCTCAACAAAGCACCTTCAACAACTGGATGTGGAAAACGAACAGCATCTATTCCGCAGTTAAAACCCATTTTTAGAGAGCTAACTTGGATCGTATCAGACAAGAATTTTGTGATTAAGCCCAGAGACAAAAATCCATGAGCGATGGTCTTTTTATATGGAGATTCTTTTTCTGCTCGCTTTTGATCAACATGAATCCATTGATGGTCATGTGTGGCTGCTGCAAAATGGTCTATCATCTCCTGGGTTACTTTTACCCAAGGAGAAGGCTCAAATGTTTTTCCTTCAGCCGATTTAAACTCGACAAAGTCATTATATTTCATAGATCAGATTTAGACTTTGAATATAGTTAAAAAGAAGAAAACCTTTTTTTAGATTAGGTTATATTCTTGTAACCTTGATAATAGATCAAAGGATTTTTTTCTGGAAAAGCTGCTAGATCAATCACCCTACATAGCACCAAAACATGATCTCCAGCTTGAATTAATTGTTCAATCACAGTAGCATACCATGCGTGAGCGTTTTCTAGTATTGGCGCTGCTTGTTTCAAAATAAATTCTGGTGCTGGATCTAAAGTAGCCATCTTAGCAAAATGATTGCTCACCCCTTCCATTTCTTCTGTTAAAATACTTATCCCTAAAGGATCTCCAACTTTAATATAGTCGGCCATTTGATTTTGATTCATCAACGAAAATAATACCAAAGGGGGGTCTAGAGATACCGACAAAAAAGAACTAGCTGTCATCCCGTGGGGTACGCCTTTGGGACTTATTACGCTAACAACACTTACTCCGGTTGCAAAACAACTGGCTACGCTTCTAAGTTGTTTAGGATCAATCGTCTTCTTTTCCATGCTTTTTTTAGTAAAAGTACATATCTATTCTAACCTAATATGCAAAGGATCAAAATTGTTTTAGATCAAATTGACGTACCTTTGTCACAACACTATACCCATGAATTATACTGTAGGAGATCAAGTCGATTTATTTATTGTTAGGGCTACCCAACTAGGCTATGTTGTTTTAATCGACAATGATGCAGAAGGATTACTTTTTAATAGCGATGTCTTTCAATCTTTACAAAAAGGAGATCAAGTAAAAGGCTATATCAAACTTATTCGTGAAGATGGTAAAATCGATGTAAGCCTTCGCCCGCAGGGGTTTCGAAATGCTATCGATGCAGATTGTGACAATATTCTTTCGATCTTAAAAAAAGACAAGGTATTAAATCTAACCGATAAGAGTAGTCCAGAAGACATTCGCTCACAGCTCAATATGAGCAAAAAAGCTTTTAAAAAAGCCATTGGTTTTTTATACAAAAGAAAGGTGATTGTCCTGCAAGAGGATCATATCGAACTACTTAACTAGGCAAGAGAGCGACTAATTTTCTGCTATGGGACGGGCAAATTTTTCAATTTCTTCCTCCCATCGAAAATCCCCTTTGGTAACATTTGTTAAGGGATTATAAAACACTTCTAAATATTTAATCGATCTAATTCCTTTTACTTTTACTTGCACTAAAAAAACATGAAAGTGATGGCTGCTATAGGGACTTATATAAGTTGAATATGACTTCCAAACAATATTCCTAGTGTATTCCACATTGGAATAAGTAGAAGAAACATATTGATTAACCATTTGATTAATGTCTTTAACATCTAAAGGGGCAAAATTATTTTCACCTCTGTTTTTTTCTTCTTTTAAGCGAATAAAACCCTCATGAGTAGTATTAAAATCGTATAATGAAGGGGGATTTGCCTGGTTGGCTATTTCTAGTTGCAACAAATCTGCTTTCCCATTTTCACTTTCTTCTAAT
>Ga0233444_10003766_pt1 | contig 14847 bp, 11 predicted proteins | sample SI_124_October20_6_FD_182792 | JGI IMG/M metagenome (GOLD analysis project Ga0233444, IMG submission 182792) | Seawater microbial communities from Saanich Inlet, British Columbia, Canada - SI_124_October2016_10_MG | ecosystem: Environmental > Aquatic > Marine > Inlet | place: Canada: British...
GCTGGGCAATGCGTGTATTTAGACGTTGCCCACAATCCTCACGCTGTTGTCAGGCTAGCAGCCGAGCTGTCTCGCCGAGGTTGCCCGAGCATTCGGGTGGTTTTCGGTTTGTACGCCGACAAAGATGTTCAATCAATCATCGCTGCGATCGGCCCGATGGTGCACTTTTGGCATCTAACGCAGGTGAGCGAGGCGCGCGCATTGCCTGTCGAGCAGCTTATGGCATGTTTGCCGTTGGCGGACCAAGCCCGGGCTGAATCGACCGTTTCGGTTCAGCAAGCGCTGGAAAATGCGATTCGGTCATCCGTGGGCACGGATACGATTGTTGTGTTCGGTTCTTTCCCTGTGGTGGGCGAAGCCTTAGAATATCTAGATCGTCAGTCCAGCGCTAGGTAGCAGTAATTTGGAAACAAAGCTCAAATACCGCATGGTCGGAATTCTTGTCCTGACAGCGTTGGCTGTGATTTTTATTCCGATGATCTTTAGTGGCTCGGAGCGTGACCGAGATACGTATCTTGCGGAAATCCCAAAAGGACCCGGCTTCGGCCAGGGTCGGCGAGTGTCCGTGATTGATCTACAAGCTGAGATGCGAGTCAGAGAGCGCGAAAGTGCGGCCAGAATGCCCTTGGATAAATTAGATCAAACGGATTACGCCGATCAGCCGGGGCAAATCTTAGATCAAAACGGCCTGCCCATTGGTTGGAGTCTTCAGGTAGCGAGTTTTCGAGATCAGGACAATGCCCTTCGATTAAGGGCAAGCATTCGGCTCTTGGGGCACGGTAGCTATGTGCTCAGGAGTTTAACCAATGAAGGCTTGTTCTTTCAGGTTTTGGTTGGACCGTCCCTCGATCGAAATGCGTTGTTGAAGGTTGGCCAACAACTCTCTGCGGAGATGGACCTGTCGGTGCAAATTGTTCGCTATCGCGTCGAAGACGACTCGAATCAGGTAGGGGGTTGAACTTGGAGTTGGCGAACCTTGACTGGATCATTCTCGCGATTCTATTGATGTCCACAATCTTGTCAGCTTTTCGCGGCTTCGTTCGCGAGGCGTTAGCGCTCGGTAGCTGGATACTCGCGGTGATTGTTGCGCGCTGGTTCGCACCGATACTCTCGATGCACTTATCACCTTATATAGAAATGGCCTCCGCCCGAACGCTCATGGCTTATGGCATCTTGATCATAGGAACCTTGATTGTTTGTGGGCTTCTGACACGGGTCCTAAGCGAGCTCGTCAGAGTCTCCGGACTGAGTGCCACCGATAGATTGCTTGGTATGGTGTTTGGTTTTTTGCGCGGCGCACTTCTGGTTTTGCTCGGCGTTACGGCGCTGCATTATTTCACGCCGGTGGCACAAGATCCGTGGTGGCAGGCATCACGGCTCGTGCCTTTGGTGCTGGACTTACTGAACGTCATAAAGCCGATGGTGTTAGAACACTCCGATCAGCTGCTCCGAAATTTAGCGAAGGGATAGCAATATGTGTGGTGTCGTCGGATTGGTTGGACAAAAGCCCGTTAGTTTTGATCTGTATGATGCCATTTCAATGCTGCAACATCGCGGGCAGGATGCGGCTGGGATCGTCACCTGCGAAGGCGATCGGCTGACCTTGCGGAAAGAGAATGGATTGGTTCGAGATGTTTTTAATCAATCGCATCTAGAATCCTTAGCCGGCAATATGGGCCTTGCGCATGTGCGATATCCGACGGCCGGGACCTCGAGTGCTGCCGAGGCGCAACCGATGTATGTAAACTCGCCCTTTGGTATTTGTATGGCGCACAACGGTAATTTAATTAATGCCAATGAGCTCAACGAGGAGCTGTTCCGAACGGATCGTCGGCATATCAACACGGGCAGTGACTCAGAGGTTTTACTCAATGTCTTTGCGCATGAGTTGCAAGGCATCGCGGGGTTAAGGGTTCTGCCCGATGACGTTTTTAAAGCCGTTGAGCGGGTCCATCATCGTGCAGTCGGCGCCTATGCGGTGGTAAGTCTGATTACGGGCTATGGGCTCGTCGGCTTCAGGGATCCAAACGGTATTCGGCCGTTGGTCTTGGGTCGAAGGAAAGCACCGTCGGGTTATGACTATATGTTGGCTTCAGAAAGTGTGGCGCTGAGTGTTTTAGGGTTTGAGTTGATGGAGGATATCGCGCCGGGCGAGGTGGTTTACATTGAGTCGAATGGCCAATTGCATCGCCGGTTGACCGAAGTCAAGACGCGATGGTCTCCGTGTATTTTTGAGCATGTGTATCTGGCTCGACCGGACTCCATCATGGATGGTATTTCAGTTTACAAAACCCGATTAAAAATGGGTGAGAAACTGGCGGATAAAATCCTAAGGCTTTGGCCCGATCACGATATCGATGTGGTGATCCCCATACCCGATACCAGCTGCACAGCGGCCTTGCCGATGGCGCACCGGCTGGGTGTTAAATACAGAGAAGGTTTAGTGAAGAATCGCTATATCGGGCGAACCTTTATCATGTCCGGACAGGAAGAGCGTTATAAATCAGTTCGTCGTAAACTCAACACGATAGAATTGGAGTTTAAAGGGAAGAATGTGCTTTTGGTGGATGACTCGATCGTTCGAGGCACCACGTCCCGACAGATTGTTCAGATGGCAAGGGATGCGGGTGCTAAGAAGGTGTATCTTGCCTCCGCCGCGCCGCCCGTGCGGCATCCTAATGTTTACGGCATTGATATGCCTGCGCCAACCGAGTTCGTCGCGCACGATCAAACAGAAGCTGAGATTCAGGCCTATATTGGCGTTGATGGGTTAATTTATCAGGACCTCGAGGACCTCCAGGCCTGTGCGGCGGGAATCAATGAAAAAATCGACGGTTTTGATTGCTCGGTCTTTAACGGGGAATACGTTACAGAGGGGGTTAGTGCCCGGTATCTAGAACGCATCGAACAGCAGCGGAATGACCAGGCGAAACAGCAGCGGGTTGGTGGCGCGAAGCACCGTAGCGAGTTACACAATTATCATTAAATTGATCCTCAACCCATGAATGAGTCGGTACAAAGCGTTTTAGAGGGGCTCGATGCCATTATCTTGGGTAAGCAGCGAGAAGTGCGGTTGGCGCTGGCGAGCCTGCTGGCTGGTGGACACCTGCTGATTGAAGATGTGCCTGGCACTGGAAAGACCACTCTCGCGCTCGCCTTGGGCCGAGTGCTTGGGCTGCAGCACAGGCGGGTTCAGTTTACCGTTGATGTTCTGCCTAGCGATATCACTGGGAGTTCGATATATCGGCAAAGTGAGCAAAATTTCGAGTTCCATCCGGGCCCAATATTTAGCCAAATTCTACTCGCGGATGAAATTAATCGCGCGATGCCGAAAACCCAAAGCGCCTTGCTTGAGGCAATGGAAGAAAACGCGGTCAGCCAAGACGGGATAACCTATCCGTTGCCATCGCCTTTTTTTGTCATTGCAACCCAAAATCCGCTGCATCACTCGGGGACCTACCCGCTGCCCGAATCGCAGTTGGATCGGTTCTTGATGACGCTGCAAATGGGCTATCCCAGTGCGGATGCGGAGCTCGTTTTGTTAACCGGTGAACCTACTCGCCAAAAAGTGCTCGATCAATCGGCCTTGTGTACGCCGGAGCAATTGCTTGGCTGGCAAGCAGAAGTGCGAGCCGTAAAGGTTGCCAGCGCCATTGCGAATTATGTGCTGCGGTTGGTTCGGCAGTCGCGCGGGGATGCTCTGTTTGAGATGGGGCTCTCGCCGAGGGGCGGTCTTGCGTTGATGACGGCAAGCCGAGCCTGGGCCTTTTTGCAGGGCCGCGATTTTGTGACGCCAGAAGATGTGCAGGCGGTCTTCGCCGCCGTTTGTCAGCATCGTTTGCGGTTTCGCAGCACCGAGGATCGTGCTGGGTTGTTGCACTCAATCACGGATTTTTTGAACCATGTCGATGTGGTGGCTTAGTACCAAATGGTCTCAGCGGGCCGAAAAATTTCGGACAAGACGGTTTAAATCTTGGCTGGATCGACGGGTCCCACCCGCCCAAGCGATCCGATTAACCCACCGCAACATCTTTATTGTGCCAACCCGTCAGGGCTTTGGCTTTGTCCTAATCCTGCTTTTGGTTCTCATTGCTGGGATTAATTATCAGAATGCACTGGCCCATGCGTTGGCGTTTTTGATGCTGGGATTGTTTTTGGTGGCGATGCTGCAAACCTATCGCAATTTGGCGGGACTGGTCCTCAGTCAGACGGTGCCCATTGAAGGGTTTGTGGGGCAAAAGATCTCGGTCGCCTTTCAAGTTCAAAGCGATGTCGGCCGGGTTTACGATGGGTTGTTTTTTTATTGGCCGAATCTCCCGGTTGCCCAAGGCTTTGGCGTTGATCACAATGGGACAACAATTTTCCGCCAGAGTATTCCGGCTCATCGAGGCTGGTATGAGCCAGGGCGTCTAAGGCTTGAAACCGTGTATCCATTTGGGCTGTTTAGGGCATGGTCCTGGTTGGACTTTGACTGCAAGATTCTGAGTTATCCGAAACCGGTACCCTGCGAGGGGCGTGTGAGCCAAGAGGATTCAGAGCTTAAGGCGGGACGGCGATCGAGCTTAGGGGCGGATGACGTCAAAGCGCTAAGGGATTTCCAAGACGGCGATGATCAACGCCATATTCATTGGCGGGCATCCGCCAAACTCGACCGATTGACGGTTAAATCCTATGAATCTCAGCAATCGTCCAGTCAATGGCTTCGTTTAGCCGCGCTGGAGGCGTTGCCGATGGCAGACCGGCTAGGGGGCCTGGCCTATCTGATTGAGGCGGCATCAAAGCGCGGGGATGCCTTTGGCTTGGATTTGTATGGTCAGCAATTGCCCGTGGCATCAGGGCCCGGACAAGAACGAAAAGCGCTCAAGCGCTTAGCGCTTTTTGATTGGCCAGGGTATTAGCGTGTGACGGTCCATCGCTCAGCGCTGCTCTGGATGTTGGCCAGCCAAAGCCTGATGCTCGCGCCGCATGGATCGCGCATGCCGTTGTGGATGTTATTTTGCTGTCTTGTGATCGGTGCGGTGACGCTCGCGCGAGTTCAGGGTTACGTAAAGATGCCCTCGAAGTGGGTGGCCGTAGCTAGCGTGTTCATTGGCTGGGGGTTGCTGTGGCGAGAATATGGTGGCCCGATGGTGGTCGAATTTTGGGTCGACCTTTTATTGTTTATGTACGCGGCGAAGTTGCTTGAACTCGACTCGAAACGAGACGTCTCTCAGATTATGCTTTTGAGTTTTTTTGTTGCGATGACCCATTTTTTGTTTGATGAGTCACTGTTGCAAACCATTGTGACCTTTTCGGGCCTGGTGATGGTCATGGCCACACTGATTGCCGTGCATTCGAGTTCGACCCAGGCGCCGGGGCGGCAACCGGTGAAGCTTGCGAGCATCGCGTTTCTGCAAGCGCTACCGTTGCTCGTAATCTTGTTTGTTTTTTTCCCAAGGCTCAGTCCTTTTTGGACGATCCCGTTGGAGAAGGGGACGGCTGTCACTGGGCTGAGCGATCGTTTGATGCTGGGGGATATTCACAGTTTGGTGCAGTCCGATGCGCTGGCCTTTCGAGTCAATTTTACGGCAGCGCCACCAGCCTCAAGAGACCTCTATTGGCGTGCCTTGGTATTGAGCGAGGTTTCCGAGGACGGATGGGTCGTCGGGTCACCGCCGAGGCCGATGCCCAGTACCACCGTCCGGACTCAAAGCAAGGTGATTGATTATGAGCTTCTGAGTCAGCCGATGCGGGTCCCGGTAATACCATCATTAGATCGAGTTCTGTCCGTCGAAGGCGCGTCGGCGAGTCTAGATCCGCTCGGGTTTGTTCGCACTGCGAGCGTCTTACAAACCGTAAGCCAGTATCAAATGCGGAGCAGTCTCAACGCGGTCTATGGGGCAGAGTTGTCAAAGGCGGAGCGCGCCGCGTACCTTGCGCTGCCGCAGAGGACCAACCCTTTGGCGCAAGCCTACGGCGCATCGCTTGCCGACGGTCATCGAGCACCGGATGCAGTGATTCAAACTGTGCTGGCTTGGTACTTCGATGACTTTACTTACACCTTAAGCCCAGGTGCGAGCGAAGGTGACTCGATTGATCACTTCTTGTTTGAGGCGCGACGCGGATTTTGTGAGCATTTTGCCGCGAGTTTTACCTGGGTTATGCGGGCTGCGGGCATCCCGGCAAGAGTGGTTTTAGGGTATCAGGGTGGGGCATACAACCCATCGGGGAACTACATCGAGGTGCGCCAGTTCGATGCCCATGCCTGGTCTGAGGTGTGGGTTCAAGGGGAGGGCTGGCGCCGAGTGGATCCAACGGCGTTTGTCGCGCCTGAGCGAATTGAGGCAGGGATGAGCGCATCAGCTGCAGGCATGGATGGTTTGATGACCGGTGAAGCTTGGGATTATTTCCAAATGCGAAGCCTGGGATGGCTTTTTGATCTTCAATTGCAAGTGCAGGCGCTGAGTCACCTCTGGGATCGGGTCGTTGTGAATTATGACGAGGCTCAGCAATTGCGTTGGTTATCCATGATTTGGCCGGGCCTTGAACTTGAAGACCTAGCGCCCCTTGCTTTGGCTGCTTTTTTACTTGGTTTAGGAGTGATTACGGTTGGCTTGGTTGCGCCACCCTTTCGGAGAGGGTTGTCACAAGAAGCCCGGTGGTATCGAGGCTATGTGAATTGTTTGGACGGGTTGACGCTCGATCAAGTTGGTCCCGGGGCAGGGGTTGCGCAGTGTCAAGAAGCCTGGCATTCGGTGCGTCCAGCTGAGGCAGCGCTTGCGCAGGCATTTGTTGAGAAGTTCGGATTGCGGCTTTACCAAGAAGATCAGAGTGTGTCATCAAGCAGTGTCTCAAAGGCATTGCTGGTGCTGAAGGTGAGACTGACTTGGATGAGGTTGACAGGGCGTTAGGGTCTTGAGTGTTGGTTGCCTGAACTTGCCATCTGACGATAAGGGCTGATCGAAAACGGGCCCTTGTGAGCCCGTTTTCGTCGCGAGATTAACCGACCTCGACCACATTGACGGTGGGGATCAGCGCGCTATCAGCAGACTTTTGAAAGGACTCGATTTCGTTAAAGTTGAGATAGCGATAAATTTCCGCGCTCATGGGCTCTAGGTTCTTCGCGTACGCCTGATACTCTTCAACGCTCGGCAACTTGCCCAAAATACTGGCCACTGCTGCGAGTTCCGCCGAGGCAAGGAAGACATCTGCGCCATCGCCAAGACGATTCGGAAAGTTTCGCGTTGAGGTCGAGACGGCCGTCGACTTGGGCGCAATTCGGGCTTGATTGCCCATGCACAAAGAGCATCCTGGCATCTCGGTTCGCGCACCGGCCTGGGCAAAGACATTATAGACGCCTTCTTCCATCAGTTGATGCTCGTCCATTTTAGTGGGGGGAGAAATCCACAGCCGGGTCGGGATGGATTTCGCATTTTGGAGCATATTAGCGGCGGCTCTAAAGTGCCCAATGTTGGTCATACACGAGCCGATGAAAACTTCATCGATCTTTCGACCGGCGACTTCTGACAAAGGCTTCACATCATCAGGGTCGTTGGGGCAGGCGAGCAGAGGTTCTTTAATTTCGTTCAGGTCAATTTCGATAATTTCATAATAGTTGGCGTCAGGGTCCGGCGTCATCAAGGTTGGGTTGTCGAGCCACTCGTTCATCGCGTCGATTCGACGCGAGATGGTTCGGGTATCGCCATAACCTTGCGCAATCATCCACTTCAATAAGGTGACGTTTGAGGTGAGGTATTCTTTGATCGAAGCCTCACCCAGTTGAATGGTGCACCCACCAGCGGATCGTTCTGCTGAAGCATCCGAAATCTCAAAAGCCTGTTCGACTTTTAGATTAGGAAGTCCCTCGATTTCAAGGATCCGGCCGCTGAAAACATTCTTTTTACCTTCTTTCGCAACCGTAAGCAGACCCCGTTGAATAGCGGCGTAAGGAATGGCGTTGACCAGATCGCGCAAGGTGATCCCGGGTTGCATTTCACCCTTGAACCGGACCAGAACAGACTCCGGCATATCAAGTGGCATGACCCCGAGTGCTGCAGCAAAGGCAACCAATCCCGAACCGGCTGGAAAGCTAATGCCCATTGGGAAGCGCGTATGAGAATCGCCGCCTGTGCCGACGGTGTCGGGCAATAACATTCGATTCAGCCAAGAATGGATAATCCCGTCACCTGGCCGCAACGCAACGCCACCGCGAGTTTGGATAAAGTCAGGGAGTTGGTGCTGGGTTTCGATATCGACTGGCTTTGGATAAGCCGCCGTATGGCAAAACGATTGCATGACAAGATCGGCCGAAAAGCCAAGGCAAGCGAGTTCTTTAAGTTCGTCGCGGGTCATCGGGCCGGTTGTGTCCTGAGAGCCAACCGTTGTCATTCTCGGTTCGCAATAGTCGCCGGGGCGTATGCCAGGCAGGCCGCACGCTTTACCAACAATCTTTTGCGCCAAGGTGTAGCCTTGCTGGCTGCTCGCGGCAGGCAGATCTTTTCGGAAGACCTCGGATGGGCCAAGACCTAGGGCCTCTCGCGCACGTTCTGTTAGACCGCGGCCGATAATCAGCGGGATCCTACCGCCGGCGCGAACTTCGTCCAAGAGGACTTCATTGGCCAGTTCAAAGTTGGACAAAACCGTGCCGGATTGGTCGGTAATTTTGCCGTCATATGGATGGATATTGATGATTTGGCCCATCTTGAGCGCGCTGACGTCGCACTCGATCGGCAATGCGCCGGCATCTTCCATCGTGTTGAAAAAGATGGGGGCAATTTTGCCACCCAATACGAAGCCACCATCACGCTTGTTTGGGATATGCGGTACGTCGTCCCCCATGTGCCAGAGCACTGAATTGGTTGCCGACTTCCGGGATGACCCAGTACCCACAACGTCACCAACATACGCGATTGGGAAACCTTGGGTTTTTAGCTGCTCGATGGTTTCAAGTGGCTTGTCCATCGTGTTGATCAGCATGGATTTGGCATGCAGCGGAATATCAGGGCGGCTCCAGGCATCCCCTGCCGGGGACAGATCGTCGGTATTGGTTTCGCCTTCAACCATAAAAACGGTAACGGTAATGGCGTCAGCCAGGGCCGGCTTGCGGGTGAACCAATCGGCATCCGCCCAGGCTTTAAGGACCTTGGCAGCCTGCGCGTTAGTCTTAGCTTTTTCGACGACATCAAAAAAGGCATCAAACATCAGTAAGGTTTTAGACAAAGCCGCTGCCGCGTCGTCGGCCACATCGTCGTGGTCTAAAAGATCGATCAAGGGTTCAATGTTATAGCCGCCGAGCATGGTGCCCAGCAATTGGGTTGCAAGGGCAGGATTGATGAGCGGTGACGCGGTTTCACCTTTCGCAATGGCGGCCAGATAGCCGGCCTTGATATACGCGGCGTCATCGACACCTGCTGGCACTCGATCGCTGATAAGCTCGAGTAAGAAGGCTTCTTCTCCGGGGGGTGGGTCCGTTAACAGGGCCGTCAGACCATGAACCTGCTCAGCAGTTAAAGGCTTGGGCACAATGCCCGCGTCGGCGCGTTCTTGAACGTGTTGTCGATAAGCTTCAAGCACAGGGGTATCCTTGTCAGAGATTGAGATTTTTTTGGGCAGCCAAGGCTGCTAGAATGCGGCGATTCTACACTAAAGTCGTTCCGATTTTAAGCGAGTGAAGATCGCAATTTAAGGATCTATTGTTATGATATTCGAACAGCTTAATCTCGTGCCAACCCCGGATGCTTGGTTGCAAAGGGCGTCGACTGACTTGCCAACGCTTCTGATCGATCATGCAAACTGTGAAAAGAAAGCCGCTTCAACGGCGCTGAACCTCATGTATCGCTATGTTGAGTACCCGGTGCTGTTACAGGCCTTATCCAAGCTTGCCCGAGAAGAACTCCGACATTTTGAGCAAGTCCTTGGGGTCATGGCTGAGCGCGAAATCGTTTACGAGCAAATGACCTCCGCGCGCTATGCCGGTGAAATGCGCGGGCTTGTACAAACCCATGAGCCCAATCGGTTGATTGATCTCTTGGTGATGTCGGCCGTTATTGAGGCGAGAAGCTGCGAGCGGTTTGGGCGCCTGTGTGAGGTGCTGGACTCAGACTTGGCGGCGTTTTATGGCTCACTGCTGAACTCAGAAAAGCGGCATTTTCTCAGCTATTTAAATTTTGCCAACGAAATCTCGGGCAATGAGGCGGCGGTAGCGGTGCGTCTGTCCGTGTTTTTGGCGGCAGATGCCGAGCTGATAACGGGCGCTGACGAACAGTTTCGGTTTCATTCTGGTGTGCCGAGTATCTAGGCAGATTCATTCGCTGTGGTGCTCGCGGCACGGGTAACCTTGGGAGGTAAGGCCTTAGGTGTTGTCTTCGGATAGACCAGTTTCCCATTGCCGTATTGCTGTGCCTTGCTTGAAAGGTCGCCGGCAAGGGCATGCGCCGAGAGGCCCCGAGAGGCCCCGAAATCGAATCTGCCGTGCGCCTACTTTGATTATGCTTTGAAAGCACGCCACGCAATGAACTTTAAGCGATTCATCAGAATCGCGTTAACCTGCCTGATGGATTCAAGTTGGACCGGTGTCGCAGCGAACGCGCTTGCTTTAACCCCCCCCCTTTTTTTTTGCTTTCAATACCCGAGCATGAATAGGTTAAAGTGCGAAGGCCTCTAGGATCAGCGCGCCCTGTCTCTCGCGAATATGCCAGCCCTCAATGTCCCAATCACCCAGTACCATGCGTCGTCCGATTTGATCCTCCAGCACCGAGTGATGATCAAATGGGCGATGGGTATGGCCATGAATCATTGTTTGACATTGCTGTGCCAGCAGAGCATCGCGGACAGCTTGGGGGTTGACGTCCATGATGGCGAGTTTGGTTTGACTCGTATGGGCCTGACTTTCGGCGCGGGCATCAAGCGCAATCGCCTGGCGCTCGAGAATTGGTTTTGCGAGGAGCTGCTTTTGAAAGCTTGGGTCACGCAACATCGGTCTGATTTTCATGTAGGCGGTATCATCGGTACACAAACTGTCGCCGTGCAGCAGCAAAATCGTTTCGGATCCTATCGTAATCTGATGGTGCTCTGGCAGTAAGGTCAAGCCGCAACGCTTGGCATAGACCTCTCCTAGCAAGAAATCTCGGTTACCGTGCATGAAGTATAAGGTCCCCGAACAGGTCTGTAACGCGGCGGCTATCGCTCGAGTGAAGGCGGTATCGTCGTCATCCCCTAGCCAGGCTTCGAATAGGTCGCCCAGAATATAAAGTTGATCGCTTGCTTGTATCCTGGACAGATAGCGGAGAAACCCTTCAGTGCAGTGCGATCGACTTGGGTCGAGGTGAAGATCAGATATGAAGTAATGGGTCATTTTAAATCGCTTGGTTTCAGTCGATTATAACAGTTGAGCGTTGCCACAACAGTGCCGGTTGGGAGCTCAAAGGGTCGCTTTCTGCGGTTTTTCGGTCGAGTCTGCTGTCTTTATTGAATTTTTAATCCTGTCGTCGTTGACGCTGGCCCGAAACATTCAGTAGAATCTGCGGCCTGCGGAAGCGGGGTCAAGGGAAACGTTTTGACCCTGGTCAGTGGATCGTCTAGGCAATCCGTTGTAGCATCAGCAGTTGACGTTCGGGGTATAGCGCAGTCTGGTAGCGCGCCTGCTTTGGGAGCAGGATGTCGGGAGTTCGAATCTCTCTACCCCGACCAATTTCAAGTGCAAGCAAACGGGCGTCAAGCCTGGCTGGGGCGACAAAGAAATCGATAAACAGTACAAGTTCGGCGAAGCTTGCGCCCGTAGCTCAACTGGATAGAGCATCGGCCTTCTAAGCCGAGGGTTACAGGTTCGATTCCTGTCGGGCGTACCACTTCACTTGACAATAAAGGCCTCCGGCGCTGCAACCCTTGTAAGCCTTGGTCGTTACAATAGAAAGTTTGAAATGGTGGGCGTAGCTCAGTTGGTAGAGCCCCGGATTGTGATTCCGGTGGTCGCGGGTTCAATCCCCGTCGCTCACCCCAGACTTTAATGAAAAACGGTCCAATCGACGCTGGCCGTGAAAATGGTTCCTGCCTTAGGCGCCAGAATTGTCCTCCCAACCTCCCTGAAGAGCCCGTGCTCAAAAAAACAAGCTTGACTGTCTTTAATATCACAGGCAAATTGCACTGGTTCACAAAAAAGGGGTTTTCAATGAGCAAAATAGTGAGAGAGGCCAAGAAGAACTTGAGCGCAGTAGGGCGTGCGGGTTTGGTTGGCGTATTGATGACAGGAGCATGGGTATCTGGTGGCACAACGGTTCTTGCGAGTGAGCGATCCGCTGTTCTAGAAGAAGTTGTTGTGACAGCCCGAAAACGCGATGAGTCGATTCAAGACGTTCCGGTCTCGGTTACCTCAATCGGCAAAGAATTGAAAGAGTCTACCGTTCGCCGGCTTGAAGATATCCAGAATTTTGCACCCAACATTGCGATTCGACGGAGCCCAGGTATTGCGAGCGGTGCGAACATCAGTATTCGCGGGGTTTCAACCCTTGACTCGGATAAAAGCTTAGATCCGGCCATCGGAGTGATGATGGACGGGATGTTTCTAGGGACCTCAAGTGGTGTGCTGCTTCAAAACTTTGATATTAAACGGATCGAAGTATTACGTGGCCCTCAAGGCACTTTGTTTGGAAAGAATACAACGGGCGGCATCATTAACGTGATTCGTGGCGATGTCACCATGCAAACTGGCGCAGACATTAGTGTCACGATGGATGGTAACGGTCGGGAAGACGTGAAGGCGGTTGTGAATCTACCGATTGTTGCTGACGAGCTTGGGATCAAGCTGTTTGCAGCGCAAGTCAAGAGTGACGGCTTTGTCTACAATACAACCCTGCAAGAAGATGTGGGGGGGGACGACATCCAAACTTATGGTTTTACGACCCTTTGGGAGCCGTCTGATGTCTTTAATCTGAAACTGCATTACGAGCGCTTCAATGATGCCAGTGACCAAGGTTCTTATGTCAACGTGAACCAACCGGGTGAACTAACCTGTTCCCTTTCGGGTTTGCCCTGGAATGGTCAAGTCGGTTGCGAAGCCGATTCCAGCGATGGTCCTGATCAGAATTCAGCGGATGGTCGCAACGACAGTGATAACGCATATGAAACGTTCATTGTTACGGCAAACCTTGATTTAGACGATTGGCTCGTAACCTATATCGCGACCAGCCGGGATATGGATGAAGACAACATGCAGCACTTCGACGGTGCGCCCATGAAGTTTTTGACCATGCGCTTTTATAATGATTGGCATCAGAAGAGCCAAGAATTTCGGATCACGTCTCAGTTTTCGGACAATGTTGATATCATCGCGGGGCTCTACCTTTGGGATGTCGATTATGTTCAGCGCTGGGATGTCGGCGATCTGCATTACCAGCTATCTCGTATCGGCGCGTACCCAGGTCCACTGACGCCAACGTCGTTGAATAGCAATGGTCAAGAGCAGGTCACTGAGTCATTGGCTGTGTTTTATTCAATGGATTGGCACCTTAATGAGCAATGGACTGTGACGGCGGGTGTACGCTGGACTGAAGAGGAAAAAGTCTTCCTCGGCGGCAACGGTGGTGTACCCTACGACCCAGCAGCGGGTGATCCCATTCCAGCCCTGCTTGATCCTGTGAGTTACCAAAATAAGTGGAATAGTGTGACGCCGAAGGTGGGTGTTCGGTATGCTCTGAATGACGATTTAATGATTTTTGCGTCTTACAGTGAAGGCTTTAAGAGCGGTGGCTTCTTCGGTCGGCAGGCGAATTTCAATTTGGATGCAAGCTACGATCCTGAATTCGTTGAGAACTTTGAGATTGGTATGAAGAGCACTTGGATGGATGGCAAAGTCATCTTCAACCCAGCTGTTTTTTGGAGTAAGTACAAAGACAAGCAAGAGTCAATTCTGATCCCAGTGAGCCTCAGTAATGTGGCAACGGTTGTGCGAAATGCCTCGTCAGTCGATATTTTTGGCGCCGAGCTTGAATTGCAATACCAAATTAATGAAGCTTGGTACGTGCGCGCCACTTACGGCTACATTAACGCGGAATATAATGCTTACTTAGCAGATATTACGGGCGATCAGATTGTCACGGACAACTCAGGACTATCACCGCGGAATACGCCTGAAGGCACTATGGGCCTGACAACAACGTATACCGTGCCGGTCGGCACTGGTGATGTGAAAGCGATGCTGTCATACCGATGGCGCGATAGCGTTGAAACCATCGCGACCAATGATCCGCTGGGCACGCTGCCCAGTATCTCCGATATCAGTGCGTCGGTCAGCTATGCTTGGTCGGATGAGCGCTACCGCATCACGGCTTTCGGCCGAAATATAACCGATGAACGCGAGAAGCAAGTGGCACGGATATCGCCGCTAACGACTCGTGGCTATTGGAATGAAGGCGCAACTTACGGCGTTGAGCTTTCAGCCTCTTTTTAACCTGCCGAGGTAAAACTGTATGATTTAGCGTTAGATGATCATGCAGCGTTTTTAGGAAGGCTTGATGGACTTAAAGGTTCATCAAGCTTTTTTTTTGCTTGGTTTGAAGGCCGTCGTGGTGCTGGGGGACGAAGCGCAGCCCTCAGTCAGACCGTGATGGTTTATTACACAAAGGATTGCCCAGGAGAATGAAAAGGGTTGTGGTATTTCAAAAGGGTAGATCGGATTGGCCGCTTGAAAGTGGGCGGCGCAACGGCAAGGATTAAGTCAATCAGAGGGGCTTTCAGTTGCTCTACCTCGGAACATCTGAAAACGAACGCGGCTTGCTGGCTTCCTGAGGATCTATCGTGTTCCCAAAACATCATTTTGGGATTGAGTCAGTTGTAGCAAGTTGGTTTGCTTGGCCAAGTTGAAGCGATGTGTTT